>Ga0302326_10003443_pt1 | contig 37241 bp, 33 predicted proteins | sample Palsa_T0_3_FD_202264 | JGI IMG/M metagenome (GOLD analysis project Ga0302326, IMG submission 202264) | Peat permafrost microbial communities from Stordalen Mire near Abisko, Sweden - Palsa_T0_3 | ecosystem: Environmental > Terrestrial > Soil > Palsa > Peat permafrost | place: Sweden: Abisko... | reverse complement strand
CTGGCGGGACACCGCCGCAGTGGTTCCGTACGCCAGGAAGATGGAGATGTTGACCAGCGTGGTGAGGGCCTGGCTCGCTACGCCGAGGCCGCCCAGCGGTACTGTGCCGATCCTGCCGACGATCGCTGAATCCGCGAGCAGGAACAGCGGCTCGGCGACCAGGGCACCGAACGCGGGCAGGGCGAGCCGGAGGATTTCCCGGTCCTGCCCGCTGCCGTCACGCAGTGCCAGACGGAGCACGCTCGGGCGGGGCTGGCGGAACCGCGTCAGCGGTGGCGGTGCCGTTGGTGGCGGTCGCGGTGGCGGTGGTCGGGACGGGCTTTCGCGGCGCGATCCCGTAGCAGAGCGCCACCGCCATGCAGACAAGCGGAATCGTCGGCAGCGCGTACCGGTAGGTGTAGTCGTGTTCTGCGATCGGTACCACCAGCGCGACGACTGCCGACACCCACAGCAGGGCGGCAGGCCAGTTCCGCCGTCGCGGCAGGAGTATCCCGACAAGCCCGGCAATGGTGATCAGGGCGAACAATGCGGCCGGGAGGTTGGTCAGCCGCTGGTAGCCGCGGATCAGGCGCGCGTAGGGCTCCACCAGGCGGGCACCGAGGTGGCTGCCCAGGTACGGGCCGATCCCTTTGGTATTGCCCACGTAGTCGCGGATCGCCGCGAGCGCGTACACCTGGTTGTACGGAGGTGTCAGGTCCTGGGTATGGGTCTGCACGAACGGGAAGAGGAACTGGTCGTTGGTGACGAACGGCTGCAGTATCTGCTTACCGACCACGTGCAGGTAGGCCAGCGGCTGGGCCTTGATCGCCTTGATCGCGAAGTGCTCGGCGCGCGCGTTGTTGGCCGTCGTAAACGCGGCGGTGTCGGGCACCAGCCCGACCGTCAGCGGCTTTCCCTTCCACTGCCATGCACTGTGATCCCACAGGTAGTACTTCGGCTGCGGCCGCAGGGCCGGATTCGTGCGGTGCAGGAAGCCCGGCTGCTGGCTCGGGCACAGCGCAACCAGGTCGGCCGGCGGCTTGATGATCGTGCAGTTCGCGAACGACATGGTGCGGGACCACAGGAACAGGCCGTTGCTGTTGGTCAGGTTGAACGAGCCGGTAGCCGAGGCGAACCATGCCATGTACACCACGATTGGCAGCGCTCCGCCGACCAGCAGCGCGCCAGCGCGGCGCCAGCCTGCCCGCCGGACCAGCAGGTAGATGACCATCAGCGCGATCAGCGGGAGCGTCGTGGGCCGGACGATGACCGAGCATGCCATCAGCAGCCCGGCGGCCGCTGACCGCCAGACCGACGGCCGGTCCCGCAGCAGCAGCACCGCGAAGGCGGCCATCATCAGTGCCAGCGCCAGGAAGTCGGCCATGATCAGCTGCTCGGCCAGGATCTCGGCGCTGGTAAACAGCACCGACACCGCCGCCAGGGTGGCGACCCAGTCCCGTACGCCAAAGTGCCGCAGCACGGCGTAGATCATGACGGCGACGCCCAGGCCGATCAGGTGCTGCACGCCGACAACCACCGCCAGCGAGTGAAAGGGCCGCAGCAGCCAGAGGAAGAGCGAGTAGCCGCTGGTATTGACCGCGTTCGGCTGCAGATGGGTGGCATTCCACAGGTAGTCGAAGCTATCCAGCTTGAACAGGACAGCCGGCCGGTAGCCGAGCATCGAGATAACGCGGGGCACCGCAGCCAGGACCAGGGCGATGGAGAACAGCCAGTGCCGCCGGATCAGCGCCGGCAGGCCTCGCATGCGTGTCAGCGCCCAGCGGGGACCAGCGCCGGACCGGGCTGGGACGGCCGCTGCCGCGCCGTTTGCTGCTGCGTCCGCCGCCCCTCCTCCGTCCGCCCCTCCTCCGTCCGCGCCGCGGCCGGAAGCTTCCCTGAGCATCGACACTTCTCCCTTGCTCCGGATCATGGATGGTCTGGCCGCCATCGGCCCTGAGCGGGACCCAGAATAGCCGGGTTGCGGTCACAGCCGGGCCGACACCGGATATTCCGGGGCCCCCGCTGGCACTAGCGCTACCCGAAAAATACCTCGGCCTCGGCGTAGCGCTCGGGCGGCACCAGCTTCAGCTGGGTGGTCGCCTCGGCGAGCGGGACGCTGATGATCTCCGTGCCGCGCAGGGCGACCATGGTGCCGAATGCGCCGGCCGCCACGGCCCGGATGGCGTGCACGCCGAACCGGGTCGCGAGCACCCGGTCGTACGCGGTCGGCGTGCCGCCGCGCTGGATGTGGCCGAGCACCGCGCAGCGGGCCTCCTTGCCGGTCCGCTGCTCGATCTCGTCAGCCAGCATCTGCCCGACGCCGCCCAGGCGGGCGTGCCCGAACGCGTCCAGCCGCTGGCCGACGACTGCCTCCCCGGTGGTCTTGAGGTGCGCGCCCTCGGCGACCACCACGATCGGCGCGTACCTGGTCTGGAACCGGTGCTCCACATACCCGCAGACCTCGTCGATGTCGAACGGCTTCTCCGGGATCAGGATCACGTTCGCGCCGCCGGCCAGACCGGCGTGCAGCGCTATCCAGCCCGCACTGCGGCCCATTACCTCCACGATCAGCGCACGGTGGTGACTCTCGGCGGTCGTGTGCAGCCGGTCGATCGCCTCCATCGCGATATTGACGGCAGTGTCGAAACCGAAGGTGTAGTCGGTAGCTGACAGGTCGTTGTCGATGGTCTTCGGCACGCCGACGACGTGCGCGCCCGCCTGGTTCAGGTGGTTCGCCACGCCCAGGGTGTCCTCGCCGCCGATCGCGACCAGGGCGTCCACGCCGAGGCTGGCGAGGTTGTCCATGATCCGCTCGATCCCGGACCTGCCGCCTTTGGCTGCCGACTCGGCCCTGGGATTGGTGCGGGACGAGCCGAGGATGGTCCCGCCGCGCGGCAGGATGCCGCGGACCGCCTGCACGTCCAGCGGGATGGTGTCGCCCTCCAGGGGGCCGCGCCAGCCGTCCCTGAATCCGATGAATTCGTACCCGTTCTCGGCCACGCCGGCCCGCACGACCGCCCGGATGACCGCGTTCAGCCCGGGGCAGTCGCCGCCGCCGGTAAGAACTCCGATTCGCATGACCATCCTTCCGTCCAGTTCCGGCTGCAGTGTCCGCCCGCCACACTAGTGCCATGAGCGTCCTTGCGATCGATGCAGGCACGACAGGCGTGACTGCCTTGATCGTCGCAGCGGACGGCACGGTGACGAGCCGCGGCTACCAGGAATTCCGTCAGTATTTCCCGAACCCGGGCTGGGTGGAGCACCTGCCCGAAGGCATCTGGCAGGCGACCCTCGCCGCCTGCGCCCAGGCACTGGGCTCAGCAGGTGAGCACGGGGACGCTCGGCCGGTGAGCTGCATCGGGATCACCAACCAGCGGGAGACCGCGGTGATCTGGGACCGGGCAACGCTCGCCGCGCCCCGGCGCGCGATCGTCTGGCAGGACAGGCGGACGGCGCAGCTGTGCGCGCTGCTTCGCGACCAGGGGCACGAGCAGCAGGTGTCGGCCCTGACCGGGCTGCGCCTGGATCCGTACTTCACCGCCACCAAGCTGACCTGGCTGGCTCAGCGCGAGCCGGCGATGTGGGCCGGGGTGCTGGACGGCGCACTGGCCGTGGGAACTGTCGACTCCTACCTGATCGCCCGGCTGACCGGGGGGCGCCGGCATGTCACCGACGCCTCCAACGCATCGCGCACGCTGCTGTTCGACATCCAGGCGGGGCAGTGGTCGGCGCAGCTGTGCGAGCTGTTCGGGGTGCCTGCACAGGCCCTGCCGCAGGTCTTGCCGTCCTGTGGCACTGTCGGCCGGACCGACCCCGCGGCGTTCCTGGGCCTGTCGCTGCCGGTGGCCGGCATTGCCGGTGACCAGCAGGCCGCGCTGTTCGGGCAGGTGTGCTTCTCGCCCGGCGCGGCTAAGTGCACATACGGAACAGGATCGTTCGTGCTGGCCAATACCGGCAGCTCGATCGTGCGCTCCCAGGCCGGGCTGCTCTCGACAGTGGCCTGGATGGATGGCTCCGGTGCCCTCACTTATGCGCTGGAAGGCTCGGTATTCGTGACCGGCGCCGCCGTGCAGTGGCTGCGCGACGGGCTCGGCCTGCTGGACAATGCCGCCCAGAGCGAGCCGCTTGCACTGTCGGTTCCCGACTCGGGCGGTGTCGTGTTCGTTCCCGCACTGACCGGACTCGGCGCGCCAGACTGGGATCCCGATGCGCGGGGGGCAATTTTTGGCATAACTCGTGGAACTACCCGCGCGCACCTTATCCGGGCCGCGCTGGAGGCCATCGCCTTCGAGGTCCGCGATGTCGCCGACATCATGGCCGCCGAGGCGGCGGCCGCCGTGCTCCCGTCCCCCTCGGCTTCGCCGCGGCCGCAGCGACCCGGCCCGCTGCGGGTGGACGGCGGCGCGAGCGTCAACGACCTGCTCATGCAGATGCAAGCCGACCAGCTCCAGGTCCCGGTCGAGCGGCCGGTGGTCGCCGAGACCACAGCACTGGGCGCCGCGTTTCTCGCCGGGCTCGCGACGGGCATCTGGTCATCGCCGGCTGAGCTGGCGGCGACCTGGCGGCTGGACCGGCGGTTCGTACCGGGCACCAGGGATGAGTCCAGTTACGCACGCTGGCGCAGCGCGGTGGAGCGCACCAAGCAGTGGCCGCGTTATCGGCAACAAGCTGACCACCCAGTCAATGACGATCTATGATTAACAGTAATTCTTTACTAGAAACAGGTATCTAATATGCGAAAGTTCGCGATCCTGCTCTCAGGTATCGCGCTGGCGGCTGGCGGAGTCCTGGCGACGGCGCCAGCCGCGTTGGCGGCGCCAGCCGCGCGGGCGGCTTACCCGGGCGGGGCCGGAGCGGTCGCCTTCATCCGCGCTGGCAACGTCTGGATGGCGCACGGGGATACGCACGGGGATACCCAGGTACGCATCACCAGCGGCGGCGGCGACTCGTGGCCGCGCTGGTCGCCCGATGGCGAGTACATTGCCTACCTCCATCGCGGCAACGTCTGGATCAGCATTCCGTCCGCACCGGGCTCGGAGTACCAGGTGACGCACGAGGGCGACGTCACCGGTGCGGCGTCCTGGTCGCCCAACGACCAGTACCTGGCGTACTGGGGCGGAACGGAGCTGGGCGGCTATCTTTACACCGTCCGGGTCGAGCTTGACGCGAGCGGGAGCGCCGTGGCGGTCCGCGCGCCCCGGGTGCTGTTCCATTTCACCGGCACGGCAAAGGCGGGCCGACGGCGGCTGGCCGCCGTGCGCACGACGCCGGCCAGCCGGGCAGCAGCCACCCCGTGGTCCTATCTTCGCGACAGCACCAGCGTCGCCTGGTCGCCGAACGGCAGGGAACTCGCCTTTCACGGTGGCGACTGCCTGGGCATCTATGACGACTGCCTCAGCGTGCTGGTGCTCGCTACTGGCAACGAGATAGTACTGGCGGCCTGGGGAGGCGGCGGTATCGTCCAGAGCGGCTTCGCCGCTGTCCCGGCCTGGTCGGCCGACGGCAAGCTGGTGTACTGGACATCGCAGCACGACAACGGCGACAGTACCGTCTATCCGACCCGGATCCTGTCGGCAGCGCCCGGCGGGAGCGTGGTGAGCACCAAGGCCCGCAGCGGTGACGCGATTGCCACGCCGTCTCCGGCCGGCGGCACCAGCCTGCTGGTCACGGCATCACACGCGGGCAAGGCGTGGGTGACGCTGGTCCGCGGCAACGGCGCACGCACGTACCTCTACCAGGGCTACCAGCAGGACTGGCAGCCGATCCCCGGATGAGGCCGCCGGGCGGCTGCGTCGTCCGGCGGTTCACTCGACCGGGGTTCACTCGTCCGGGTCGTCATCACCGGTGCGGCGGATCGTGGCCAGCCGTACCGTGCTCCGCTGGGCGTACTGGTCGACGTACTCCTGCCCGGACAGCTTCATCAGCTCGTACATGATCTCGTCTGTCACGGCCCGCAGCACGATCCGGTCCTGCTCCAGGCCGTAATACCGGGAGAAGTCAAGCGGCTTGCCGAATCGCACCCCCGGCCGGATCCGCAGCCGGGGCGTTATCCTGCCCGGCGGCTGAAACTCGAAGCCGCCCACCATCGCGGTCGGGATCACCGGCACCCTGGCCTCCAGGGCCAGGCGCGCGACTCCCGTCTTGCCCCGGTACAGCCGACCGTCAGGAGTCCTTGTGCCCTCCGGGTAGATGCCCAGCAGCTCGCCATGAGCCAGCACCCGCAGCCCGGTTGCCAGCGCCCGGTCGCCTGCCCCGCCGCCGGACCTGTCCACCGGAATCTGGCCCACGCCGCTGAAAAAGGCCCTGCTCGCCAGGCCCTTCAGGCCCCGGCCGGTGAAGTACTCGGACTTGGCGAGGAAGACGACCTTGCGCGGCAGCGGCAGCGGGGCAAAGAAATGATCGGAGAAAGACAGATGATTGCTCGCCAGGATGGCCGGCCCGGTGCGCGGCACGTTCTGCGTGCCGTCGGCCCAGGGCCGGAACACGACCCGCAGAACAGGCCCGAGCACGGCCTTGACTATCCAGTAGAACACGATCACATGTTCCCACGTGCCAGCCCGGCGGGAGGGGGGCGGAACGCGCCCGTCCTCCTCGCAGCCGCCGGCCCGGCTGTCTCCGGCCCGGGTTACCTGCTGCCCGGCGCGTGCGGGCATGCGACGATTCTTGGACAACGGCCGCTCACCGGTGAAGAGGAGTCCGATCATGCCAGTGCTGCCCGGGGCAGAGCCCTTCAGCCATAACGGCGGACCCACCGGCGTTCTGCTCTGCCATGGCTTCACCGGCAGCCCGCAGTCGATGCTGCCGTGGGCGCAGTACCTCGCGGCGGCCGGGCTGAGCGTGTCCCTGCCGCGGCTGCCCGGGCACGGCACCACCTGGCAGGAGATGGCCCGGACCCGCTGGGAGGACTGGTACGCCGAGGTCGACCGGGCTTTCGACAACCTCCGGGCAGACGCGGACGAGATTTTCGTGATGGGCCTGTCGATGGGCGGCTGCCTGGCCCTGCGGCTGGCTGAGCTGAGGAACTCCGCGGTCAGCGGCCTGGTGCTGGTCAACCCCTCCGTCACCGCCGACACGCGGCTGTTTGCGCTGGCTCCGGTGCTGAAGCTATTGGTTCCCTCGCTCAAGGGGATCGCCAGCGATATCAAGAAGGAACAGGTGGCTGAGGTTGGCTACACCAGGATTCCGGTCCGGGCCGCAGCGACGCTCCCCGCGCTCTGGCGCATCACGCAGGCCAATCTCGGCCAGGTGACCCAGCCGGTCCTGCTCTACCGCAGCACGACCGATCACGTGGTCGGGCCCGCCAGCCTGCGCCTGCTGCGCGCCGCGCTGCCGGAAAGCCAGCTGGAGGTCAGGGACTGCCCGGACAGCTATCACGTCGCGACTCTGGACAACGACGCGGCGGCCATCTTCACTGGGAGCCTGGACTTCGTCCGGACCCACAGCCGGGCCGGCCGACCATAACCCGCCGGAGGCACGGTGAACAGCGACGAGGCAGCCTGGCGCGAGCTGATCGCCCGCTACGACGCCCCCGCCGACACGCTCCCGGCCCGCCCGCCCTGGCCAGAGGCAGAAGATCTCCCGGACTCCCCCGCCAGCCCCCAGCCCACTGGCTCCGCGCCATCCCCCGGCCTATCGCCGGGCAGCTCAGCGCCGCCCGCCACGCCGCCCGCCAGCCCGCTGCCGGACGGGCCGCTGCCGGACGGGCCGCCTGCGGGGCAGCCGCTGCCGGGCAGCCCGCTGCCGCCCGCCAGCGCCGGCCGGGCCCGCATCGTCCGCTCCGCCGCACCCCCGCCCCAGCCGCCGGCCCTCGCCGACAGCGACCGTGACCGTGACGACGGCGACCGGTACATCCCGCCCCCGCCGCCCCCGCTGCCCGCACTGGACCCCCTCGCCAAAGGCGCCTGGGCCGCCCTGTGCGGCGGCCCCGCCTACCTGCTCATCGCTACTTTCCTGGGCTGGCAGATCCCCAGCTGGGCCGCCCTGCTCGCCGTTGCCGCGTTCATCGGCGGCTTCGCCATCATCATCCTGCGCATGAACGACCGGCCCCCCAGCGACGACGACCCCCACAACGGCGCCGTCCTGTGACCCGGCAGCCCTCCAGCTGACCCCGGAGCCCCCGGCAGCTGGACCAGGAGCCCCCTGCAGCGACTCAGCGACTCAGCAGCTCAGCGGCGGAGCCAGAGCGTGACGACGATGCCGCGGAACTGCCGCTCAGTTACCAGGGCGAAGTGATGCTCCAGGACCAGGCTCTCTGCCCTGATCGGCGGGGAGGCCAGCTGTGCTGATGGCATCCTGCCGACGACCCAGATCCGGCGGTGCTCGAGCATAAGTGGGCGGATCAACACAAAGGGTTTGTTTCGCCCATTGAAATTTCCTGCCTGCGGCGGCGACACGGCCATCGCGAAGTCACTGGTCTTCCGGAAGTCCTGCGGGTAGCCCAGTCTGGCCTTGCGGAAGAAGGTATTGATGAAGAGCACCCCGTCGCCGTAGCGTGCATGCGCGCCCACGTAGCGGGCAGGTCCGCCGTAGTCGAACAGGCGGCTGTCCGGGGTGCGGATGAGCTGCTGCGGCCCGAGCTGCAGGAGCAGCGCGCTCAGGCACACGACCGCGCCCGGCACCCACAGGAGCGCTCGCCGGTCGGCTGCGCCGCTCAGCCATCGCCCGATCCGGTAGATCCCCGCGCCGGCCAGCAGGGCTGCTCCTGCCTCGCTGTAGAGCACATAGCGCTCGACGAAGAACGGCCGCGCGAGCAGTGATTCAGCTATCAGTATCGCGCCGGGCAGGACAAGCAGCGGCGCTGCCACTGACGGCAGGCTGACCCCGCCGGACCTCCACCAGGGGGCCTGCGGCTGAGCACCGGTCGCCGCGGCAGCACCGCCCGGCGGCTGGCTCGGCGCTCCGCGGGCAGGCAGCACCGCAGCGACGGCGCACAGGAGCACCAGCAGGGCGGCCGCGGTCGTCGAGCCGAAGTACTGGTGGCCCAGGGCCCAGAGGTCGCTCAGGTGCGGGCGCGCGATCCAGGACACGGCGCGGTCCTCCCGGCTGCTGATCACCAGCAGGGGCGTGACCAGGACTGCGACCCCGGCCGACGCGGCGGCCCAGTGCACCAGGGCCCGCCGACCGTACCTGGCCAGCAGGACCGTGACCGCGTGCGCCGCCAGCACCAGCAGGGACAGCTCGTTCAGGTAGCCGCCCAGTGTCACCAGGGCGGCGTAGGCCAGCCACCAGCGGCTGATCCGAGCGCCGGGGCCGGTCCCGGCCTCGGCTTCCAGGGCCCGCAGCAGGGCCAGCGTTGAGCACAGGACGCACAGGAACACCAGCGCATAGGAACGCGCCGTCTGGGCGAAGTAGGTGATGTCCGGTGTCAGCACCATGATCAGGCCGGCGAACAGCCCGGCCCAGGCCGATCCGGTGAGCCGCCTGCCGATGATCACGATCAGCGCCGCGGCAGCGGTCATGCTGATCACCGAGGGCACCCGCAGCACCGCCGGGCTGGTGCCCAGCGCCACCCAGCCGTGCATCAGCAGGTAGTACAGCCCGTGCACGGCATCGACGTTCCTGAGCAGGTGCGCGAGCTGGCGCAGGCTCAGCAGCGCTGCGTACCGCGTCGCGATCTCGTCGTTTCCCATGGACGAGTCGCGGGCCAGGCCCCACAGCCCGGAAACGGCCATCGCCGCGGCCGCGAGGCCGGCCGGCGCGTAGCTCGCCGCCCTGAGCGCCCGTCCGCCAGCGCCGCGCGGCGCGGCTGACGGTACTGAGGGGCCCTTGGATCGCGGCGGCGCCGACGTGCTGCCGCGCTGTCGGGCCGGTGCCGAGCTCACCGCTCGCCAGCCGGGTCGCCGGGTGCTGCCGCGAATGTCTCCCGCCACCGCTGCGGCGAGGTGAACTCCGCTGCCGCGCCGCGATAGCTTGCCGCCAGCCGCGGCCATTCTCGCAGCAGCCGCGCGTGCAGAGTCACGCTGCGACTCCCGAGCGAGGCCACCACCCGCCGGTCGCGCTGATACCACGCGGTGCTCTCGCCGTCCGCTGCCGACACCAGGGCACTGTCCAGCTTGGACAGCAGCACCCAGGACGCGTCCTGATACGGCAGGGCCAGCTGCGGCCGCTGCCGGGCTTGCCTGCGGGGTGCTCGCAGCTGATGCGCTGCCCCGGCCGCGACCAGCGCCAGCAAGCCGAGCTTGTTGACCGGAGCGACGGGCTCGCTCTGCGTGTCCGGCGCCTTGCCGCGGACCGGGGGGAACCCCTCGACGTCCGATGCCGCCTGCGCATCGCTGAACTGTAGCCGGTACTCCCGCAGCTCGCTGATCCTGGTCGCGATATCACGGTGCAGGTGCTCTGGCCCCGACAGCACGTCCTCGATCGCCAGCAGTCGCAGCGCGGCCGTCGAGTACTGCATCGACAGCAGGTTCTGCAGCTGCCTTTCCGCGCTCTCAGCGACCAGCCGGCCGCCGCGTTCGCGGGGCGAGTGCAGCAGCGCGACGACAACGCGGTTGCGCAGGTGGTAGTACGCCTGCCAGTCCTGCGCGTCGTTCTTGTCCTGCCAGGGCACATGCCAGGCGGCCACGCCCGGCATCGACACTGTCGGGTAGCCGGCCTGACGGGCGCGAAGTGCGTATTCTGCGTCGTCCCACTTGATGAAGGCCGGTAGCGCGAGGCCTATCTCCTCGATGATCCGCCGGGGGATCAGGCACATCCACCAGCCGTTGTAATCGGAGTCGGCCCTGCGGTGCAGCCACGGGGTATTGCACAGGTTCCGGCGGCCGAAGTCGTGCCGGGCCCTGGTGTTGGGGGCCGGCCCCCACCACCAGGTGTGCGGTGCGACAGTCTCGGCGAATGCGTGCAGCGTCGATCGTTCGTACATGCTGAACATATGGCCGCCGACGATCGTCGGCCGCCGCGCGAGGTCGGCGAACGTGGCGGCTCGCAGGATGCTCTCGGGCTCGAGCTTGATGTCGTCGTCGAGCAGCAGCAGGTAGTCGCTTCGGCCGGCCTGTACTGTCTGGTCCATCGCGCGGGCGAATCCGCCCGAGCCGCCGAGATTTCCCTGCTCGATGACCTGCAGCCGGTCAGCGACCCGTTTCACCGCATCGGCGAAGTCCGGGTGCTCTGTCACCCGGTTCGTTCCCTGGTCGACGACGTAGACCACGTCGAGCAGATCCAGTACTTCGGCTGTATCGCCCAGCGTTCGCAGCTGCTCGAGGAGGAAATCGGGCCGGTTGAAGGTGGTGATGCCGATGCTGAGCCGCCCCGCCGGGGCCGGCTCGGCCAGTGCGGCCCACTCCGCCTCGATCAGCGTCGTCCCGCGCTGGCCGGCGACGACATCGAACCAGTACCAGCCGCCGTCGATGAACTGCGTCAGCGGCAGCGTGCGCTCGATCGTCTCCGGCGCGTCGTTGTCGATCTCGATCGTCTCGACCGGGTGGCTGTGACCTTTGGCTGTCGATCGGTACAGGACAACCGTCGCCTCGCCCGCCAGGCGGATGCGCAGCGTCACCGCGTCCACGGTGGTCCAGCGGCGCCAGTAGCTCGCCGGGAACGCGTTGAAGTAGGTGGCGAAGGAAACCCGGCGGCCCGCGCTGATGGCCGCGCTGCGGCGCGGCCCCGCTTCGTCGAGCAGGTAGGCCGGCAGGCCGGCCCCGAAGCGGACGCTCGACTGAGTCTCGCCGGCCGCCGCCTGCGCCGGCAGCGCGTCAGCGGTCGCCGTCGCGGTCTGGCCGAGCGACTCCGCCAGCAGCTCGGCGGCCAGCTCGGCCGCGCCGCGGCCCATGTCGGTCTCGACGTACAGCGGCACGACGTCCAGGTCCCTGCCGGGAAACACGACCCGCTGCAAGACGCGCGGGCGGCGGCCCGCAGCAATCCCGTCAGTCACGTCCGGTACCTCCGGGGGTGAGCGGCGCGCGGTCGGCGAAGAAGGGGCGCAGCCGGTTGTCGTACATGCTGAGCGCGGATCCGATCGCCATGTGCATATCGAGATACTGGTAGGTGCCCAGGCGGCCGCCGAACAGCACGCCGGGCTCCCGGGCGGCCAGCTGCCGGTATTTCACCAGCCGGTCCCGATCCGCTGCCGTGTTGATCGGGTAGTACGGCTCATCGCCGTGGTCCGCGGAGCGCGAGTACTCCCGCATGATCACTGTCCTGTCCTTCGGATACCAGCCACGGCCGGGGTAGAAGTGCCGGAACTCATGGATGCGGGTGAACGGGACGTCCTGGTCCGCGTAGTTCATGACCGGCGTTCCCTGGAAGTCCCCGGTAGCGAGTACCTCCAGCTCGAAATCGAGAGTCCGCCAGCCCAGTTCGCCCGCGGCGTATCCGAAGTACGCGTCGAGCGGACCGGTGTACACCACCGGCGCGCATCCCAGGATGGCAGATCGGTGCGCAGAGAAATCCGTATTCAGCCGGACCTCGATGTTCGGGTGATCGATCATGCGCTCGAGCCAGGCGGTGTAGCCGTCGACCGGCAGCCCCTCGAAGGTATCGCTGAAGTACCTGTTGTCGAAGGTGTAGCGCACCGGCAGCCGGGTGATGATCTCCGCGGGCAGGTCAGCCGGATCGGTCTGCCATTGCTTGCAGGTGTAGCCCCGGATGAAGGCCTCGTAGAGGGGCCGCCCGATCAGCGACACGGCCTTCTGCTCGAGGTTGGCCGCACAGCCGGCCTCCACCTCGGCGGCCTGCTCGGCGACCAGTGCGCGCGCCTGGTCCGGTGACAGGACCTTGCCGAAGTACTCGCAGATGGTGGCCAGATTGATCGGCAGCGGGTACACCTTGCCCTGGTAGATCGAGAACACCCGGTGCTGGTAACTGGTGAAGGCCGTGAATCTGTTGGCGTACTCCCAGACGCGGGTATTGGAGGTGTGGAACAGGTGCGCACCGTAGCGGTGTATCTCTATCCCCGTCTGTGGTTCCGGCTCGCTGTAGGCGTTCCCCCCGATGTGACCGCGGCGCTCGAGGACCAGCACGCGCAGGCCCAGATCGCGGGCGCACCGCTCGGCGATGGTCAGACCGAAGAAGCCAGCTCCGACAACGACGATGTCGGCGTTCACGCGCCGACCGGCTCACGCCAGAACGCGGCGGCTGAGGTTGCCCGGTCCTCCCATTCCACCGTGTACTCCCAGGCCGAAAGCTCCGGCTGCGGCTGCGCCGCCATTTCCTGCTCCAGCCGCTCGCTGTAGCGCGCGACGATCGGCCGGTACACCGCACGGCGGCACCACCAGGGGATCAGCCGGTAGCCGCCGCGGACCATCACGTTGCGCAGGTACTCGGCACGCGAGGTGAACCCGGACTGGCGGAATTCACGCTGCAGGCGCAGTTCGGAGCGAAGCAGCTCCATTCCGCCCCGCCGCTTGAAGGCCGAAGCGCCGACCCGGTAGAAGACCAGCGGCTCGGCCACGTTGATCGCTCGCGCGCCGTTGTGCAGCATCCGGGCGAAGAGCGCGTAGTCCTCCATGAGCGGCAGGTCGCCGTAGCCGCCCGCCGCGAGAACGGCGTGCCGCCGGTAGACAACTGTCGGGTGATTGAACGGATCGTGCATCCGCGCGTAGCGCTGGATCTGGCCGGGATCGGTGGGCGGGACCCGCTGGCCGACGATGTCGTCGGTGTCGGCCACGAACTCCAGCAGGCCGGACCCGACGATGTCCGCGCTGCGGATGAGCGGCAGCTCCACCTCAAAGCGATGCGGCATGGCCACGTCGTCGGCGTCCATGCGGGCGATCACGTCGAACCAGCTCGCCTGCAGCCCGCGGTCGAGGGCGGGCCCGAGCCCGGCGTTGCGCGGCAGGGGGACGAACGTGACCGGCGCCAGGCTGCTGTGGGCAAGCTCATCGAGGCACTCGGCGAGTCCGTCACCAACCGGCCCGTCCCGCACGATGACCACCTGGTCGGGGCGGACGGTCTGGTCGTCGACCGCGCTGCGCAGCGCCCGCCGGACGTAATCCGGCCGGTCGCCTGCGTAGACCGAGACCAGCAACGAGAACGGCTCATGCATAGGCAGGACTAGCCTTCCGTCGTGGTCAGGGACGCCGCCGGCCCGAGATGAGGTACTCCAGAGCCGACGGTCGCTGAGCCAGGGTCGCGGAGCCAGGTCGCTGAGCCAGGGTCGCTGAGCCAGCGGTCATGAAGGCCGCCGGCCTGCGGCCGGCGGGACATGAACATAGCCGGGCAAGTGGACTGCCAGCAGTCGGCCGCTTAGACGAAAACAGGCCATCAGGTGAACGCTGCTTGACGGCGGCATTCGGCCCGGACTGCTCGGGTTAACGTCGGGCGCAGGTCCTCTCGGCGCGCCCGGTCAGCCGGGAGCACGACACGCCATCGCCCACGACCCGCGAGGTGCCCGGATGTCAGCGCACGCCGTCACTGAGTTGCGCACCACGCCCGATCGCCCGCCGGCACCCGATCCCGCACCGGTAGCGGCCCGCAGCGAAAAGCCCGGTGCCCGGCCGAAGACGTTCCTGCATGTCGGCGAGCCCAAGACGGGCACGACCTTCCTGCAGCAGGTCATGTGGCGTAACCGTGCCGAGCTGGCGGCACAGGGCGTCGTGCTGCCGGGTCATCACCCCCAAGACCATTACCGCGCCAGCCAGGACCTGCGCGGCATCCCGAAGCTTGCAGGTGACCCCGCGGGTGCCTGGACTGGCGAATGGGAGATCCTTGCCCGGCAGGCGCAGCAGGCACCCCGGGTCGCTGTGATCTCGCACGAGCTGTTCGCGGCGGCCGACGCGCAGCAGGCCGACCGCGCGGTGAGATCACTGCGGCCAGCCGATGTGCACATCGTCGTGACCGTGCGGGACATCGCGACGCTGCTGCCCGCGGAGTGGCAGGAGACCGTGAAGCACCGTAATGCCCGTGGCTGGGAGGACTGGCTCGGGGACGTGATCGACCGGGAGTCAGCTGCTGCCGACCGGCGCCAGTGGTGGTTCTGGCGCGTGCACGACACGCTCGCGATCCTGGACATCTGGTCTCGCCTCCTGCCGCCGGAGCGAGTGCACGTGATCATTACCCCGCCGCGGGAATCGGCGAGCGAGCTGCTGTGGCAGCGCTTTGCGTCCTTGCTCGGCATCGAGCCTGGCAGCGTCGACATCACCCGCGCCCGGCCGAATTCCTCGCTCGGTATGCCGGAGATCGAGTTCCTGCGGCGGCTGAACCAGGCACTTCCCGCAGAGGTTCCCGACTGGTTCTACATGTGGAACGTCAAGGAGGCGGTCGCGCACCGGACCCTGGCCGCGCGACCGCGCGACGGGCACCTCATCCTCCCGGCCGAACGGGACAGCTGGGCCAAGGAACAAGCCGAGGCCCTGATCGCCGCCCTGGGCGACTCCGGCTACGACCTCATCGGCGATCTCGATGAGCTACGGCCCCGGCCGGTCACCCAGACATTCCCCAGCCCCGCCGACCAGCCTGCCGGTCAGGTGCTGGATGCTGCGGTGGACGCCGCGGCAGCGCTGGTGGTCAATCAGTACCGCCGGGAGCACCCCGCAGCAAAGCCGCAGCGCGACCCGGCGGCCCAGCGCGGGCTTGTCGGCCGGGTGGAGTCGAGTCTGGCATCCTCGCCCCGGCTCAAGCGGACGGTGCGCGATCTCAGCAGCCGATTTCTCGCCGTGCGCTGGCTGCGTGTCCGGGCGTGGCGGGCGCTGGAATCGTCCCGGGCCAGGAGAAATTCCTAGCATGCCGGCCAGCGGCGGTAGCCCCGCGACCAGGCGCGATCCGCCTCGGGTGATCGCCGTCGTGGTGACCTACAACCGGCTTGCGCTGCTGCTGGAGGCGCTGGCTGCCGTGCACGCGCAGAGCCGGGTGCCCGATGCGACGATAGTGGTCGACAACGCATCGACCGACCAGAGCGCTGCTGCGGTCCGCCAGCATTTCCCCTCCGTGCAGCTGGCTGAGCTTGCCCGCAATACCGGCGGTGCGGGCGGATTCGCCTGCGGGACGGCGCTGGCCCTGGCGGCCGGCGCCGATCTCATCTGGCTCATGGACGACGACACGGTGCCCGAGCCGGACGCGCTGCGGGCGATGCTCGACGCCCGCGCCCGCTATCCGGGCCGACCTGCGACGCTGATCGCCAGCCGCGTGCTGTGGACCGACGGGCGCGCGCACCCGATGAACACCCCGCGGACCAAACCATTGGCGACCAAGGCAGAACTGCTCGCCGCCGCTGCCGCCGGGTGCCTGCCGATCCGCTCGGCATCGTTTGTCTCGATCCTGGTGGACGCGAGCGCGTGCCGCCGACGCGGCTTGCCGCAGGCGGACTACTTCCTGTGGAACGATGACTTCGAATTCACCGCCCGGCTGCTGCGCGGCAATGTCGGCTTGCTCTGCCCGGCAAGCGTCGTGGTGCACAAGACGGCGACATTCGGCTCGACGGACCTCGATCCCGGGCAGCGGTTCTTCTATGAGGTTCGGAACAAGATCTGGATGTTCAAGGCGCGCTCGCCGCTTGCCCCGCTTGAGCGTGTTCTGTACACCGGCTCGACGCTGCGACGCTGGGCACGCACGTTCATGCGCTCGCGCGACCGGGGGGCGCTCGGACTGGCCCTCGTCAGGGGCATCGCCGCCGGAATACGGACGAGCCCGCGACCCAACCAAGAGGTGCTCGCCGCAGCCGGTCAGGACGCCGCGGCGGTGACGCGCTCGCCCCGGGGCAGCTGACGCCCCGGGCGAGCACTCAGCAGGGCGCCGATTCCCAGCACGCCAGCTGGCGGGAGGGTGATCAGGGCGGGTAGCTGATACCGCCAGGAGAACTCGAAGACGTCGGGCAGCAGCAGGGCCGTTGCGGCAGTGCCGGTGAACAGCAAACAGGCCAGGGCGAGCTCGCGACTGGCCGACCTGCCGGTGCGGCGGATCAGCGCGAGAAACGAGCCGGCCAGGCCCGCCAGGACGCAGGCGGCTAGCAGCGGGCCGGGCGTATAGCCGCCATCGAGCTGATAGGACCGCAAGAAGGTGGCTATCGGCCGGTCGACCTGTGCCTTGCCGCCGTATGCCGAACTGAGGTCGCTGAACCTGAACGGCTCGAATGCCCGCACCTGCACCCCAACGACGATGACGTTCCCGCGGCCGAGCGTGACCCATGGCGGGTAGGTCGGGTAGCTGGCCTGGAACTGCCAGCGCGAGATGGGCGTCACCGACAGGGCTGGCGCGCGGGTCACGGCGAACAGGCGCACCGAATCCCGGACGATCGAGGCAGCCACGCGCAGTGGCTGCTGATTTTCTATCGCTGCGTCCAGGGCCCCGATCAGCGTGCTCCGCCTGGTTCCGGGCGGAATGACGGTTGCGTACAGCGGCGAGCGGCCGGAATGCTCGAGCCAATCAGGACCGTGTGCCTGCTCGGACGGGGCGGGGCACAGAGGCCGCACAGCGGCAGGCAGCTTCAGCGTGGCGCAGTCGGCCGCCGCTGCCAGCCGGCCGGTGGTGCTCTGGCTGTGGGACAGCCGGAAATTCCCGGTCCGGGTGTAGGAGACGCTGCAGTAGCACAGGATCGGCAGCGCGAAGGCGGCGGCCAGGGCAGCCGACCTGGCGACGGCCCGGCGGCTCCCGCCGCCGGCCGCCACCAGGTAGAGAACTGTCGGCAGGATCAGGAACTCGCCCAGCTGCTTGAAGGTCGCCGAGGCTCCGAGAATGAGGCCGGCCGCGGCCGCCGCGGGCACGGTAACGGCGGGCCGCCAGAGCAGCACGGCCAGTCCCGCCACGATCATCGCCTCGAACCAGACGTCGGGCATGATCATCTGCTCCATCTGCATCTGGTAGGCATCCAGCAGCACGGGCGCGACGGCGACGGCCGCCAGCCAGCGGGAGACACCGCGCCGCCGCAGCACGCCGTACAGCACGGCGGCCATCGCCAGGCCGAGCAGATGCTGGATGGCCGCCATGGTTCCCAGGTCGCCGATCAGCAAGACCGACCTCAGCAGGACCGTGTACCCGAGCGGCTCGGAGCCAGGCGACGCACCGTACAGGTACTTGAGCGTATCGATGTAGATCAGCGCGGGATGGTAGGCGGCCAGGGTCAGCGCCCTGAGCGCAAGGCCGGCCGCCAGCAGAACCGATACCAGCCAGTGCCGACGCAGCACGCCGATGGCCCGGATCGGCCACGGCTGCCCGGGCCAGGCATCCCGGCTGCCACCGGACCGCGCGGTCGGCCGGTCGGCGGTCCGCTGGCGTGCGCGGGGGTACATTTCAGGCTCCCTGAATCGCAGGCGACGAACTTACATTGATCGCCTGCCGGGTCAGTGGATACCTGTTTTCTCATCGTTCGCCAGATATCCGCCCCCCGGTGCCCTGGCGTTCCTTCCCAGTTTCTCCAGCCGAGTCACAACGGCGCCGCCCGGTAACCCGGCCACCTGCCCGGGCCGAGAATCTGCCGCGGCATACATGCGGGGCGAAAGCAGCGAGTCTATTTTGACATCAGGGCCGTGAGCCTGGACGATCTCGGACATGGCACAGACTGTGAGCGTGGTCGTGACCGATGATCTGGACGGATCGCCCGGTGCCCAGACGGTCTTTTTCAGCCTCGACGGGCAGGGATACCAGATCGACCTCGGCCAGGAGAATCTGGCCAGGTTCCGGGCGTCACTGCAGCCGTTCATGGATGCCGGGCGCAGGATCACCCAGCCCAGGACACCCCGGCCAGGCCGCGCCGCCGGGCCGCCGATTGACCGGGCAGCGGTGCGGGCATGGGCGGCCGGGCAGGGCCTGACGGTATCCGAGCGCGGTCGCATCAGCGCCGAGGTCATGACCCGGTACCAGGCCGCTCACTAGATCCCGCAGCGCCATGGTCAGCCGGCGGGACAAGGCGGAGCGTTTTCTGGAGCTGCACCATGGCCGGGAGCCGCTGCTGATCCCGAACCCGTGGGATGCCGGTTCAGCCAGGCTGCTAGCCTGGCTGGGCTTTTCCGCGCTCGCCACGACCAGCAGCGGCTTCGCCGCGACGCTGGGCAGGCCGGACGGGTCGGTCACCCGGGCGGAGGCACTGGGACACGCGGGGATGATCGCTGCTGCGGCCGACCTGCCGGTCTCAGCCGATCTGGAGGACGGGTTCTCCGCCAGCCCGCAGGGCGTGGCGGAGACCGTACGGCTGGCGGCAGCGGCGGGCCTGGCCGGCGGCTCGATCGAGGATTTCACCCGCCGCGACGACGAGCCGATATATGACCGGGCCCTGGCCGCTGACCGGGTGGCGGCAGCGGCCGAGGCGGCGGCCGGCCCGGACCGCTTTGTGCTGACCGCGCGGGCGGAGAATTACCTGCACGGCAGGCCAGACCTGGCCGACACGATCGCGCGCCTGCAGGCTTACCAGAGCGCCGGCGCGGACGTCCTGTACGCACCGGGGCTGACCAGCCTGGCGGATGTGCGGGAGGTGGTCCGCTCGCTGGACCGGCCGGTGAACGTCCTCGCCCTGGCTGGCGGTCCGACCGTGGCCGAGCTTGCCGAGGCCGGGGTGAGCCGGATCTCGGTAGGCGGGGCCTTCGCCTTCGCCGCCATCAGCGCGCTGGTGCAGGCGGCCAGGGAACTGCGCGAGCAGGGGACATACGGGTACCTGGACCAGGCCAGTCAGGGCCGGGCGGCTGCACAGGCTGCATTCGCCGCGTTCTCCCTGCCGCCGCCAATATGACCTGCGCCCCTAGCCCGCCGACCATATTGGCCGCCAGCCCGGCCATCGCGAGCCGTCGTGGACACCGATCCCGCTGCTGCGGCCAGCGGCCAGCGCGTCTGTGGCATCCTTCGCAGCATGAGCTCGCGCTCCCTCCATTCTCGGCGGGCCGTCCTGGGCATGGCCGCTGCTGCCGCCGCGATACCCGCGGCCGCTGCCGTGGCGGTGGAGGTGACCCGCTCAGGCGGCGCGCCGCGGGCCAGCGTGCCGCTGCCGCCGCAGCATCGCCGGCCGGTCGGCGAGAACATGCTGCCGGGCGACCGGAACTGGAACGTCCGGCACCTCGGCGCGCCGGACGCGATGATGGGCTACGCCGGGCAGGCCAGCGTGCTGCCCGGCGAGCCGATCACGCTGTACGCGTCGACGACGGCACGCTCGTTCCGGGTGAGCGCGTTCCGGATGGGCTGGTATGGCGGCGATCAGGCCCGCCTGGTGTGGCGGTCGGCGGCGGTAGCGGGGCGCCGGCAGGGCAAGCCAACGCTGATTCAGCCGACCAACACGGTGCAGACCGACTGGGGACCGTCCCTCACGGTGCCGACAGACAGCTGGCCGGCGGGCTCGTACCTGCTGCGGATGGATGCCGAGTCGGGCGCGCAGCGATTCGCGCCGGTAACCGTCCGCTCGGCTAGCACCGCGGGCAGGGTAGTGATCAAGAACTCCACGGCTACCTGGCAGGCCTACAACTCCTGGGGCGGCTACAACCTGTATAACGGGCCCGGCGGCCTGGCGGACTACGACAACCGGGCGCTGGCGGTCAGCCTGGACCGGCCCTTTGACCTGAACGGCGCCTCGGCGTTCCTGGTCCACGAACGGAACGTGATACAGCTGGCCGAACGCCTGGGCCTGCCGCTCGCCTACGTCAGCAGCATGGACATAGCCGCCGGTCCGCATCTGCTCGACGGTGCCAGTGCGCTGATCTCGCTCGGGCATGACGAGTACTGGTCGCCGCCGGAGCGGGCGCATGTCACCGCGGCCAGGGACGCGGGCGTGAACCTGGCCTTCCTTGGTGCGAACGCGATGTTCCGGCGGACCCGGCTGGCCGGCACGGACCTCGGCGAGCGGCGGCTGGTGATCTGCTACAAGACCAGCTACCTGCAGGACCCGATGTACGGGAAGGACAACGCGCTGGTCACCAGCGACTGGCGAGAGCCGCCGGACCCCGATCCGGAGTCCTCGCTGACCGGCACGCTGTACGAGTCGAACCCCACCAACGCGGCCTTCGTCGTGGTCGCGCCGGACGCCTTCCCGTTTGCCGGGACCGGCGTGCAGAAGGGCACCAGTCTGCCCGGGCTAGTCGGCATCGAGTACGACCGGGTCAACCCGGACTCCCCAGTCGAGCGGCCGATCCAGGTACTCTCCCATTCGCCGCTGACCTGCCGCGGCGTGAACAGCTACTGCGACTCGGCCTACTACACCCACCGCGGCGGCGCCGGAGTGTTCAACACCGGAACGATGCGCTGGGTGGGTGCGTTCGACCCGGCCGGGTACCGCAGCTTCGGCGTAAACCAGCGCACGGCCGCCTTCACCAGGCGCGTCACCGCCAATGTGCTGCGTGCGTTTGCCGAGGGCCCGGCCGCGGCGAAGTACCCGGCACACGACAACCTGGCGGCCATCGACGAGTGGGCGGGTGATCCGATCGCCGCTCAGCACAACCTGTGGCCGCCGGTCCGGCTCTGACATTGCCGGCGACCCGGTGCCATCGTCAGGCGGGCTCGGCGCTGCGGACTAGCCCCGGGCTTTCGCCGATGATGGGCCCATAGGCTCCCCCTAGGCTGGCTCGCCGAGGTCTCGCGACATCCAGCCGGCTGTGTCGAAGCGCACGGGCTGATCGCCGACCAGCGCTGCCAGGTGCATCTGGAGGCTCTCGAGCTGGGCTGGGCCGATCTGCCGCTCCCATTGATCGCGCAGCTCGTCAAAGATCGCTTCACCTGTGCGCAGCACCTCCAAGCCGAGCGGTGTGATCTGAAGGCGCATGCGGCGGGCGTGGCGGGGGTCGGTGTCGCGTGTCACGTATCCGCGCTCCTGCAGGACCGCGATGGTTTTCGCCGCTGCCTGCTTGGAGACCGACAGGCGGCGGCCCAGTTCTGAGGCGTTGCCGGCGCCTGCGGCGATGGCCCGCATGGCGAAGTCATGGACGGGACGCACATCATCGTGGCCGCGGCGGGCTAGCTCGGCTGTCGCGGCGTCCACCAGCGAGCGGAAGCCTCCGAGCAGGAGCAGAGCGAGATCGGCGCCGGAGCGGGACATGGCAGAAGACTACGGCAGCGGCTGGACAGTGACAACCAGGTTGGCTAGAGTCAATGACATCCAGGTTGTCTAAGCAAGGAGAAGAAATGGACGTCATGCCAGCTGGTCCCGCGCTGCCGGGGATCACGCACCACTATGCGGAGGTCAACGGGACCAGGCTGCACTACGTCACGTCGGGAACCAGCGGATCTCCGGTCCTGCTGGTCCACGGGTTTCCCGAGACCTGGTGGGCCTTCCGCAAGCTCATCCCGCTGCTCGCGGCCAGCCACCGCGTCTTCGCCGTCGACCTGCGCGGCTTCGGCGACTCCGGCAACGAGCCGGGCGAGTACGACAGCACGACGTCAGCCGAAGACCTGCACCTTCTCATCGGGCAGCTCGATGTCGGCCCGGTTCACCTCACCGGGCAGGACATCAGCGGGGCGACGGTCTTCCGCCTGGCGGCCACGCACCCGCAGGACGTGCTCAGCCTCACCGCCATCGAGATGGGGCTGCCCGGGTTCGGCCTGGAGATGCTGGCCGACGTCACCCACGGGGGCACCTGGTACATCGGCGTTCTCGCCGCGCCCCGCATCCCCGAGATGCTGCTCGCCGGCCGCGAGCGCGAGTTCCTGGGTCAATTCGCATTCCCGGTCATGAGCGCGACTCCGGGAGCGATAACCGACGCCGACATCGACGAGTTCGCCCGCACCTACTCGCGCCCCGGCGGCTGGCGCGGAGCGGCCGGCCTCTATCAGTCGATGCTGCGGGAGGGCCCCGAAATCAAGGCTCTCGCGCAGACGCCCGGGCTGACTGCGCCCGTACTCGCGGTCGGCGCAGGCGCAGGCTCCTTCACGGTCGGCACCATGTCCCGGGCCGCGCCGGCCGCAGTCAGCTCGGTGTCACTCGACGGCGTGGGCCACTACGCCGCCATGGAGGCCCCCGACGAGCTGGCGAAGGCCATCCTCGACTTCGCCGCAAGCCTCGACGCCGCCTAGCCCTTCGCCTAGCCCTTCGCCTAGCCCTTCGCCTAGCCCTGGGCTTCGCCCGGGTGAGCCCTAGGCCGCACCCGCCGCAGTCACGCGCAGCCGAGAGTTTCCTGCTCGGACATCTGCTATCCAGCCGATAAGGCCGATACGCAACTATAGTCGCGAACCGTGACACCGAGCCGCATATCCAGTGCTCGTCGCGGATGGCATCTTCCGCGGCTCACCAACTTCAGCTTCATCACTCACTTGGCGCTGCAGTGACAGGAAAAGCCGGGCCGATGAGGAATGCCCCAGCGTCATTGAAGCGCAATATCCCCAGGGCAATACTCGCAATAAGTGTGCTGGCTGGGCTGCTGCCCGCACTGACCTCGGCCGCATCCGCAATGGCCGCAGTGGGCAACCCGGCCACGGGCGGACGCACCCCGCCCGGGTCGGTCACGCTGTGCGCGCCGGGCCAGCACATCCGGGTAAACGGCCCGTGGGGACACTACGTGATCAAGAACAACGACTTCTACCCCCGTGCCGCGCCCCAGTGCATCACCCACCATCGCTCCGGCCCGAACTTCGCCGTCACCACATCCCGCGCGAACGCGCGCGGCGCGGAGTCCGACGCTTACCCCAACATCTTTAGCGGCTGCTCCTGGGGCACCTGCTCGGGCCAGTCGGCACTGCCCGCCCCGCTGTTCTCCCTGCACCAGCCGTGGGTTTCCTGGTACGCCAGGCTCCGGCCACACGGCAAGTGGGATGCGAACCTGGACATCTGGCTCAGCCCGGCCGCGCAGGTGCGCGGCCAGGTCACCGGGGCAGAGGTGATGATCTGGATGTCTGCCCGCGGCTTCGGCCATCCGCAGACCACGACCAGGATTGACCGCATCGGCTGGCACCTGGCGCATTGGACGACCAGATCGCTCAGCCAGCCCCGCGTCACCTGGCCGCTGATCATCTTCCGCGCCGCGCATGCCCGGCGGTACCTGCGCCGGCTGGCCCTCATGCCGTTCTTCCGCGACCTGCTGCGCCTGCATCTCATCCGCCACGGCTACTGGCTCGACTCGCTGCACGCTGGGTTCGAGATATGGACCGGCGGATACGGTCTGAGCACGCTGTGGTTCCGCGAAGACGCCGGTCAGCGCCGGCGGGCGAGGTCGGCAGCGCCGATGAGGCCGGCATCGCTGCCGAGCTCGGCCAGCCTGATCCGCGCGGGCCTGCGGTAGTGACGGCCGCTGAGCCCGCTCTCGTAGGCCTCCAGCGCCGGGCTCAGCAGCAGGTCGCCGGCGTCCGAGACCCCGCCGCCGATCACAAAACAAGCGGGATCGAGGATCGCGGTCAGATCCGCCAGGCCTTCGCCGAGCCACCGGCCGACGATCTCGAAGCAGCGCAGCGCGCCGGAATCACCCTCGCGAGCAGCCTGCGTGATGCCCGGCCCGCTGATCCCGTCCGGAATGCCGCCGCCGAGCTCGAGCATCCGTGCTGCCGCTCCCGGCGACTGCCGGGCGAGCTCCCGCGCCTCGAAGACAAGCGCGTTGCCGCTGGCGTACTGCTCCCAGCAGCCGCGGTTGCCGCAGCCGCAGGGGCGGCCGTCGGGCACCACCCGGTAGTGGCCAGGCTCGCCGGCGGCGCCCCACCCGCCCCGGTAGAGCTCGCCGCCGATCACGATGCCTGCGCCGATACCCGTTCCGACGGCGATGAGCATGACGTGGTCGTGGCCGCGGGCAGCGCCCAGCGTTGCCTCCGCCCACGCGGCGGCGTTCGCGTCGTTCTCCACGAACACCGGCAGCCCGACGCGCTCCTCGACCTGCTTCTTCACCGGCTCGTCGCGCCAGGCAAGATTAGGCGCGAAAAGGACCATCGACCGGGTCTCGTCTACGAATCCTGCGGCGCCGATTCCGACGGCTTCTGCCTCGTAGCGCTCCAGCAGCTCGATGACCGCATCGCCGATGACCACGGCTGTTCGCTCGGGGCTGGCAGCCGGAGTCGACCGTCGCAGCTTCGCCACGATGCTGCCGTTCTCGTCCACGACCCCGGCCGCGATCTTGGTGCCCCCGACGTCAACCCCGATCGTCAGGCCCATGCTCCGGACCCTCCGAGCTGGCCGTGTCCGCCTGGGTGGCGTCTCCTCCTGACCGCCCCGTCCCGGGTCGGGCGGACCGGGGCCCGGGTGCTGGCGGTCCGTAATGGGACAGGACACCATTGAAGGCATCCAGTGCCTCGCTGACCGCCTGCGCGACCGCATCGCCAGCGCCCGACAGCTGCGAACCCAGGCCAGGACCGGACTCCCTGATCTTGCGGGCCGCCCGGCATACCGGGCACCAGGCGCATTCCGGCGCTTCCCCGGCCGTGCCCGGCGACGGCTCGGTCGTGACCGTGCCCCACACATCAGCTGGCTGCTCACGGTCGGCGCCGAAGGTCTTCCTTACCTGCCCGCCAATCTCCCGGCGCAGGTTCCGCGCGCTGGAGCGGATCAGCCACCGCTGAAACTCGCTCATCAGGTCGGGCCCCTGCGCACCAGGGCCGCGGGCCGGACCGGACCGGTCCGGCGGCCCGGCGGTGTCCCGCTGGCCATTGCTTTTCCGCTGGCCAGAGTCGCCCGTGCGGTCAGGCTGCCGGTCCTCGGCTGGCTGCTCAGGCACCGAGGTCTCCGTCACGGACGTCTCCAGTAGCTTCGGCACCCACGCCATCCCCCGTTCCCGCCCGCTCGGCACGGGACTTCAGCCCCTTCAGAGCAGCATCGATGATCGCCTTCTCGGCCCGGCGCCGCAGCATCCCGATCATCGGCACCCGCAGGCCCACGGCCAGCTCGTATGTCACGTCCGTACCGTCGCCGCGCTCGGCCAGGAGGTACGTGCCGGACAACTCAGAGATCATCGCGCCCTGCTCTGCGAGTTCCCAGCGAACCTGCGCATCGCCGTCCCAGTGGTACCGCAGCACATAGGTGTCCCTAATTATTCCGGCGTCCAAGGTGAAGCGGACCCGCACCGGACGGCCATCAGCGCCGGGCTCGACCACCTGCGCAGAACGCACACCGCTGGCCCACTCCGGATACGCAGCGAAGTCAGCGACCACGGCCATGACAGCCTTCCTCGGCATCGCGATCATGATGCTCGAGGTCGTCTTGTCCGCCATTCTCGGAGCGTACCCCCGCCGGAGCACCGCGCCGCTCCCTGGCGGCCGCGCCGCTCCCCCGGCGGCGCTGCCGCTGGCTACCACTGCAGGACGTACGGCGTCCCGGTCGCACGGAAGTGGCCGACGTTGACGCACTCGGTGGTGCCGATCCGGAGCTGCCGTGCGAGCGGCTGATGCACGTGGCCGAACAGGACGTAGCGGGGCTGTGTCCGCTTGACCGCCGCGAGCAGCGCCTCACTGCCGCGTTCCATCCGCCGCGCGACCGTGTCATACAGCAGTTCGGGCACGGCGGGCGGAATGTGCGCGCACAGCACGTCGACCGGCCCGACGGCCTCGACCTTGGCCGCGTAGACATCGTCGTCGAGCTCATACGGCGTCCGGTACGCCGAGCGCAGGCCGCCGCCGACGAAGCCGAAGGACCAGCCGCCGAGCTCGACCCGCTCGCCGTCCAGCACGCGCTGCCCCGGCCGCAGATGACCGGCCCACAACGCAGGCAAGTCGACGTTCCCGTAGGTCAGGTAGGACGGCACGGGCAGCGCGGCGAACAGCTCGGCGTACTGGCGGGATGCGGCCGCCTGGACGTGTGCCCGCGGATCGCCGTCCAGCTGCTGCCAGAGCCGTGCCGACATCGCCCTGGCCTCGTCGAAGCGCTGGGCGGTCCGCAGCGCGATGAACTCCCGCGCCGCGTCCGCGCCGAACAAGTCAGGAAAGATGCCCTTGCCCTGGTCGGCGTAGTCGATGAACAGCAGCAGGTCGCCGAGGCAGATAAGGGCATCCGCGCCGTCAGCCGCTCCGCGCAGGCCTGCGGCGTTACCGTGCACATCGCTCACCACATGCACCCGCATCCCCAAACAGTAGGCACCGCAGGCCCCGGCCCGCCAGGGGCGCCTCCGCCGTGGCGGCCCGGCGTTATACGGTCCAGGAAGATCCTGACGAAACAAGCCCCGCCAAAGGAGGCCAGGTGCGCGACTACAGCATTCCCGCGCTGGTAGAGGTCCCCGCGTCCGCCAGCCTCGCTGACGTGGTGTTCCGCCGCGCCGCGGCGGAGCCCGCCGCGGTCATGCTCCGCAGGCGGACCGGTCCGGGCAGCTGGCAGGACGTGACGGCCGCTCAGTTCCGCGCCGAGGTGGCTGCCCTGGCCAGTGGCCTGATCGCTGCGGGCATCGAGCCAGCGGACAGGGTCGCGCTGATGTCGCATACCCGCTATGAGTGGACGCTGATCGACTACGCCATCTGGGCCGCGGGTGCCGTCACCGTGCCGGTCTACGAGACATCCTCGGCCGAGCAGGTGGAGTGGATCCTCGGCGACTCAGCCGCGCGTGCCGTGTTCGCCGAGACCAGCGGGCATGCCCAGGTCATCGAGAGCGTCCGGGAGCGGCTCCCAGGCCTGGAGCAGCTGTGGATGATTGACGGCCTGGACGCGCTGAGCGCTGGCGGCGGCCGCGTCAGCGAGGCGGAGCTGGAGCAGCGCCGGACCGGGCGCAAGGCCGCGGACCTGGCGACCATCATCTACACCTCGGGCACGACCGGCCGACCCAAGGGCTGCGAGCTCACCCACGGCAACCTGATCGCCGACGTGCGCAACGCGGTCGCCGGCGCGCTCCCGGAAGTGTTCGAGCTCCCCGGCAGCTCGACGCTGCTCTTCCTGCCGCTCGCGCATAGCTTCGCCCGCATCATCCAGGTCGGCTGCCTGGAATCGGGCGCGGTCCTGGAGCACTGGCCGGACGCATCCACGCTGGTCGAGGGGCTGCAGGAGGTCAGGCCCACGTTCCTGCTCGCGGTGCCGCGGGTGTTCGAGAAGGTCTACAACAGCGCCCAGCAGCAGGCTGCGGCCAGTGCGGCCAGGGCAAGGATCTTCGCCGCCGCCACCGACACGGCCATCGCCTGGAGCAAGGCCGGTGACGGCGCGACGGCCGGCACCAGCGCCGGTCCCGCCCTCCGGCTGCGGCATGCCCTGTTTGACCGGCTCGTCTACGGCAAGCTGCGGGCGGCGGTCGGCGGCCAGGTGCGGTACGCGGTGTCGGGCGGCGCCCCGCTGGGCGAGCGGCTCGGCCATTTCTTCCGCGGCGCGGGCATCACGGTGCTGGAGGGCTATGGCCTGACCGAGACCTCGGCTGCCGCGACGGTCAACAAGCCGAGCCGTAACAAGATCGGCACGGTCGGGCTGCCGCTGCCCGGCGTCGCCATCCGGATTGCCGACGACGGCGAGATCCTGATCAAGGGCCGCAACGTCTTCCCCGGCTACTGGCACAACGAAGCCGCCACCGCGCAGACGCTGGATTCCGACGCCTGGCTGCACACCGGCGACATCGGCACGATAGACGACGAGGGCTTCCTGCAGGTGACCGGCCGGAAGAAGGAACTGATCGTCACCGCGGGCGGCAAGAACGTCGCGCCCGCGGTCCTGGAGGACCGAATCCGCGCGCACCCGCTGGTCAGCCAGTGCATGGTGGTCGGCGACGGCCGCCCCTACATCGCCTGCCTGGTGACCCTGGATCTGGAGGCGCTGGAGTTCTGGAAGCGGCAGCACGGGCGTCCAGCCACGGCGTCCGCCGCCGACCTGGCCGATGACCCGGAGCTGATCGCGGAGATCCAGCTGGCAATCGACGACGCGAACAAGGCAGTGTCCCGCGCGGAGTCAATCCGCAAGTTCCGCATCCTCGGCACTGACTTTACCGAGGAGAGCGGTCATCTGACGCCATCGCTGAAGGTGCGCAGGAACGTTGTCGCCAAGGACTATTCGGCGGACATCGAGGCGCTCTACAGCTGAGCTGACCCCCGAAGCGGCCTCTTAGCCTGCCAGTTAGCCTGCCAGGATCTCGGTGAGCCGCTCGGTCACCCGGTCCCAGTTCCATTCCCGCTCGACCCAGGCCAGGCCCTTGTCGCCCATGGCCGCCGCGCCGATCGGATCATCGAGCATCTCGATCAGCCCCTCGGCCACGGCAGCGGTGTCGCGGCCCGGCAGGACGTACCCGGTCTCCTCGTTCACGATCGCGTCAGGCGCCCCGCCGGAGTCGCCGCCGAGCACCGGCAGGCCAGTGGCCGAGGCCTCCAGGTAGACAATCCCGAGACCCTCGACGTCCAGGCCCTTGCGCCGGGTCCGGCACGGCATCGCGAAAACGTCGGCGGCGTCGTAGTAGGCAGGCAGTTCTTCCCACGGCACCGGGCCGGTGAACCGGATGGAGTCCGTCACGCCGGTCCGCTGGGCCAGGCGGCTCAGCTCGGCCCGGTACGGCCCGTCGCCGACCAGCAGGAGGACAGGCTCGCCCGGGGCCCGGTCCATTACCTGCGGCCAGGCGCGGATCAGGGTGTCCTGCCCCTTACGCGGGACCATCCGGGACACGCACACGACGACGGGACGCCCGCGGTCGATCCCGAGTCGCTGCCGGATCGCCTCGCCCCCCGCGCCAGGCCGGAAGGCGGCGGTGTCCACGCCGGGAGCGAGCCGGACCATCCTGGCGGCGGCCTGGGGCGACAGCGCGCCGGCCAGCCGTACCCTGAAGTACTCGCCCAGGTAGGTCATCACGTCGACCTTGTCGCCGATTCGGCGCAGCAGCCACCTGGCGCCGGGCAGCGCCGCCCACCCGGCCTCGTGCCCGTGCGTGATGGCGACGATCCGGCGGGCGCCGGCCCTGCGCAGCGAGGGCGCGAGCAAGCCGAGCGGCGCGGCAGCGCCGAACAGCACGGTGTCGCAGCCGTGCTCGTCCAGGATGCGGGCCGCGCGCCGGGCGACCGACGGGACCGGCAGCATGAGCGAGGTCGGGTGCCGGACCACCGGGAAGGGCTGCCGGGCATCGAAAGCGGCGGCGCCGACCCACGACGGCGCGTATACCGTGACCGTGCCCTCGGGCAGCCGTGATGCGAGTGCGTGCACGAACGACTGGATCCCGCCGCGGCGCGGCGGGAAGTCGTTAGTTACGATCAGGACCCTCGGCATCTCCCCCACGGATCCGCGGCGCTGCCGGACGGCGGCTGGCCGCGCTTGTCGACTGGTGACAATGCGATAATAGTAGCCAGCCGAGGCAAATTATGCTGGTTACGACCGGAACTGCCACTCCTGTCATAGCGAGAATGGCACGGAAAAGCGCTCCGGCGGGCCGTGATCGTGACGATTTCCCCGACCGCCAGCCGCCTTGGACGCCAGCGGTGAACGCGCAGCCCTCGAAATGCGCTCCTGAGACGCGGTACTGAACGCGCAATCCTGGACGCGCACCTGCCAGCCCGGCGGATCCCGGTGCATGATCGGCGGCTGACCAGCCCCGATCCAGCCCAGCCCCGATCATGGCTGATTCGCCCAGACCGCCTGCCCAGTCGGCGTTTTTCCCGCAGCGGCCACCTGCAGTCAGGCAGCAGGACTGGCCCGGATGGCGTGACATTAGTGCTCCCAGTTGCACCCGGCGGGGGTTCCTGGCAGCGACTGGAGGCGCGCTTGCGGAACTCCGAGTCTCCGGCCGGGCGACCGTATTCGCCGCACAACTTCCGGCGCTGCGCGGTGCTGCTGCGGGGGGTGCTGCTGCGGGCGGAATGATGCCGCGAAGTTCACTGACTGCGGTTATCGGGTTATGCGTGTTATTCATCTGCTATTCACTCGGCACGAAGCCACGGACCGCCCGGTACTGCCGTACCCGCACTGCCATGCCCACCTTGCCGGGTCCGCACTGCCCCGCCCGGTACTGCCATGCCCGCACTGCCGGGCCCACCTGGCCCGCTCGGCTCCGTGCCACCCGCCCGCTCGGCTCCCCTGCCCCGCCGACCCACTACGTCCAAACGGCTGGCTGCCTCGCCTGTACCGGATTCTGACCAAAATACCTGTCCTTATATCCGGTTTGCGTTCAACGAATCCGGTACAGGTCCCGGCCGCCCGCTGAGACGACGGCACACAACGGGTAAAACGGACGCCAGACGCCGGGCGCCCCGTGCCGGTTTACGGCTGGCGGACGGGCGGACGGACGGGCGGACGTTTACGGCTGGCGGACGGGCGGCGGTTTACGGCTGGACGGCTCCGTCGAGTTCCTGGGCGTACCAGCCGCTCAGCGCGACCTCCTCGACGTCCTCGCCGGTCTCCGGCGCGTCGATGAGGTTGCCGCCGCCGACATAGATGCCGACGTGCGAGTTGCCGGCAAATCCGAGGATGTCACCCGGCTCAAGCGCGTCGAGCGGGACCGCCGGGAGCTCGCTCATCTGGTCGTAGCTGATGCGCGGGATCGACACGCCGGCGTAGGCCCACGCCGACATTGTCAGCCCGGAGCAGTCATAGGAATTCGGCCCTGTCGCGCCCCACTGGTAGGGCTTGCCGATCTGGGCGAAGGCGAACGCAACCGCCTTCTGCGCCTGGGTCTTGGTCGGCCCGGTGTAGCTGACTTTCTTGGTGGTCCCGCCCGCGCCGGGGACCGCGGTCGTCTGCTGCGCGGGGGTGAGCTGCGCGAGCAGTGCCTTCTCCTGGCCGATCAGCTTGTTCAGCGACTGCCTTCGCTTGCTCAGGCTGCTCTTGAGCTGGGCAATGCCCTCCTGCGCGCGCTTGGCGGCCTGCTGCGCGCCGGTGAGCTGGCGGGTGGCCGCGATGAACTGGCTCATCTCGTCGGCGTTCGTCGCGGACAGCTCGGTAAGGATCGAGGACTGGTTGAGTATCTGCTGCGGATCCCCGGAGGTCAGCAGCGCGGCGGAGGAGCTGAGGGTGCCTTCCTCGTAGGCGGTCGCCGCGATCCTGCCGACTTGGGCGCGCATCGAGTCGAACCGCCCCTGGTAGCGGGATTCCTCGCGATTGACCAGTGCGAGCCGCTCGTCGGCCGCCTTCAGTTCCTGATGTGCCTGGTCGAACTGCTGGCCGACCCTGTCGGCTTCGGTGTTGAGCTTATTGAGGCGCTGCTGTACCTGCGCGATCGTGGGCTGGGGCGCTGCTGCGGCGATACCGCCCGCGGTGAGGACAGCACCGATCGCAGTCAGGCTGACGGCAGCGGCCGCGCCACGTCTCCGCACGATCCTGCGCACTGCTGGCGGCGTATGCACGTAAGTGACACGCTCCTTCTCCCACTATCCGCCTGCCGGGTCAGCTGACGGGTTCGGGCTGTGGAAGACGCCCTACGGCCAGTTCCGCCGCAGCGCAACTGGCCGATTCACCCCTGGAGTAGACCCGGGCCTGCGCCCGGCGCTCTCCGGTGGGTCCCCGGCTCCCCGGCTGACTGGGTAGCCAGTGCCGGAGATTCGGCAGAACCAACCGCCGCCGCCAACGTGGCGGCTGCTAAGCGATTCGGCTCGGTGCCCGACACTAGTGAACTTCAGTGGCTACTTTCAACCGCTTCGGGCACTCTCGCGCCGTGTGTTGAAAACTCCGGGGGGATACCGGGCCCATAACCAGACATGCGCAGCGGCAGCGGACAGCCCGCCCGACCTGCGGACCGGGCGGGGCGCCCGAACTGCCGGCCGGGCGGGGCGCCCGAACTGCCGGCCGGGCGAGCCGCCCGAACTGCCGGCCGGGCGGGGCGCCCCGCCAGGCCCTCGGCCGCCCGGCCGGGCCCCCGGCCGCCCGGCCGCCCGGCGCGCCTCGCCCAGACTGTCGGAGCCTCGTCCTAGCGTGAACGCGTGCTGAAATCACCGCGCGGCGCCGCCGCCCTGCTCCCGCTGGCGGGCATTGATCTGGTCGTGGTGGACGTGGAGACGACCGGCTGGCTGGCCGAGGACGCTGCCATCACCGAGATCGGCGCGGTGCGGCTCAGCGGCGGCCAGCTGACCGGCGAGTTCTCCGCGCTGGCCAATCCCGGCCGCGCCATCCCGGCGGATATCTGCGCGCTCACCGGCATCACCGACGCCATGGTCAGTCAGGCCCCGCCGATCGCCGCCGTCCTTCCGGAGTTCCTTGCCTTCGCCCGCGGCTGCGTTCTGGCCGCGCACAATGCCCCGTTCGACGTGGGCTTCCTGACGGCCGCGTCCCGGTCCTGCGGCATCGGCTGGCCCGCGTTCGCCGTGATCGACACAGCCGTCCTGGCCCGGCTGGTGCTCGGCACGTCGGAGGTGCCCGACTGCAAGCTGATGACGCTGGCGGAGTTCTTCGCGACATCGACGCTGCCGTGCCACCGGGCGCTGGCCGACGCGAAGGCTACCGCGGACGTGCTGCTCGGGCTGCTCGGGCTGCTCGCCGCGCCGGGCCGGCCCGCGCTGGCCGGGATCGGTACCTGAACACTGGCGGGGACCAGGCACTGGCGGGACCAGGCACTGGCGGGACCGGCGCTCGGCGGTACGCTAACTGCCGCAGCCGGGGCACGGGCTCTCGGCGGCGAAGGAGGCGGCAGTGGTCACGGCTATCGTTCTGATCAAGGCCGATGTCGCGCGCATCCCCGAGACGGCCGAGACGATCGCTCAGATCCCGCAGGTCAGCGAGGTGTACTCGGTGACCGGCGAGTTCGATCTGGTGGCCATGGTCCGGGTCCGGGCCCATGACGAACTCAGCGACGTGATCCCCGGCACACTGAACAAGGTGGCCGGTGTCACCCACACCGAGACCCACATCGCCTTCCGCGCGTATTCACGCCACGACCTGGAGGCAGCCTTCTCGATCGGCTACCCCGAGTCGGCCTGATCCGCTCCCGGGCCGGCCTGATCCGCTCCCGGCCGGCCTGATCCGCTCCCGGGCCGGTCAGCGCGCCAGCCGCTGGCTCGCCGCCGCCCAGCGGGCCAGCAGGTCGGCCGCGGCCCCGGAGTCGACCGCGCTGGCGGCCCGCGCGTAGCCGTCGGCCAGCATCGGCACGAGTTTGTCGGGACCCGGCACTCCGGCGTCCGCCGCGAGGGCGGCCGCGGCGTTCAGCAGCACCGTGTCCCGCACCGGGCCGCGCTGGCCGTTCAGGAAAGCCCGCGCCACCGCCGCGTTCGCCGCTGCGTCACCGCCCCGCAGGTCCGTCAGCCGGGATCGGTCAAGTCCCAGCTCAGAGGGGTCAAACGCAGCCTGGCTGACGGTGCCGCCGGACACGACCCAGACGGTGGAGGGGGCCGTGGTGGTCAGCTCGTCCAGCCCGTCGTCGCCGTGGAACACCAGAGCCGAGCTGCCGCGGCCGGCCAGCACCCCGGCCAGGACCGGCCCCATCCGCGGGTCCGCCACGCCAACGGCCAGGGCGGCGGGGCGCGCCGGGTTCGTCACCGGGCCGAGGAAGTTGAAGACAGTGGGCACGCCGAGCTCGCGGCGCGGCACCGAGGCGTGCCGGTACGCCGGGTGATACAGCGGCGCGAAAAGGAACACGATGCCCGTCTCGGCCATCAGCTGCTCGGTTGCCGCGGGCGGCAGGTCGATTACCACGCCGAGCGCCTCGAGCAGGTCCGCAGCCCCGCAGGCGGACGAGGCAGCCCGGTTGCCGTGCTTGACCATCCGCGCGCCCGCCGCCGCCGCCGTGATCGTGCCCATGGTCGAGATATTGACCGTGTGCGCGCCGTCGCCGCCCGTTCCGACCAGGTCAGCGAGCCGGCCGGGGATGGTGATGCCGGACGCGTGCTGGAGCATCGCCCCGGCCAGGCCGCTCACCTCGGCCACCGTCTCGCCCTTGATCCGCAGCGCGACGCCGAAGCCGGCGATCTGGGCCGGCGTCGCCGCTCCTTCCATGATCTCGTTCATCGCCCACGCGGTCTCCTGCGCCGTGAGCGTCTCGCCCTTGATCAGCGCGCCGATCAGCGCAGGCCAGGTGGTGCGCGAGTCCATGCGGCCCCCGATCCGGATGAGGCTGGGCGAGATGAGGCTAGGGCGGAGAGTTAGCGGATGGGCCCGTTTTGGCGCTAATGGAAGGGAAGGGGCAGCGGCCGGCAGTCCGCCGCACCGCGCCAGCCCAGGTCAGGCCTGGGCGGCCGCAGCGCTCGCCGCACGCTGGCGCATGAGGCCGGCCAGCGCCTGCGCCACCGCCGCTGGGTCGATCGGGTGGCTCACGATCGCGTCCGCCCGCGACCAGGTCGCCAGCCAGCCGTCGTCGGGCCTGCCGATGATCAGCAGTACCGGCGGGCAGTCGTAGACCTCGTCCTTGGCCTGCCGGCACACGCCCATGCCGCCTGCTGGCTGGGACTCACCGTCCAGCACCATGACATCGGTGCCGCCGGCATCCAGCAGCCGGACCAGGGCCGCCTGCGTCGCCACCTCGATTATCTCGGCTTCCGGCACGTCAGGGGCAGGGCGGCGGCCGATGGCGAGCCGGATCCTGGCCCGGGTGTCGGCATCATGGCTGTACACAACGACCTTCATGTAAATGGATGGTACCGACCCGGGGGGGCGGGCGACGTCCCCCTACGCGGTGTCGTAATAATGACCCTGTGGCGACAGCAACAACCGAGGTAGTTCAGCGGACGCCGACGAGCAGGCCGAACCTTGTCAGCGTCGGCACGATCGTGTGGCTGTCCTCCGAGCTGATGTTCTTCGCGGCGCTTTTCGCCATGTACTTCACGATCCGCTCGGTGGACAAGGGCATGGGCAAGCCGTGGCCCGGCGCGCACCTGGATCTGAAGCTGGCCACCGCCAACACCATCGTGCTGCTGCTGTCGAGCGTCACCTGCCAGCTCGGCGTGTTCGCGGTGGAGCGCGGCCAGATCAGGCGGACCGGCCGGATCTGGAACATGGCGCGCTGGGGGCTGCGCGAGTGGTACGTGCTGTCCTTCCTGATGGGGCTGTACTTCGTCAGCGGCCAGGGTTATGAGTACCTCGACCTGATCCGCAAGCAGCACCTGACGCTCTCCTCCAGCAACTACGGGTCGGTGTTCTTCCTGACCACCGGCTTCCACGGGCTGCACGTGACCGGCGGCCTGATCGCCTTCCTGTTCCTGCTGGGCAGGACCTTCGCTGCCAAGCGGTTCACCCACGAGCAGCAGGTCAGCGCGATTGTCGTCTCCTACTACTGGCACTTCGTGGACGTCGTGTGGATCGGCCTGTTCACGACCATCTACCTGATCCACTGACCGGAACTTGGGGAAAGCAGTGACACCGAGCACCGCAAGGCGACGGCGGACGGCGGCGGGCTACGGCGTGGTCCTGCTGGGTCTCCTCCTGGTCGGCGCGGTCTATGCCGTCATCACCGGGAGCGGCAGCCCGGCCTCGGCCGCGGCGCCCAATGCCGCGCAGCAGGCGCAGATCGCCAACGGGAAGACCATCTTCGAGCAGAACTGCGCGACCTGCCACGGCTTCGCCGCCCAGGGCCAGACCGGCATCGCCCCCAGCCTGATCGGCGTCGGCGCCGCCGCCGTCGACTTCCAGGTCAGCACCGGCCGGATGCCTGCCAAGCAGCCCGGCGCGGAGAACCCGCGCAAGCCGCCGGTGCTCGACACCGCGCAGGACCACGCCGTTGCCGCCTACATCGAGTCGCTGGGCGGCGGGCCGACGATTCCCACGGCGGCGCAGGTCAGCACGAAGGGCGCCGACCTGGCCCTCGGCCAGTCGCTGTTCATCGCCAACTGCGCGCAGTGCCACAACTTCTCCGGCGCGGGCGGGGCTCTCACCGACGGCAAGTACGCGCCGCCGCTGACCCAGTCGACGCCCACCCAGATCTACGAGGCGATGCTGACCGGGCCCGAGGCCATGCCGGTGTTCAACGACACCACGGTCACGCCCGGCCAGAAGCGGGATGTCATCGCCTATGTCACCGGAGAGCGGTCGGTCGCCAATCCCGGCGGTGCCAGCCTGGGCCGGGTCGGGCCGGTGACCGAGGGCCTTGTCACCTTCCTGGGCCTGCTGCTGTTCATGGTGCTGGCAGCGCTCTGGATCACCGCGAAGAAGGCGAAGGCGCATGAGTGACGACACGGCCGGCTCGCTGTCCGGCGAGGCGAGCGAGGGCCCGGCGGTCCGGCACCGGGTCATCGGCACCCCGCCCCCGGCCGAGGCCAGGACGCTGCTCGCCCCGGCCGGGGCAGACGGGGCGGACGGGGCGGACGGGGCGAAGGTCGCGCCGCGCGAGCTGCCCGCCGACCCGGCAGACCCGGTCAAGGCGAAGAAGGCCGAGCGGCTCGTGGCTGCCTGCTTCATCATCGCCATGCTGGCCGGCTTCGGCTTCATCGTCTTCTACGCGCTCTTTCAGATCCACACGGTCAACGGGGCACGGCATTCCAACCTGGCGCTGGGCTCGACCATGGCGCTGGCCTTCCTGGCCATGGGAGTCGGCGCGACGATCTGGGTCCGCCATCTGATGCCGCAGGTGGAGCTGACCGAGGAGCGCCATCCGCTCGCCTCGAGCCCGCAGGCACGGCAGGAGTTCGCTGAGACCTTCGCCGAAGGCGCGGATGCCAGCCAGTTCGTCAAGCGGCCGCTGGTGCGCCGCACCCTGATCGCCGCCACCCTGCCGGTCGCC
>Ga0302326_10003442_pt1 | contig 37243 bp, 30 predicted proteins | sample Palsa_T0_3_FD_202264 | JGI IMG/M metagenome (GOLD analysis project Ga0302326, IMG submission 202264) | Peat permafrost microbial communities from Stordalen Mire near Abisko, Sweden - Palsa_T0_3 | ecosystem: Environmental > Terrestrial > Soil > Palsa > Peat permafrost | place: Sweden: Abisko... | reverse complement strand
GCAGGGCGGCAAGATCGAGCGGCGAGCGGTGACGCTGGGAGCCGAACATGGAAGCGACGTGGAAGTGATGGCGGGAGTTTCGGTTGGGGATTCGCTGGTGCTGCGCGGGCCAGAGGGATTGCACGAGGGAGAAGCGGTGGAGATCAAGCCGTAGCTGGGTAGCGCGACGACGCGCCGGAGGAAGAGATGGTTCGAGTCAACGGGCAAAGTGGTTCCTCGAGTTTGGTGACGGTGCGAGGACTGGATAAGAAGTACAAGCGAGGGAGCGAGGAGATCCACGTCTTGCAGGGGCTCAACCTGGACGTCGATCCCGGAGACTTCGTCGCGTTCATGGGACCGAGTGGCTCGGGAAAAACTACGCTGCTGAACCTGCTGGGTGGGTTGGACGTGCCTTCGGCCGGGAGCATATCGGTGGCCGGGGACGAGATCACCCACATGTCCAGCGGGAAGCTGACGCAATGGCGTGCGCGACACGTGGGATTCATATTTCAGATGTACAACTTGATTCCGGTGCTCACTGCGTTTCAGAACGTGGAACTGCCGCTGCTGCTGACCAAGCTATCGAAGGGCGAACGGCGTAAGCACGTGGAAGCGGTGCTGTCGATCGTAGGGCTGGCCGACCGCATGAATCATTACCCCCGGCAGCTTTCCGGCGGACAGGAACAGCGGGTGACGATAGCGCGGGCGATCGTTTCCGATCCGACATTTTTGCTATGCGATGAGCCCACGGGCGATCTGGACCGCCGCAGCGCGGACGAAATCATGGAGCTAATCCTGCGGCTGGTGAAGGAGCATGGGAAGACGGTGTTGATGGTGACTCACGATCCAGTGGTCGCACGCAAAGCCGACATAACTCTGCACCTGGAGAAGGGCGCTTTGGTGGAAGCGGGCCGGGTGGAAGGAGCGACGGCGGGAGGTGCGGCATGAAATTCGGCTCACTGATTTTCGCCAATTTGTTTCGAAAAAAGCTTCGATTCGCTCTGACCATCGGATCCTTCATTGTGGCCCTGTTTCTCTTTGGTTTGCTGGCGGTTCTGCGTGGATCCTTCGGCGGTGGCCTGGAGGTAGCGGGCGTGGACCGCTTGGTAATAATCAACCGGACTTCGATTATTAATCCGGTACCGCTGTCGTACCGCGACAAAATCATGCAAATCAAGGGAACCAAGGAGATCACTTACGATAATTGGTTCGGTGGGGTGTATCAGGACGAGAAGAACTTCTTTGCGCAGTTCGCCATCGACGTCGATAACCAGCGGCAGGTATTCAATGAACTGCAGGTTCCCGACGACCAATGGAATGCCTTTCTGAAGGATCGGCAAGCCGCGATTGTAGGAGCTGCGCTCGCCAAAAGATTCCACTGGAAGGTCGGTGACCGCATCCCGCTGAAAGGCACCATCGTTCCCGGGACGTGGGAATTCAATATCGCCGGCATCTACCACGGAAAGCGGGTGCAGGACGATGAGACCCAGTTCTGGTTTCAGCACGCCTACTACGAAGAAAGAATGCCGGAACGCTTGAAGGGCCTAGTGGGTTGGTATACCTTGCGCATCAACAATCCTGACGATGCCCCGCGCATCTCCAAGGCCATCGACGACGAATTCGCCAATTCACCCTACGAGACCCGCACCGAAACCGAGCAGGCCTTCGCCTCCGGCTGGGTGAAGCAAATGGGAAATATCGAAGGCCTGATCATGACCATCGGAATCGTCGTGTTCTTCACCCTGCTGCTGGTCACCGGCAATACTATGGCCATCGCGGTGCGAGAACGCACCGGAGAGCTGGCGGTGCTGAAGGCCGTTGGATTCTCCGATGGCGCCGTGCTCACCTTCGTGATGGCCGAGTCTTTACTGATCGCCTTCGTAGGTGGCGCGCTGGGTTTGGCGCTGGCCAAATTGTTCACCCTCGGCGGTGACCCGACCCACGGCCTGCTGCAATTCTTTTTCCTGCCGGGATCCGCGATTGGGGTGGGCTTGGCGCTGGCGCTATTGATCGGTGCGGCGAGCGGTATTTTGCCGGCGATTGGTGCGATGCGCCTGCGAGTGGTTGACGCACTACGGAGGGTGTAAGCGTGGCGATCCCGATTGTGTACAACTTGAGAAGTGTGCGCGCGCGGTGGACCTCGTCGGTGGTCGCCGTTCTGGGAATTGCCGGCACCGTGGGAGTCTTCGTGGCCATGCTCTCGATGGCCAAGGGATTTCAAGCGACGCTGGTCGCATCGGGATCGGCGGGTAATGCCCTGGTGACCCGCGCTGGCGCCACCTCGGAAATGACCGGGGCGGTGTCCTTGGACGAGGTGAAAGTGCTTCAGGACGCTCCGGGCGTGGCGCACGGCGCCGACGGCCCGATTATGACTCCGGAAGTGGTGGTGATCGCGCCGTTCCCCCTCATCCGAACCGGTACCGATGCCAACGTTCAGGTCCGCGGAGTATCGCCGAAGGCGCTGGAAGTACGCTCGAAAGTGAAGATCATCGAGGGGCGGTTTTTTCAGCCCGGCCTCACCGAGCTGATCGTCGGCCGCAACGTAGCGAGTACTTACGTCGGGCTGGGGCTGGGCGACACCGTGAAATTCGGTGGCGGCACCTGGCGAGTAGTGGGTGTCTTTGATGCCGGCGGCTCGGCATTCGATTCGGAAGTGTGGTGCGATTCAGTGGTCTTGAATCAAACTTACAAACGGCCCGACACCATCTATCAATCGGTGACCGTGCACCTCACTTCGCCCGCCGCCTTACAGCAATTCAAGGATTCGGTAACCACCGACCCGCGAATGTCGGTGGATGTGACGCGCGAGGTGGATTACTACGCCAAACAGTCGCAAGCGGTGACCACCTTGATCGTCGTGCTCGGAACCATGATTGCTATCGTTATGGGGATTGGAGCGGTGTTTGGCGCGCTCAATACGATGTATTCGGCGGTGTCCGAACGCTCCCGGGAAATTGCCACGATGCGGGCGCTCGGTTTCGGCGGACCCAGCGTGGTCACTTCGTTTGTGATTGAAGCGCTGCTGATTTCGTTTCTCGGCGGAGTCGTGGGCTGCATCGCGGTGCTTCCGTTGAATGGGTTGACCACCAGCACGATGAACTTCCAGACGTTCTCCAGCCTGGCGTTCGCGTTTCGCATCACCCCAATGCTGCTGGTATCGGGGATCGTATTCGCTCTGTTCATGGGAGTGATCGGCGGGCTGCCTCCCGCGATTCGCGCGGCGCGCCGTCCGGTGGCGCAAGCGCTGCGAGGCTTGTAGCGCTGCTTAGTTCCTGCCTGAAATTCCCGATGCCAAGACCATCACCAGAATTCTACCGTCGGAATGGAAGGTTCCGCCGGTGGCGGTGATCGCTTTGGTAAGCGGATCCGGCGGTGTGACGTGGGTGAGCTGGGAGATCAGCCCGGTTTCGTAGAAGGTCTCGCCCAGGTATTCGCGTTCGAGGTCGATGTCCGGATCGATTTTGTGGGTGAGACCGTTGTTGCGGTCATCGCGTTCGAATCCGATGTCGTGGGTCGCGGCGCCCACCCAGAATGTTTTCGCGCCCACGTCGAAGGGCGCCTTCCAAACCCGCAGATGATTCCGGGTCCTCACCACGTTGAACGGAGTGGCGTGGGCAAAGCCGTAATCCTGAGGCCTGCCAAAGAGGTACAGGATGCTCATGGGCATCTCGAGATATTCTTCCTTGGATAACGAAGACACCAAACCATGCAGGATGGCGTCGTCCTTGGTTTTGTCTACCAGGACCCAGCCGGCGGTCTTAAATATTCCCTGCATGTCCGTTTCCGATCCCAGGATCATGAAGTTAACCATGTCGCCGGGATTTCCGCCCTTGTCACCGACGTGGCGGGGAATTTTTTTGAGGACCTCCGGGGTGATCGCGGGTATGGGTGTATCCGGCGGAGGGTAGGCGACCAGACCGCCGGTCTTTGGTCCCTGCAACAGGACTTCAATGGTGGCTTCAAAGGCGCCGTCGGCTTCGTCGTTCTTCTGTTGATTGATTCCTAAATACAATCGCCCTGGAACGACCACCGTAATTTCTTTGCTGGCGCCAACCGCAAAAGGCTGCGTGGCGCCGGTGTGGCCCATGCGGCCGATCACTGCCCCGCGATTACCGTCGGGCACCGGAAAGATGCGGATCAAATCCTTCCAGCCCCGGGGGAGCCCGGCCGGACCGGTAGAGACCGGAGAATTGCCTTGTTTGTCCGCGGGGACTTGGATGGTTCCCGAGCAGGTGATGCGAATTTTATCGCCGGAGTGGAGATCGATCTTGGTGTCGGTCCAGACCGCGTGGCCGGAAATGGTGACCGTCTGCGGCGCCGATTGCGGCCGCGCGGCGCGGGCGTACAACGCGGGCGTTGCCTGCAACACACAGAAGAGGCACACCGATGGCAGTGTGCGCCGGAAAATTCGCGGCGTCATGGTTCCCTCGTGGGAAGAAAAAATTGGGTCGTAGGATACTCTCGTGCAATCGTCGTCTGCAACCGAGCGCACATTTTCGCCGGTGCTAAGCCCGGCTGGCATATCTAGATGAACGAACATTCCTCTCGGGTTGCGCGGGATCGGCGCCGGGTGGGGGCTGATTGGGGATGATACGGCGCTGGCGAACCCGCATTCATTGCTGGGGCGTTTTCTTCATGCGCGCGAGGCCGGCAAGCGCGGTGGGATCGCGAGGAACCATGAGCAGGCCGGCTTGGTATTCCTTCGTCGCGCGCTCGAAATCGCCGCTCTTTTCGTAGATCGAGCCGAGGCCAATGTGCGCATCGCTGTCCAGGGGATTTAGGTCTAGCGCGGCGTGGAATGATTTGGCCGCTTCATCGTCGCGGCCCAGCTGCCGCTCCACCTTACCTAACTCATCCCAAACCAGAAAGTTCGGTGTGCCCTCGGTGGCCAACTGGAGCTGCTCTTCGGCGTCCTGCAACCGGCCATGCTCGGCGTAAAAGCGGCCGAACTCGCGGCGCACGACGGAATTTAGCGGGGCCATATCCGCCGCTCGCGCAAAATCGTCTTCGGCGTCGGCCGAGCGGTTCTGCTTATCGCGAAGCTCGGCCCTCCACATGTAGGCGCTATTCAGCTTCGGCGAATACCGAATCGCGTCGCTCAGATCGCGGTCCGCCTCAGCGAAGTTGTTTTCCTCCACTGCGGCCATTCCCAGATTGGTGAGGGCCAGGGCGTTGTGCGGCGAATCCTCGAGCGAGCGGCGCCACTCGCGCTTGGCCATCTCGAAATTACGCTTCTCCCAATAGACGATGCCCAGGTTTATGCGAATGCGGGTCGCGGTGGGTTCCTGTTGCAGCGTCTTGGTGTACAGCGTCTCGTTGCTCTTCCAATCGCGATTGCGGGCGAATATCGATGCCGCGCAGACCAAACCCAGCAGTACCGCCGCTGTCACCGCCCCCAGACGCGTGACCCGGGAACGGTCCGGAATGCCCTTCCAAAGGGCTATGCCACACCAGGCGACGATCCACGCGAAACCCAGCGAGGGAAGATACATGTATCGATCGGCGAATTCTCCCGTCCCCAGCCAGTGAATATTGAGAGAGAGAGAGAGCATCATCAGCAGCCACACCAAACCAAACGAAATTAGCGGATATTTTTTCCGTAGAAGCACGATCAACGCGATCGACAAAGACGACAGTGCCACACCTGCCCACAAGGCAAGGCTGGCCGCGCTCTGTGGATGAGGCATTCGATACGTGAAAATCAAGTTCACTGGCCAAAATAGCTTTTCGACATAATGAGCGAAGAGCGAAAATCCCGTGAACATCGTTTCCAGCATACCGGCATTGGGTTTGGTATCGATCGACACCAGTCCGCCGAGCATTCGTTGGCGCACGGCTAGGTACGCGCCAGCGACCAGCCACAACGGAATCACCCGTTTCAGTTTGGCGATTGGATCCACATCGTCGTCGTCGCGCCGATAGCCGTACTCGAACACCGTTGCAACCGCTGGAAACAAAATCGCCGCCTCTTTCGCGAGCAGCGCGAGCCCCAAGCACAGAACCATGCCTGCCGAGCAGAGCCAGCGCCTGCGGCGGCGTCCCGGAAGGGAGAGCAGCAGCCAGAATGAGAGCAGCAAAAAAAAAGTGGATTCCAGGTCGGTGATGTCGGCGATCCACTCGACGGACTCGGCATGGATTGGATGCAGGGCGAAGACCACGGCGGACAAGAATGCGATGCCGCGATCCCGAGTCCACCGCATCGTCACCACATACACCATGCAAACAACGGCGGCCTCCAGGAGCAGATTTGCAATGTGATAGCCGATGGGAACCGGACCGTAAACCTTCCATAACACCAGGTAGGTCAAGTTCATCAGCGGACGGTAGAAGTCGCTGAGCGCGGAAGCACCGTAAAAGGCCCAGGCGTCCGCGGTAAATATTTGGCGCAGGTGCCCCGAGTGCTGGATGTAAGGATTCGCCAACACCTGCAGAGTGTCGTCATCCACAAATCCGTTCAGGAGAGTATTGAGATACGGCACCACAGCAATTACAGAAAGCAGGGTATAGATTGCGCTCGGCTCCCGCGTCCAGTAACTGGGCCGGGGGGCGGCGGTAACTTCAAGTGCGGGCGGCGCCTGGAATTCTTCGGTGACCGGCATGGCACCATGTTACCCGGTATTTGCGATATCCATTCACCATGGCAGGTTACGCTTAAGCGACGTTCAATTCCGCGTTCGCCCTGGATGGTGGACCTCGCATCACGCAAAACGTTCGGCGGTGGGTCCGCGAGTGGGGTGACGGGCGGCGGTGTTGAACGCGGAAAGTTGGTGGGTGTTTTACGCAGAGCGAACCACGTCGGGCACCTGAATCCCCCGCGTGACGCTGAGGCGCCGAATCGTCTCGCGGAGCCGCACCGCGAGATCGACGACGATTTCGAGGCGTTTCGCGGCGGCGGCGGGCAGCCGGTCACGGTGGGCCAGCACCATCTCAGCATTTCCCAGGATGCCGGTGAGCGGATTATTGATTTCGTGGCGGAGCATCTCCGCAAATTCCGGCGGCATATCCGCCCAGGCTGCCGTCGATCCGGTGACGGACAGGCGAGCCCAGCGCGCGTGCCGCTCAACGAGCGCGACCAGCAACGAGACGTGCGGTGTCTTCGTCATCCACAATCAAGATCGATACGGCCGCGGGGGGTTGCGCGATCGGGTCGATCTCGGATTCCACGTGCGCCAATTCCCAGTCTCGAACTGTGCTTTCAATTGCCATTGTTATCGCCTTAGATTCTGGGCCTCAGATCCGGAATGCGGGGCCGCAGCTTGGGGGCGGAAAGTGGGCTGCCGCAAACTGGAGACACGCACGTCCCCTTGCAAGGCTCGAACCAAACCGGTTCAAATCCGGAATTCCCAACTAAGGAATTCGGATTGGAGGACTAGGTGGAAATGTCAGATTCCGGCGTGCATACCAGAAATCCCACTGTGGGCATGATGGGGGAGGAGGGGGGCGGTGACAATTCGTAATTATACTGGTTACAAGGGAATGCAGGAACGACCCGACCTGGGGTCAAAACGGGAAGCGCACTATTAGCAATCACTTAGCTCCATACATGATTATACCGAGTATTAGCTTAGACGTTAACCGATAGGCGAAAGCGTCGACAGCCCGATCTCACGCGGTGCGCCCGACAAGCTACCATAGATGATCTAAAGCAGGTTATCTCACGGTCCGTCAGGTAGTCGACTCATCGCACCGGCCCAAGGATACTCGTGAAGAAAGCCAAAGCCTCGTCGCACCCTCGCATTCGCAAGATTGAGCGCCGCCAGTGGTGGCTCTCCTGGGCGGCTGTGTTGGTCACCTTGATTCTCTCCCTAGGCCTGGCGTCCTTCGCATTTCCGATGCTGCGGAGCGGAGGCATTCAGTTTGATCCCCGGGAGATGAATCTGGCGATGCGAGGATTGGTGGGTTTGGTACTGATCTTCGACGTCTACACGATTTACCAGCAACTGCAGATTCACTTGGTGCGGCGGCAGTTGGTGGAGCGCGAAGAGCTGTTTCGTCTGATCACCGAAAATGCCGCGGACATGATCGCGGTGGTCGATGCAGATGGGCGTCGAATCTACAACAGTCCGTCTTACGGGACAATCCTGGGATATACGAGCGAGGAGCTCGACAGTACCGTGTCGCTCTCCCAGGTTCATCCCGACGATCAGGAAAAGGTAAGCCAAGCGGCGGCCGACGCGCTGGCGAATGGAGTGGGAAAAAGAATCGAATACCGGATGATGCACAAAGACGGCACGTGGCGCACCCTGGAATCGACGGCCAGCACCATCAGCGGTACGCAGGAGGTGACGGGGAAACTGGTGATCGTCAATCGCGACATTACCGGGCGCCGCCAGTTGGAAGATCAATTCCGGCAATCGCAAAAGATGGAGGCGGTGGGACGGCTTTCGGGAGGGATCGCCCACGACTTCAATAATCTGCTGGGGCTGATCATCGGATATGCGGAAATTCTGGAGGAGCAAATCGGCCCGGATGAGGCCCAACGGGCGAGCGTGGAGGAAATCCTGAATGCGGGGCGGCGAGCCGCGGCATTAACGCGGCAGCTACTGGCGTTCAGCCGTCAGCAAGTGCTGGAACCGAAAGTGCTGGACCTCAACTCGGTGATCGTGGACGTCAAGAAAATGCTGGACCGGATGATCGGCGAGGACGTGCAGATGACCACGCGGCTGGAACCGAATTTGAGCCACATTAAAACCGACCAAGGGCAAATCGAGCAGGTGCTGATGAACTTGGCGGTGAATGCCCGCGACGCGATGCCCCGTGGCGGCAAACTAGTGATCGAGACGCAGAATACCCAGATCGATGAAGCCTTCGCCCGGCGCTACCCTTATCCGGTTAAGACCGGACCTTATGTGCTGCTAACGGTCTCCGACTCCGGCACCGGGATGAATGCAGCGACGCAAGCGCGCGTCTTTGAGCCGTTTTTTACCACCAAGGAAAAAGGCAAGGGCACGGGACTAGGCCTTTCCACGGTGTATGGCGTGGTGAAACAAAGCGGCGGCTACATCGACATCCAAAGCGAGCTTGGCGTGGGCACCACTTTTCGGATTTATCTGCCGCGGGTGGAGGCCGCCGTCGAGACGGCCGCGAAGGACGCACCGGCCCAAGGTGTCAAGGATTCGCAGGAGGGCGCCGAGACCATTCTGGTGGTGGAGGACGAAGAAGCGCTGCGAAAGCTGGCCCGCAACATACTGGCCGCATATGGCTACACGGTGCTGGAGGCCGAAGATGGCGCGCACGCATTGGAAATTAGCAAGAGGTTCCGCGGCACGATCGACCTGATGTTGACCGATGTGATCATGCCGGGACTAAACGGTCCGGGCCTGGCGCAACAGATAACCCAGGAGCGGCCGGGGTTGAAAGTGGTGTACATGTCGGGGTACACCGGCCAGGTATTTAATAAAGACGCGGTACTGAATCCGGGAAGCATTTTCGTGCAAAAACCGTTCACCCGAGAAGCTTTGGCGAGGAAGATCCGCGAAGCGTTGGACGGCCGGGCGGCGCGATTGGAATCGCTGACATCGGTATCTTGAGGCGAACGAGGAGACCCAGCCATGCAACGAATTCTGATCGTGGATGACGACAAGGCGATGCGTGGACTCTTGCGCCTGCGATTGTCGGACACTTACGAAATCATTGAGACCGGCGATCCCGAAGAAGCACTGGGACTATCGCTGGAGCACAAGCCGGACGCGATCTTGCTGGACCTGATGATGCCGAAATTTACGGGCTTCGAGCTGGTGCAAAGCCTGCACAACCTGAGCTACACGGCGCAAATCCCGCTGTTCGTGATTACCGGCGAATCGGCGGAGGCGTACAACGAACACTGCGCGAATTTGGGAGCGCGGTGCGTTTTCCAAAAGCCGATCGATTTCAAGAACCTGAAAACGCGCCTGGCCAGCGAGCTGGAGACCAAGCGCCCCGAGCGGCGCGCGCACGTCCGCGTGCAGATGAAGGTGCCCCTGAAGCTGCGGGGTGTAGACGCCGGGGGGGCGCCGTTTGAAGAATCGACGGTCACCGAAAACGTGAGCGCCGGTGGGTTCCTGGCTACCGCCACCAAGCAACTGATCAAAGATGCGCTGGTGGAAGTTTTTCTGGTGAGCGGCAGCGAGACGTTCGTTGGACGAGCGAAGGCCGTTCGTCGTGAGGGTCAGGCCGCGCCGTGGCCGCGCTATGGATTTCAATTCGTCGACAAGCCGGACAACTGGGTGCTTCGCGGTTAGCTTTCTGCCGCCAGCGTGGTGTCTTTTATCCGTCTCTGCGTTTCTGTGCAAACTTAAATTGCTGCCTTCTCCGCAAGTGCGCCCACAGCGTGTGCCTTTCCCCGTTTTGACCTAGTTTCTGGGACCACCCTTCACGCCTTCAGCTCATCTGATAGAATGTTTTTCGCCGATCCACCTCCCGGAAGGACGGCCATCTAATTCAGGGAGATTAATTATGGATCGGACAATTTTGTCTCGATTGGCATCTCTTTCCGCTTTTCTGCTGATTCTGCCTCTTAGCCCTTTCGCACAGGACGATGCTCCGCGGCCCTCCACCACGTCCGCGCCCGCAGATCCGGCACCCGCTGAGGCTTCGTACGGCAACGCGCAGGGACCGCTCCAGGTGCAGACGGGGACGCGGTTTCTGGTGAGTTTGCAGGAAGCGCTAAGCACCGCGGCGGACAAGCGTGGAAAACATTTTACCTTGCGGACACTCGAGCCGCTGGTGGCGCAGGACGGTACGCGGCTATCCGCTGGGGCGGAAATTCGCGCGCACGTCAGCCGGGTGGACGCTCCGAACCAAACCGGGCGGGGCCGCCTATGGCTGACCTTTGACGACATTCACGCGCCGGGCGACCGAGTTCCGATCGTCGCCGACCTTTTCGATATTCCTAGCGACCGTTCGGTAAAGGTGGGAAAAAGCCACAAGGGCGAAGTGGAGACTCGAAACAATCCGGCGACGGAACAAGTCGAAGCCGCGGCCCGCGCCGGGGCAATGGCGGCGTTCACCGGAGCGAAGACCGGAGGAAAGAAAGGTGCGGCGCTCGGCGCGGCGGCAGCCGGAGTGACTGCGTTTCTACTTGCTTCAGGGCTCGGACAGGATGTGGTACTCGACAAAGAAACTAAGATCGAACTCATTCTGGAGCGCCCACTGACGCTGCCCGCGCGATAGCGGGCGCGCGTCAGAGGGAGTGGCGGCGCCACGCCACACTGAATTAGTTTCGGCGAGCGCTCAACTCAAAGTAAGATGAGGTTTCCGAGATCGTCACGGAATCCTTATGAGCGAATCCCAAGCGTTCGCGATCTTCGCAGGTCAGAAATACCTGAGCCTGGAGACCGTTCGTAAGAACGGTGACGCGGTGCGTACGCCGGTGTGGTTCGCCGGCGAACCACCCGTGGGGACGCCGGAGACGCTTTATTTTTATACCGTTGGAGACACCGGAAAAGTGAAGCGCATCCGCAACAATCCCGGTGTGCGCATCGCGCCATGTGACATCCGAGGAAACGTGAAAGGCGCCTGGGTGGAAGCCCGGGTGGAAATATTGTCCGGAGGCGAAGCCGAACGCGGCATGAAGCTGCTCGATCGGAAATACCTGCCCTGGAAACAGTTTCTTGGGTTGTTCGCGATGTTCAGCCGGCGCGAACGAGTGGTGATGGCGCTTCACGCGGCATAAGCATGTCGGGCGGCGACAATTATCGCGTTTTCAGGAATTCACCTGCTTTTTCCTATTGGACCTGGCCACAGAAAAGACGAAGATAGGTTAAACCCTCTGTTCGCATGAGGATTTGCCCGCCGGGGGAAACCGAAGAGCCTCGGTAGTATACGCAGTGATCACTTGTCACGCGCCGCTGGTCGCTGCTAGATTCACTGCGGGATTAGACTCGATCAAGGATAGTTTCATTCCGACCATGGCCATCGACAATCGACTGGAAGATCGCATCCTGATCGTCGAGGATGAGGAGAACGCACGCAAGGGCTACGAAGCGCTGCTTCGCAAATGGCAATGTGAAGTGCTGGGAGTCGGAAGCGCGGAAGAAGCGCTTGAGAAAATGGCGGAGTTTCGCCCCGCCGTGGTGCTGGCGGACGTGGAACTGCCGGGCATGGACGGCCTTGAACTGATTCGCCGAATTTTAGAGGACAACCGAAACATACCTGTGATTACGATCACCGGCCGCGGCAGCGAAGATCGTGTGGCGCAAGCGATCGAAGCCGGCGCGTTTTGGTATATCGAAAAGCCGTTGAAAGCGCCGGTGCTGCGAGCGCTGCTGGACCGCGCGCTGGCGTTACACCACGATCGCCGGGCGGTGGCCGCGCTCACGCGTCAACTGCGCGAAGTGGGCCGCCTGGGCGAGTTGGCGGGAACCTCCAAACCAATGCAGGAAGTGATGCGCCAAATCGAAATGGCGGCGCCTTCGACGGCGTCGGTGCTCATTACCGGCGAAACCGGGTCGGGGAAAGAGGTGGTAGCGCGAACACTGCACCAGCTCTCGCAACGAGCCAATGGGCCGTTCATCGCCATCAACTGCTCGGCGATTCCCGAATCCCTGATGGAAAGTGAGATTTTCGGGCACGAGCGCGGAGCATTTACCGGGGCAGCCGAGCGGCGGGTGGGCTGCTTCGAATTGGCGGACCGCGGCAGTTTGTTGCTGGACGAAATTGGCGAGATGCACGCGCCTACCCAGGCCAAGCTGTTGCGGGTGCTGGAAGAGCGGAAAGTCCGGCGATTGGGAAGCAAGGTCGAGACGCCCATCGACGTGCGGGTGATCGCGGCGACCAATAAAGATCCGCAGCAAGCCGTGGCCAAGGGCCAGTTGCGTCAGGACCTATATTTTCGCCTAAACGTTTTTCATCTGCACCTGCCTCCGCTGCGCGAACACAAGGAAGACTTACCGATCCTGATCGATTCGCTGCTCGCGGATATTTCGACCAAGCACAATCGCACGGTCACCGCCGTAAATACCGAGACGATGGAGCTTTTCAGATCCTATCCCTGGCCCGGGAACGTGCGTGAATTACGCAACGTGCTCGAGCGCGCCGCCATCGCCTGCGACCGCGGCATCATCGGACGCCAGGATCTTCCCGTGGATTTCGGCCGGGCCCCCGCCACGCAATCTTCGGAGCTTTCGAGTTTGCGCTTCCCGGTGGGCACCACAGTGGAAGCGGCCGAGCGGGAGTTGATCCTGCAGACTCTTACAGCGACCAATCAGAACAAGACGCGGGCAGCCGAGCTGCTGGCCATCAGCTTGAAAACTCTCCACAACAAACTCAAGGAATACGAGGCGGTTGGGAAGTATGCCGCTCAGTCTAAAGACTAAGTTTACGGTGGCAACATCACTCGTGGTCCTAGGAGTGGTGACTTGCGTTTCATGGCTATTTCTCAGCCGGCTCAGCCGCCAGGTGATCCGCCAGGCGGACGATCGCGCGCATTACGTGGCCCAGGAAGTTCTCGGCGCTTGCCAGCAAGCGCTGCAGGAAGCGGCCGAACGGGGCGAGACTCCCGCTTCGGCACGGCCGGATGACGAGCGGGAGTACGTTCGCCGCGCGCTCGACAACAGCAGCACGCTCAATTTCGTCGAAGAATCCGCGCTGGGATATTCTCCTATCATTTACGAAATCACCGTGAGCGACCGCTCCGGACTGGTGCTGGAGTCCAGCGATCCCGCTTTGCGCGGTCGAAACATCACCCGGCGGGTACCGTATTCCGAATTGGTGGGCTCGAACTTCCCGCAGCAATTGAAGGTGCTCTACGGCAAGCCCATGATTTTCGAAGTTTCCCTACCCTTCACCCTGAGCGGCGCGCCCTTTGGGGATATTCACATCGGACTGTCTTCCACGCTGTTGCGCGACGAGGTTTCCCCGGGCCTGCAATCGGCCGGCATCGTGGCTCTGGCGGCGGTGGTGCTGTCCACGCTGCTGGCGGCGATCCTGAGCGCGATATCGCTGGCCCCTTTGGCCCGCATCTCCGCGCAACTTGATCGCATCTCCGCGGGCGAGATCGATCTGGCGCCAGTGGAGCGGCACGACGAATTGGGACTGGTCAGCACCAAGATCAGCCGGATCGGAAAGCAATTGCGGGACGTCCGGGAAGTTTTCTCGACGCTTCGAGAAAACCTGGATCAAGTGATGGTAGGTCTGGAAGACGGAATCCTGCTGTTCAACGCCGAAGGGCGGGCCATGCTGATCAGCCCGTCCGCGGAAAAGTTCCTGTCGGCGACGGCGGCGGGCATGATGGGCCGGCGGGCGGGAGAAATTTTTCCGTTCGGCCACCCTTTGCGAGACGCGTTGAAAATTGAAGGGGACCGCATCCAGCCGGTGAACGCGTTAGAAGTTCAACTGGACGGCTTGACGGGTCCGCGGCGGGTGTCGGTGACGGCACAACCAATCCACGAAAAAGGAAAGTCGGTGGGCGCGCTGGTGAATTTGCGCGACCTGGATTCGATCGAGCAGATCGGATCACATTTGCAGGTGTCGGAAAGGCTGGCGGCGCTCGGCCGAGTGACCGCCGGAGTGGCGCACGAAGTGAAAAACCCACTGAACTCGATGCGGGTGTGGCTGGAGGTCCTGAAGAGCAATCTGCCGCCGGAGCCCGAGCCGCAGCAGGCCGCCAAAATGCTGGATTCGGAAATCGACCGGCTGGACCGCGCGGTGAAAACGTTTCTGGATTTCACGCGGCCGGTGGAAATCGCGTTGGTGGACACCGACCTGCTGGCGCTGCTGACGGACGTATTGGAGGGCGCGCAGCCGGCGATCCAGCGAGCGCAGGTGCACCTGGTAACGGCGTTCCCTCCGCGCTTCCCTTCCGTTCGAGCAGACAGCGCGATGATTCATCAAGCAGTGCTCAATCTATTGCTGAACGCGTGCGAAGCCATGCAACCCGGCGGGCGGTTGACCGTATCTCTTTCCGAGAAGGGGGAGTGCGCGCTGCTGCAGGTGACCGACACCGGCCGTGGCATCACTCCGGAAAATCAGCGCAAGATTTTTGAACTGTTTTTCACCACGCGCCCGGGAGGCACCGGGATCGGGTTAGCGAACACATTTCGATTTGTGCAATTACACAACGGTTCGATAGAATTCAGCTCGGAGCCTGGGCGAGGCACCACATTCCGAATCGAGTTACCGTTTAGCCGCAAGATCGACGCTGCTGCGGCGGCGGTAGCGCGCGCCTACAGCGAGCCGTTTTCCCAAGGAAGACGAAAGTAATGGCCGGCCCTTTCACCAAATCGGACGCTACCGCGCGCCCGCGCGCCCCTCGGGCCGCTTGGGCGGTGCTGCCGATGGCCGTGGTGCTGGGTATTTTTTCCGGCGGCTGCGCGACGAAGAAAGCCCACGCGCAGGTGCCGGCGGCAAATGCGCCGCCGGCGAAGCCGATTCCGGCGAATACGCCTACACCCCCGCCTGCGAATCCGCCAGCAGTGAAAGCTCCGGCCAATTCCGGAGTGAATTTGCCGGAAACGGATGAACAGACGTCCCCAGAACTGGTGAAGCCCGCCGCGCCGCCACCCAAACCGAAACCGGAAGTCAGCATTCCAGCGAAAACTCCGGCGCCGCAAATTTCGCCGCAGCTTTCGGCGGCCGATCAGACGGCGTACGAACAAAAGACCAACGAGAACATCGCAGGAGCGGAGAAAAATTTGGCGCAGGCGTCGGGGCACTCGCTCAATTCCGCGCAAAACGATCTGGTTGGGAAAATTAAGGTGTTCCTGGATCAGGCACGTGACGCGGCGAAGGAAGCGGACCTGGCGCGGGCGCAAAACCTGTCCCAGAAGGCGTATCTACTGTCGATCGATCTGGTCAATTCGCTGTAGCGGCAGTGGTACCTCGAGATGAAGGTTGGTATCGTCTCGGCGTGGTTTGCCGAGTAGAATCATAGGCTTCCAAGAGCCTCTCCGCACCGTTGCGATCGGAATGCGGCTGTTTATCAAACGATTCCGAAATCCCCATTTGGATTCCTGCGTTTTCTCTGGCGGACCGGGCGGTTCGCTCGTTCATTTTGTGACACCTGCGTTTCTTCTGAAAAGTAACGTTCCGGGAGCGGGCGTGGGAGATATCACTGCGGTGGACCGGCGCGGCTTGCTGCTAAACTGTCCCACATGAAGTCATTCGACGCGCTCATCGTCGGCGGCGGGATCATCGGCGGCGCGATCGCCTGGGAGTTGACGCGCCGGAAACTGCGCGTGGCGATCTTCGATCGCCAGGAGCCATGGCGCGAAGCCTCCTGGGCCGCGGCGGGAATGATCTCGCCCTCGCCGGAACCATCCGAAGAGCCGGCTTTGTTTCCTCTCGCGAAGGCCAGTTTCGATCTATACCCTGCTTGGGTGTCCGAAATTGAGAACGTGGCTCGCGCGGCGCCTCTCGTCCGAAACGAAGCGACGCTTGAGTTGTTCATTGGCGCCGAGGCGGAGGCGGAGCGCGACGCATTTGTCGCCGAGCATCAGCGGCTGGGACTAAAGACGAAAGCGATCTCCCTGGCAGAGGCAAAGAAACTGGAGCCAACGATCGGATCGAACGCAGGCGCCGCGGCGTGGCTCGCGGACGAAGCCACCATCGATCCCCGAGCGCTGGGCTTGGCGCTGTTCCAGGCGCTGGAAATGCGCGGAGTAGCCGTTCATAGTGGAACCGAAGTGAACTCGCTCATGATTGACGATCGCCGCTGTACCGGCGCGATCGCCGCGGGCCGCCGGGTGAGCGCCGCGCATGTCGTTGTGGCGGCCGGATGTTATTCGGGCTCGATCGAAGCGGTACGGGCGTATGCGCCGGTCCGTCCGGTACGGGGTCAAATGGCCGCACTTCGTCCGCGGGGCGTAGCGCCCAGCCGGGTGCTCCGCAGTCAGCGGGGATACGTTGTGCCGCGGGCGGACCGAAGAATCGTCGCCGGCAGCACGCTCGAAAATGACGGATATGAGAAGCGGATCACACCCGCCGGGCAAATGAAAATTCTGGGCGCGGCGGTGGAACTTTCGCCCGCGCTGGCTAATGCGGAAATTGTGGAGACGTGGTCGGGCTTGCGCCCGGATACGCCGGATCATCTGCCGATTATTGGACCGGTGAGCGGATCGGTGGACGGGCCGGCCGGGGTGACGATCGCTACTGGGCACTACCGCAACGGGATATTGCTGGCGCCGATCACCGCGCAATTGGTCGCGCAGTTCATTGCGGGTGAGGCGCTGTCGCTGGAGATCACGGCGTTCTCGCCGCTGCGATTTGCGGAGGTAGCGCGGCTCGGTGCGGAGCGCCGTTGACGTTTGCTGCTGCGCCCGAATCGAGCCGGCCATTGCAGTATCGAAAGCTGGTGCTCAACTTCAAACTCAACTTCGAGGACTAAGTTAAAATTTAGCCCTTTACTGCGGCGCGGATTCTGGGGGTGCCGCTGATGCCGGCGCTTACGGCGGGATCGTTGCGCATGGCGTCAAGTAGAGCGCGGGCGACTTGGTCGTCCATTTCGGAGGCGCGACGCAGATCTACGGGGTAGCGAACTACCAGCTCTAGGCCGGCGTCGACAAACTGCAGCTTAGCTTCGGGCTCGGGGGCTTTTAGGAAAATCTCCATACGATCGTCGGCGCTGCCGTACTCTGGTTGCAGAGCTTCACCATACTTGGCGTGCACCGTGCTGACCGCGGCCATCAATTTCTCCTGTACCACCTTGTGATCCCCGGCGGGCGCCAGCGTCACGGCTATTTCGTGCCAGGCGTATTCGGTGCCGGGAATCTGCTTGAATAGTGGAGTGGTGGCCTGGAAGAGCACCGAGTTCGAGAATGCGGCGATGCGTCCGGTGGGGAAAAGATCCACGCCGGTACCCGCCAGCTCCATCAAATAAAACCGCACCAAACCCACGTCCACCACGTCACCGGTGACCCCGGCCACGCTGATGCGATCGCCGACGCGAATGCCGTAGCGGCCAATGACAAAGAAATACGCGGCGACCGACAACAGCAGAGTCTGCAAGCCGACGGCGATACCGGCGGTAACAAATCCGGCGTACGTGGCGAGCGAGCTGAATTCGCTGACGAATCCCATGATCAGCACCACGCCGATGAGGAAGCCCACCACAAAGCGACGCATCACCAGAAACTGACGGCGGCGCCGCGCGTCTTTGATGTAGCGAAAGGTTAGGCGGCGCCAGATCTCCGAAAGAATCAGCACGATCACCAGCGCCAAGGCGATGCCGCCCACACGGGTGAGTACGGAAACTAGGTTGTGCTTGGATTGCTCGGTGATCGAGCGCTTCCACTCGTTCAGGTTGATCCGGCTTTGTTCCAGCACCACCAGTTCCTGACTCAAGGGCAAGAGAGCCGCGGATAGGTGATTGAACTGCCGGGTGAGGTCGGCGTATTCCTTGGTGGTGGATTCCGCTGTGGGCGGTGCCGGGCCGTTTGGTGCGGCGGCAGACTTGGGTGCGGCCGCGGCCTTGGGCGGAGCTGGAGCGTTGGACGCGACATTCTGGGCCGCTTGCGTGGAGAGCTGCTGTCCGCTCTGCGCCGTGGCGCGCATGCTATCGCGCAGCGGAGCACGCAAGTCGGTGGCCGCTTGCCGGACACGATCCGTCTCACTCAGCAGGCGGCTGATGGTGCGTTCGTTGTTAAGTTCGCCGTAGAGCACCACCACTTGCCCGATCAGGCCGGCAGAAGTCTTCTCGGGAACATAGTTCTGCGCCGGCCCGGCTTCTTTTGGCGGGGTTGTTTTTTCCTTAGGCGACGAGCCCGTTGGCCCAGTTACTACCATCACCTCCGGCACTGAACGCGCCAGCTCGTTGATGCTGCCCTGAAACCCGGTCTTATTTTCGCTGGTGGTTTCAACGAACGAGGCCATCTTCCCCACCGCGTCCAGCATCGCCCTGTCCAGAGAGAGCGAGCCCACCAGGGCGTCGTGTTGCGCGATCAAATTGTTGCGAGTTCTGTTCGGGGCTGTGGGAATCTGTTTGTTGAGCGCATCGATCTTGGTTTCGCTGTCGGTGATACGCTGGCTCACCTGAATCTGCATCTGGGCATAATTGGGGGCGGAAGAAGTCTCTGCGGCGGACGTATCTTCGGGTGCGGGATTGGAGTCGCTCGCCAGAGCGGCTTCGGCGCGCGCGGACAGGAATGCGAGCCGCACCGTTTCGGCGGCCAACGACTGGAGGTTGTCCTCAAAGATCGCGTCGCTGGGAATCTCGATGCTCGGCCCTTTGGCCGTCGAATCGCGGTACCAGGTGATGACTGCACTCAGGTGGCTCAGAACGGCGGTACGATTGGGAGCGTCACCGGCGCGGACGGCGATGGAAAGCATTGATGCGGCGAGCGCTGCGGAGGCGACCAGTTTCCGGCGGGAGCGGGAATTCGGGAAAATCATTTAGTTGTCCTTGTGATGGCACAGGCGTCAGCCAACGTTGATCGATCTACCTATGTAAGATTTTATCGAGGCCCATTCGGTTGCAGCAAATGAACAGAGGCGTTTCTGGCTCACGTCTTGCCTCGGCTTACCTCTTGATGAACAGGGAGATCGCCATGGCCAGCCCGACCAGCACCACGATGCGCCGAACCGCAACACCTCCAATTCGATGCGCGATGCCTGCACAACTGTAGCCTCCGACCACAGCGCCTACGGCCATGATCACCACATACTGCCACTGAACCATGTGTGCACATACGAAGTACACAGCGGCGGCGCCGTTGATGGTGAGTGCGAATAGATTTTTCAGTCCGTTCATTTGGTGGATGTCGGTTAATCCCAGAATTCCGAGCGCCGCGAGCATCAGGATGCCAATCCCTGCGCCGAAGTAACCACCGTAAAGCGCCACCAGCAATTGAAAGAATACGGCGCCGGCGAACCAACGCCCGGAGCGGCGCCCCAGCGGCTTTTCGGGCTTGAGCCTGGATTGCACGTACCCTTGCACCGCAAACAACAGCGTGGCGAAAAGAATCAGGAACGGAACGAGCTGATCGAAGAATTTCGATGGAGTCCGTTGAAGAAGCACCGCGCCGGCGATCCCCCCCACCAGGCTGGGAATCAGCAAGGCGTACATGCGCGATTCGATAGAGCGCAAGTCGCGACGAAAACCAACCATCGCCCCAAGAGAACCCGGCCAGATGGCCACGGTGCTAGTGGCGTTGGCTGTCACCGCCGGGAGCCCCAGCCAAATCAGCGAGGGGAACGTAATCAGCGTGCCGCCGCCGGCGACCGCGTTGATGGCGCCCGCGACGAAGGCCGAAGCAAATGCCACTCCGAGATGAATCAGATCTGGACCCGACATCGAGACGCAAGCTTAGACTACCGTCGGCGTGTCTGTCATCTTGGGCGGCGCAAAATCCGGATTCGCGCGCCGGGCAAAAAGGGCGAGGCTGGAAAGTCTTGAACTGTGCGCGCGTTGGTGAGTGGCCGTGCCACTAGAAGGGGACGCGGCTGCGCTGCGGCTCACGACTGCTGGGTCCTGGGAGGGCGGAGGCGTGGCCCGGCTCAGTGAATTGGATTTTGTCGGCCTCCAGCAAGATGGGACGGTCGAGCACCGCGTCGAGCGTGGTGCCGCGCGGAAGTTGCGCGTCGGGACCGCGCGAGAGGAGCACCGCAGCTAGACCGGCCGCAGCTCCGACTCCCGCGCCAATGCCCAGCCCTTTGACGCCGCCCGCGACCGCTCCAATCCCCGCGCCGGCGGCAGTCGTTTTCCCAAGCGTTGCCGCATCCGAGGCTTTGTCGCTATCACCCCTGATCTTGCCTTCGTTGTCCATCGTTTCGCCACCGCCGGTGCCGGCGCCCGCCGGGGCGCCGGCGAAATTGACGATGTAACCATTGGGGAGAATCAGGACCTTGAGTCGCAAATTAATTTCGGCACGGCCTTTCACGCGGCCGGCGCGCTTTGATTCGGTGACTTCTCCGCTGACGTAGGATCCGGCAGGGACCATGATTTTGCCGTCGACGATTACCGGAAATAGAGTTTCGAAGTACACCGGGTCACCCGGTTTCGCGATTCGGGTGGATATGCCGTTGTGAAGAACCAGTGGGAGCCGCGTACCCACGGGCAGTTCGAGCTTCCCTGCCGGCGCCACGGGCGCTGTTGGCGCACTCTCCGTTTCGGCATCGGCAGGCGGGACGGGTGAAACGTGAGATGGCTTGGCCGGTGCGGACGCCGCGGCATCGGGGTTCGGAGGCGCCGGGGCGGACCGGTCGGGCGAGGGTGGCGGAGGAGGCGCTGCATCTTGAGCGGCAAGAGTTCCTGGGAGCAGGAGAGCCAGCGCGATCACCGGCAGGAATGTGTGCAGCTTGCGATGGGACATCATGGCCACCCTTCTCTGGAAGTCTCTCACGGTTCGGATGCTTGCTATGGGCCCCGATGCCTATTAGCTTACGCTTGCGGCACGCGCGGGCCAAGAGCCACGAATGCCGATTCCGGGGTATCCAGATAATTACCTGAGGCGGGGTGCTGGCGGGGGCGCTATCGGCAATTAGGACACCCACCGACTGGCCGATGGGACAGGTCGAAGCGGCCTCAGATTATACTCGGACGCGATGTCTTCCGCTGGTGCTCCTCTCTCACCTCCGGCAACTTTGTCCCGGCTCTCGCTGCGCGAGAAGACCCTGCTGATCGTGTGTTTTACAATATGCGGGCTGGTCGCCGGGCTGTATATGGTGTCGCGGTTGGTCATTTTGAGGAGTTTCGCACGCCTGGAGGCCCGCTATACACGGGAAGACCTGGGCCGGGCGTATAGCGGGTTGTACACCGAATTAGAGGGACTCGACCGCAGCAACAAGGACTACAGCAACTGGAACCAGACCTACGCTTTCGTACAAGGGCAGTTGCCCAGCTTTACTCAAACCGAACTCCCTCCTTCAACCTTCACCCAACTGGACATCGACGTCGTTTCGATCTCCGACGCTAACGACCAAATCCTGTTTGCAAGCGAGTTCGATCGCAAGCGAGGGATCGAGATTCCGGTCTCCCCGCAGCTTAGCGCAACGCTGGACTCGATCCCCACCTTGGCGCGTACGTCCACAAGTACCGACAATGTTTCCGGGATCGTTATGACCGCGGAAGGTCCGATGCTGATCGATTCGCAGCCGGTGCTCACCAGCGCGGGGACCGGCCCGGCGCGAGGGACGCTGGTGATGGGCCGGCGGCTGGTGGAATCGGAAGTGCAGGAAATCGCGAAAACGACGCACTTGCCGCTGACGGTGTTGGCGCTGAAAGACTTTGCTAGCACCCAGGACCGGGCGACGGTGCAGGCGCTGCTGTCTAAGGAATCGCCGGCGGTGGTAAGGCCCGCGGGCGACTCGGTGGTGAATGCCTATCGGCTGGTGGACGACATCTGGGGTCAACCGGCGCTGGTCCTCAAGCTGACCATGCCGCGAGCGATTTATTTGCAGGGAGAATCGAGCCAGACGATATTTCTGCTCTGGCTCACCGGTGCGGGCCTGCTGTTCGGGGCTTTGACTATCTTATTGCTCGAGAAGATGGTGCTTTCGCGCGTCGCTGCCTTGCAACAGAGCGTCGCATCAATCGCCGCGAGCGGCGATCTCTCCGCGCGCTTGGCGCCCGGGGGCGACGACGAACTGGCCGACCTCGAGCGCGAGACTAATCGCATGCTCGGTGCGGTGGAGCGCTCGCAGGCCGAGCTCCACGAACGCGAGGCCCGGCTGCGTCTGCTGGTGGAGCGAATGCCAGCGATCCTGTGGACCACGGATGCCAACCTCCGGTTCGCTTCATCGCTCGGTGCGGGGCTCAAAGCGTTTGATCTGCAACCCAACCAGCTTACCGGCATGGCCCTCAGTGAATACTACAAGACCGACCCGCAAAACCCGCCGATCGAACCGCACGTCCGCGCGCTGCGGGGTGAACGGTCTACGTTTGAATTCGAATGGAAAGGCCGGTCGCTGGAAACGCACGTCGAGCCGCTGCGCGGCAGCGACGAATCGATCCAAGGCGTGATCGGAGTTTCGCTGGACGTCACCGACCGCGTCCGCGCGCAGAAGGCTCTGGCGCGCACCGAGATGAGCTACCGCAACCTGATCGAAGAGGCGCCCTACGGAATATGCCGGCTCACCGAAGAGGGAGAGTTGCTGCTGGTGAATCACGCCCTGGCGGAAATGCTGGGATACGACTCGAACGACGAGCTTCGCACCCGCAACATGAAAACGGATGTCTGCGAAAACATCGGAGATCACGCGCGGCTGCTTGAAATGTTGCGCGAGAACGAGCACGTCCAAGGCGCCGAACTGCAGTGGCGGCGTAAGGACGGCCGGACGGTGAACGTGCGATTGGGCGGACGGGTGGATTCCGACGAAACGGGCCGGCTGTATTACGAAGTGCTGGCGGAAAACGTCACCGAACGGATTCAGTTCGAAAGCCAGCTCCGGCAAATCCAAAAAATGCAGGCGGTGGGCCAATTGGCGGGGGGAATCGCCCACGATTTCAACAATCTGTTGATGGTGATGCGCGGGCATACCGAGATCCTTTCCACCCGGCTGGCGCCCGGCGCCAACACACCCGCGCGGAACAACCTCGAACAGCTCGAGCGAGCAACGCAGCGAGCCGCGATGCTGACCAGGCAGTTGCTGGCATTTAGCCGCCAGCAGGTGCTGCAGCCGCGAGTGCTGGACGTCAACCGTGTGGTGGCGGAAATGATCGAGATGCTGCCGCGGCTGATCGGCGAAAATATCGAAGTGTCGTTCCGGCCGGGAGAGCGATTGTGTTCGGTGAACGCGGATGCCGGGCAATTGGAGCAGGCGCTGTTGAACCTGACGGTGAACGCGCGGGACGCGATGCCCGGCGGCGGACAAATTACGATTGAAACTTCGAACGTCGAAATCGACGGCACTTACATCCGGCGGCGGCCGGCGGTTCCTCCCGGACGTTACGTGGTATTGACCGTGAGTGACACCGGATGCGGGATATCCCTGGAGATTCAATCGCGAATCTTCGATCCGTTTTTTACTACCAAAGAGAAAGGCAAAGGCACCGGCCTGGGGTTGGCGATGGTGTACGGCATCGTTAAGCAGAGCGGCGGATACGTTTGGGTGTATAGCGAAGTGGGCCACGGAGCGGCGTTCAAGATCTACTTGCCGGCGGTGGAGCAACGGGTGGAAAACAGCGAGCCCCCAACGGCTTCGCTGGAGAAGTTCGAGGGCACCGAAACGATCCTACTGGTCGAAGATGAAACCAATGTCCGCGAGCTGATATCGCAATACTTACGCGACATGGGCCACACCGTGGTCGAAGCCAGCGACGGCGCGGAAGCGCTCGAAGTGGCACACCGTTACCGGGAGCCGCTGCACATGCTGGTGACCGACATGGTGATGCCCAAGATGAGCGGCCGTGAACTGGCCGATCGCCTGCTGGAACAATATCCGCAGTTGAAGGTCCTCTTCATTTCCGGCTATACCAGCGACACCGCTGCCCGGCACGGCATTCTCGAAGGCGAGATGGCCTTCCTGCAGAAACCTTTTGGTCTGAGGGATCTTGCGCGTAAGATTCGCGAGGTGCTCAACACCAGCCGGGATACCGTGCCGGTTGGGACCGGGCTGAACTAGTTTCCCGCCGCAAGGAGATCGAAAAATGGCAAAGCTGGCGCTAGTGTATGGGATGCGGCTGTTCCCTGCTGACGATCTGGATGCAGTGAGCGACGCGAACGTGACGCTGAAAAATGGACGCGCCGGGAAGGTGACCATGCACTTGATCGAGGGTAGCCGGGAAGAGATCGAGAAAACGCTGAAGCAATCGCTCGACGCGTTTTTCGATATGTATCCGGAAATTTAGCGGGCGCTGAACGCTCAGGTCAGTATGACGGTCTGGCCCGGCAGATCGAAACGCTTGCGGCAACGGATGTTGCGGCAGGCGACCATGTCGTCCACACGAACCATGTAGGTGCGGGCCTTGCCGAAGCGGGCCTTATCGTCGTCGTTGGCGCCGGGCTGCAGGCGTTCCTTTTTGGTGCGGACCATCCAGCGCACCGGGTACTTATTTTCCTCGCGGCAGTGCGGACACCGCAGTTCCATTTCCTTGGTTTCCTGCTTTTCGTCGTAAAACCGTTTGTCATCCATGTCTAGGATTCTACCCCGAGGAGCTGGGGCGTTGCAGGAGTTATTCCTTCGCACCGGCAGGCGCTGGTTTCTTCGCCGAAACGAGCTGATCGCAGGTGACGAAACGAATGCCCGCCGACTTCCACTTCGGAATCATGATGGCGAGCGCGTCGATGGTGTGCTGACGCTTCCCTTCCGGGACGCGGTAATCGCCATCGTGTAGCAGGACCACGTCGCCGCCGCCCGCGCGACGCAAATGACGCATCACTCCCTCCGGCGTTTTTTCCTTCCAATCCCTCGCCCAGGCCGACCACATCACCGCGGCGCCGAAACCGGCGTGGTGCAAGGCAACGGTTACGTGTGGTCCGCGGGCGCAGAAGGGAGGACGCATCCATTGCGGATCGTGGCCAATCGCGCCGGCGATCGCGCTGCGGCACGCTTCTAACTCGAATTGGATGCGGCGCGGAGATTGGAACGTTAGGATCGGGTGGGTGTCGGTGTGGTTGCCGATGGAGTGTCCGGCGGCGGCAATGCGCGCGGCCAACGCGGGAAACTGCCGGACGCGGCCGCCGATTAAGAAAAATGTGGCGTGAATGTTGTGGAGATCGAGAAGGTCCAGGAGTCGCGGCGTGGCCGCGGGGTTCGGTCCGTCATCGAACGTGAGCGCCATGGCTTGGGGATCGCCCGTGCGGCGGATGGTGGCGCCGAAGAGTTGCGAACTGGGCAGGAAACTACCCCACGCCCATGTACCAGCAGCGGCGGCAAAGCCTGCCGCGGAAAGCTCGGCAATCGCGGGCGCATTCACGTTTTGGATTTTCGCATGATGAGCAGCCGAGGGCCAGCCACGTTGGTCGTGGGTCAGCGTGAATTCCGCGCGCCCACAAGCCAACGCCCGCCTTTCCCAAAACCCCGCCAAATGCCAAGAGGCGCGCAGGCGGGGAAGAGTGGGGCGCCTTGAAAAGATGAAACCGTAGAACCCTAATTCAAAACACCCACCCTCCCCGGAATGCTACGATGCGATGCGTTCGCGGGGCGGCACTGTAAAGGCGATCAGCGGAAAATGGTAACGGCGAGCGAGAATCGGATTCCGGATTGGGCGCGCTGGTGCGCGGTGGCCTGGCTCGTGGTCTGGGTTCCCTGCTACTGGCGGTTCTGGGGACTCAGCAACTTCATTCATCTGTGTGATCTGGCGATTGTGCTGAGCTGCTTGGGATTGTGGACCAGCAATGCGCTGCTGCTTTCGTCTCAGGCGGTGTCTTCTCTGCTGATCGATTCGGTGTGGACGCTCGATGCGCTACGGCGGTTGATCACACATCACCATTTGATCGGCGGCACCGAGTATCTCTTTGACGAGAAATATCCGATCTGGCTTCGAGTTCTCTCGCTGTTTCATTTGCTGTTGCCTGCGGCGCTGATACTCGCGCTGCGGCGTACGGGTTACGACACCCGTGGGTGGCTGCTGCAATGCGGCATCGCGGCAGTGGTGGTCCCGCTTTCGCGGCTGGCAGGCGCCGCCAACAATTACAATTTCGCATTTCGCGATCCGGTGTGGCACCGGGCGCTAGGGCCCGCGCCGATTCATCTGGCAACGATCTTCGCGGCGCTAGTGGCTATGTACGGGATCACTCAGGTGGTGCTGAAGAAGACGTTGCCGGCGGCGCGTTGAGCACGCCGTGGAGAAATTCGCCCAGGTGCTCACTGAACTGTGCGGCGCCCTCGGGACCCAGATGGAAGTGATCGAGATACAAGGCGCCGTCGCCGATCCAATCACTAGCGTTGACGTAGACGACGCCGCGCAGCGCAAGAATCTGCTGCAGATGCCCGCGGTATCGCAGCCACTCCGGACGCTGGTAGAACTCCCGCACATGGTTGGGGTGCATGGGCATCTCGACGAATATTACCATCGCGCCGGCGTCCGACGCCTGGCGAATGATTTCGTTGACCGGGGAAATCAGGTCCTGTACGGATCCGAGATCGCAAGCGCGGGCAAATTCCTGCGGGTTGGCCGCCTCCAACACCGAAAAATCCGCGGCCCTCCCGAAACGGTTCGTCTGTTGCGCCGGCATGCCTTGCTGCCCCATCTCCCGGCGAAGGCGTTCGACTTTCGCCCAGAATGTCCCGCGATCGACCATCATTGGCAGATGCCGCATCAACTCGAATTCCACCCGGTCATGGAACGATAGATAATAGAATTTCCGGCCGTATTCGGGCTCCAGGTAGTAGAGAATATTGCGATTTCCGAACAGTTCGGAGGTAGACAAGCGCAGAGGCGTACTCAATTGCAAGTCGTAGAAACCGTATACCACCAACCGCGGATGAATATGCTGCCGCAGCGCGTATCGCAGGAGCAGTAGCTGTTCCACGGGCTCGGAGGCGCCCAAAGCGAAGTTCAGCGAGCCTTGGCCCGGAGGTAATTTCATGGCGAGGTCGAATGCCGCTGGGTCGAAGCCCGCGGCGATTATCGAATTTCCAATGGCTAGCACCGAGGCATCGGGCGATCGCCGGGCGCGAGCCATCAGCCACCGCGGAGCGGTGTGGCGCGAGGCTATCGCCACCAGCCCATTCAAAGCGGCGACGGCCAAGATCACGGCCATCAACGAACATAAAAACTGTCGCTTGGAAAAATTCACGCCGTCCTTCCGCTCGTTTCTCCGATATGGCTAGAAATCGATATAGATGAATTTTGAGCTCTGGCCGGAAAACAAGAAAATCACAACGGCCAAAGCCCCCCACCACAGGCCCCAGAACACCCAGTTCGAAATCGTAATCGGAAAACCTGGCGGGGCTTGGTCCTGCTCCCCGCCCAGGTATTCCAAGGCTTGTTGAATCCATTCGCGCGTATTCGTCGGTTTATCCAATCAGCAGCCGCCGGAAAAAAAAGATGGCTGTCTTCAAGTCCATGCAGAAAAACGCCCACACCAGGTTCACCGATACAAACGTCAGAAACCACGCGAGCGATCGTGCCCACAGCGGCGAGCCGCCCTCGGGAGGCGGAAATCGCCGGCGCCAGGCGCGGTGAATCGCCAGCAGCACGCCATGGCACAAGCCCCACACGATGAAGTTCAGGCCCGCGCCATGCCAGATGCCGCTGATGGACATGGTTACAATGATGTTGGCGTAGGCGCGCTCCGGACGTACGCGCGAGCCGCCCAGCGGGATATAAATGTAGTCCATCAGCCACCGGGTGAGCGACATGTGCCAGTGCCGCCAAAACTCCGCGATATTGGTGCGCGCGTAGGGCCAGTCGAAATTTTCGGGAACCACGATTCCAAACAATCGTGCCGAGCCGATGGCGATATCGGAATAGGCCGAGAAATCGATATAAATCTTGATCCCATAAGCGAGCAACCACAGCGGCAATACCGCGCGGTGGGCGTGGCTGATATCGGTGCGGTTCAGATGATTGGTGTACGCGGTGAGCAGGTCGGCGATGGCAAATTTCTTCGCCAGCCCCGCCAGGATGCGAGTGATCCCACGCTGCCAATCCAGCGCCCATTCCCTGGAAACACTTCGCAGCTTCGGGAGGAAATCCTCGTAGCGCTTGATCGGGCCGGCCACCATGGTCGGGAAAAACAGAATAAACGCAAGATATTCGCCCAGCGATCCGCTCTCGGTTTTGCTACGGTAGCGGTCGACGGCGTAGTGCACGAACTCAAAGGTGAAGAAGGAAATGCCCAAGGGCAGAAATGCGTTTTTCCAGTACAGAGGATTGTGGCCGGCCACCGGCCACCACAAGCCGGTGAGAAAATTTCGGTATTTGAAGATCGCCAGAAAAATCACAGTCTGGGTAATTCCCGCCCAGCAGACCCACGATCGCGGCTTGTAGAAACGGCTGACGAACGACTCCCAGAGAAAAATCCCGAGGCAAAGCGCTCCGGCCAGTCCACCCAATTGGGTGTAGGAAAAATAGGTAAAGAACAGGCTGCCGCTGAAGAAGATTATCCAGGGCCGGACGCGGGGGCTCGCTAGACGAAATGAGACGGCGCTGGGAATCAAGAACAGCAAGTAGTAATCCCAGGTATTAAAAATCATGTTCGGCCGGACGTGCGAATTTCACGATAGTGTTTCGCGGACATTTAATAGTCTGGGGCGGTGGTACGGATCGCGTGCAAATCGATACCGAGGTGCTGGCACTTTTTGTACAAGTGGCTGCGTTCCAGGCCCAACGCCTTCGCGGTGTTGGTGACGTGATTGTGGTGCCGGCGGAGCTCGGCCAGAATCGTCTTGCGCTCAAACGCGTCCATACGGATGTTCAGGCTGCCAGTAACTTCTCCGCCATGGTCGGTGGCACCCGCGGGAAGCGCGGACGCCGGAGCCGCGGTCGCGTGCGGCAGAGCCCGACGAACCGTCGCGGCATCTACTGAGTCCGTAGAGCTCAGCAACAGCACGCGCTCGATCACGTTGCGCAGTTCGCGCACGTTGCCGGGCCAGGGATACGCGGCCAGCTCATCGAGCGCCTCCGGCGAAAAGAGTTTGGCCTTCCAATTATTTTGCTCGGCCACTTGCTGGGCAAAATGCTGGGCCAGGACGGGAATATCCTCAGGCCGTTCACGCAGCGGCGGAATGACCAGCGGGAACACCACCACGCGGTGATAGAGGTCCTCGCGAAAGGCGCCGTTCTGCACCAGCACTTCGAGGTCGCGGTGGGTGGCCACCACCACGCGCACGTCCACCGCCACTGGACGACTGCCGCCGACGCGCTCGATTTCGCTCCCCTCCAACACGCGCAGCAGTTTGGCCTGCATATTCGGGGGCATGTCGCCAATTTCGTCCAGCAGCAGCGTTCCCTGGTGGGCCTGCTCGAATTTTCCGATGTGCCGCGCGGCCGCGCCGGTGAATGCGCCCTTTTCATGCCCGAACAATTCCGATTCGATCAATTCGGCGGGAATCGCGGCGCAATTCAGCGATACGAAGGGGCCGGCGAAGCGCGGGCTCTTATCGTGCAGGGTTCGCGCAATCAGTTCCTTGCCTGTTCCCGTTTCTCCGCGGATGCAAACGCGCGTTTCGCTGGTGGCCACATGCTCCACCTGGGCCATCAGCTCGCGCATCACCGCGCTCTGCCACACTAAGTGATGGCGCCCGAGGCGCCGGCGAAGGTCGCGATTTTCGTTTTCGAGCTGGGAGACGCGTTGCACGTTCTCAAGCGTAAGCAAAAGTTTTTCGGTGGAAAGCGGTTTTTCCAGAAAATCGGCGGCACCGAGGCGGGTGGCGCGCACGGCCATGTCGATGGTGGCCTGGCCAGACACCAACACCACCGGCACAGTCACTCCGGCCGTTTTGAGCTCTTCCAACAGCGCGATGCCGTCTTTCCCCGGCATCACCACGTCGGAAAGGATCAAATCGAAGCGTTCCGATTTGGCGATTTCCAGAGCGCGCGCCGCGTTGTCGCAAACCGTGGCCTCATGGCCGGCCAAACGAAACGCCCGGGCCACCGACGCCAGGGTGTTGGCATCGTCGTCGATGATCAGTACGCGCGCTTTCCCCACGGCAGTTAGTCTTCCTCTCGCTCGCGGCTGTCCGGCGGCTCAACGGTCGGCGTTCCAAGCCCTTGCGGGAGCCCCGGATGCTTGTCCGCGTCAGGCAGCGATTCCTCGGGCGGCACGGGATCAAGAATTTCCGATTCATGCTCGGAAGCCGAGAGGCTGCGAGGCAGCATGGGCGATAGCGCGGTCATTTTTTCGTCCGGCTCCGCATGATCGGTTGCGACCGCTGAACCGTCATCCGCGAGTTCGCCCAGCGTCGCAGGATCCAGCTCGCTGGGTGTTCCGCTGAGAGGCGCCACCGGCGACAAGGCGGACAATTTCCCAATGGAGTCCAGTTGGAGAGTCGAGGCGGGCGCGATCGGCAGGTCAACGCGAATTGTGGTTCCAGCTCCGGGCTCGCTTTCGACGCCAATCGTTCCATGGTGGTCGCTCACCACCGACTGCACGATGGCCAGGCCCAGGCCAGTCCCGTGCTGCTTGGTGGTGTAGTACGGCGTGAATAGGTGCTTGGCTTCTTCCGGCGTCAGGCCCGCGCCGGTGTCGGTTACTTCGAGCCGCACCGCATTTTGATAACGCGATGTGCCCACCGAGATCGTCCCCCCCGCGGGCATAGCATCCATGGCGTTCAGCACGAGGTTTTCCACCACTTTGTGGATGAGCAGCGGATCCGCCTGAATCGGCGGAAGCGAATCGTCCAGGTGCAGATCGGGCGTAATCTGCGGGCGCCCCACCGCGCTGAACTGGCTTTCAAAAACGCGCACCACGCTGCGAACAATTTCGTTGAGGTTCACCCGCTGCAGGATGGGCGCAGGCATGCGCGCGAAATCACTGAAACGCGCGACGATGGATTTCAGATTGTCGAGTTCGCTCAAAAGCATGCTGGTAGATTCCTGAAAGACTTCATCGAATTGTTCCGGATGCTCGGAACGCGCGCGGCGCAAATTTTCGAGGGTGATCTGCATCGGGAACAAGGGATTTTTTAGCTCGTGCGCCAGACGCCTGGCCAACTCGCGCCAGGCCGCCACGCGTTCGGACTGCACCAGGCGATCGCGCTGGTCGGCGAGCCTATCGGTCATCTGATTGAAGGCTCCCGCAAGCTTTCCAATTTCGTCTCGCGAGTGAATCTCGACGTGAGTGGACCAATTGCCCTGCGCCACCGCTTGCGCGCCGGCAGCGAGCTTCTGCACCGGCAGGGTGATGCGCGCGGCCGCCCACCAACTGGTCAACGAACCCAATAGCACTCCGATCGCGGCAACGGCGAAAGCGATTAGCAGGATGCGGCGCTCCAGTTCCACTACATCGCGTTCCGAACTCCCCACCAGCAACAATCCCAGCAAAGCTTTCTGGCGGCCCCATAGGGGCATGACGTGAAACATCTCCGCGCTGGCGGGATCGCGGGTCCAATAAATCTCGGTCGACCGCTCGGAGGGACCCTGTTTTTCCTCCGCGATCACCGGTGAGAATCGATCGGCATCGCTGGCGGGCCCGGCCGCGTCGATCAGGTCCATCGGCGTGAAATTGGCGTCGAGGTTGCGATAGAGAAGGGCGCGCATGCCGGAGGGCAGAACGAGGGAAGCCAAAAATTCCTTGCCCAGGCGCTCGCCACCCACAACGTATAAAGTTTTTTCACCTACGCGCACCGTGGAGACGGCCAGCAATGCCAAGCTGGGCCCGGCATCACTATCCATGCGCGTTAGAAACGCGCCGACGCTCACCCAATCCGGCGTCTGGTTCAGCCATTCCATTTTGTAACCGAAACGGGCGGGCCATTCCGCCGAGGAAATGATGGTGCCGTCGCTACCGACAAAATCGAGGAAATCGAGCTGATGTTGTTGCGAGACGCCGGTGGCGTCGTGGACGTACAACGATACATCCGCCTGCGGCCGGCTCAGATCAATGGCCATCCGCACGGTAGCCTCGGCGTCGGCCACCCCTTGGGTGCGCCGAACGATGTCCTGGCCACGTCTGGAGAATTCGTTCTGGAATTGGCCGATCAGCGCAGTGGTGCGCCGCGCGTTGAGGTTGTTGAAGGCTTGGCGCGCGGAGTAGGTGACGCCGGTGGTGACTACGCCCACCGCCAAAACGATCGCCAGCGTAAAGATCACGAAGATCTTGTTGCGAAACGTCACGGGCCTTCTCCCTCCAACCAGACCTGTGCGAGCGGCCAACCATCACCCGAAGCGGGGAGCGGAGACGTCCAGTCCCGCATCCGGGCGCTCAATCCAAAAGTTTCCGGCAAGAACACCAACGGAATCACGCGGTCGTTTTCGATGGCAGAACGCTCGCGCGCGTATAAATCTTCCGGCATCACTGGGTCGGGCAACGCAGCCAGTTCCACACCTTCGAGCGGCGCCCATTCCCGGAGGAACTCGGTCAGCGCAATCCGCGGAACCGGTGAAATCATTTTGCGGCGAACGAGTCTGGCATCGAACGCGTTCCCCGCTCCAGACTCGGCTTGCACGTTGACGCGAATTCCTGCTTCCCGCGCATTCACCGCGATGCGCTCGGCCACTGCCTTCTCCAGCGCATTGGCGCCATCATAGCCCAAGAGTAGCGCTGGCGCGTTCTGGAATTGCACCGCAAGTTGCTTAGTCTGCGCGGGATCGGGGCCGGCGGCAAATAGGAAAGCGGTGCCGGTGGACCATTGCGGCACCGGGCTGCGTGCGGCCTCGCCCTGTTTTTGCAGAACGAAGTTCACCAGCGCGCTGCGGTCAATGGATAGCGCCAGGGCGCGGCGGAACGCGGGATCTTCCGCGGTGTGCGGACCTCGGGCAAACTCGAGCGACAAAAGTTCGTCCGGCAACGACCCGCGAATCCGCGCGCCACGGTCGCCAGCGCGCCGCGCTTCGTCCGGTGGCACGTCTACGAAATCCGCTTTGCCGGTTTCCAGATCAATTAGGCGGTCCCGCACCGCCCGGCCCATCTTCAGCTCGATCGAATCGACGAAAGGGCGGCCTTGCCATGCCGCATCGAACGCAGTGAATATCGCTTGCCGCCCGGCTTGCCACCCGCTCACTTGGAACGGACCGGTGCCCACCAGCGCGCCATTCGCGCCGCGGCGAAAGACAAAATTGCCAGGCATGGCCAGTTCTACAGGCAGACTCGGATCGGCGCTGGGGAGCTCGATGTTCAGCTTCGTCGACCCATCCGGGTTGGTGACCGCGGCAATCCGCCAGCGCGGATTGGCGGCTTCGAGAACCGAGACGATGTCGTCCGCGCTCAGCGGCGCGCCGTCCTGCGCCATCACATTGGAACGCAGCCGGAAACTCCACAATTTGTTGCCGGGCGTAGCTTGCCAGGATGTCGCCAATGCCGGCTTAGGCTGGCCGTGCTCATCGAGTGTGACCAGGCGGTCACACACCAATGCCAGCAGTTTTTCGCGAACGTTGATCTGATCCACCGTATCCGCGGGAAATGCGGGATCGATCGACAGCACCGCCGCGCCCACCTCGGCGCGCAGCATGCCGCCATAGCGGGGGCGTCGCGCGGAATGCAGCGACAGCGCGAAACATCCGACGCTAGCGATTGCAAGAAATTGAAAGGTTCGATGCTTCATACATTCCTGATTGCAAGTTTTGCGAAACCGCGCGCGCTGATTTTCCGTCGCTGGCCGCCCACAACGAACGGACCGGACCGGGGAACGAAATGGGCTGTCCCACCGCCACCGCCTGGCGATCGGCGATCTGATAAATCTGGATGGTGTCGATCGAAGTATCGTCCCCCGTGCCGGTGACCAACACCGGAGACGGCGCCGCGCAAGTGTCGTTGAGCGAAGCTATGTCGCTGCCCCAACCCGTAAAACGCGCCGCGATTTCATCGCCGCCCTCGCGGAGCTGGGCGCTCGCGTCCAGACCCGCGAGAATGGCCAAGTTACCGCCGTAGGCAGTTTGTAACCCCGCTGAATAGAACCGTGCGAATTTCGGCTCGCCGCCGTTCGATGATTGGATCGGGTCTAGAAAATAATTTCGCGCGGGATCGAGCCTCGCCAGGCTGCCGCCCTGGCTCACGGCCCCGGTAACCAGGCCACTGCCATCGACGGGCCACAACTTCTCTTCTCCTGGCGCGCAGTAAAGGCCTATTTGCGCTCCCACCGTCCCGGTGCAGAAAATTCCCGGCATATAGACCGAGAGCTTCCCCGACTCCACTTCGATCCGCCCGCGAAGGTCCCGCGGCCAAGGATGGGCGTGCTCGACGGCCGAGGACGCCCCGAGCCGCCACATTCCCTGCTCGAAGTTGTAGAACGCCACTCGCTCCGGCGTAAGCACGATTAATTGGGCTGCCGAGTCCGGGGCCGCACCGACCATCGCGAAATCGAGCATGGGTTCAGCCTGCCGCCAGACGACAGTGCGTTCGAGCAACGGAATCGGGCGCGCCTCGTTGGCCGAAATTCCCGGCGGCACGGCTACCGGCAGCATGACAATCTTCTTCCCGCTGGGGGTGCGTAGTTCGGCGATCCAGATCAGGCCGTTGAGGTTTTCGGAGAGGGTCACACGAATGTCGATCGCCGGCTGATTGGCTAGCGCCGAGGGAGGCGGCGCCCCACTCACGCCTGTAACGGGCGGCACGAATCGAAAGCCTTTCGCACTAAGTTGAACCAACAAGCTGTGTTCGATTAACGCCGCCGTTGGCGCATCCAGCGAACCCATGTTTTGCACGCTCAGCGTGCCATTGCCCCGCACACTGCCGGCGGCCGCGAGCTTGGCCACCAGCTCGCGCGCGGCGCTATCCCACGGCGAGGACGGCGCGGCCGGCTGCTGAGGCTGTGCGCTGAGAGTGCTGCAAGCTGCCAGCAGGAGCACTAGCGGAATCCTCGCGACACGAAGCAGCGATGAACGCTGAGACGAATGTGATCGCGGGACGAGGTTGGCGGCAGGGGGAAACCGCATCGGAATGTGCCGGATGTCCGTGGCGGTTCATCGTAGCACACCGGGCGGGGCGGTCAGGTAGCCGCCGGCAGGGCGGCGCCGCTGGGAGAGGAGCGGAGCCGCCCGCAGGGGTTTTTGCCGGCAGGCAATCCATCCATATTCGGGCGATGCAAGATCGTGTGTTGAAGCTTGGGTGCCGTGGCACAGCCAACCTGGCTGTGTAGTGCTCAACCCCACTCATCTCAGCACCAAATGAGGGCACCCACCGAGCACCCCAAACCATTACCAATGTCTAGCGAACGCATTAGCGGATGCATTTTGCATCGAACCCTTCAACAGTTTGGTGCACACAGCCAGGTTGCCTGTGCCACTAATGCCCTCGCAATTCGCGCGTGTTATCTCTCCAGGCGCTTGTTGGGCGCGCTGGCTATCGAGAGAGTTTTGGGCGCTGGCCGGGCTGGGAGGGGCATCAGGCTCATCAAGGCGAGCAAGCTGAACCACTCCAGCACCCACGCCACCAAAACCGAACCTGCGATGAACCCACCCACGGCTCCGAAATCCAATATCGGTGACATATTCGCTCCTCTCTGCGGCGCCGCTGCGCGAAAGTCTGGCTGGCGCCGTTCGTCCTATGTCTGCGCTTGGGCCGTCTGATCTTCGCGGCGCCCTGAGCAACTCGGACACACTAGAGAAAAGCATGCCGCCTGCCACATTCCCTTCACTGATTCGGGGACAGTTACCGGGAGGGCTTCGAAATCCGCGTGTCTCGATCCCCACGAAGTGCAGAAAGGCAGACGCGATCCCTAGACTTGCTATAATCGACGCCGGGGGCGAACCCGGAACAATGGCGCCGAACGGTGGTTTGCAAATCGGACGAATATTCGGTATTCCGATTTACGTTCATTCGAGTTGGTTCATTATTTTTGCGCTCATCACCCTGATGCTGCGCACGCAATTCATCGCGCTGCACTCTTCTTGGAGCCCTGCGCAACATTGGTCGCTCGGGGTGATCACCAGCCTGCTGTTTTTCGCTTCGGTACTTTTTCACGAGCTGGCCCACAGCGTAGTCGCGATGCATTACAAAATTCCCGTCGTCTCCATAACGTTGTTTGTGTTTGGAGGTCTGGCGCGGATCGGGCGTGAGGCCGCCAATGCCGGCCAGGAATTTAATATCGCCATCGCCGGACCCATTTCGAGCTACTTTCTCGCGGGCGTTTTCTACCTACTGGCGCACCATTCCGGACGGTTCGAAATGATGGGAGCGGCGGCGGGGTGGCTCAGCGTAATCAACGCCATTCTGGCCACCTTTAACCTCGCGCCCGGATTCCCGCTGGACGGCGGCCGCATCCTGCGCGCCATCGCCTGGGGCATCACCAAGGATTTCGCCAAGGCCACACGGATCGCTTCGCGCAGCGGGCAACTGCTGGCTTATATGCTGATCCTTTTGGGGGTGTGGCAGGCATTCAACGGAAATTGGGTGAACGGATTGTGGCTGGCGTTTATCGGGTGGTTCCTGCGGACGGCCGCGCAGGAAACCTACGCCCAGGTGGCCATTCAATCGACCCTGGCAGGATTGCGTGCCGCCGATATTATGACCCCGGACGTGCCTACCGTACCGCGCGACATGTCCCTGGAAAATTACGTCCAGGAAGTCCTGCGAACCGGGCGGCGATGCCACATCGTCACCGGCAACGGCGTGCCGGTGGGATTGGTGACGTTACACGCGGTGCGCGATTGCCCGCGCGAGGAATGGAGCAACACCTCGGTGCAAGCCGCCATGCGCAAAGTGGACGATATTCAGTGGGCCGCGCCGTCGGAATCCGTCCTGGAAATCCTTAGTCGGATGCGCGAGCGGGATATCAACCAAATGCCGGTGCTCGAAGAGGGGCGCATCGTGGGAATCGTGGCGCGCGACGCGATCTTAAGAGTGCTGCAAACCAGGATTCAGGTGGG
>Ga0302326_10003439_pt1 | contig 37254 bp, 34 predicted proteins | sample Palsa_T0_3_FD_202264 | JGI IMG/M metagenome (GOLD analysis project Ga0302326, IMG submission 202264) | Peat permafrost microbial communities from Stordalen Mire near Abisko, Sweden - Palsa_T0_3 | ecosystem: Environmental > Terrestrial > Soil > Palsa > Peat permafrost | place: Sweden: Abisko... | reverse complement strand
ATCCGGACGAATGTATCGACTGCACGCTATGCGAGCCCGAATGCCCGGTCGAGGCGATCTATTCCGAGGAAGAAATTCCCTCGGGTCAGGAAAACTTCAAGCAGCTCAACGCGGAGCTCGCGAAGCAATGGCCCGTCATCAGCGAGATGAAGGAGCCGCCCGCGGACGCGAAGCAGTGGGAAGGCGTGAAGGACAAGCTGAACCTTCTCGAGCGCTAGCGCTGCGCCACTCGCAGCTGCTTGATCGCCTGCAATAGATCGCGCGGCGGCATGTAGCCGTTGATGAAATCCCCGCTCTCCGTGACGATAGCGGGCGTGCCACGCACGCCGAGGCTTTGACCGAGCGCGTATTCGCGCGCGACCGGTGTCGGGCCACAGGTTTTGTTCATGTCGAGCTGCGCTCCGGCCTTGGCCCGGGTGAGCGCATCGTTGCGATCCGCCGAGCACCACACCACCTCGGCCTTGCGCCAGCTCTCGGTGTTCGGTCCGGTGCGCGGATAGAACAAGTAGCGCACGCGCACGCCGAGCTTGTTGAGCTCCGCCATTTCACTGTGGAGCTTGCGGCAGTACTGGCAATCGACGTCCGTGAACACCGTGATGGTGTAGAGCGGATTCTTCGGCGAGAAGATCAGCATCTGCGTCTCGGGGATCGCGTTGATCAGGGCCACCCGTGCCCGTGCGCGCAAGACCTCCGTGAGATTCGCGCGGGTCGCCATGTCGTAGACGTTGCCGTCGAGGAAGTACTTGCCGTCGGCGGTGAGATAGCTCACCTCGGCGCCCTGCACGAACTGGTAGATGCCGGGGATGGGAGAGTTCACCAGGTCGTCGACCTTGGTGCCGGCCGGCAGCAGTTTCACGAGCGCAACGCGCGGATCAGGCGCAGCCTGAGTCTCCGCGGGAGCCTGTGCCCTCGCCTGGCCGAGGGCACCGGCCAGGGCCACGACCGCCATCACGCGCACGCTTCTCGACATCGAACACTCCGGGGACAGACGCGAAGGGATTGGACTCTCCGCCATGCCGCGGGTTCACCCGGTTGCGGTACTTAACCGCGCGGATGATGCTGCGTGTGCAGATCTTTCAGGCGTTCGCGCGCGACGTGCGTGTAGATCTGCGTGGTGGACAGATCGCTGTGCCCGAGGAGCATCTGCACCACGCGCAAATCCGCGCCGTGGTTCAACAGGTGGGTCGCGAAGGCATGCCGCAACGTGTGCGGTGAAAGCTCCTTCTCGACCCCGGCTTTCTTGGAATAGCGTTTGATGATGTGCCAGAAGGCCTGGCGGGTCATCCGGTCGCCGCGGCGGGTCGGAAACAGATAGTCGGTCTGCCGTTCGAGCAGGATCTCCACGCGCGGGCCTTGCATGAATTGCTGCAGCCATTTGACGGCTTCGTCGCCCAGCGGAATCAGCCGCTCGCGGTTGCCCTTGCCGACCACGCGCATCACGCCCTGGTTCACATTCACCTGATTGTGCTTCAGGCTCACCAGCTCCGAGACGCGCAGCCCCGTGGCGTACAGGACCTCGAGCATGGTGCGGTCGCGATGACCCAGCGGATCGGTGACCAGCGGGGCCTCGAGGAGCGCATCGACTTCCGCCTCGCTCAAGGACTTCGGCAGCGATCGTCCGATCTTCGGCATCGCGATCTGCGCCGTGGGGTCGACCGTGATCAGCCCCTCGCGCACCATGAAGCGAAAGAAGCGGCGAAAGCTCGACAACTGCCGCGCCGTCGAGCGCGGGCGCGATCCGCCCTCGACGCGCGCCGCGATGAACCCGAGCAGCTCGAGGCGCGTTGCCTTGAGCAAGTCGCTCTCGCGCTCGTCGAGCCAGCGCGCGAGCGCGGTCAGATCGGCGCGATACGCCGCCAAGGTATTGGCCGACAAGCCGCGCTCCATCCACACTGCGTCGAGAAAGCGCTGCAGGGCGGGATCGGGCGCCTCTCGGGTAGGCGGTACTCCTGTACCCGAGCTGCGTGTATAAACCGACCGTTTAAGAGCCGTCGCCATAATGTCCCGCGTCGAAGTCGCACGAAATGGTGCTTGTACTCGCTAGTTCAGTATGCGAGGGGGAGTTGCGGGGGGGCGTGACCGGTCTCACAGTACATTGCAAGTATTAACATAAGGAGAACCAGATCACAGAAGTGACATTCCGGGCGTTCATTGGGCGCCTGTTCAGCGCCTATTGTCTCGTGCTGTTCGTGATCCTCGCTCTGATCGCTCTCACGGTTAACCTCTTCGTGCCCACGTTGAGAGCGCGGCGCTGGGTGGCGGGAACGCTTTCCCGCGCGTTCTTCCGTCTCGCCGGCATTCCGTTGCAGGTCGAAGGACTGGAGCGGCTGCCGAAGACGCCCTGCGTCGTGGTCGCCAATCACGCGAGCTACATCGACGGCATCGTGGCCGCCGCGGCACTGCCGCCGGCCTTCGCCTTCGTCATCAAGAAGGAGATGGTGCGCGTACCGCTTGCCAGTCTATTGCTGCGGCGCCTCGGCTCGGCCTTCGTGGAACGGTTCGACCGCCACAAGGGGGGCGCGGACACGCGCCGCGTGTGGAAGCTCGCGGCCCGGGGACAGTCGCTCGTGTTCTTTCCGGAGGGCACCTTCGATAGCAACCGGCAGGTGCGCCGGTTCCTCGGCGGCGCGTTCGCGACCGCGCAACGCTCGAACCTGCCGGTGGTCGCGGCCGCGATTCACGGCGCGCGCGATGTGCTGCCGCCCGGCGGCATCAGGGTCCATCGGCGAGCCCTGCGCTTCGAGATCCTCGAGGTGCTCGATCCCGAGGGCGCCCGGGAACGGAGCCGGCAGCTGATCGCCGCGGCGGTGGGCGAGCCGCTGGCACCGTGATTGCGGCATTGCGGAACCGGGTTGATTCCGGGCCGTGCGGCTATACTTCCTGGTCATTGCGTCAATTCGAGGAATCCGTATGAGCTCCGATCCTGTCGTCATTCTTTCCGCTCGGCGCACGCCCGTGGGAGCCTTTCAAGGTGCTCTGACCGGTCTCACCGGCCCGCAACTCGGCGCGGCGGCACTCAAGGCGGCGCTCGCGGATTCCAAGATTCCCGCCGGGGAAATCGACGAGGTCATCATGGGTTGCGTACTCTCGGCCGGTCTCGGGCAAGCGCCGGCGCGGCAGGCAGCCCTCGGCGCGGGCATTCCCGCGAGCACGCCCGCCACCACGGTGAACAAGATGTGCGGCTCGGCCATGCGCAGCGTCATGCTCGCGAGCGACCAGATTCTCGCCGGCTCCGCGCGCGTGATCGCGGCCGGAGGCCTTGAGTCCATGAGCAACGCCCCCTACCTCTTGCCCAAGGCGCGCGCCGGGTATCGGATGGGGCACCAGGAGGTGCTCGACCATATGCTGTTCGACGGGCTGCAGAGTCCCTGGGACGGGAAGTTGATGGGCGGCTTTGCGGAGGCGACCGCCGCACGCTACGAATTCACCCGCGATGCACAGGATGACTACGCGCGCGAGTCGGCGCGGCGCGCGCAAACCGCCGTGGCGGACGGCTCTTTCGCGAGCGAAATCACTCCCGTGACGGTCAAGACGCGCAAGGGCGAGGTCCTCGTCGACAAGGACGAGACACCGAGCACCATCGACATCGCCAAAATTCCCGGATTGAAGCCCGCGTTCGCCAAGGACGGCACCGTGACGGCAGCAAGCTCGGCCAGCATTTCCGACGGAGCGGCCGCGGTGGTGCTGACGCGCGAATCGATCGCCAGGGAGCGCGGACTCAAGCCGCTGGCGCGCATCCTCAAGTACACGAGCTTCGCACGCGAGCCCGAGTGGTTCACGCTCGCGCCGGTGGGCGCGATTCAGAAATTGCTCAAGCTGCTCGACTGGCAACCCTCCGACGTCGATCTATACGAGATCAACGAGGCGTTTGCGGTGGTCACCATGGCGGCCATGAAGGATCTCGGTTTGAGCCACGCCCAGGTCAACCTGCACGGTGGTGCGTGCGCGCTCGGCCATCCGATCGGCGCCACGGGAAGCCGCATCTTGACGACCCTTATTCACGCGTTGCGGGCCCAGGGCAAGAAGCGCGGCATCGCGAGCCTCTGCATCGGCGGAGGTGAAGCGACGGCCATCGCCATCGAGGTGGTGTGAGCCTACGCTGACGGCGCCGCCCACCCCCAAGGGGGTGGGCGTCCCTGCCCTGACCATGCCCAGTCCATTGGCCGTCCTTGGTTCGCAGCGTCCTTGGCTTCAATCATGGTGTTCCCCACTGATAACAGCGACGTCGGTGAGAGAATCCCCTCACGGGCTGTTCACCAGGCGGACAGAGCCGGCGCCGGTGCTCGTTTTGGCCCGAAAGGGCGCGTTTGTGGTCTACTACGCCGCCGTTTTTGAGCGTGACCAGCGATGAGCCGGGAAGGATAAGGATAAGTAGATGACCGACAACGCACGTGACGTCATGGAGTACGAGGTGGCGATCGTCGGCGCGGGCCCCGCCGGCCTCGCATGCGCCATTCGCTTGAAGCAGTTGCAGCCCGACTTGAGCATCTGTGTACTCGAAAAGGCCGCAAGCCTCGGTGCGCATTCCCTGTCCGGTGCGGTAATGGAGCCCGGCCCACTGGATGAGCTCCTGCCGGGGTGGCGCGATCATGCGCCCGCCATCTGCGTGCCCGCGGTGCGCGACGAGTTCCTATTCATGACCCGGCGCAGGCGCTATCGCCTGATTACGCCACCGCAGATGGCCAATCACGGCAACTTCATCATCTCGCTGGGGCAGCTGGTCCCGATCCTGGGCGCCGAGGCGGAGAAGCTTGGCGTCGATGTGTTCGCGGGCTTTGCGGCGGCCGAGGCGCTGTTCGACGAATCGGGCGCGGTCAAAGGCGTGCGCATCGGCGACATGGGCCTCGAGAAGAGCGGCGAGCCCGGCCCGAACTTCACGCTCGGCCCCGAGATCCACGCGAAGATCACGATGTTCTGCGAAGGTTGCCGCGGCAGCACCTCGAAGCAGCTCGTTGGCCGCTTCAAGCTCGATGCGGGCAAGTCGCCGCAGACCTACGGCCTCGGCTTCAAGGAGCTGTGGCAATTGCCCCCGAACCGCGTGCAACCGGGCCTCATTCAGCACACGCTCGGCTGGCCGCTGGACAACCGCACGTACGGCGGCAGCTTTCTGTATCACTTGAACAACGACCGGGTTTACGTGGGTTTCGTGGTCGGCCTCGATTATGAGGATCCGCGTTTCAAGCCCTTCGAGGCATTCCAGCAATACAAGAACCATCCGGAAGTGAAGGCGTTGCTCGCGGGTGGCGAGATCATCGCGGGCGGCGCGCGCACCGTGATCGAAGGCGGCTATCAATCCATGCCGACCCTCGAAATGCCCGGCGCGCTACTGGTTGGCGATGCGGGCGGTACGCTCAACACGCCGAAAATCAAGGGCATTCACCAGGCGATCCGCTCCGGCATGACAGCGGCGGCGCACTATGCCGAGACCGGCACGAGCATCGGTTTCGACAAGCGCTGGCGCGAGTCGGCGGGCGGGCGCGAGCTGCACAAAGTGCGCAACATCCGCCCGGGCTTCAGGCGCGGCCTCTGGCTCGGCCTTGCGAACGCCGCCCTCGAGACCGCCACCTTCGGCAAGCTGCCCTGGACGCTCGCCAATCACGCCGACGACACGGCCCTGAAGCGCCTCGACGAATACGTCTCGCCGGACCGCCATTGGGGCGAGCGCGAGCTGCCGCCGCGCGACCGTCTGGCGTTCGTCTTCTTCGCCTCGACGACGCACGATGAGAGCCAGCCGGTGCACCTCAAGGTGGCGGACTTGAATCTGTGCGCGACGCGCTGCGTTTCGGAGTTCGGCAACCCGTGCCAGAACTTCTGTCCCGCCAACGTTTACGAAATGGTCGCCGACGGCAGCGGCGGCAAGCGCCTGCAGATCAACTCCTCTAACTGCGTCCACTGCAAGGCCTGCGACATCAAGGAACCCTATACCGACCAGATCACCTGGGTGACCCCGGAGGGTGGATCGGGTCCGAACTATCAGAGCCTATAGGCCGTTGACGAGCGACGCAGCGAAGAGCGTGAGCGCGCGCCTGGCAGCCGCCGTGGCCGAGCACCGCTTGGAATTCGATGCGGAGCAGGCGCGCGCGGCCAAGCGCCTCGATGCGCTCGCTGCCGCCCTGCGCGCGGCGGGCCGGGGCCATCCAGCCTGGGGCTTTCTCCAGGAGCTGCGTTCGCGCGTTTCTTGGTTTCCGCAGGGCGCCGAGCACGCGGCGCCCAGGGGTCTGTACCTGTGGGGCGGCGTCGGCCGCGGCAAGACCTTGCTGATGGATGCCTTCCACGCCTCGCTCGGCTTAGGTAGCAGCGAGCGCGAGCACTTCTATCGCTTCATGCGGGGAGTGCACGCCGAGCTCGCGGCCATCAAGGGGCGCACCGATCCCTTGGATCTCGCAGCCGCACGCATTGCGCAACGTGCACGCGTGCTCTGCCTCGATGAGTTCTTCGTCTCCGACATCGCCGATGCGATGATCCTCGCGGGACTCCTGCAGGGCCTGTTCCGCCGCGGCGTCGTGCTGGTCGCCACCTCGAACACCTCGCCGCGCGATCTCTACAAGGATGGACTGCAGCGGCAGCGCTTCGTGCCCGCCATCGAGGTGATCGAGGCGCACGTCGAGGTCTTGCATCTCGACGCCGGGATAGACTACCGGCTGCGCCAGCTCGAAACTGCCCCGACGTACCTCGACTCGCGCGCGCCGGAGACGGCGCGCGCGCTCGAGCAACGCTTCGCCGCGCTCGCGGGGGGCGAGGTTGCGCATGAGGTCACGTTGCAGATCGAGGGACGGCCGCTGCGCGCCCGCGCCGTCGGCGCGGACATCGCATGGTTCGATTTCCGCGCGCTGTGCGAGGGCCCGCGCAGCCAGAACGACTACATCGATCTGGCCCGGCTCTACGGCACCTTGTTCATCACTCACGTACCGCAATTCATGCCGTCGGATGAGGACGCGGCGCGGCGCTTCATCATGCTGATCGACGAGCTCTACGACCGCGGCGTGAAGATCGTGGTATCCGCCGCCGCCCCGCCGGCGCAGCTCTATCACGGCGAGCGCCTGCAATTCGAGTTCGAGCGCGCCGCGAGCCGCCTGGTTGAAATGCAAACGCAGCACTACCTCGCTGGAAGCCATCATGCCTGATCGGCAGGGCGCCGCATTTGCAGCGCCGACGAGCCGGGCCTGGCATAATTCGCCCATGCCGACGGGGGCGCCATTCTCTCGACCACATCGTGGGTCCCGTGTCGCGCGCGTCCGCATCGCGCACGTGAATGTTTAAGGTATCGACATGTATCAAGCCAACACAGAGCAATACCGCAAGACGGTCGCTGCCGTCGTCAGCGCCGCGCGCCGGCGCAAATCCGGGCGAGGCATGGACACCAAGCGCTTCCTGGAGGCCTACTACGCGAACGTCGATGCGAACGACATGGCGGCGCGCGATCCCGCGATGCTCGCGGGAGCGGCTCTGTCGCACCTGAAGTTCGCGCACCGTCGCCGCGGCCGCGCGCTCGTGCGGGTGCTCAATCCGACGCTCAAGGAACAAGGCTACACCTCGCCGCACACCGTCATCGAGATGGTGAACGACGACATGCCCTTCCTGGTCGATTCCATCGGGCTCGCCGTTTCGCAACGCTCCTTGACCATCCATTTTCTTGCGCATCCGATTTTCTCGGTCACGCGCGGCGCCGGCGGGGTGTTGCGCAGCATCGAGGAGCGGGGCGTCGCGGCCGATCGGCACCGGCGGCTCGAATCGTTCCAGCACGTCGAGATCGACCGCATCGTCGATCCCGCGCTGCTCGAATCGCTGCGCGCCGACATCGAGCGCGGCATGCGCGACGTGCGCGTCGCCTTCGCCGATTGGGCGAAAATGCGTGCGGCGGCGAGGCGCACCGCCGACGATCTCAACGTTCTGCACGCGCGTCTCGATGCGCGCGACGTGAGCGAAGCTCAGGCGCTGCTCTCGTGGATGGAGGATCGACATTTCACCTTCCTCGGATTCAAGGAATATCGGCTGCGCACGCGCAAGGGTGACAATGCGCTCGAGTCGGTGGAGGAAACCGGACTGGGAATCCTGCGTACCGGTCACAGGCGCCCGCCCAGCATCACCCGTACGCTCGCGAGCGATATCCGCCGTCAGAGCCGCTCGCGCGATCTGGTGCTCGTCACTAAAGCGAACTTGCAATCCTCCGTGCATCGCGCGGGCTATCTCGATTACGTCGGCGTCAAATACTTCGACCCCGCCGGCAGGCTGATCGGCGAGCGGCGCTTCCTCGGTCTTTGGACCTCTTCCGCATACAACTCGACACCGCGCGAAATTCCGCTCGTGCGCCACAAGGTGAGTCAGGTGGTGCAGCATTTCGCCCTGGCGCCGGACAGCCACGACGGCAAGGCGCTGCAGCACATCCTGGAGTCGTTTCCGCGCGATGAGCTGTTCCAGGCGAGCGTGCCGGATCTCATTCGGCTGGTCACGGGAATCTTCGGTTTGCAGGAGCGTCCGCGCGTGCGCCTCTTGCTGCGGCGGGATCCCTTCCGGCGCTTCTATTCCTGTCTCGTGTTCGTGCCGCGCGAGAAATACAACACCCAGGTGCGCCAGCGCATCGAGCGCGTCATCGGCGCAGCCCTGGCGGCGATCGGCATGGAGTCGCAGGTGCAGATCGCCGAATCCAACCTGGCGCGCATCCACATCGTCGCGCGCACCCAGCCGAGCGAGACGTCGCGCATCGACGGCGATGCGCTCGAGCGCCAGGTCGCCCTCGCGGTGCGCTCCTGGGCGGACGACTTCAAGACGGCCCTGCTCGCGCGCTTCGACGAGGCCGCTGCACTGCGCCTGTTCGACGCCTACGCACCGGCGTTTCCCGCCGCGTATACGGAGGACTTCTCGGGAGGGGCGGCGGCGCTCGACGTGACGTTCCTAGAGGCGGCGGCGCATGAGCCGCAGCGCCTGCATCTGGACATCTATCGTCCCGACCCGCGCCAAAAGCAGAAATTCTTTCTCAAGATTTTCCGCGTCCAGGAGGACGCGATTCCGATCTCCGACCTGTTGCCCATGCTGGAGAACATGGGACTCAAAGTGATCGCGGAGCGGCCTTACGGGCTCGAGTTTGCGGGCGCAGGCCGCGCCTGGATTCAGGATCTCGAGCTTCTCATCCAGGGCAACGTGCTCTCGAAGTTCGAGGAGCTCGCCGGCGAGATCAAGAGCGCATTCACCGCGGCTTGGACCGGCCGCATGGACAGCGACAGCTTCAATCATCTGACGCTGAGCGCCGGTATCCCCTGGCGCATCGTGGTGGTGCTGCGCGCCTATTGCCGCTACCTGCTGCAGACCGGACTGCCGTTCAGCCAGGGCTACATCGCGCAGGTGCTCATCAACAATCCCGCCATCGCGCGCGACCTCGCGGACCTGTTCATCGCGCGCTTCGATCCGGTGCTCGCCGCTACGGCACGCAAGAGCGCCCTCGCACGGCTCGATCAGCGCGTGCGGTTGAGGCTCGAGGAGGTCACGCGCTCCGACGAGGACCGGATCTTGCGCGCGCTCTGGAGCGCTCTGTCGGCGACCGTGCGCACCAACGCCTACCAGACCTCCGCGGCGGGAGAGTTCAAGGATTATCTGTCCTTCAAGCTCGAAAGCCACAAGCTGCGCGAGCTGCCGCTGCCCAAACCCATGTTCGAGGTTTTCGTGTTCTCCACCCGCATGGAAGGCGTGCACCTGCGCATGGGATTCGTGGCGCGCGGCGGCATCCGCTGGTCCGACCGGCGCGAGGATTTCCGCACCGAGGTCCTCGGCCTGATGAAGGCGCAGCAGGTCAAGAACACCGTGATCGTGCCGGTCGGCGCGAAGGGCGGCTTCGTGGTGCGGCGGCCGCTCGTGGGCGATCGCGAGAGTCAGCTGGCCGAGGTCATCGCCTGCTACCAGACCTTGATCCGCGGACTGCTCGACCTTACGGACAATATCGTCGAGGACGACATCATCGCCCCGCCCCGCGTGGTGCGCCACGACGGCGACGATGCTTATCTCGTCGTGGCGGCGGACAAGGGCACCGCCACGTTCTCCGACATCGCCAACGCGATCTCGCAGGAGTACGGCTTCTGGCTTGGCGATGCCTTCGCATCGGGCGGCTCGGCCGGGTACGACCACAAAAAGATGGGCATCACCGCGCGCGGCGCGTGGGAGTGCGTCAAGCGGCACTTCCGCGAGATCGGCACGGACATTCAAACCACGCCGTTCTCGGTGGTCGGCATCGGCGACATGGCGGGAGACGTCTTCGGCAACGGCATGCTGCAATCGCCCCACATTCGCCTGCTCGGAGCTTTCAACCACCAGCACATTTTCCTGGACCCGGATCCGGACACGGCGCGCTCGTTCAAGGAGCGCCTGCGCCTCTTCCGCCTGCCGCGCTCCTCTTGGGAGGACTACGCGAAGGCGGCCATCTCCAAGGGAGGGGGCGTGTACTCACGCGCCGCGAAGAACCTGGCACTGTCGCGCGAGGCGCAGGCAATGCTCGAGTTGCCCGCCCAGACGACGCCCAACGAGGTCGTGAAGGCGATATTGAAATCGCACGTCGACCTTTTGTGGAACGGCGGCATCGGCACGTACGTCAAGGCGAGCAACGAGAGCAATACCGACGCGGGCGACCGCAGCAACGACGCCGTGCGCATCGACGGCACGGAGCTCAACTGCAAGGTCGTCGGCGAGGGCGGCAATCTGGGATTCTCGCAGCTCGGCCGCATCGAGTTCGCCCTACGCGGCGGACGGCTCAACACCGACTTCATCGACAACTCGGCCGGGGTCAACACCTCAGACGTCGAAGTGAACTTGAAGATTCTGCTGAACGGTGCGATGAGCGCGGGCGAGCTCACGCGTGCAGGGCGCGACCGCTTGCTCGTGCAAATGACCGACGAGGTCGCCGCGCTCGTGCTGCGCAACAATTATCTGCAGGGCCAGGCCATCAGCACCGGCGAATTCCATTCCAAGGAGCGCCTGTCCGAGAACGCCTCGGTGATCCGCGCCCTGGAGCGCTCCGGGGATCTCAACCGCGCTCTCGAGTTTCTGCCCTCCGACGAGGAAATCGCCGACCGCCGCAAGGCCGGCGAGGGATTGACGCGGCCGGAACTCGCCATCGTGCTCGCGTACGGCAAGATCTGGCTCTACAAGGCGCTCATCAACTCGAATGTGCCCGAGGATCCGTATCTCTCCTCCGAGCTCAACCGCTACTTCCCCGATCCGGTGCAGCGGCGCTTCGCCGCGCGCTTGAAGCGTCACCGCCTGCGCCGCGAGATCATCGCGACCGCCATCACCAACAGCTTGATCAACCGGATGGGACCGGTGTTCCCGGTGCGTGCGCAGGAAGACACCGGCGCTGCACCCGCCGCCATTGCGCGTGCCTACACCATCGCGCGCGAGATATTCGCGGCACGCGACATCTGGGCGCAGATCGAGGCGCTCGACAACCGCATCCCCGCGGTGGTCCAGTACACGGCGATGTACCAAACCACGCGCTTGCTGCGTCACGCGAGCTACTGGCTCTTGGAGAACCTGCGCGATACGCACGACATCGAGCGCGCGGTGCGGCGCTACGGCGCTCCGGTGAGCGAGCTTTCGCGCGAGCTCAACGGCGTGCTCTCGGCCACGGCACGCGCGGCCATGGGCGAGGCCCGTTCGCGGCTGATCGACCAGCACGTCCCCGAGCAGCTCGCCGCCCGCATCGCGTCCCTGGACACTCTGCACTCTGCCCTCGACCTGGTCGAGGTGGCGACGGCCGGGCGCGTGACCATCGGGTACGCCGCGAAGGTTTATTTCGAGCTCGGCGAGCGCATCGGGCTCACCTGGATCAAGGACCAGATCGAAAACCTCGGGGTGGAGGGCCAGTGGCAGGCCGCCGCACGGCGGACCATGCGCGATGATCTGTACGCACTGCAACGCAAGGTCACGGCGGCCGTGATCAAGTGCCGGGGCCGCGACGCCGCGGCGCGGGTCGATCAATGGAGCGGCCGGCACGCCCCATCGCTCGAGGCGCTGAAGCGCATCGTGGTCGATCTGCGCACCGGCTCGGCGCCGGATTTCGCCACGCTCTCGGTGGCGCTGCAGGCCGTGCGCCGGCTCTCGCAAGAATGAGCGCCGCCAGCAACCTTTTGGACAATGCGCCCTACGGCATAGAGTACCTGCGCCGCCGAATCCTCGAGGAATTCCCGCTCGCGCGCCACATCGGCGTCGAGGTCGAATTCGCTGCGGATGACCGGATCGTGCTGGGGGCGCCGTTCGAGCCGAACGTCAATCACAACCGCACCGCATTCGGCGGCAGCCAGTTCTGCCTTGCCGTGCTGACCGGCTGGGCCTGGGCCACGCGCTACCTGGCCGCGCAGCAAGTGGCGGCCGATGCGGTGATTCAGGAGTCGACGATTCGCTACCTTGCGCCGGCCTACGGCCCGTTGCGAGCCATGCTTCAGCCGCCGTCGCTCGAGGGTGTGGAGAAATTCCGTAGAATGCTGCGGCGTGCCGGCCGCGGGCGCATCCGCCTGAGCGTCGATGTGCACGACGGAGCGACGCTCGTCACGCAGTTCCACGGCGTCTTTGCCGCATCCATTCGGTAGGAGGGCCTGTGGCCGGAAAGTTGATACTGGTCCGCCATGGACAAAGCATCTGGAACGTCGAGAACCTATTCACCGGCTGGTACGACGTCGACTTGAGCGATGCCGGCCGCGAGGAGGCCGTGCGCGCGGGCCGCGAGCTGACGAAGGAGCGGCTCGAGCCGAAGATCGCCTTCACCTCCGTGCTGAAGCGGGCCATCCGCACGCTCTGGCTGATCCTCGACACGACTGAGCGCATGTGGCTGCCGGTGGAGGGCAGCTGGCGATTGAACGAGCGCCACTACGGCGCCCTGCAGGGCTTGAACAAGGCGCAAACGGTCGAGAAGCACGGCGAGGCGCAGGTCAAGATCTGGCGGCGCAGCTATGACATTCCGCCGCCGCCGCTCTCCCTGGACGACCCGCGGCACCCGCGCTTCGATCCTCGCTATGCGGACCTCGACCCGCAGCTGCTGCCCGCAACCGAATCGCTCAAGGACACCCTCGCTCGCGTACTGCCCTTCTGGGAGCGGCGCATCGTGCCCGAGCTTCGCGCCGACAAGACGGTGCTCGTGGTTGCGCACGGCAACTCGCTGCGCGCTCTGGTGAAGATGCTCGACGGCATGTCGGAGAGCGACATCGTGGGGTTCAACATCCCCACCGGCGTTCCCATGCTTTACGAGCTCGACGCGCAAATCCAGCCGGTGAGCCGGCGCTTCCTCGGCGATCCGGCCGCCATCGCCGCAGCGCAAGAAGCGGTGCGGCGGCAATCAGAAAAAAAGTAGCCCGCCGCGCTCAGGTGTCCGGTGCGATGGTGACCTTGATCCCGTTGAGCGCATCGGTGAAATCGACCTGGCAAGACAGGCGCGAGGTCGCTTCCTTGTAATCGGACAGCTCCTTCAATAGCTCCATCTCATCGCTCTGCGGCTTCGGCAAGCGATCGGCCCAGGCCGGATCGATGTAGATATGGCACGTGGCGCAGGAGCACAGGCCCCCGCAGATCGCGGCAACGCCATAGTCGAGCTCGCGCAAGATCTCCATGATCTTGAGACCGGACTTACCCTCGACCTCGTGCTCTTTGCCGTCCCGATCCACCACGATCATCCGCGCCATTAACGTCTCCGTTAGAAGGAAAGCCCGCAGCGAGCCCTCGCCAAGCCGACTAGTTTGCCGGAAGTTCGGCTACGCCACCACCGGCACCGCGCGCAGCCGGCCAGCAAGGGTGCAGCCGCGCTCGAGGATGCGCTCGTCCGAAGCCCCGGCCGCGCCGCAGTACACCTCGCTCCAAAGCAAGCACACGTAGTCGTACAGCCAGGCGAGGTCCTCGAGGCGCTGCGCCTCCTCGCCGGAGGGCGGTCGCCCGAGATAGCTCATCAGCAGGAAGGCTCGAGCCGCCGGCTCGAGATCATTGTTGCACGCCCAACCGGCGACGTCCCACAGCGCCTCCGAGACGTGGGCATACTCCCAATCGAGCAATACGAGGCCGCGCTCCGTCCAGACCAGGTTGGCGGCGTGCAGGTCGCTATGGCAAAGCACGCGGGGGGCGCGGGACAAAGCCTCGAGCGCGCCGAGGCGCCGCTCGGCCTCCGCTTGTAACGCGTCGGCACCGGCCGCGCGGCCTTGCATGCGCGGCGCTTGCCTCGCGGCCATCGGCAGACGGGTCAGTGCGTCTCGATAATGCTCGATCCAGTCCGCCGGGCCCAGCACCCGGGCATTGCCGGGGAGCGGCAGGGCGTGCACGCGGCGCGTGAGCTCGGCCACCTGAACGGAGGCGTCAGGCCCGCGAGCCTCGTCCGCGCCGAGCGCGCGGCCTTCCTCCCACTGCGCCACCAAAACGCCGAGCCGCGGCTCGCAACGCTCGATCAGCGGCGCCAACCCTGCGGCGCTCGCGAGCGCGAGCACCCGGCACTCCCACTCGCGATCGACACCGGTCGGCGCAGGCTCTGCGGCGGGCATTCTCAGGGAGTACACCCGGCCGTCACGCATCACGCGATGGCTTTCGTTCACGAGGCCGCGGCCGAGCCGCTCGACCGAGACGGCGCCGACGCCGGGCACGTATCTACGCGCGGCTTCCTCGACCCGGTCAGGTGACATGCGCTGGCGCGAGCGGAAGGCTGCGGCGCCATTCGCGCATGCCGATCACAATGAGCGCGAGATAGAGCGCGAACAACAGCACCGTCAAATACAGGCCCTTGGCGAAATAGAGGCACGCGCTCACGGCGTCGATGATCAGCCACCAGTGCCAGTTCTCGTAGACCTTGCGCGCGACCAGGAAGGTGGCGAACACGGCCGCCCAGGTGACCATGGAGTCGACGAAGGGAAATGCGGCCGGCGTGTAGCGGCTCAAAAAGTACCAGTTCACCACGGACAGCACGAGAATGCCGGCCGCGGCGAGCGCATTGCGCGCCAGCGACCAGCGCCTCACGTGGTGGGCGCCGTCCTTGTCGACCGTGTGCCATTGCCAGAAGCCGTACACCGCCATGACGGCGTAGAACACTTGCAGCGCCGAATCCATGTACAGCCGGGCACCGAAGAACACCCACACGTACAGGCACGAGCTCACGAACGCGGCGATCCAGCACGCGATCGATTGGCGAATGGCGAGGAGCACATACGCCAGTGCGAGCACGACGGCGAGAATCTCGGTCCAGCTCGTCGTGGCCCAGGCCCCCGCGAGCTGGACCAGCAGCGCGTGGATCACGGCTGGGGCAACCTCGGCAGCACCTTCATGACGAACACCAGCTGCGGGCCGGCTCCCGCGGAGCGCTCGATCTCGGCGGCGAGGATCGCCATGACGCGCTCGAGCGGACCGAAGATCTGGGTGCTCAGCGCATTGGTGAGGACGCGCAGCTCCGGGTACGTGTTCAGCCGGTCGATGAAGGATTGGATGAGCGGCCGATAATTCTCGGCCAGCGGATACATGCTGATTTCGACGGCGCTATGCATTCACCTGCTCCCTACGCCGGCATTACCCGGTTCAGGTTCGACGGGTTCGCAGCGTAGCGCTGCATCTCAGGCCCCAAGGACCACCCCAAGGATTCGCCGGAAGTGTAGCGTGCCGGGCGGAGGCGTGCAAAACTTGAGCCAAGGCCGAACAGGCGCTGCGGGAGCGCGGGTGCGAATCTTTCAAGTCGATGCGTTCACGAGCAATCGTTTCGGGGGCAATCCGGCGACGGTCGTTCTGGACGCGGACGGCCAGAGCGATGCGTTCATGGCGAGCGTCGCGCGTGAGTTCTCCCACGCCGAGGTCGCCTTCGTATCGGCCGCGAGCGAGCCCGATCACGACCTGCGCGTGCGGTTCTTCAACGCGCGCAAAGAGGCGCCGTTCGTCGGTCACGCGACTCTCGCCGCGCACGCCGTGCTGCTGGCGCTCGGCCGGCGCGGGCCAGGGGTGGTTCGCCAGGCGAGCGGCACGGGCGTCATCGAGGTGCAGGCCACGGCGTCCGGCGCCGACAGCCCTCTCATCGAGTTTCGTCAGACGGCGCCCGAGCTTTCGAATCCGCTGCCGCTCAAGACCACGCTGCGGGTCGCCGAGGCGCTACGGCTGCCCGCGACCTCGCTCGACGAGATGATGCCGGCGCGCATCGCGCGCAAGGGCAGCTCGCGGCTGCTGGTGCCGGTCGGAAACGCGCGCTCTCTCGAGGGCCTCGCGCCGAACTTCGACACGCTCCTCGAGCTTGGTACCGAGCTCGGCACCGAAGGCTTCTTCGTTTTTGCCGTGAATCGGGGCACGGGCGCGCAAGGCATGACGACCGAGTCGCGGATGTTCTGCCCCGCGCTCGGCATCAACGAGGATCCGGCGAGCGGCAACGCGCACGTCATGCTCGCCTCCTACCTGGTCGAAATGGGCCAGGTCGGGATACACCAGAGTGGGTTCCTGGGCTTGCAGGGGCGGCACATGCAGCGGCCGTCGCAGATTCACGTGCGGCTCGAGCGCGACCGAGCCAGCTTGGTTGCCGCGCACATCGGCGGTCACGCCGTGCTCGTGAGTGAGGGAACGCTCTCCGCCTGAGGTGTTACCGCGCCGGCGGCGGGGCTAGGGCCGCCGTGATGGGGAGCGACGCCCGCAGGGTCCCGGCAAGCGCCTGCAGCTTCGTCTCGACGTCCTTCGCGGCGGAGACCGCCTCGTTCATGTTGCCGTTGCCGAATGCGCCTTGCGCCTTGGACCACTCGGAGGTCGCGTCGCTCAACGCAGACTTCGCCGCGTCGAGGTCGATGCCGGCCGCGATTTTGCGGTTCTTTTTCTGGCTCAACACGTCGAGGCGCGTCTGCACCGCCGTGAACAGCGCCGGGACCGCCGCCGACAGCGATGTCCATTGGTCCGATTGATTCTTCGCGATCTCGGACTTCTTGGCCGCGGCATCGGCCCCCAGACCCTGAGCTTCGGCCAGAATCGCCGGACCGCGGGCGAGCACCGCCTGATAGTCCTGCGCATCGTAGGCGGTCTTCAAATCGTCGAGCTTCATCTGCACGCCAGTGAGCTCCCCCGGGACATATTTGGCCGCATCCTCGGACACACCGCCGAGCGCAGTCGAGATGTCCTGCATCATCCGCTCGGCGGGCCCGCGTTGATTCGTACAGGCGCCGAAGAGCGCGAGGAGCACGGCGCAAACTACCGCGGATCTTTGCAGCGTGCGTAACATGTTCAGAGCTCCCGCCGCGCCAGATCGAGCCACCGTGCCTGCGCGCGCCGATAATGCGCGGGTCCGAGCTTTGCGCCATCCAGGAGATCCTTGAGCATGCGCCGCGCCTCCTCGAGCTTACCGCGGCGCTTGAGCAGCAAGGCATAACGCAGCCTGCCTTCGGCGCCGGGATAGCCGTGCGCGGCCTCGGCGTAGGCGTGCTCCGCCTCCTCGAGAGCGCCTTGCTCCTCGAGCGTGCGTGCATAAAGGAGCCCAGCCTGCGAGGAGTTGAGTTCCGAATTGTGCTGTCGCAACCGTTCGAGCGTGGCGCGCGCCGCGTCGAAGACCCGCATGCCGAATTGCGCTTGCGCCAGACCGAGCAGCAGCGCCGGATCGTGCTCGAAGATGCCGTTGAGGCCGCCCTGGTAGACCGCGGCGGCCTGCTCGAACTGGCCACGCTCGCACAGCTCGTCCGCGAGGCGGCGGCGCGCATCGACATTGCCCGAGACCTCCACCTCCGCGGCGGCGCGGCGCAGATCGCGATCCGGGTCGAGCATCCGGCCGACGCTCGAGCGAGCACGGCGCGCCGTCCTGCCGCCGAAGGCCTCCGGCAGGATTTCAACCACCACGTAGGCGAGCGGTCCGGCGAGCGGCAGAAACGCGAGGGCGAGGATCCAGATCATGCTCCGTCCGGTCTTGATCACGTGCGCGATCAGGCCGATCTGCACGGCGAGCGACAAAATAACCATCAACGACACGTTGGACTCCGGAGAGGCGCGCGGCGCCCGGGCGTCCATTGTAAAGCCTGCGGTCGCGCGCGCGAATCTAGCGCTCGGCCACCCGGATCTTGCGCTCCACCTCGCGGCACTTGCCCCAGCCGACGTTCGACAGCGAATAGCCGAGCACGTGCTCCGAACGGGCATCCACCGTCACTTCCATCTCGCAACCGTGGAATCCCACCGGCGCACCGGCAGGTTTCTCGGGGAGGAACCACACGTAGACTTCCTTGGTCGGGGTGGTGTCGATCTTGCGGGGCTTGCCGAACGCCTCCTGCAGCCGGCCAATGGGCTTGCCGACGCTGTCGGCGGCAATGCGCGGAATCGGCCGCACCGCGTACGTGCTGTGACAGCCGGCGAATGCCAAGGCGGCCGCCGCCATGAGAGCGGTGGAAAGTGCGCGTGACATAATCAAACCCCGTGCGTAGAGCGAGTGACGGAGTGTCGCTCAACTGCGCGCGGCTGCCGCCGACCTGGTTCGCAGAACTACTTCGGAGAATGCATGGCGTGCGCGCGGCCCGCCTCGAGGTGCAGGGCGTGCGTCACACCGCGCGGCAGATCCTCCGGGTGATGCACGGCGATGACGAGCGCCACCCGCGGCATCAGCCGCTCGAGCAGCCGCTTGACGAACGCGCGCTGCTTGGGATCGAGGCCCGTGAGCGGCTCGTCGAGCAAAAGCACGCGCGGCTCGGCCGCGAGCGCGCGCGCAAGCAACGCGCGCCGCAATTGCCCGTAGGACAGCTCTCGCGGCCGCCGTTCGCCGACGCCGGAGAGCCCGAAGAATTTGAGCCAGCGCGCGGCGACGCGGGCCTCCTCGGCGGTCGCCGCTTCCGCGAGACCGATGCTCGCCCGCGGCCCGCTGGCGACGAGATCGCGCACGCTCACGTTCACCGCGTAGTCGGTCTGCAGCTCCGGTGAGACGAAGCCGACGCGGCGCTTCCAGTCGGCGATCGGTGTGCCCTTCGGAAATCCGCGCCGTTCGATGACGCCGCCGAGCGCAGGCGACAGATCGCCGTACAAGAGCCTCAAGAAACTGCTCTTGCCGGCCCCGTTTGCCCCGAGCACCGCCCAGTGCTCGCCCTCGCGCAGCTCCCAGCTCACTCCGCGCAGCACCGGCCTGTAGTCGACGTACAGATCCGCGTCGCTGATCTTGAGGAGCGGCGGGGCGGCCAACCGCGGCCGCGCGCGCGCGCCGGCGGACCTGAGTGCCGCGCCGCGCCCGGACGCCGCACCGCGGCCGCGTATCGCGGCTCGCGCGCCCTCGCGAGCCGCGGTGCGCAGTCTCGATGCTGCCTCCGATCGCAGCGGCCCCATGGCGATGACTCGCCCGGCCTCGAGCTCGATGAGGCCGCGGGAACCGCGCGGCACGTCGCAGGCGCGGTGCGTTGCGACGATCCAGGAGCCGCCGCGCGCGCGCAGGGCGCGCAGCACACGATCGATGCGGCGGCGATAGCTCGTATCGAGGCCGTTGTACAGCTCGTCGAGCAGCAGCCAGTCGGGGTCGGAACACAACGCGCGGGCGAGCAACGCGAGCCGCTTCTGACCGTAGGAGAGCGAGGACAGCCGGCGCCCCGCGAGCCGCAGCAAGCCGCAGGCGCGCAAGGTCGCGTCGATCTTGCGGCGCTCGGCTGCCGTTACCTTCGAAAGCAGCAAATCGGTGCGATGCAGTCCCGTCGCGAGAAGGTCGGAGACGATCAGGTCCCAGCCGTAGCGGCTGTACTTGTCCTGCATTTCGGCGCCGAGATAGGCGATCCGGCTCTTCGCCTCGATGAGATCGACTTCGCGCCGGCCGAGACGGTACGTGCGCCGACCGGCGGCCGTGGGGGTGGGCCACACATCGCCTGCGAGCAGCTTGAGGAGCTGCGTCTTGCCCGCGCCGTTGGCGCCGATGAGAGCCCAGCGCTCCCCCGGATGCACGTCGAGCGTGAGATCGCGCAGCACCCACTTGCGGCCGCGCTGCACACCGACGGCGTGCAGCGATATGCCGAGTCTCATCCGCTCTTTGTCCTGAACACTCCCGCGCGCTCGCAAACGCGGCCCTCGCGCTCGAGCTTGATCAGATGCGCCTGCAAGGTGAGCTTCGCCCAGCCGTGGCGCTCAGAGGGAACGTCGTCATACACACGCGGTGTCAGCTCCTCGAGCGTCGCACCCGCACCGATACAGGAGAGCACCTTGCTCTCGCGCGCCAAGCGGTGAGCCCGCAACAGCTCGACCACTCGCTTGCCGCGCTCCAGTATCTCGCCGTGACCGGGCGCGATGCGCTCGAAATCGTAGCCGCCGAGTTTCTCGAGAGAGTGGAGGTATGCCGCCATTTCACCATCGGGCGGCAAGATGACCGGCGAAACCCCGCCGAGCACGTGATCTCCGGTGAACAGCAGGCGCTCCCGGGAATCGAGATAGCACACACAGTTCGAGGCGTGGCCCGGCGTGTGGATGGCGGTCAGCGCAATCTCGCCCAAGGCAAGAATCTCACCGTCGCGCGGTTGCTGCTGCGGCCGAAAGCGCTCGTCCTGGCGGCCGTCCGCGGGCGGCGGCAGGCCGATCAGGCGCGCACCGGTCAACCGCGCGAGCTCCGTGGCGAGCGGCGAATGGTCGCGGTGGGTATGAGTGACGGCCACCCAGCGGATCTGCGGGCCGGCCGCCGAGAGGATGTTGCGCAAATGACTCGCATCCTCCGGCCCGGGATCGATGACCGTCACCTCACGCTCCCCGAGCAGATACGTGTTGGTTCCGGAACCGGTCATCATGCCGGCATTGGGCGCGCGAACCCGGCGCACGCCGGGGGCCAGCGTGACACTCGCGCCCTGCGCGGAAGGCTCCGGTGCCGTGGTTCGATCGTTCATTAAATTTGATTTCTGCGAGCCGCCGTCGGGCTTCTCCCGACGGGAGAGCGCAATCCAAGGTACATTCGGGCCGGTCGGTGAACTCGGTCCCATTCTGACATAGTTGCGATGGGCCGCGGAGCCGCTACACTGGGAGCCATGTCGAACTCTCCAAACGCACGACGGCTGGGGGGGCCAAAAGTCTGGGCCGATTTGGCGCGCCCCGACGCGGAGCAAAGCCAACGCTTCCTCGCGGAAGCTCTCGCGTTATTGCTCGCAGACTTGCTCCGCTCGGTGCTGTCCGATGCAAGTCCCGCATTGCCGGCGGATGAGTCCGCCGTCGAGCGCTATCGGCACCTCGCCGACTCGCTTGCCGATGGAGAGACGCGGCGGCGAACGAGTCTCGGCATCACACGCGCCGGATTGGCGAAGCGCTGCGTCACCTGGCTGAAGCTGCTGCTCACACCGGCTCCCAACGCAGCGGCGAGCGCAGCCATGCGCGAGTTCGTCGATGCCCTCGGATTGTTCCCTGCGCTGTTCGACAGCGAGCCATCGGCACGCTCGCGCCGCGCGCGCCTCACCTGGCTTCTCACTCACGACCGCCGGCTCGATGCGAGCACGCGGGAGGCGGCCACGGCGCTCATCGAGGCCTGCGAGCACCTCGGCGTGTTGCTTTGGCCCGACACGGATCGCGACTGACATCACACTGCGCCGCGCCGCCGCCGGACGACGCCGCCGAACGGGTGTATAATGTGGCCCCTTTTCCGCGGGAGTGTCGAATGCAGCCAAAGCGCAGTGCTTCAGTCGAAGTGGCCGACGCGCCGGCACCCGACAAGTCGCGCTTCCGGTTCCAGAGGCTGTTAGCACCCTTCGCGCAGCGCAAGGCAGTCCTCGCACCGATCGTCTGGTTCTTTCTCGACTGGTTCGTATTCGCCGCCACGATCGCGACCATGCTGATCGTCGAATCCTGGTGGGTGCGCGTGTTTGCGGCGCTGGTCGGCGGGCTGTGGATCGCGCGGCTGTTCGTCATCGGTCACGATGCCTGTCACGGCTCCTACACGCCGAGCAAGACGCTGAATGGCTGGATCGGCCGCATCGCATTCCTGCCCTCGCTCACCCCCTACAGCCTGTGGGAAGTCGGTCATAACCTGGCGCACCACGGTTTCACGAATCTGAAGGGCCGCGACTACGTGTGGACGCCGTTCTCGCCGAACGAGTTTGCCCGGCTCTCCTGGATACGGCGGCGTCTCGAGCGCGTCTATCGCAGCGGCGTCGGTCAGGGCGTCTACTACATGATCGAGATGTGGTGGAAGAAGCTGATGTTCCCGAGCCGCAAGCACGTCAATCACCGCCGCGTGAGCTACACCTTCGACGGACTCCTGGTGACCGCCTTCGGCGTCGTCTGGATCGGCGGCCTGGTGGCGTGGGGCCTGTACAGCGGCAAGTCCATCGCCGTGCTGCTCATCTTCGGCTTCCTCGTGCCCTTCCTGGTGTGGAATTGCCTGATGGGATTCGTGATCTACGTGCAGCACACGCACCCGCGCGTGGCCTGGTACGAGCGCCGCGACGAGTGGAGCGCCAACGCGGGCTACGCGACCACGACGGTGCACGTCAAGCTCAAGCGCCCGCTCGACGGGTTGATCCACTACATCCTCGAGCACGGTGCGCACCACGTGAACATGGGCATTCCGCTGTATCGCCTCAAGGAGGCGCAGGCGCGTTTGACCGCGACGCTCGACGAGCGCTTGAACTCCGAGGTGTTCTCGTGGCGCTACTACTGGAACACGGTACGGCGCTGCAAGCTCTATGATTTCGCCCAGCACGTCTGGATGGATTTCGACGGCCGCATCACCTCGGTACCGGCCGTCGTCTCGCGCTAGCCTTGCCCGGTCCGGGCTCCAAACGCTGCCGGCGCGCCGGGGCTGGGCGGCCCCGGCTGCGCGCCCCGCTACTTCTTCAAGATTGCGGCGTGGTGGCGCAGGTGATCGGCCATGAAAGTCTGGATGAAGTAGTAGCCGTGATCGTACCCCGGCTGCATCCGCAGCTCGAGCTTCTGGCCGGCCTTCTCGGCGGCTGCCGCGAATTTCTCCGGCAGGAGTTGCTCCTTGAGAAACTGATCCGAGGTGCCCTGATCGATCAAAATCAACCCGGGATAAGGCTTGCGCGCAACCAGATCGGTGGCGTCGTAGTCGCGCCACGCATCCTGGTTCGGGCCGAGATAGTTGGTGAACGCCTTCTTCCCCCACGGGCACTGCATGGGGGCCGCGATCGGCGAGAACGCGGACACGGATTTGTAGACCGACGGATTTTTCAGCGCCGCCGTGAGCGCGCCGTGGCCGCCCATCGAATGGCCGAAGATCCCGGTCGCGGCCACGTCCGCGGGGAGGCTCTGCGCGACGATCTCGGGCAACTCGCGCGTCACGTAGCTGTACATTCGATAATTCGTCGACCACGGCGCCTGGCTGGCATCCAGGTAGAAACCCGCTCCCTGGCCGAAATCCCAGCTGTCCGCATCGCCCGGCAAACGCGGTTCGCGCGGGCTCGTATCGGGAGCCACCAGCATCAGCCCGAGTTGGGCCGCAGCCTGCTGCGCGTGACTCTTGATGGGGAAGGTCTCCTCCGTGCAGGTCAGGCCCGACAGGTAATAAAGCACGGGCACCTTGCCGGTCTTGGACTGCGGCGGCAGATACACCGAGAACTTCATCGTGCCGCGCGTCTCGCGCGAAGCGTGCTTGTAAAAGCGCTGCACGCCCCCGTAGCAGCCATGTTCCGAAACCAGTTCGATCGAGCTCATGAACCACCTGTACCGTTGAGATATGTCCCTCGAGCGTTACCCTAAAGCAACCCCACCGGACTTGGAAGCCTTCATTAAATGAACATCGAATTCACCCCGAACGAGGCGCGCGTGATCGGCTGCCTGATCGAGAAAGAGCTCACCACGCCCGACCAGTACCCGCTTTCCTTGAACGCGCTCACCAACGCGTGCAACCAGAAAACCAACCGTGAGCCGGTGCTCGAGCTGAGCGAGACCGTCGTGCAGCAGGCGGTCGATTCGCTCATGAAAAAATATATGGTGAGCGACAAATCGGCCGGCTATGGCGGCCGCGTGACCAAGTACCGGCACCGGTTCTGCAATACCGAGTTCGGCCCGTTGAAGTTCTCGCCTCAGGAGCTCGGCATCCTCTGCGTGCTGCTGTTGCGCGGCCCGCAGACGCCCGGGGAATTGCGGTCGCGCACCAACCGCTTGGCCGAGTTCACGGACGCCCAGCACGTAGAATCGACGCTGCAGGCGCTCATGGAGCGCGAGGATGGACCTTTCGTTGCCCGGCTGCCGCGCGCCGCCGGCGAACGGGAGGCGCGCTATGGCCATCTGTTCTCGGGCATGCCCGAATGGAGCGCGCCCGGCCAATCGGAGCGCGAGGCGGCGGACGGAGCGCCGGGCGCGGGCACCTCGAGCTCGGGGGCAACACTTTCGGAGCGGCTGACGCAGCTCGAGGCGGTGGTCGAGACCCTGCGCCGTGAAGTGGAGGCGCTCAAGAGCGCGCCGCGTTAGCGGCCCTGTTAGTGCGGGAGCGACGCGGTTTGCTTGGCGATGCCGTCGCGCTCGTTCACCCACTTGGCGAACGCGTCGATCTCGCTTGAGCGCAGTCCGTGCGAGTCGGTCTGATGTTCGGCCAGCCACTTCTGCATGGCGGCCATCAGCTGCGCCGCGAGATCCGGAGTGTGATTGTATAGGTCCATGTAGGCGATCCTCACCTCCTCCAGATGATCGACGGCGAGATACGCCTCCGCGCGATGCTCGATGGCCTCCATCAGCTCGGGCTTGAGCGCGAGCGTGTGATTGTAGTCGTCGATCGCCTCCCGGTAGGCTCCCAGGCGCAGGTGGATGTAGCCGACCTGATCCCAGGCCTCGACGATGTCGCCCTTGTTGCTCAGCGCCTCCGTGAAGGCATCGAGCGCAACGTTGTATTCATCGCTCACCCGCTCCATGTCCTTGGCTTTCTTGTCGGGATTGGACGTGGCCGCCGCATCCGCCTCGAGCGCCTTCGCCTTGTCGAAAGCCTTCGTGGCCGCCTTCATCGCCTTTTTCACCGCGGCGTCCGGTTTTTCGGACGACGAGTTCGAGGGCACCTCGTCCGGCATCCCGCCCGCCGCCGGCCTCCCGCCCATCCCCGGCTGCCCCATTCCGCCGCCGCCCATGCCGCCGCCGGGCATCATCTGGGCGTCGGCAACTCGAATCGGTCCGCCGCACAGAGCAATCGCGGCAGCCAGGATGGGCAGCCATCGCGCCGGCAAGCCCCGCCACGTAGCCGCGGGGGCGTCGGGTGTTGCCCGGGCGATCGGGATCGCGCGCTCTCGGATGTGCTTCATGCCGGCCGATTCTAGAAGATCCCTAGCCCTGGCGCGAGGCTTCTTCGATCCCGATGCGCAGCGTCTTCGTGGCGATGCGCACCTCGATCAGGAATGCGAGCAGCGCCACGGCGAGCGCCAGCATGGACAGGATGAACATGCAGGCGATGAAGCCCGACAAGTCCCAGCGCAGGAACGCATTCACGAACAGCATCACTACCACCAGCGCGATGAACAGCGCCGACAGAATGATGCACGTGATTGCCGCATTGATGTAACCGGCGCGTCCTTCGAGCACCGCGAGCTGATGGGGCAGGTCGTGCGCAGACGGCGATTGCTGCCCGAGCAGCAGGCGGTCCTCCAGCGTGCGCGCTCGATCGACGATGCGCGCGAGACGGCTGGTCAGCACGTTCAGCGTGACGCCGATGGCCGAGATGAGAAAGATCGGGGTGAGCGCAACTTGAATGAGATGCGCGATATCGAAGGCGGGGTGGAAGAAATCCACGGCAAGAATCAAAACGCCCCGACCGGCACGCAGACCGGACGGGGCGCTGAGTGAACGGTGTTACTGCTTCGAGGGAGCAGGCGTCGACTTCTTGCTCTTCTTGCCACTGTGCTTCTTCGCGGACTTGGCAGGAGCGGAGGAGGAGCTCGCGGCCGGCGCACTGGCGGCGGGCGATCCGGCGGCCGGCGCTCCGGTGGAACTCGGCGTATTGGCAGCCATCGCGGCGGCAGCAATACCGAACGACAACAGGGCAGAGGCAATCAACTTGGTCATGGGGTCTCCAGCAAAGGGGTTGACGAGCGATGCAGAGAATACGCCCGATCGGCGAAATTCATCCGAGATGAAGATCATTTCACGATTTTTTAACCGAGACACTATCGCGCAGCGCCGGTGCAGGCTTCTGCCGGGTGGACACGTGCCAGTAGAGGTATCCAACGATCAGGCAGTTCGCGAGCAGCACGGCGGCGGCGCCGATCGAGGGACTGTGGATCAACTCCCAGAGCTCCAGAGGAATGAGCGAGGCCGTGATGACGACCGTCAACCATTCGGCCCAGCGGCGCTGCATCCAAAGACCGATGCCCTCCACCGCGAACACCGCGGCATACGTCAGTGTGATCAGGCGTACCTGATGCACTCGCTCTTCCGACAGGCCGCTGAACCACGAGATCGCCCGCGTGACGAGGTCGTGCTCGAGGCCATGCGGACGGGCCGAAGCCCAGGAAAGAATTTTCGCCATCAGCGTCGCATCGTGCAGCTGCACCTCGCCCCAGGCGGCCAGCAACAATATGATGACCTTCACCAGCTTGTAGAGCGCAATGGTGCGCAGCATCCCAAAGCGCGCCAGCGGCGCGGGGTGTGTGCTGTCGGCCATGTGCTTGCCTACGCCTGGCCCGCGGGAGGTTGGAACTGCAGAGTGGCGTCGAGCAGCGCGGGAATGTCGAAGACCGCGCGTTCGTTGTCCATGATCAGCGGCGCGACGCCGGCGGCCGCCACCAGGGCGGCGGGAACTTGAATCCGGTCCCGCTCCCGGGCGACCGTCCAGGTCTCCAAGCGCTTGTCCTGGAAGGCCAAGTTCAAGGCTCCCCAGCGCAGCAAGGCGGCGCGGGCAAGCGGCGTATCGCCGCCCCATTGGCGCCGGGCAAGCGTCATGGCGGAGCCCGCCGCGATTTCGTCCTGCGGCAGCATCATCAATTCCTGGATGTAGCGCACCATCTCGTCTGGCGGCACATGCAATGTCAAATAGGGCGCGGCCGCATCGGTCATGGCGGCCTCCATTTTACGTCGGATTCTCCAGACTGAACATGGCATTCTCGTCGTCATAGGCAAAGGCCTCGGCGTAACGCGCCCAGCGGATGACGGCCCGCAAGGTCTGCTCCGCGTCATCCTCGCTCATGAAGTCCTCCAGCTCGTCGATGAACCGGCTCTTGCGCGCCGAATGGCTCACCCGCTCGTCGAGCACCCGGCGGATGTGCGCCGCCAGCGGCACATAGGCGAGCAGGTGCCGCAGGAAAATGCGCTTGCGCTCGTCGATGTCGGCATGAGCGAAGGCCAGGCCATCCTCGGTGAGCTTCAAATCGCCGCCCTCGAGCTCGGCGAAACGCAGCAGCTGCAGCGTTTCGGCGACGGGGAAGAGCTCGTCGATCTCCATCTGCAGATCGGAGGCGATCTCGGGCAGGTCCGCCTTGCCCTTGAATGGCGCAGCCGCGACCGCCTCCATCAGCCCGGACAGAATGTTCGAGCCGACGTGCGGCAGGACGCTGCCGATCCCGAGCCCCGGAAAGCGCTCCTGGCGACCGCCGGGGCCCGCGCCCTTGGGACGCGCCGTCATTTCGACATAAATACGCTCCACGAGTTCGCGAAAGCTCGGATCGAGGCGGTTGCGCGGCTGCGGCAAGGTCACCTTGATCTCGCTCAAGATGCGGCCCGGATTGCTGCCGAACACCAGGATGCGATCGCACATCAACACCGCCTCTTCGATGTTGTGCGTTACCAGGATGACGCCCTTGATGGGCATGCGGCCTTCGGCCCACAGATCCAGAAAGTCGGTGCGCAAGGTCTCCGCCGTAAGCACATCGAGCGCCGAGAAGGGCTCGTCCATGAGCAAGATGTTGGGATGGACCACGAGGGCGCGTGCGAATCCGACGCGCTGGCGCATGCCGCCGGACAGCTCGCGCGGATAGGCCGACTCGAACCCATCGAGGCCGATCAAGTCGATGGCGGCCAGCGAGCGCTTGCGGATCTCCGCCCGCGGCAGGTTCTGCGCTTCCAGGCCGAGCGCCACGTTCTCGAACACCGTGAGCCAGGGAAACAGCGCGAAGCTCTGAAACACCATCGCGATGCCGCGCGCCGGTCCCACGACCGGATGTCCGAGATACTGCACCTCGCCCGCGCTCGGCTCGGCAAGACCGGCGATCAGCCGCAGGAGCGTCGACTTGCCCGATCCCGAGCGGCCGAGCAGCCCCATGATCTGCCCCTCCCGCAGCTCGAGGTTCATGCCGTCGAGTACCAGCAGCTCCTCGCCATCGGGCTTCGGAAACGCCTTGCGCACTTGGTTGCATTGGAGCAATGGGCTGTTGATCATGATGGGCGTCCTGTCAGGTCATCCGATATTTGCGCTCGGCGTAGTAATACAAGGGCCGCCAGAAGAGCCGGTTGATGACCACTACGAACAGGCTCATCACGCCCACGCCGAGAATGATCTGATGGAAGTTACCCATCGCCGCCGCATCCGCGATGTAGGCGCCGAGCCCTCTGGCGCGGATCTGCGTGTGTCCCCAGGACACGAGCTCGGAGACCTGTGCGGCGTTCCATGAGCCGCCGGACGCGGTGATCGCGCCCGTGACATAGAACGGCAACACGGCGGGCAGCGCCACCCGGCGCCACCAGAGCCATCCCTTGATGCCAAAGTTGGTGGCGGCGTAGCGCATCTCCGCCGGGATGGTGGTCGCCCCCGCGATGATGTTGAACAAGATGTACCACTGCGTGCCAAGGATCATGAGCGGGCTCAGGAACACATCCGGATTGAGTTTCCCGACGACGATCCCGTACACCGCGATCGGAAACAGCAGATTGGCGGGAAATGCCGCCATGAACTGCGCGATCGGCTGCACGATCTGCGCCGCTCGCGGGCGCATGCCCACCCAGACGCCGATGGGCACCCACACGACGCTCGCGAGGGCGATCAGGATGAATACCCGCGCCATGGTGAGGCACGCGAGGCCGCATACGTGCAGCGCCTCCGCGAGCGGGGTATTGACGACCAGCACGGCGAGGATGTGCCACAGGCCGCCCGCGACCGCCACCACGAGCAGCGAAACCCACAGCAAGTCGAGGCTGCGGCGCTTCGGCCGATCTTGCTCCTCGACCAGCGGCTTGTCGGTGCGTTTCACCAGCCGGCTGGTCCAGAACACCGCCTTGTGGAACGCGAGCGTCGAGGCCGTGATGAGGCGCGAGCGGCGCATCATGGTGAGCGCCCAGGAATCGGGCACGCGCTCGCCAGGCTCCTGCTCCACGCGGAAACGATCGACCCAGGCCACGAGCGGCCGGAACAGCAGCTGGTCGTAGAGCAGGATCACGATCAGCATGGTGAGGATCGCCCAGCCGATGGCGCGCAGGTTCTTTTCCTGGATGGCGAGCGCGATGTACGAGCCGACTCCCGGCAGCGCCACCGACGAGTGGCCGACGGTGATCGATTCGGAGGCCACCACGAAGAACCAGCCCCCCGACATGGAGAGCATCATGTTCCACACCAGCGCAGGGAGCGCAAACGGCGTCTCGAGCTGCCAAAACCGCATCCACGCGGAGAGGCGGAACGATTCGGCCGCCTCCATCAGCTCGACGGGAACCGTGCGCAGGGACTGATAGAAGCTGAATGCCATGTTCCAGGCCTGGCTCGTGAAGATCGCGAAGATCGCCACGAACTCGGCGCCGAGCACCCTGCCCGGCGCGAGCGATAGAAAGAACACGCTGGTAATGGAAATGAAGCCGAGGATCGGCACGGACTGGAGGATGTCGAGGATGGGTACGAGCAACCGGCCGGCGCGCTCGCTCTTCGCCGCCCAGGTGGCGTAGGTGAGCGTGAACACCAGCGAAAAGAACAACGCCGCCAACATTCGGAACGTCGTGCGCGCGGCGTATTCGGGCAGATGCACTGGGTCGAGGGACAAGGGAACCGCCTCGAGCTTGGCCAGCGGATCGAACAAGCCGTGCGCGGTCTCGCCGAGAAACGCGATCAAGCCGATGACCACGATGAATGCGAGCACGTCCCAGCGGGAAGCCAGTCCTTTCAGGAAGACGTAAGGCTCGAAGCGTTTCATCGGCGCATTCTCGCAGGACAGACCGTGAGGTTGCTACCTCCCGCGAGGGGATCGAGCCCGCGCGCGCCTCAGTTCGGCTGCAGCCCGTAGACGTCGAGCTCGCCCGCGACGCTCGTCGAGCCAAGCGCGCCGCCGACATTATTGCCGCGAGTGCCGACGTAAACCTTGCCGTTCGCGATGGAAGGCACGGTGAACTTGACGGCGTTACCCGCCGCGTCCGCACCGCCCGCGGCCATCGAGCTGTTCCACAATTCGACAAGGCTCGTCGCATCGTAGGCATGCAGCACCGCCGGTCCGCAGCCCTTCGATTGGTTGGTGCAGTACTGGCTGTTGTCGAGCGCCCAGACGATACCGTTCGCGGTGCCGGCCGCCGAAATCCCGGGCGAGGGGCCCGGAAATCCCCAGCTCGCCGGATTCGTGGCGTGCGCTTGGCGAACGAACTGAGAGGGGGTCGTCGAGGTTTGCAGCGCGTAGGAGGTCAACGGACCGTTGAACGGTCCGAGATAAATAGTGTCGTTCCACATCGAGACGGTCGAGAAGATGTGATAGCCCGTCGCAATCTTCTGCCACGCGCCCGCATCGGTGCCGTCGAAGCCGCCGAGCGAGGCCTGGTTCAAGATGTAGAGCGATCCGTCCTTGCCGCCGCCCACGACCACCCCGACGGTCCCCGTCCCCGAGGTCACGTCGGCGAGCACGGCCGCGCCCCCCGCTCCGAAATCCTTGTCGCCGGCGGCGTCGGCCGCCTCGTCCTCCGGCGTGAAATACTGGGAGACGGTGAAGGCGGCGCTCGGCGTGGTCGGATTCGGCGCCACCGAGAGCTGCAGCAGCGAATCGCCGTAGTCGTTGTTGGGTGCGCTCGTGCTGGTCGCATCGAAGCCGCCGTTGCCGGTGATCAAGTACAAGTGTCCGCTCGTATCCGCGGAGGGTGCACCGCCGCCCATCCAGATTCCGCCCTGCTGCACGTTCGGCGTCACGTTGAGCACCGAGACCTGCTTGAAGCCCGAAGTCCCGTAGGTATAGCCCATGAGCCAGCCGTAGTAGGGCGACGCATCCTCGTGAGCCGCCCACGCGATATAGATGCCGCCGTTGATGAGCGCGAGGCCCGCGCGCTGATTTTCATAGAGCGCGTTGAACGTGGTCGTCGTCGTTTTATCGCCGGTTCCGGGGTAGGTGCCCTGAATGAGCACGGGCGAGTGGGCCTTCTCGTTGCCCGTCGTCAGGTCGATCGCATGCAAGCGCTGGTAGAAATACGTGCCCGTCGGGTCCATGGACTTCGACACCACGTACAGCGTGCCGCTCGAGGAATCGATCACCGGTGTGCCGATCACGCCCACCTCGGGCGTGATATCGCCGTCGCCTTTCCCTACCAGATGGCCAGTCGTGCCGGCAGGCACGGTGACCTCTCCGGCGTTAGCCCCATGATCAGTATCGATGAGGCTCACGCTCCAGAGCTGCACGCACGGATTTGCGTCGGCGTCGAATGCGAACAGACTGTCGTGAGCGCTCGCGACGAACACCACGTTGTGCCGCGCTCCGTTGATCGTGAGATTCGCGGCCCACAGGGGCTGGGCGTACACCGCGCCGTCGGCGATGCAGGAGTAGAGCTTGCCGAACGTGACCGTGCCGACGCTGCCGCCGCTGCCGGGAGTCAGGGCGTATTCCTGGGCGTTGACGCCGTCGCGCGCGCTGTCGTTGCGGTACGTGAAAACACCCGCGAGGCCCGTTACACCGAGCGCAATGGAGCTGCTCAGCGCCGGGTTGGTGATGCTCGTCGCCGTGATGGTGTAGGTGCCCGCCGTGCCCGGCGCGGTGAAGGTCGTGCTGGTGCCGTTGGTGCCTTGCATGGACGCGAAGGAGCCGCCGGCCGGAGCCAAGCTCCAGGTCACGCCCAAGGGATCGTTGGTGGTGACCGACAGACTGGCGGTCTGACCGAGCGTGAGCGCCGCGGCCCGCGGCGAGATGGAGATGGAAGTGCTCGAGGGTGCCACGGTCAAGGCAAGATTCGCGGACTTGTGCTGAGGCGGGACGTAGCTATCGGCCACCGCGAAGGTGAGCGCATTGGAATTCACCGCAGCCGTCGGGGTACCGCTGATCACGCCGCTCGAGGGGGCCAGCGCGAGGCCTGCGGGCAGCAAGCCGGCCGCGAGCGACCAACTCAGCGGTGGCGTGCCGCCCGAGGCCGTCAACGTCGCCGTATAGGGTTTGCCCACTTGAGCGCCGGGGAGCGATGCCGTGGTCACGGCGAGAGCGGCATTCAACTTCATGGGCAACGCCACGGATTGCGTGCGCACGGGCGAGGAGGAATCCTGCACTTGGAAGGTGACCGATGCGCCGGCGGTCGCAGTCGGCGTGCCCGAGATCGAGCCGCTCGCGCTGAGCGACAGTCCGGCCGCCAGCGCGCCGCTCGCGATCGACCATCGGTAGGGCGGCGTCCCGCCGCTCGCGCTCAAGGTGGCGGCGTAGGCGACGCCCACTTCGCCGGTCGGCAGCGATTGCGTGGGCACGACGAGGGCCGAAGGCGCGATGGTGAGGCTGAGGGTGCGCTCGCTCGACTGAGCAGGGCTCCCGGAATCGCTCACTTGCAAACCGATTGCCGCCGAATTCGCGGCCGCGGAGGGGGTTCCCGTGATCGCGCCGCTCGCGGCGAGCGCAAGCCCCGGCGGCAGCGCGTCACTCGCGAGGACCCAGTGATACGGCGAAGTGCCGCCCGCGGCCGTGAGCGTGACACTGTAATTCGCGCCCACTTGCCCCCCGGGCAACGAGCTCGTGGATACGGACAGCGGCGTCGGCGTGGGTGTCGACGCGGGCGAGTTGCGGTCCGTTGAGCCGCACGCGGCGAGTGAGCCCGCGATCACGAGGGCGGCAACGCAGCGCACCGTGGCGCCGCGCGGACAATTCCAGATCATCACATCCCCTGCGGTTTGCTTATCACCACGACTATATAGGGGGCGCCGGCGCGCGAGCCGCAGTCTCCATCACCGTCCCCATCATGATCTGTCAAATCCGAGTCGCGCCCCCTGCCGTTGCGGTAGCACCTCCTCGCAGGGAGTCGTGCAATATGTCATGCTTTGAAGCTGGTTCCGGCTCCCATGCCGTACCGAACCCCGAGGCATTCAACTCCGAGCACCCATGCAAAACAGTTCGACCGCCCGGCGCGGGACGCCCGTGCCCTCGCCCACCGCCGCCTCGCCGCCGGCCGAGGCTTCCGCCCCGATCACTTTCCCGACCACCGCCCCGTCACCGCCTCTCGACGAGACCGCTCTGTCGCACACCACGCGGTTCGAGGTGCTGGGGGCGATCAGCTTTTCGCACCTGCTCAACGACCTCATTCAATCGCTCATCATCGCGATCTATCCGCTGTTGAAGGGCGAGTTTCGCCTGAGCTTTGCGCAAATCGGCGTGATCACCTTGACGTACCAGATCTGCGCATCGGTGCTGCAACCGCTGGTCGGCGCCTACACGGACAAGCACCCGCAACCGTATTCATTGAGTATCGGTATGGCCTCGACCCTGATCGGGCTCGTGACGCTCGCCTTCGCGCCCAACTACGCCTGCGTACTCGTGGCGGCCGCTTTCGTCGGCGCGGGCTCCGCGGTCTTTCACCCCGAGTCCTCGCGCATCGCGCGATTGGCGTCGGGAGGACAGCACGGGCTGGCGCAATCGATCTTTCAGGTCGGCGGCAATGCGGGCAGCGCGATCGGACCTCTGCTTGCGGCCTTGATCGTGATTCCGCACGGACAGCGCAGCGTCGCTTGGTTCGCGCTCGCGGCCATCGTCGCGATCGTAGTCCTTTACAAGGTGAGCGCGTGGTACAAGCGCCACCATCTCGATCGCCCCGCGGCCGCGAAAGCACGCGTTCGTCCGGCCGGCCCGGTGTCGCCGCGACGCGCGGCCTGGTCGGTCGCCATTTTGCTCGTGCTGCTGTTCTCGAAGTATTTCTATCTCGCAAGCATCACGAGCTACTACAGTTTCTATCTCATGGAGAAATTCCACCTGTCGATTCGATCGGCGCAGCTGTACCTGTTCTTGTTCCTGCTCGCCGTCGCCGTCGGCGGACTTATCGGCGGCCCGGTCGGCGACCGCATCGGGCGCAAGCGCGTCATCTGGTTCTCGATCCTGGGGGTGGCGCCGTTCACCTTACTGCTGCCGCACGTCGGTCTCGCCGCGACCGCCGTGCTGAGCGTGCTCATCGGGCTCATCCTGGCCTCGGCGTTCTCGGCCATTCTCGTATTCGCGCAAGAGCTCCTGCCCGGCCGGGTAGGGGCGGTGTCCGGGCTCTTCTTCGGCTTCGCCTTCGGCCTGGGCGGCATCGGCGCCGCCGTGCTCGGGGTGCTGGCGGACCGCGAGGGCATCGAATTCGTGTACCGGCTGTGCGCATTCCTGCCTTTGCTCGGTGCTGCAGCGGCACTCTTGCCCGACATCGAACGGAAGCGGAGCCGCGCGTGAGCCAGAACCTCGTGTGGCTGATCACGCAGTACGGATTGCTCATCGTCACCGCCAACGTTTTCGTGGATCAGATCGGCCTGCCGGTCCCTGCCATGCCCACGCTGATACTGGCGGGGGCCATCGCCAGCGGCACGCTCGGCCTGACATCTTTGTTCGCGGCGTCGGTGCTTGCGTGCATCGTGCCCGACTGCGTCTGGTTTCTGGTCGGGCGGCGCTACGGAATGCGCGTCTTGAAAACGCTTTGTCGCATCTCGCTCGAGCCCGATTCCTGCGTCAGCCAGACCCAGACGCGCTTCGAGCGCTGGGGCGTCAATTCTCTGGTGATCGCCAAGTTCGTACCCGGTCTCGCCATCATCGCCCCGCCGCTAGCGGGTGCCATGCGCATCGGCTGGCCTCGATTCCTCGGGCTGAGCGCAGCTGGCGGAGCGCTCTGGGTCGGCAGCGGACTGGCCGCCGGAATGTTGCTCAAGACTCAGATTCAATCGGTCCTGCTGCACCTGGACCGCATCGGCAGCGTCACCGGTACCGTGGTCGCCGCGGCGCTCATAGGCTATATAGTCTACAAGTGGTGGGAGCGCCAGCGCTTCTACAAGGAGCTGCGCATGGCACGGATCAGCGTCGGCGATCTCTATGCGCTCATGGAGGCGGGCGAGCAGCCCATCGTCGTTGACGTACGCTCGCCCACCGCGCGCACGCTCGAGCCGCGCTGGATACCGGGCGCGATTCACGTGCCGGTGGACGATGTCAGCCGGCACCTCGCGGAGCTGCCCCGCGACCGCGAGATCGTCGTCTATTGCACATGCCCGAGCGAGGCATCCGCGGCGCGCGTCGCGAAGCTGCTCATCAATCACGGCTTCAAGGAAGTTCGGCCTCTATATGGCGGCCTGGATGCCTGGATCGAGGCGGGCTACGCCGTCGATGGCACCCCCCAGGAGGCTCGAGCGTGAGCGCGGCCTCCGCTCATCGCGTGGTGATCGTCGGCGGAGGCTTCGGAGGGCTCGCCGTCGCACAACGACTGAAGGGCACGGGGGTGCGGATCACCATCGTCGATCAGCGCAACCACCACCTGTTCCAGCCGTTGCTCTATCAGGTGGGCACGGCCACGCTGGCCACCTCGGAAATCGCCTGGCCGATCCGACAGCTGTTTCGCAGGCGCAAGGACATCACGACACTCCTCGGCACCGCCGCAGGCGTCGATGCGGATGCACGCGAGGTGCTGCTCGAGGACGGAGCCCGGCTCGGCTACGACACTCTCGTGCTCGCGACCGGCGCGCGCCACGCCTATTTCGGCCACGACGAGTGGGAACCCTATGCTCCGGCCTTGAAAACGCTCGAGGACGCCACCTCCATCCGGCGCCGCATCCTGCTCTCCTTCGAGCGCGCCGAGCGCGAAAGCGACGACGCCTTGCGCCGCGCATGGCTCACCTTCGTGATCGTCGGCGGTGGCGCCACGGGCGTCGAGCTCGCGGGAGCCATCGCCGATCTCGCCCACGTGACCTTGCCGGATGAATTCAGGCACATCGACACGCGCAAAGCACGGGTGCTGTTGATCGAGGCCGGGCCGCGCATCTTGCCCACGTTCACGCAGGATCTGTCCGCCTACGCGCACCGCGCGCTCGAGAGGCTCGGCGTCGAAATCCAGCTCGGACTGGCCGTCAGCGAATGCTCGGCACAAGGGGTCGTATTCGGTGAGCACCGGATCGCCGCCAAGGTGATCCTGTGGGCAGCCGGCGTGCGCGCCTCGCCCGCCGCCGCATGGCTGGGCGCAGCGGCGGACGGCGCCGGACGCATCAAGGTGGCGGCGGATCTCACCGCTCCGGGTCGGCCGGATATTTTCGTCGTCGGCGATACCGCCACCATCGATGCCTGGCACGGCAAGCCCGTGCCCGGCATCGCACCGGCCGCCAAGCAGCAAGGCATGCACGTCGCCGACACCATCAGGCGACGGCTCGCGGGCGATGCTTCGCCCCGCCCGTTCCGCTATCGGCACGCCGGCAATCTCGCCACCATCGGCAAGCGCGCGGCGGTCATCGACTTCGGCTGGATCAAGGTGCGGGGCTACATCGCCTGGTGGATCTGGGGGCTCGCCCACATTTATTTCTTGATCGGCGTGCGCAACCGCTTGGCGGTGGCGCTCAGCTGGCTGTGGATCTACCTGACCGGGACGCGGGGTGCGTGCCTCATCACACAGGGTCCCCAGCGCTCCGAACCGCGCTAAAAGGCGGGAATGCCGGTCTGCGCTCTGCCGAGAATGAGCGCGTGGATGTCGTGAGTGCCCTCGTAGGTGTTCACCACCTCGAGATTGACCATGTGACGGATAACGCCGTATTCGTCCGATATGCCGTTGCCGCCCAACATGTCGCGCGCGGTGCGTGCGATGTCGAGCGACTTGCCGCAGGAGTTGCGCTTCAGCATGGAGGTGATCTCCACCGCCGCGGTGCCATCATCCTTCATGCGCCCGAGCCGCAGACACGCCTGCAGCCCGAGCGTGATCTCGGTCTGCATGTCCGCCAGCTTCTTTTGCACGAGCTGATTGGCGGCGAGCGGCCGGCCGAACTGCTTGCGCTCGATCACGTAGTCGCGCGCGGTGTGCCAGCAGCTCTCGGCCGCACCGAGCGCTCCCCACGCGATGCCGTAGCGCGCGGAATCGAGGCAGGTGAACGGCCCCTTCAAGCCGCTCACGCCCGGCAGCAGACACTCCTTGGGAACGAACACATCGTCCATGACGATCTGCCCCGTGATCGACGCCCGCAAGCCGACCTTGCCGTGCAGCGCGGGTGCCGTGAGGCCCTTGGCGCCCTTCTCGAGAATGAACCCGCGGATGGCGTCGTCTTCCGTCTTCGCCCACACCACGAACACGTCCGCGATCGGACTG
>Ga0302326_10003437_pt1 | contig 37265 bp, 39 predicted proteins | sample Palsa_T0_3_FD_202264 | JGI IMG/M metagenome (GOLD analysis project Ga0302326, IMG submission 202264) | Peat permafrost microbial communities from Stordalen Mire near Abisko, Sweden - Palsa_T0_3 | ecosystem: Environmental > Terrestrial > Soil > Palsa > Peat permafrost | place: Sweden: Abisko... | reverse complement strand
CGGGCCGACGAAGCTGCGCGGGCCGCGGCGCTTGCGCAGCTCGTCCGCGATCGCCTCGACCGCGCCGTCGTCATCGGCCGCCAGGACGACCTGGGGGCCGAAATACGCCAAGCCGTTCACGCTGCCGGCCGCATCGCGGGTGAGCACGAGGTCGTCGGGCGCGCCGGGGCCGTGGCCGCCCTCGAGCACCCACTGGAGGAAGACGTTCTCGTACGGGCGCCGCGCCGCGTAGCGGATCGCGTCGGGGCGCGTCGCGTGGGTGACGGACTCGAGCAGGGTGCGTTCGGTTCTCTTTTAGCTCAGCGGGCGAACGAAGGTCGGCGTCGTGGTGGGCGCTTTGCTTCCGCCCTCCGGTTCGACGCTGACCGCCACGGTCCCGACCCGCGTCGCGTCGACGGGCAGCGCGACGATCGCGACGCCGTCGGAGTTCGGCGTGAAGGTGACGCTGGGCGCCATGGTGGCCGAACCCTTCGCGGCGGTCCAGGCCTGGTAGACGCGGCCCTTGGGCAGCGCGGCGAGCTTCGAGAGCGCGAAGTAGACGTGGTCGCCGCGCACGACGACCGTGCCGGCGGCGACCGGGTAGCGGCGCGCATCGGGCGCCAGCAGATCGGTCAGCGTGCGGCTCTCGGCGGCGGACGAGCGCTGGCTTTCGGCCAGCTCGGTCTGCAGCGTCGCAGCGCGCCGCTGCGCGGCGGCCAGCTCGCCGCGCGTGTTGACGTCCTGCGCGACGGTGACCACCGAGAACACGATCGCCGCGGCGGCGGCCAAGCCGGTGCCCCACATCCAGGCGGGATAGGCCGGCGAGACGCGGGCGGCGCTCAACCTTCCCGCCGCGGCGTCGGCGCGCACGCGCGCCATCAGCCGTTCCTTGAGCCGCGCGGAGCGCGCCGAGTCGACCGGCTCGTCGGCGGTCTGCGCCAGCGCCGTCGCCGCAGCGCGCAGGTCGTGATACTCGCGCCGTGCTTCGTCGTCGCCGGCGATGAACGCCGCGACCAGCGCCGCGTCTTCGGGCGGCAACACCCCCAGAGCGTACAGCGCGACCGACTCGAGCATCGACTCGCGCATCGAATCGTCGTTCATCGCGCTGCCTGCTCCGCCAGTGATTCGCGCAGCCGGCGCAAGCCGGTTCGAATGCGCGTCTTGACCGTGCCCAGCGGGGTAGCGGTGCGGCGCGCGATCTCCTGGTGGGTGACGCCGCCGAAGAAGCCCATCTCGATCAAACCACGCTGTTCGGGCGGCAACTGCGCGAGCGCGTCTCGCACGCTCTGCGCGTCGAGCTTGGCGAGCACGTCGTCGTCGATCGATCCCTCCAACGGCAGATCGGCTGGAATCTCGGTCTCCGGGCGCGCCGACCGCGCGCGCAGGGCGTCGAGCGCGCGGTTGCGCGCTACGCGCGAGACCCAGGCCACGAACGAGCCGCCGCGAAACGCCTCCGGCGCCGTCCATACTTTGAGGAACACGTTCTGCGTTAGGTCTTCGGCCATGGTTGGATCGCCCAGTATGCGCAGTCCGATCCCGAAGACGAGCCGGTGGTAACCGTCGTAGAGCGATTCGAACGCAGCGACATCGCGCGCCCGGACTCTCTCCATCAAGCGGACCCCCGGATCCATCGGGCGGGCCTTCGCGTCGTCGTTGCGGTCACCTCGCCGGGGTAACGGCGCGGCCCAACGAACGGATGGCGGTGCAGCAAGCAGTCGAGCTCGGCGACTTGGCCGAACGGCTCGAGACGGCGCGCTCGATCTTCGTGCTGACCGGCTCCGGGATCTCGGCCGAGAGCGGCCTGCCGACGTTTCGCGGGATCGGCGGGCTGTGGCGCACCCATCGCGTCGAGGAGCTCGCGTCGCCGGCCGGCTTCGAGCGCGATCCGCAGCTGGTGTGGACCTGGTACAACGAACGCCGCCGCGCGCATCTGGGCGTCGAGCCGTCGGCGGCGCACGTCGCGCTCGCGCGCATCGAACAGCGCGCCGCCGACTTCACCCTCGCGACGCAGAACGTCGACTCGCTGCACCTGCGCGCCGGCTCGCGCAACGTGCTCGAGCTGCACGGCAAGCTGCGCGAGGCCAAGTGCACGCGCTGCGACGCGCGCCGGCCGTTCGACGCGACGTTCGATCCCGACGCGATCGATCACGACTGCGGCGGAATGTGGCGGCCCGATATCGTGTGGTTCGGCGAAGCGCTGCCGCGCGACGTGCTCGAGGCGGCGTTCGCCGCCGCGAGCCGCGCAGACCTCATGCTGGTGATCGGCACGTCGGGGATCGTGCAGCCGGCCGCATCACTCGCCACCAAGCGCAACACGCGCGCCTACGTGGTCGAGATCAACCCCGAAGAGACGGCGCTCACCGAGCAGGTCGATCGATCGATCCGCGCGCGCGCATCGGACGTCTTGCCGCAGCTCGTCGCGTAACCGACGGAGGCGCGGCGCGCGGACCGCGCCGAAAGCGGCGCGCATGGAACGAACGCACGTCAACCTGCCCGACAAAGTCCTGCCGCGAAGCATGGACCGCTGGCCGTTCAGCGACGCGGTGCGCGCCGGCGATACGCTCTACATCTCGGGTCGCCTGGGGCTTGATCCGGTCACGCGCCGGCCGCCGGCCGACGTCTCCGACGAAGCGCGCTGTCTGATGGACGACCTGCAGCGCGTGCTCAGCGCCGCCGGAATGACACTCGACGACCTCGTCATGGTCACCATCTTCGCGCCCGACGTCGCACACTTCGGCGCGTTCAACGCAGTCTATCTGTCGTATTTCAACGGCCCGCTGCCCGGGCGCGCGTTCATCGGCTCGGGCCCGCTCCTGTTCGGCGCGCACTTCGAGCTCACCGCAATCGCAATCGCGTAGCACTCAAAGATCGAGCGGCGGGCCGGCGCGGTCTTCGTAGGTGGCGCGCGGCGGGGGCGGCTCGGGGAGAATCGGTTCCTCGTCGTCTTGGGGGAACATCCAGCCTCGGCCGAGCGATGGCGCACCGAAGTCCGGCGCGGCACGTGCGGTTGAGGCTGCGGAAGGCGCGGGCGCTACGGGACGCCGTGGTCGCGGCCGCGCGAGCGGTGGTTCCGCAGCGGTCGGGCCCGCCGCGAAAACGGGTTCGCGCACGGTTGAAGTTGCGGGTCCGCGGACGGGTCCGGGATCGGGCGACGGCGCTGCGGCCGGTTCGATCGTCGTTTCGACCAGCGCGTCGACCGGAACGATGAAGTGCTCGATGCCGCGCCTGCGGCCGCGCACGACGAACGCGTCGAGCAGACGGCGCATGCCGGAGAGCGGGATCTTGGCAACCGGCACGAGCTGATACTCGTCGGCCAGCGACGCGCACGTCGAGCGCGACGCGACGATGAACGCGTTGAGATCGAACGCCGCTTCCTGCAGCCGGTGGGCGAACGTCGCTTCGCTGCCCACGACGGTGAACTCGCGCCGGTCGCGGAAGCCCGCGTCGCCGGCGATCACCTCGCCGGTGTTGACCCCGATCCCGACGGTGAACGGCTTGCGGTGCTGCTTCGCCCAGCGGTCCCGCATCGCGACGACGTGGCGCACCACGTCCAGCGCCGCCTGCAGCGCGTCGTCTTCCTGGGTCGGATTGTCGAGCGGCACGCCGAACAGCGCGACGATCCCGTCGCCCAACAGCGTGTCGATGATGCCGCGATGGCGCTGGATCGCCGTTCCGGTCAAGCCGTAGAACTCGTTGAGATAGCGCAGCGTCTGTTCGGGCGTGAGCGGCTCGATGAAGCGGGCGAAGTCGCGGATGCGGCAGACCAGCACCGTCGCGCGGACCGCGCGGCCGGTGAAGAGCCGTTCGTCCTTGCGTGCCAGCAGCAGCTCGACGACCGACGGCGCGACGTAGCGCGCGAAGGTCGCGCGGACGCGCGCCAGCTCGCGGCGCTCGGCCAGCCAGCGCCGCCAGACCAACGCGCAGCCGGCGATCGCGGCCACGACAAAAAGGCCGACGAGAAGGCCCATACCCGGGTGATCGGCCGGAAGCCGCCGTAACCCGCGCTATGACGGACCTCGAGTACCTCCAGAGCCGGATCGCCGGCTATGCGGATTACGCGAACGGGGCGGCTCGGCACCAGGTCGACAAGCAGGTCCGGGCCTGGCTGGGCGAAGCGCTCAGCGATGCGCGCGACCGGCTCGCCCCAGGCGGCGCGCTCGGCGAACGGATCGACGGGCTGCTGCTGCGCTGCGAGTTCTCCGACCAGCGCGTGGTTCGGGCGGCCGACCATGCCCGCTTCGACGAGACCTTGGTCGACCGTGTCCACGAGCTCGATCGCGAGCTGGTCGAAACCGCCGACCGGACGCGCGCCGCGGCCTCGGACGACGAGCTGTCCGTGGCACTCGACGACGCGGCGCGCATTCTCGACGAGCGGTTCGGCGCCATCGCCGACGCGCCGGCGCCGTAGCCCCGCTACGCCGGCGGCTTCGTCGCGGCCGCGCGTTGCGCGCTGAGCGTGCGCGCGATGATCGCGCCGCAGGCGATCGCCAGCAGACACCACAGCAAGCCTTGCGGCACGTCGCCGAGCACCAGCCGGCCGATCCCGAATAGCGCACCGTACACCAGGCCGAGGCCGGCGACCCAGTCCAGCAGCGCGATGCCGAGCCGGTCCTCGGATCCGCCCGGGACGATGCGCGCGATCGGCGCCCAGCCGCCGCCGGCAGGCCGCACGCGTTCGTAAAAGCGCGCCAGCGTCGCTTCGGTCTCGGGCTTGGTCACGAAGGTGACGACCAACCACACGACGGTCGTCGCGACCACCGTGATGAGCAGCCGCTTCGCGGTCGCGTTGGGATCGTCGCCGGAGACGATCCCGCTCAGGTAGCACCAGCTGCCGACGACGGCCGAGGCGGCCAGCGCCGAGATCTCGCTCCAGGCGTTGATGCGCCACCAGTACCAGCGCAGGATCATCACCAGTCCGACCCCCGCGGTGAGCGTGAGCATGTACTTCCACGCTTCGCCGACCGACGTCATGAACAGCGTCAGGATCGCGGCCAGGACCATCGCCACGACGGTCATCCAGCGCGAGATGACGACGTAGTGCGCGTCGCTGGCGGTGCGGTTGACGAAGCGCCGGTACAGGTCGTTGGTGAGGTACGACGCGCCGAGGTTCAGCTGCGTTCCGATCGTCGACATGTAGGCGGCCAAGAACCCGGCCATCATCAGGCCGCGCAGCGCGACGGGCAGATGATCGACCAGCGTCTGCACGTAGCCGAGCTCGGGATCGGGTTTGCCGTTGGCGCCGATCACGCCGTGCGGATAGAGCACCAGCGCCGCGAGCGCGACGAGGATCCACGGCCACGGCCGCAGCGCGTAGTGCGCGACGTTGAAGAACAGCGTCGCGTAGACGGCGTCCTTCTCGCTGCGCGAGGCGAAGATGCGCTGCGCGATGTACGAGCCGCCGCCCGGCTCGGCGCCGGGATACGACGACGCCCACCAGCTCACCCCGATGAACACGAGAAACGTGGTGAGCGGCATCCAGCTCGCATCGCCCGACGGCACGAAGGCCAGGATCGAGCCGCCGCCGCTCGCCACGTGCTGCGCATCGATGTGCGCCAGCCCGGCCTTGAGCGCCGCGATCCCGCCGACCGCCGCGACCGCCGCGACCGCGAGCACCACCGCCATCGTCATCTTCACGATGAACTGCAGAAAATCGGTGACCAGCACCGACCAAAAGCCGCCGATGGTGACGTAGAGCGCGGTGAGCGCTAGGCACACGTACAGCGCCGGCAGCGTCGGAACGTGCAGCGTGAGCGACAGGATCTTCACCATCGCCAGGTTGACCCAGCCCATGATGATCGTGTTGACCAGCACGCCCTGATAGACGGCGCGCACGCCGCGCAGCGCCGACGCCGGCTTGCCGCCGTAACGCAGCTCGATGAACTCGACGTCCGTGAGCACGCCCGAGCGCCGCCACAGCGCGGCGAAGAAGAACACCGTCAGGATGCCGCTGGCCGCCATGTTCCACCACAGCCAGTTGCCCGCAATCCCGTTCTGCGCGACGAATCCCGTCACGGCGAGCGGCGTATCGACCGCGAAGGTGGTGGCGACCATCGATGTTCCGGTGAGCCACCACGGCGCGCTGCCGCCGGACACGAAATACTCGCCGATGTTCTTGCCGCTGCCGCGCGCGTACCACAGCCCGATGCCGAGGTTGATCGCGAAGAACGCGACGACGACCGCGATGTCCAACGGGCTCAGCGCCATCTCGCCGCCTCCGTTCGCCCGCCGTCGCGGTTCATCCCCGGGCTTCGCAGTGCAGCGCGGTGTCGGGGCCGGCGAGCGCGCCGGGCGCGGTTTGCTGCCGGCGTCCGTGATCGGTCAGCTCGTCGTACTCGCGCTCCTCGCGCTTGAAGCGCTCGAAGCCGGAACGTGCGATGTCGTCGGAGTCGGCGCGAAACGCGAAGACGTCGGGCGCGACGATAGGCTCGCGCGCCGCGTTGAGCGCGTCACGGACCGCTTCGGCGACGCGAACGTGGCCGATCTCGTGGTGCACGATCGCGCGCCGCAGCGCATCGGCGCGCACGCGGTCGGCGTCGGTCATCTCCGGCCAGGAGATCGACCTGGGCACCTCGACCACGATCTGTGCGAGCTCGAAGACGATCGTCCCGGTGTACCGCCCGCCCGACAGCGCATGCGTGTCGGTGACCTGATAGTGGAAACCGATCGTCGCCAGGCCGGCCTCCGGGGCGTCGATGACGTCGCGGCACGAAGAGACCTGCACGTCGCGCGCGTCGATCCGGACGTGGAGACGGGCGATCACGGCATCGTCGCTGCCGCCGGCCACCGCCGTCAGGAGCAGCACCGCGAAAAGTGCGTTCACGATGGCGTCGGGGGTGCGAGGAGACGGCGCACGCCCTGGTGTAGCGCGAGTGGTGCGCTCGTTCCTCGCTGCGGCTTTCTCAACCGCGCTGTTTGCGTCGGCGGTACCAGCCGCGCCGGGCGCCGTCGCGCTCGCCGCGGAGCCGGCGGCCGTGCCCATGGCTCCGGCGCTCGTGCCGCAGCCGCGCGTCGTCAGGCCGCTGGCGTGCAATCACCCGTTCGTCTTGAACCGGCCCGTGCGGTTCCCGGCGAATACCGATCGGGGCGGGTTCGAGCTGCTCAGCGCGCGCTGGACGGCGCTGGGGATCCCGACGCCGGTCATCGTGCGGGATGGTGCGCCGGCGGACGTCGAGCTCCCTGAGGCCCTCGTCAGCCGCACCGTTCCGCGGGGCGTAGGGTTGCCCCCACCGGAATACTCGATCGACGTCTCGTCGCGCATCGTGCTCGGCGAGGTCTACGGCGACGACAGCGGTTCGGGCGAGGGCTTCTTCGACGCTCTCACGACGCTCGCGCAACTCCCCGAACGGAGCGGAACGGGCTGGGTGTTGCCCTGCGTGCACATCGAAGACGGTCCGGCGCTGCGCTGGCGCATCGTCTCCGACGACGTCTCGCGCGGTCCGTTTCCGACGATGGAGTACGCCAAGGAGCGCATCCGCGGGCTCGCGGCGCTCAAGATCAACGGCTGGTCGCCGTACATGGAACAAGTCGTGGTCGATCCGCGCTATCCGTTCGTCGCCTGGCCCAACGGTTGGACGACGGCACAGCTGCACGAGCTCGCGACGTACGCGCGGCGCTTCCACGTGACGCTGATCCCCGAGCAGCAGACGTTCGCGCACATGCACGAGGCGCTCAAGTGGGAGGCGCTCGCGCCGCTGGCTGAGCTGCCGCACGGCTATCTGATGGCGGAGAGCGATCCGCGCGCGTATGCGTATCTCGGTCCGTTGATCCGCAGCATCGTCACCGCGGTCAAGCCGGTGCCGTTCGTGCACCTCGGCGCCGACGAGCCCGTCGACTTGGGCCGCGGCCGCACGCCGCGCACCGCGCAGGCCTTCGCCGACCACGTGACCCACGCCGCCGCGGCGCTGGCCGGAAGCGGTGCGCGCCCGATGATCTGGGACGACGCGATCCAGCAGGATCATGCGATCCTCGGACTGATCCCGCACAACACCGTCGTCGTCACGTTTCATTACGGCGCCGAGAAGACGTACCGGCCGTACATCGATACCGTGGCCGACGCGAACTTCGACCAGATGGTCGCCCCGGGCGCCTCGAACTGGAACGAGATCTATCCCGACCTCGCGACGTCGTATGCGAACGTCGCGCGCTTCGTCGGCGAGGCCAAGGGCGTGCACGGCATGCTCGGGATGTTCATGACGGTCTGGCACGACGACGGCGAGACGCTGTTCGAAGCCACCTGGCCCGCCGTCGCCTACGCCGCGGCGACGGCCTGGCAGGCCAAGCCGGTCGACGACTCGACCTGGAACGCGACCTTCGCCCGCGCGTTCTTCGCCAGCGACGATCCCGGCTACGGCAGCGACGTGAGCGCGCTCGAAGCGATTCGGCAGTCGCTGCGAACGACGCCGTCCGATCCGTCGGACTACCTCTTCTGGCACGATCCGTTCGACCCGCAACTGCAAGAGCGCGCGAAGACGATCGACCTGGCCGGCGTGCGCGAGCGCGCCGAAGGCGTGCTGGCGCACCTGTGGTCCGTGCACCCGCCGCTGCACGCCGAAGCCGCCGGCGTGATGAAGCTCGCCGCGCTGCGCTACGATCTGCTGGCGCGCCGGCTGCAGATCGGCAAGGAGGCGCGCGAGGCGTACGACGACGCGCGCGCGCACGCCGGCAAGCCCGACGAAGCGCAGGTCTTCCGCAGCTTGAACGTCGCGAAATATCTGTGCTGGGAGCTGCGCGACGGCCTTTCGAACGTCGTCCCGCTCTACGTCGGCGCCTGGCGCTACGAGAGCACCGAACCCGGCGTACAGCACGTCATCACGCGCTACCGGCTGGGCGAGGACGACGCGCAGCGCTGCGCCGACCGGATCGATGCGGTGACGCGCGAAGACTACCTGCGCCACGCGACCCTACCCGCGTGGGACGAGGTGATGAGATCGGTCCACTGAGCGGCGTCGCGATCGTCGTCGTCTTCGTCGCGCTGGCGGCGCTGATGATCGCGCGCCGGCTGCCGGCGCTGCTCGCGGTGCCGGCGATGGCGCTGGCCACCGCCGCGCTGGCCGGCGTGCACGACCTCGGCGCGATCGTGACGTTCGGCGCGATCAAGCTCGCGCCGGTCTACGCGACGCTGTTCTTCGGCGCGCTGCTCAGCCGGGTCGTGCTCTCGACCGGGATCGCCGAAACGCTGGTCGCCTACGCGGCCGAGTTCGGCGGCGACCGTCCGTTGGTGCTCTCGCTGCTGCTGTGCGCGGTCGTCGCGATCTTGTTCACCACCGTGACGGGGCTCGGCGCGATCATCATGATCGGCACGATCGTGCTCCCGGTGCTGATGACCGTCGGCGTGCCGCGCGCCACCTCGGCAACGCTGTTTCTGCTCGCCTTCGGTCTGGGTTATATTCTCAACATCGCGCAGTGGCGGTTCTACAGCTCGGTCTTCGGCGTCGAGCGCGGCGCGTTTCAGAGCTACGCGCTGGTGCTGTTCGCGGTGCAGGCCGTCGTGCTGGTCGCGTTCGCCGTCGTGCGCGCGCGGCTGACGCGGGACTACGCGACCAAGGTCGAGCGCGACGACGACGGCGAGGAACCGCGGCGGCGGGTCGGACCGCTCGCGCTCGTCACCCCGGTGCTGCCGCTGGTGCTGCTGATCGGCTTCGGCTTGGACGCGATCGTCGCGTTCGCCGTCGCCGCGCTGTACGGCGTGCTGGTGACCGTGCCGCGGCGCGCGGTGCAGACGCTCGTCGCCGCGTGGATCCGCGGGATCGAGGACGTCGCGCCGGCGACGATCCTCATGATCGGGATCGGGATGCTGCTGGTCGCCGCGCAAACGCCGCAGGTGCAGGCCGCCGTGAGCCCGCTCGTCGCCGCGGTCGCGCCGCGCTCGCCGCTGGCGTACGTCGTACTGTTCGGCTTGCTCTCGCCGCTCGCGCTATACCGCGGCCCGCTCAACCCCTACGGCGTCGGGATCGGCGTGTATACCGTGCTCGCGACCCTGCACGTCGTGCCGGCCGTTGCGCTGGTCGCCGCGGTGATGGCGGTGGTCCAGGTGCAGAACGTGTGCGACCCGACCAACACGCAGAACGTGTGGGTCGCCAACTTCACCGGCATCGGCGTCGAGCGCATCACGCGCCTCACGCTGCCGTGGCAGGTCGGCGTCGCGACCGCCGGCACGATCGTCGCGGTCGTCGCCGGCGGAGCGCTGTTCGGCGCGGCGCCCTTCGCGATGCGCGCCGCGTCGGCCGCGACGATCGTCGACGCCGGGCTGTACGCACCGCCGTCGGCGGCCCACGCGGTCACCGTGCTCGACGACGGCACGCCCGACGGCGCGCGCGCCGCGCGCGAAGTCGCCGAGGCGGTGGCGCGCGGCTGGCCAGGCTTTCACGTCGTCGCCGCGCGCGGCGATCCGGCGGCGTCGGACTGCACGGCGAAGCCGTACGCGGCCGCGCTGAAGCTGACCGTCACGCCGCTGGTCGATGACGGGCGCGACATCGGGCTCGAGCTGCTCGACTGCGCGGGTTGGAGCGTCGATCAGTGGCACGCGCAGAAACCGGTACGCCAAGCGGCGCTCGACGTGCTGTTGCGCGTGCGCGTGTGGATGCGCGAACAGCCCGCGTTCGCGGCCGAAGTCTTCGACCGCGGTCTGGCCTTCGATCCGGCCGCGCCGCGCCCGACCTACTTCTACGTCTTGTTCAAACCAAGCGACGGCTACATGCGCGCGCTCGTGCGGCCGGGCGGGCCGGCCTTCGCGGCGGGGCTGCGCACCGGCGACGTGATCGACAAGCTCGACGGAAAGTTCTGGTGGGAGTACGGCACCTACCAGACGGAGTTGCGCGCGTACGACGGCCTGCCGCACGCCTTTGACGTGGAGCGCGGCAAGGTCGGCGGCCCGCCCGCCCACGTCCAGCTCGGAGCGCCGTTCACGGGCTGAAAGATTCTTGGGCGAGGGTGTTGACTTGTACCAGACGTAATGGTACAACTATTGTACTAGCCCGCCTGGTACAAGTCAGGCCGATGCCCGGAGAACCAACATGAACGTCAAGACCGTCCGCCCGCCCGTCCTCAAGCCGACCTCGCCCGCGCCCGCCGCGACCCTGGTGCGCACTGTGCCGGATTCCAGCCTGTTTCGCGGCTGGGGCTTGACCCTTTAAAATCCGTTGCCGGCCTTTTTCTCCGTCGACCCATATGGGGGAGCACCGCTGTACCTCCAGCTGTCGGAGCAGATCAAACGAGCCATTGCGGTCGGCGCGCTCACTCCCGGCGAGCGGTTGCCGACGGTGAAGGGTCTTGCGCACGAGCTCAAGCTCAACGCCAACACGGTTGCGCGGGTCTATCGTGAGCTCGAACGCGAAGGCGTGATCGCCACCGCACCCGGCCGCGGCTCGTTCGTGAACGAGAACGGTGCGCTCGACAGCGCGCGGCGCGTCGCCCTCGACGTTGCGACGCGGACCATCGACGAAGCGGTGCGCGAATCGCGGTCGCTGGGCGTCACCCACGAAGAAGTGCGCTCGATCGCCGATAGCTCGGTCGCGCGCTGGTACCCGGAGGAAAAGAAGTGATCGCGATCAGCGGTCTGACCAAACGCTACAAAGACGTGCTTGCCGTCGACGACGCTTCGTTCGAGGTCCCGACCGGTTCGGTCTGCGGGCTGCTCGGGCGCAACGGCGCGGGCAAGACGACCACTTTCAAGTGCATGATGGGCTTTGCGCGCCCGCAGTCCGGCGAGGTTCGCTTCGACGGCGAGCTGCTCACGCCCAAGACGTTCGAGAAGCTCGGTTACGCCCCGGAACGGCCGTCGCTGTACGGCTGGATGACGGTGGCCAATCACCTCGAGCTGGCGCGCCGGTCGCAGCCGTCCTACGACGATGCTCGGACTCGCGAGCTGCTCGCGACGTTCCGGCTCGACGGGCGCAAGCGCGTCAAGCGGCTCTCGAAAGGCCAGCAGACCGCGCTCGGATTGATTCTCGCGCTGTCGGGCAATCCGTCGCTGCTCATCCTCGACGAGCCGGCCAGCGGCCTCGACCCGGTGATGCAGCGCGTGGTGCTCGACATCTTGATCGACGCCGCGACCAGCGGCGCGACCATCATGCTGTCGTCGCATCAGATCGGCCAGATCGATCGCGCCGCCGACCGCGTGGTCATCATGCGCGACGGTAAGGTCGTGGTCTCCGGCGAGATCGACGCGCTGCGCGAAGCGTCGCGCGTCGTCGAAGCCACCTTCGAGTTCGTGATCCCCGATCTCGGTTCGCTGGCGGACGAGATGCGCGTCGAGCGCTCCGGCAAGAGCGTTCGACTCCACGCCAACGGCCGCGCGGACGCGGTCGCAGCCCGCTGCGGCGCGCTCGGCGCGGTCGGCGTGCGCGTGCTCGACCGCTCGCTCGAAGATCTTTTCTTGGACGCCGTCGACGACGGGGGAACCCACTGATGCAGTACGTGGAAATGTTGCGCGCGCGGCGCGTCCTGACGTGGTATTGCGGTCTCTTGCTCGCGGTATTCGTCATCGTCGCGCTGAGCTTCTATTCGGGTCACACCCACATGTCGGATGACCGGTCGCCCGATCAAAGGCTGAGCGACCTCCTGCGCATCTGTGCCTTCGGCGCGATGATCGTGGCGACGTGCATGGCACCGGGGCTCAATGCGGAGTCGAGCACCTTGGCGATCACCTGGACGAGGCCGGCGCCGCGCGCCGCGATCGCCTGGCGCTACATTGCCGTCGACGCCGTGACGATCGTCATCGCGTACGTCTTCACCGTGGCCGTCGCCCTCGCGTTCCTGGCAATGTTCGGCGCGGCCGGGCACCTCACGTTCGACGCAGCGATACCAAGCGCGCTGCTCAACGTCTTCGGCGTTACGCTGATGTGGTACGGCCTCGTCACCTTTGTGACGGCGCGCATGGACGGCCGCGGCGGCCTCGTCTCCGGGCTGAGCTGGGCGGCGTTCTCGATCGTCGGAGGTTTGTGGGCGGCCCCGTTTCCGCCGCTGCTGCACGGGCTGATCACGTTCCTCGACTACTTCAACCCGCTGACCTACTTCCACAACGTCACGAGCAGTCACCATGCCGGGAACGACGTCCTCAACCTCGACCCCAGCCTGCTCACGCTGATCGCCTGGTGCTTCGTCGCGGTGACGCTCGTGGCGACGGTGCGGCTCTGGTCGACGCGGGAGGTCTGACGATGACGATCATGGCGACGCATTTCGCGATCGTGCTTGGAGCCTGGCGCCTGCGGGTGCGCATCGACATCGACGAACCCCGCGAGAGCGAACTGTCGGAAGCGCACGTGCAAGCGCACCCGGCCGCATCGGCTCCCGCGCCCGAAACACTGCGGGTTCCGACCTGGGGTCGTGGCTGATCGCTAAGTTCTCCTGACGGGAACGCCGGACCGCACGCAGCATCCGGTGGGGGCGTCGGCGAAGGGAGCGACATGATCGCCCCGCACGCCGACGCCCTCATCGCGCACGTCCGCGCGAATCGCGACCGCTACGTGGACGAGCTCAAGGCGTGGATCGCGGTGCCGTCCATCTCCGCGCAACCCGATCACGTTGCCGACGTTCGGCGGTCGGCCGAGCACGCGGTCGAACGCATGCGCCAGGCCGGCTTGACGGCCGAGGTGCTCGAGACTGACGGCAATCCGGTCGCGTTCGGTACGTGGCTCGGCGCGAAGGGTGCGCCGACCGTGCTGATCTACGGCCACCACGACGTGCAGCCGGCCGATCCGCTCGAGCTGTGGACGTCGCCGCCGTTCGAGGCCGCCGTGCGCGACGGCAAGCTGTTCGGACGCGGCTCGGTCGACGACAAAGGCCAGTGCCTGATGCACCTCGCCGCGATCGAGGCGCACCTCACCGTCAACGGCAAGCTGCCGATCAACGTCAAGGTCGTGATCGAGGGCGAGGAAGAGATCGGCTCGCCGAGCTTCGAGGCGTTTCTGGCGCGCGAGCGCGAGCGGCTGGCCTGCGACGTGGTCGTCGTCTCCGACACTGCCGTCTTCGCCGAGGACGTTCCGTCGCTCACGACCTCGCTGCGCGGTCTCGTGCACTGGGAGATCACCGTGCACGGTCCCACCAGCGACCTGCACTCGGGCTACTACGGCGGTGTCATCAAGAACCCGCTCGAGGCGCTGGCGCAGATCCTCGCCGCGCTCAAGGACGCGCACGGCCGCGTCGCCGTGCCGGGCTTCTACGAAGGCGTGCGCGAGCTCTCACCGCACGAGCGGGCCGAGATCGCGGCGCTGCCGTTCGATCCTGCACGTGAGGCGCACGGACTGGGCGTCCCCGAGCTGGCCGGCGAGTCGACGCGGCTGCCGCTTGAGCGCATGTGGTTCCGGCCGACGCTCGAGGTCAACGGGATGTACGGCGGCTATCAAGGCGCCGGTGCGAAGACCATCATCCCGTCGTTCGCCCGAGCCAAAGTGTCGGCGCGCCTGGTCGCGCACCAGGATCCCGAGCAGGTGAAGCACGCGGTTACGACGTTCGTGCAGCGTATCGTGCCCAAGGGCGTGCGGGTCGAGGTCGAGGCGAACGGCGACGTGCGCGCCGTGTCGACCTCGCGCGATCATCCGGCGGTCGGCGCGGCGGCGCGCGCGATGGAGCTGGGCTTCGGCAAAGCGCCGGTGTTCATCGGCACCGGCGGAACGATCGGTCCGGTCTCGTCGTTCGACCGCATCTTGCACCTGCCGCAAGTGCTGATCGGGGTCGGTCTGCCCGACGACGCGATCCACGCGCCCAACGAGAAGTTCGACTTGTCGCAGTTCTATGGCGGAATCGAGACGATGACGTACCTCTACGACGAGCTGGCGGGCGCGCTGCGATGAGCTTCACCGAACGGTTCTCCGAGCGTGCCGCCGACTACGCCGTCGCGCGGCCGTCGTATCCCGAGGCGGCGATCGACGCGCTGTTCGAGGGACTCGGCGATCCGCGCGAGGTCGTCGCCGCCGATCTCGGTGCGGGGACCGGCATCTCGTCGCGCCTGCTGGCGGCGCGCGGCGCGCACGTCATCGCGATCGAGCCCAACGAACCCATGCGCGCCGCCGCGGAGCCCGATCCGAACGTCGAGTGGCGCGCAGGGACGGCCGAGGCGACGGGGCTCGAGGAAGCCGACATCGACCTCGTCACCGCGTTCCAGGCGTTTCATTGGTTCGACCACACCAAGGCGCTCGACGAGATCGTGCGCATCCTGCGGCCAGGCGGCCGCGCCGCCGTCGTCTACAACGAACGCGACGAGAGCGATCCGTTCACCGCCGCCTACGGCGCGCTGGTCCGGCGTTACCAGACCGACCAGACCGAACGCCGCCGCGCCGACGGGCTCGCCGCGTTCGAAGCGTTCGAAGGTTGGGTAGCCCGGCGCCGCGTCGAGGTGCGCAACGGCCAGCTGCTCGACGCCGCCGGCGTCGCGGCGCGAGCGCGCAGCACCTCGTATTTGCCGCAATCCGGCCCGGCCGCCGACGAGCTGCACGCCGCGATCCGCGAGCTTGTCGCCCAATACGCCCACGAAGGTCACGTCACAATGGCGCTGCGCACGATCGTCGTCGCCGCCGACGTAGGTGCCGGCTAGCCATGGCAACAACGCCGCAACGCGCGCGCTATCCTGATGAGGTGGACTCGATGAGTGATATGGCGTTACTTGAGTTTTTGCGTCGACCCATTACCGTCGAAGAGTACAACAGGATGGCCGAAGCCGGGATTCTGGATCCCGACGAGCGAGTCGAGCTGCTCGACGGCGACTTGATTCTCGTGCCACCGCATGGGCCGCCGCACTTTTCGACGGTCGCACGGATGGCAAACGTGCTGATGAAGCGTCTGAGCGCGCGTGCGCTGGTCACGGTTCAGCTGCCGGTCATCGTATCGGATCGTTCCGAACCCGAGCCCGACATTGCCGTCCTTGGACGGCGTGATGATTACTACGCGTCGGGACTTCCGCGGACCCCGGACGTGTATGCGGTCGTCGAGGTTGCCGACTCGTCGCTGGGGATTGACTCGGGAAAGAAACTCGCGATCTACGCCGGTGCCGGCGTCGCGGAGTACTGGATCGTCGACGTTCGGCGCGGCGCCGTCATCATGAATCGCGAGCCGAACGGTTCGTCGTACGATTCGGTGCAGACAGCGTATCGCGGCGCCAGCGTCGCATTCGCGGCCTTTCCGGATGAGACGTTCAGCGTCGACGAACTGATCGGTTGACGGCCGCCGCGGATGCCGCCGCCGGCGCGCGGCGGCTGCGGATCGGGATCGACGTCGGCGGGACGTTCACCGACGTCGTCGCGGTCGACGCGCGCACGCGTGAGATGATCGCGTCGGTCAAGGTGCCGACGACGCACGATCACCCCGACGGAGTCGCCGCCGGCATCGTGGCCGGGCTGGAGCGTCTGCTCGGCGAGCACGCGATCGATCCGAGCGCGATCGCGTTCATCGCGCACTCGACGACGCAAGCCACCAACGCCCTGCTCGAAGGCGACGTCGCGAAGGTCGGCGTCGTGACACTCGGCGGACCGGTCGCGCGAGCCTTCGCGCGATTCGCGCCGTTCGCGCTGGCCGACGGGATACGCTTCGCGCCGAGCTGGTTCGACGGCCGCGATCCCGGTGTACTCGACGCGCTGCGCGCCGCCGGTGTCGAATCGCTCGCCGTCAGCGAACCGTTCGCCGTCGACCGCCCGCAGCGGGAAGCGGCGCTGGTCGGCGCGGCCCGCGCGTCGGGTCTTGCCGCGACCAGCGGCGCCGAGGTGTCGACGCAGTACGGTTTGCGTGCGCGTACAAGAACGGCGGCGCTCAACGCCGCGATCCTGCCGCGCATGCTGCGCACGTCGCGCGTCACCGCGCGCGCCGTCGTGGACGCGCGCATTCCCGCGCCGCTGATGATCATGCGCAGCGACGGCGGGGTGATGGACGTGGCCGAGGTCGAGCGGCGGCCGATCCTCACCATGCTGTCCGGACCGGCGGCCGGTATCGCCGGCGCGCTGTTCCACGAGAACGTGACCGATGGGATCTTCATCGAGGTCGGCGGGACGAGCGCCGACTGCTCGGTGATTCGGCGCGGTCAGCCGCAGATGCGCCCGGCCCTCATCGGCGGTCACCGCACGCTGCTGCGCACGCTCGACGTGCGCACGATCGCCGTCGCAGGCGGCTCGCTCGCGCGCATCGCGAACGGCCGCGTCACCGACGTCGGCCCGCGCTCGGCGCACATCGCCGGTTATCGGTACGCGGCGTTCACCGATGCCGCGCTCGTGTCGGCCGCGCGCGCCGATCTGTCGGCCGGCGTCGCCGCGCTCGTCGCCGCGGACGGGCAGCGCATCGCGATCACGCCGACCTGCGCGGCCAACGTGCTGGGCGTCGTCCCGGCCGGCGCGTTCGCCGCCGGCGACGCGGCGGCGGCGCGGCTTGCCTGCGCGCGGGTCGGCGACGCGCTCGGCCTCGGCGCCGACGAGCTGGCGCACGCAATCCTCGAGCGCGCGACCGAACGGTTGCGCGCGACGCTGGACCGTCTCGTCGCCGACTACGCACTCGATCGCGCGACCGTCGTCCTCGTCGGCGGCGGCGGAGGCGCCGCGGCGCTCGTCCCGTTCGCGGCGCAGCGCCTCGGCTTCGCCCACCGGATCGCGCGCGACGCGCAGGTAATCTCGCCGCTCGGCGTCGCGCTGGCGCTGGTGCGCGACGTCGTCGAACGGACGATCGTCGACCCGTCGCCCGCCGACCTCGCGCGCATCCGGCGCGAAGCGATCGACGCGGCTGTCGCATCGGGCGCCGCGCCCGACCGCGTCGAGGTGGTCATGGAAGTCGACACCGCGCGCAACCGCGTCCGCGCGACCGCCTCGGGAGCGACCGCGCTGGTCGAAGGCGCACAGCAAGCCGCACACGCGACCGAGAACGAGCAGATCGGCGCAGCCGCGGCGCACCTGCGCGCGCGTGCGGATGCGTTGCGCGTCGTCGCCCGCACGAACGCGCTCGTCGCGATCGCATCGCCGCGCGAGACCGCCGTCGTCGACGCCCGCGGTGTCGTTCGCCTGGTGCTGTCGGGCGCGTTCACCTATACGACGAACGCCGGCATCGCCGAACGCAGACTGGCCAGAGCGCTCGACACGCACACGACGTTCGGCGACGTCGGGCGCAGCTTGCCCGACGTGTTTCTCTTGCGCGGCGGCCGCATCGCCGAGTTCGCCGGCATGGCCGAAGCCGCGCAGATCGCCGGCCTGATCGCCGAAGAGCTCGCCGGCGTCGATCCGGCCGAGGAGATCGTCTTCCTGGTCGTCCCCAAGCGCGCGTAACGTGCTCGCTTGACTTACCGGGTCGAAGTGGAGCGGGCGGGTGCCGCCGCGAACGATAGTGCGATGCGCGAGTACGACGTTCTGGTCGTCGGCGGCGGGAACGCCGGCTGTGCCGCCGCGCTGGCTGCGGCGCGGAACGGGGCGCGGGTCCTGCTCGTCGAGCGGTACGGTTTTCTGGGCGGGACCGCGACGGCGTCGATGGTCGGCCCTTGGATGACGTTCCACTCCGGCGACGACCGGATCGTCGGCGGGATCGCGCAGGAGATGGTCGAGCGGCTGGTGGCGCGGGGCGGCTCGCCCGGGCACCTTCACGACGCTTCGGACTACGTGCCGACGATCACGCCGTTCGATCCGGAGATCCACAAGGCGCTGCTGTTCGAGATGATGGCGGAGAACAGCGTGCGGCTGTTGCTGCACGCCTGGTTTCTCGACGCGTCCGTCGACCAGGGGCGCGTCGCCGTGTCGCGCTTCGCGACCGTCGGCGGGATCGTCGAAGTGCGGGCGCAGCGCACGATCGATGCGACGGCCGACGCGTACGTCGCCGCCAGTGCCGGTGTTCCGACCCAGCAGGGCGATGCGCGCGGCCGGGTGCAGCCCGCTTCGCTGATGTTCCGGCTCTCGCACGTCGATCTGGCGGCGCTCTCCGCGTATGTGCGCCAGCGCCCCGAGCAGATGCGCAGCTCGCTGAAGACGCACGAACGCACGCCGGAATCCCTGACCGCGGTCGCGGGCCTGTACGAGCTGTGGGACGCGGCGCGCGCGCGCGGCGACGTCGACGTTCCGCGCGAGCTGGTCTCGTTCTTCGCCACGCCGTACGCCGACGAGGTGACGGTGAACATGTCGCGCGTCGTCGGCGTCGATCCGCTCGACCCCGACGATCTCACCCGCGCCGAGGTGGCGGCGCGCGCGCAGGTCATGCAGCTGTTCGAGTTCTTCCGCCGCGACGTGCCGGGCTTCGCGCGCGCGCGCATCGCCGCGACCGCGACGCAGATCGGCGTGCGCGAGTCGCGCCGCATCGTCGGCGAGTACACCTTGAACGCCGAGGACGTGCTCGCCGCACGCGTGTTCGACGATGCCGTCGCGCGCAGCGCGTACCCGATCGACATCCACAACCCCAGCGGCAGCGGCACCACGACGCACCGCCTGCCGGCGGGCGCGTCGTACGAGATTCCCTATCGGTGTCTGGTGCCGGTGCTGGTCGACGACCTGCTGGTCGCCGGCCGCTGCATCTCGACCACCCACGAGGCGCTGGCGTCGACGCGATTGACGCCGACCGTCATGACGCTCGGGCAAGCGGCGGGCACCGCGGCGGCGCTCTCGCTCCGCGAGGGCGTGACGCCGCGCGCGCTCGATCCGCGGCTGCTGCGCGAACGCCTGATGCGCGACGGCGTCGACCTGCGGCGCACCGCAGCGAGCGTCTCCTGAGCGCACCGGCGGACGCGCACGCGCTCGCGGCGGCGTACGGCGTGCGGGTGGAGCTGGCCGACCTCGGCGACTGGGGAGCGGCCCGGCTGATCGCCGAGTACGATCCGAACGGTCCGACGATTCGCGTCAACCGGCGCGAGCTCGCGCGCATCGACCTCGGCCACGCGATCGCTCACGAGCTGTACCACCATCGCGAGGCGATCGGTGAGGTCGCGCGGCTGCGGGGGCACGACGACCGCGAGCGCGCGGCGGACGCGTTCGCCGACGCGCTGACCCGGGCGCGCTGATGCGGTTCGTCGCGGGAATCGACGGCGGGCAGACGTCGACCACCGCCGTCGTGATCGGCGAAGACGGCGTGGTGCGCGGGCGCGGCGGCGCCGGACCGGCCGATCACGTCGACGAGCCGATCGGTTCGCCCAAGTGCGCGAACGCGTGCACGACGGCCTTGATGCGCGCGCTCGATGCCGCGGAGCTGCCGCGCGACACCGCCTTCGAGGCCGTGCACGTCGGGCTGTCCGGCTACGACGACCAGTTCGACGGTCAGCGTCCGGCCTTTGCGGCGCGCGTCGTGCGCTTGCAGCACGACGCGCCGATCGCGCTGGCCGGCGCGGTGCAGGCACGCCCGGCGATCGTCGTCATCGCCGGCACGGGCTCGGTGGCGTACGGTGAGAGCGGTGAAGGGACGTCGGTCCGGGTCGGCGGCTGGGGCTATCTGTTCGGCGACGCGGGCAGCGCGTTCGCGATCGCGCGCGACGCGCTCGCCGGCGCGATGGCCGAAGACGACCGCGCGCAGCGCAGCCCGCTGGGCGACGCCGCGCTGGCCTACTTCGATCGCAGCGACTTGCACGAGCTGGCGACGGCGGCGCTGCTGGGGCGAATCCCGCGCGGCGAGCTCGCCTCGTTCGCCCGCGTCGTCCTCGACGCCGCGCGGCTGGGCGATCCCGACGCCACGGCGATCGTCGCCGAAGCGGCGTCCGCGCTGGCGGCACTGGCGACGGTCGCGATCGCGCGGTTGCACTGCAGCGACCTTCCCGTGCCGGTCGCCTTCGCCGGCGGCGCGTTCCTCAACGAGGCGTTCATGGCGCGCACGCGCGAGCGGTTGGGGACGCTCGCGCCGAATGCGCTGGCCGTGACGCCCCGCTACGAGCCGGCGATCGGCGCTGCGCTGCTCGCGTTCGCGGACGCCGAGCTGCCGGTCCCCGAACGCATCGTCGAGCGATGAGCAGGCGCAACGGCGAGCGCGCGCCGCTGCTCGACGCGCTGCGCGGTGGGCTGATCGTCTCGGTGCAAGCCGAGGCCGGTTCGCCGCTCGGCCGGCCGGAGACGATCGCGCTGCTCGCGCGCACGGCGGTCGACAACGGCGCGGTGGGGCTGCGGGTCGAGGGCCTCTCGCGCATCGCCGCGGTGCGCCGTGCGACGAGCGTCCCGCTGATCGGGATCGTCAAGCGCGCCTATCCCGGCTACGAGCCGTACATCACCGCCACCGAGCGCGAGATCGCGGAGGCCGTCGCGGGCGGAGCGACCGTCGTTGCGTTCGACGCGACGGCGCGCCCGCGGCCCGACGGGGGCGACGTCGCCGCCCTGGTGAGCGCGATCCACGCGCGCGGGGCGCTGGCGATGGCGGATTGCGCGACCGCCGCCGACGTCGCGCGCGCGGCCGACGCGGGGGCGGAGATCGTCGCGACGACGCTGTGCGGTTACACCGACCCGACGCGCGACACGCCGCTGCCGGCCCTCGACTTGGTGCGCGCGTGCGCGGCGAGCGGGGCGTTCGCGGTCTGCGAGGGCGGCGTCGCCTCGCCCGCCGATCTGCGCGCCGCGTTCGCCGCCGGAGCGGCGGCGGTGGTCGTCGGAACGGCGATCACCAACGTCGACGCGCTCGTGCGCCGCTTCGCCGGCGCGACGCCGCGCGCGCGATAGCAGCGCCCCGGCGCCTTTCGCAGGACCACCCTGGCGTTGGCCCGTCCCAGCGAGCGAGCGTGTCCCCGAGAGAAGTCGGCGCCCACGCGCGCTCGATTCGGCATATAGATAGGAAGTCGCCGAGTCTCCCCCAAGAATCCGTCGGTCGGAGTCGCGGCATGCTCGACCGGGTATGCCGTTCAGAGAGGATCAGTTGGCACAGCGCATCGTCAAGCCGAAGACCAATCTCGGACCGGGCTTCTGGCCCGTCACGGCCTTGATCGTCGTGGTCTCGGCGATCATGGTCTACCTCGTCGAGACGAGCCCCTTACCGATCGGGCTCGTCCAAGCCGGCGCGCCGGCCGACTCGGTCGATGCGCTGTTCCGCTTCCTGGGCGCAGTCGCGGCGGTGATCTTCAACATCGTCACGATCTATACGATCTACTTCGGGATCGTGTTCGCGGCGCCCAAGAACGCGCCGCCCAACGCGATCGGCGTCCAGATCCACGACGCTCCGGTGCTGGAGTTCTGGTGGACGGCGATCCCGACCATTCTGGTCATCGTGCTCTCGATCTACTCGGTGAAGATCTGGGCCGATCTGCAGAACACTGCCGGCGACGTGCTGACGCTCGAGGCGATCGGCTACCAGTTCGGCTTCCAGTTCCGCTATCCGAAGCTGGCGAACCCGACGACCGAGCTGCACCTCCCGATCGGCACGCCGACGACCATTCACGTCACCTCGCGCGACGTGATTCACGGCTTCTGGCTGCCCGAGTTCCGGATCAAGGTCGACATGGTGCCGGGGTTGGTCAATACCGTCCGGATCACGCCGACGCGTCTTGGCACGTACCGCGTGGTCTGCAGCGAGTTCTGTGGGGTGCTGCACGGTGCGATGGCCGGCAAGGTGGTGGTCGAGAACCAGCAAGATTTCGCCAAGTGGTTCGCCCAGCAAGGCGGCGCGCAAGCGGCGGGCGGCAACGGCGGCGTGAGCGCGATCCCGCTCGCATCGGGGACGGTCGCCGCCGGCCAAACGCTGTTCGGCCAGAAGTGCAGCGCGTGCCACTCGGTCGGTCCGTTCGATCAGAAGCAGGTCGGTCCGGGACTCGGCCACATCTTCAGCGATCCGGCTCATCCCAAGCTCGTCGACGGCGCCGATCCGACGCCGCAGAACGCCGCTAAGATCATCCACGACGGTTATCAAGGCGACATCGGCACCATGCCCAGCGCACAGGTGAACGGGTTGTCCAACGCGGACATCGCCAACCTCGTGGCCTACCTCGTCAGCCTCTCGAAGAAATAACGGAGATCATCCGACCTATGGCAACGCTCGCACCCGGAGTGAAGACCGGCCCGTACCACGCGGTGCTCGATCACATCCATCCCGCACCGACGAGCTTCATCCGCAAGTACATCTTCTCGATCGATCACAAGATCATCGGGATCCAGTACATGATCACGGCCGGGCTGTTCTTCATCATCGCCGGGCTGATGGCCGAGCTGATCCGCACGCAGCTGCTCTCGCCCAAGGGCGCGATCGTCTCGGCGGCCACCTTCAATGCGATCTACTCGATGCACGGCACGACGATGGTGTGGTTCGTGGTGATCCCGCTGTTGACCGGAGCGTTCGGGAACTTCGTGATGCCGCTGCAGATCGGCGCGCGCGACGTCGCCTTCCCGTGGCTGAACCTCGTCTCGTACTGGATCTTCCCGGTGGCGGGCGTGCTGCTGTTCAGCTCGTTCCTGATCGGCGCGCCCGACGCCGGCTGGACGGAGTATCCGCCGATCTCCGTAATGGGCCCGCCGGGTACGTCGATGTGGTGCGTGGCGGTGTTCCTGATCGGGATCAGCTCGACGCTGACCGGGATCAACTTCACCGTCACCATCCTCAAGATGCGCGCCCCGGGGATGACGTTCACCCGGATGCCGCTCTTCGTGTGGGCGCAGTTCGCGACGTCGCCGATGCTGCTGATCGCCACGACCGCGCTCAACGGCGCGCTCGGCGCGCTCTTCCTCCAGCGCGAGTTCCACATCCCGTTCTACGACCCGGCTCACGGCGGCTCGCCGGTGCTGTGGCAGCACATGTTCTGGTTCTACTCGCACCCGGCCGTGTACATCATGATCCTGCCGGCGTTCGGGTTCATCTCCGAGATCCTCCCGACGTTCGCACGCAAGCCGGTGTTCGGCTACAAGATGATCGCGTTCTCGACCGTCATGATCGCGCTGCTGAGCTTCGCCGTGTGGGCGCACCACATGTTCACCTCGGGGATGGTGCCCTGGCTGCAGCTGCCGTTCATGATCATCACGATGGTCATCGCGATCCCGACCGGGATCAAGATATTCTCGTGGATGGCGACGCTGTGGGGCGGCTCGATCCGCTGGACCACCGCGATGCTGTTCGCGACCGGCTTCTTGATCACGTTCAGCTTCGGCGGCTTGACCGGGTTCTTCTTGGCCGCCGTTCCGGCCGACTACCACGAGCACGGCACCTACTTCGTGGTCGCGCACCTGCACTACGTGCTGTTCGGCGGCTCGATGATGGGCTTGTTCGCGGCGCTGTACTACTGGTTCCCGAAGATGTGCGGCCGCATGATGAACGAGAAGCTCGGGTTGTGGCACTTCTGGCTGGTGTTCATCGGCTTCAACGGCACCTTCATCCCGCTGCACTGGCTGGGGCTGCTCGGGATGCCGCGGCGCGTCGCGATTTACGATCCGCAGTACCAGTTCTGGAACGTGGTCGCGACGAGCTTCTCGTACTTGATGACGTTCGCCATCCTGCTGATGTTCATCAACCTCTTGTGGAGCCTGCGCAGCGGCAAGAAGGCCGGGCCCAACCCGTGGGGCGCGCGGACGCTGGAGTGGATGATCTCGTCGCCGGCGCCGTACTACAACTTCAAGAAGATCCCGGCCGTGCTGGCGGCGCCGTACGACTTCGGCAACCCGCTGCCGTACATCGGCCTCGACGCCGCGCCGGGCGCGGAAGAGGCGACGCCGACGCACGTCTCGCATCCGGTCCCGACGTATTAAGTCGATGGCAGTCTCGATCGCCAAGCAAGGTTACGAGCTCGGCCACGGTCACGACGAGGAAGCTCACGAAGAGGTCATCTACCAGGAGACGCGCGACATGCGTCTGCTGGGATTCGTGTTCTTCCTGTGCTCCGACGTGGTGCTGTTCTCGTCGCTGATCTTCGCCTACATCTACATGCGCACGACGGTCGCGCCGGTCTGGCCGCCGATGATGGACGGCCACCAGCTGCCGCGGCTCGACACCGCGTTCGCCGCGGTCAACTCGGTCGTGCTGTTCGGTTCCGGCGTCACGATGCACTACGCGCTCGAAGGCTGGAAGCACGCGAACAAGCGCCAGTTCAACTGGTTCATGCTGTTCACGATCATCCTGGGTTCGGGCTTCCTGGGCGGCCAGGCCTACGAGTACGCGCACGCACAAATCGGCGGCTGGAGCGGTTCGATCTTCGGCGCGTCGTTCTTCACGCTGACCGGGATGCACGGGTTCCACGTCTTCGTCGGCGTGATCTACCTGATCGTGCTGTGGTGGCAGACGGCGCGCACCAACCTCTACAACACGCACCGCTACTTCGGCCTGACTGCCGGCACGCTGTACTGGCACTTCGTCGACGTCATCTGGGTCGGGTTGTTCTTCCTGTTCTATCTGTGGTGAGCGAGGTCGATCGTTAAATGGAAGGACTAGCCGGAGCGGAAAAGGTCATCGCGCTGATCGGAGCGGTGGTCGTGGCGGTCTTCGCGCTGATCTCGCTCAAAGGCGAGTGGCCCAAGACCGGACTCGACGACCAGGTCACCAAGCTGCTGCTGGGGCTCATGGCGCTCGGCTGCGTGCTGGTGCTGCTCGCGACGACGGGCGTCTTGCCGCGCGGCGGCGCGTAAACGGAGCGGAGAAGAAGTCATGTACGATCCCGAAGACGACCGCGGCGTTCCGGTCAGCCAGGGCATCCCGGCGATCGTGACCTGGACCGGGGTGGCGGGCGTCGTGTTGATCTTCGTCGTGGCGGGGATGGTGCTGGCGACCGCCGGCGTCAATCACGTCTGGCCGGCGTCGGCCTCGACCAACCTCAAACTCTAAACGATCTCTTCTTTGCGGCCGTGCATCCCGACGCCGAGCGCGGGCATGCGTGACGGCAGCACGCCGGTCGAGCGGCCGTCGATGCTGTGCACGCCGCCGTACTCGGAGAACTCGCACAGCGCCGGTCGCGCGTCGTTGGGGAGCTCGACCTCGCCCAGCGTCGGCCACTCGCACGCGACGCTGCGGTCCTCGGTCAGGACGGCGACGTAGCCGTTGGAGTCTTCGGCGGAGTCGGCGTCTCTGCAGCGGTAGCGAATGTAACCGTCGACGACGTAGATCGGTCGGAGCGTGTGGGCGAGCGCGCGGACCGGCGCGAACATGACGGCCAGCGCCCAGACTGCGCACCCGACGATCCCGAGCCCGAACACCGGGGCGATGATGACGATGTCGGGATTGACCCACTGCGGCGAGAGCCGCGGAGCCACGAACACACCGAACGTGATGATGCCGAACACCAAGCCGCACAGCATGGGCTCGATCGCGATACTCAGCCGCCCGAAGAACCCCATCAGCACGATCCTGCGCTCGGCGCGCGTCCAGGACCGGCGAATGAGCGTCTGCTCGCGCTCGTCGGCGCTGAGGCGGCCCGGCCGTACGCCGTGGATGATCTTCGTCGTGTCGATCATGCTGCTGTTCCCGGGAACGGCGAGCGCGGCGCCGCGGTTGCACGGTATCGTCCTGACCGTGACGCCGAAGACCGGCGAGGCGATCGTTCGCCACGACGCCTTCGGTTCGATGCCGGCGATGACGATGCCGTTCCGTATCGTTCCCCGCGAGCGGGCCGCGCAACTGCAACCCGGCGCCACGATCGAGGCCGACGTCGACACGCGGACCGACCCCTGGACCCTGCGCAACGTGACGAGCACCAGCGCGCAGCCGCTGACCAGCGACAGCTTGCCGCTGCGCCGGGTCAGCCTGCTGCGGATCGGCGACGTCGTCCCCGACACGCCGTTTCTCGACCAGACCGGCAAGCCGTTTCGTTTCTCGGAGCTGCGCGGCAAGAACGTCGTCCTGTCGTTCATCTACACCCGCTGCCAGGACGCGCGGATGTGCCCGCTCATCAGCGCGAAGTTCCGCCAGATCCAGCAGCAGGCCGGTGCGCGGCCGCTCCACCTCGTCGAGGTGACGCTCGATCCGGCCTACGACCGGCCGCCGGTGCTGGCCCGCTACGGCCGCACGTTCGGTGCCGATCCCAAGCGCTGGAGCCTGGTCGTCGGCGACGCCGAGCCGACGCTGAACTTCGCCGCGCAGTTCGGCATCACGACCTTCCCCGATCCGAACATCGGCATCATCCACGCCGAGAACACCGTCATCATCGACCGCGACGGGCGCATCCGGCAGATGATGACCGATACGGCCTGGCTGCCCAACGAGATCCTGGCCGAGGTCGACGCCGAGAACGGGTTGGCGAGCAATCCGCTGCAGCGCTTGAACCTGTGGCTGTCGGAACAAGCCGTCGCGCTGTGCGGCAACAGCGTCGCGGGGTTCTCCGGCCTGGCCGACCTCGCCGTCGTGATCGTCGTCTTCGGCGCGCTGGCCTACCTCATCTATCGCCTGGCGCGCAAGATCTTCGTCGAGAGCGCGTAGGCGTTCTCATTGCAGTTGCGAGCCGGCGATCTTGTTGTCGGGGGTGAGCACGATGCTCCACACGTGTGGGATGCCGTCGACGCGGATCCAGTAGCGGTATACGACGCCGCCGGGGACGGACTGTGATCCCTGATAGATCCAATCAGTCGGCGCGCCAAGCTGTGCGACGCTCGCCTTGACCTGGGCGAGGAGCTCCGGCGTGAGGCGCTGTGCGAAGTGTTCTTCGACTTGCGAGAGATCGACGGTGCCGGTCTGCAAGCGGTGCCACCAGTCTTTGGCGCGCGCGGTGACGGCCGGGATCTCGCCTGGCGCGGGCGTCGGCGGCGCGCCCGCCGCGGCAGCTGTTGCGGCGCTCGGAGCGTACGCCGCGAGCACGCGCGCCGCCATCTGTTCGGGCACGCCGGTGAAGTCGGCGCCGTCGCTGAGCACGATCACCGCCAGCTTGTCATCGGGGAAGATCGCGTTGAAGCAATAGCCGCCCGCGCCCGGCGCAAGGCCGTTGTGCCACACCTCGCGATGTCCGGCGAGTTGGCTCGGAACGAAACCCATCGCGTACGGCACGCTCGCGCCGCTCGCGAGCTGGCCCGCCGTCCATAGCTCGTGCATCGAGCTCGCGTCGAGCAGCGTGCCGCGCATCAGCGCCACGTCCCAGGCGGCGACGTCGACCGCGTTCGAGACGACCGCGCCCGCGCCGCTGAATAGGTCGAGGCTGACCGGCGGCTGAGCTTCGAACGGAGCTCGGCCCTGATAAGCTTTCGCGATCCCGGACTCGCGCTGCGCGGCGTAGCCGTAACCGGACGCCGTCATCTTCAGCGGATCGAAGACGTCGCGCCGCAGGAACGCAGCCTCGTCGAGGCTGCCGGCCTTGGCGATGACCGCCGACAGCAGCGCGTAGTTCGTGTTGCTGTACTCCCAGCGCGCACCTGGTGTGAAGTCCGGTTTGTCCGTCGCCAAGATCGGGATGAGCGAGTCGAGCGCGATCGCTCCCTGCGTCGGCCACGAGTGCTCGGTGAGCAGCGGGTAATTGTGCAGTCCTGAGGTCTGATTGAGCAGCATGCGCAGCGTGATCGCCGCCGCGTTGGGAAACGACGGCAGATACTTCACCAGCGGATCGTCCAGCCCGAGGCGGCCGCGCTGCGCCAGCAACAGGATCGCGGTCGCGGTGAACTGCTTGGTCAGCGAACCGATCGCGAAGCGCGTGTCGGGCCGCACCGGAACCTTGCGCTCCACGTCGGCGACACCGAAGCCCTGCGCGAACACGACGGCCCCGTCGTGCACGACGGCGAACGAGAACCCCGGCGCCTTCTGCGTCGCCAGTGCGTCCGCGCCGATTTGCGCGAACGCCGCGTTCGGCGGATCGGCCGCGCCGCTCACCCGCGCTCCCGCGGCGATGGTGGCGATTGTGAGCCCACACGCGAGGCTACGCCGCAAAGCCGAATGGTCCATGAAGTCTCCGTTACGTGCGAACCGCCCGGGCGCGCTCGGTGCGCTGGGAAGCGAGGCCGAGAGTGAGCAGCGTCGCGAGCAGCGCGATCGCGGCGAAGACGAGGTAGGCGATCCGGTAGCCGTCGATGACGCTGCCGTGCGAGCCGGCGACGCCGCCGCCGAGCGAACCGCCGGCGATCTGTCCGATGATCAGGAACACCGACAGCAGGCCAACCGCGCTCGCGCGCTGGTCGGGGCCGATGCGGTTGGTGACGATGTACCGCGTCGGCGCGCCCAAGAGCGCGCCGAATCCCGTGCCCGCTACGACCATTGCGATCAGCGACGGGGCGAGCGCCCTGAAGCCCAGCGCGAAGATCGTCAGGCCCGCGGCGGTGAGCACCGTGCCGGCACCCAGCACCGCGCGGCTGCCGACGCGGTCGAGCGCGCGGCCCGACAACGGGATCACCGCGACGAAGCAGAACGCGCCCAGGGTCGCCACCGCGCCGGCCGCCGCGTACGACAGGTGCTGCGCCGCGACCAGCGCCGCCGGGATGAAGAACAGCGCACCTTCGAGCGCGCCGATGAGGATCTCGAGCGTGTACGTGATCGCCAGCTGACGGTCGCGAAAGAAGTCCGGTGGGATCACCGGCTGTTGCGCGCGGCGTTCGACCAGCGCGAACGCCGCGAACGCGGCGACGCCGATCGCGAGCATCGACCAGGCCAGCGTCGCATTGACCGGGCCGGCGAAGGCGTACAGCCGCGTCATCAAGCCCATCGTTGCCAGCAGTCCGAGCGCCAGCGTGACGATGCCGGCCACGTCCAGCGGTCCGCGCAGGTTGGCGGCCGTTGCCGGAACGTGAACGCGCGCCAGCGCGATCACCACCAGCGCCAGCGGAACGTTGAACACGAAGATCCAGTGCCAGGAGATGAAGTGCGTGATCGCGCCGCCCAGCGTCGGCCCGATCACGGCCGCGAGCCCCCACGTCGCGGCGATCAGCCCGAGCGCGGCGCCGCGACGTTCGGCCGGGACGCGGTCGGCGAGCGCGGCGGTCGCGACGGGGAAGATTCCGCCCGCGCCGGCGGCTTGAATCGCGCGCGCGACGAGAAACACCGCGAAGCTCGGCGCCGCGATCGCCAGCACGCTGCCGGCGGCGAACACGGCGACGCAGCCGATGTAGACCGGCCGGCGGCCATAGCGGTCGGCGAGCTTGGTCGCAATCGGGATCGCGACCACGTTGGCCAGCAGGTACAGCGTGAAGACCCAGGCGAGATCGCGCGGGCCGACGCCGAACGCGGCGCCGAGCGCCGGCAGCGCCGGCGAGAGAACGCTCAAATCGAACGCGCCGGCGAACACCCCGAGCCCGAGCGTGAACAGCAGCGGAGCGCTTCCGCGGTCGAGCTGGTGCCCGGCGATCGAGGATCGGGTGGCGGCGGTCACGAGGTGCTCGTCAGAGCGCGTGCGGGAAGCGGATCACGCGATCGGCCACCATGGCGACGCACATCAGTGCCAAGTAGAGCAGCGAGTACTTGAAGAGCACTCGCGCGTAGCGTTTGGTCGAATCGCCGCCGACCTTGAACGCGTCCCACAGGAACACGCCGCCGAGGATCAGCGCGCAGCCGCCGTAGCACGGCCCGAGTACGTGCAGCGGGAAGAACGCCAGCGAGACGCCGACTAGGATCAGCGAGTAGACGATGATCTCGCGCTTGGTGCGCGGGACGCCCTTGACGTTGGGCAGCATCGGGATGCCGGCGCGCTCGTAGTCGACGTTCGTCATCAGCGAGAGCGCCCAGAAGTGCGGCGGCGTCCACAAGAAGATCACCGCGAACAGCGCGAAGGCGGGCGAGCCGAGGTGGCCCGTCACCGCTGCCCAGCCGACCAGCGGCGGCACCGCGCCGGCCGCACCGCCGATCACGATGTTGAGCGGCGTCACGCGCTTGAGCCACATCGTGTACACCAGGACGTAGTACGCGTTGCCGGCCAGCGACAGCCAGGCGGCGAGCGGGTTCACCAGCAGGTCGAGCAGCGCGAACCCCACCACTTGCGCGAGCGCCGCGAAGACGATCGCGTCGCGCGGCGAGATCGCGCCGCGCGCTACCGGCCGCAGCCGCGTTCGGTTCATCAACCGGTCGATGTCGCGATCCCACACGCAGTTGAGCGCGCCGGCCGAAGCCGCTGAAAGCGCGCCGCCGATCAGCGTCCACAGCACGAGCAGCGGCGGCGGAAATCCGCGCGCCGCCATTGCCATCGCGGCCAGCGTCGTCACCAGCAGGAGCAAGATGATGCGCGGCTTGGACAGCTCGTAGTAGTCGGTCAGCGCAGCGCGCCAGCCCGACGGCGCGGCGTGCGGCGCCGCACCGTCGACGCGCGACAGCGTCGAGCTCATGACGCCGGCTCGGCGTTGGACGCCGGGCTGACGTTCGCGCGCACGGTGACCGGGACGGTGCCGTCGATCGCGGCGAAGACGACCGCGCCGAGAAAGGCGAGGAAGGTTGCGACGGCGGTGGCGGCGTGCGCTTCGCGCAGCAGCGTCGGCAGCAGCCAGGCGACGTTCGCGAAACCGAGCATGACCTGCAGCGTGACCAGCGCGTAGGCAAACAACGTCGCGACGCGCACGCGCATGGTCGTGCCCAGCGCCGCCGCGTACGCCGCGACGGTTGCGACGAGCAAGAAGCTCGCCGCCAGCCAGCGGTGCGTCATCTGCGCGTATTGTGCCGCGAACGAGCCGGTCCACGAGCCGCCGTCACAGGCGGGCAGCGTCGCGCAGGCGAGCCCGGCGCCGCTCGAGCTCACGTACGAACCGGCGATCATGGTGACGAACGCCAGTGCCGCGCAGGCGGTCAGGATGCCGCCCATCGCGCTGTGCCGGATGGTGATGTGGCGCGGCTCGACCACCGCCAGAACCGTGAGCACCGTCAGCCCGCCGAGCAGCAACATCGCGGTCGCCCAGTGGACGACGACCGACCACGGGCTGTTGGCGAGCGCGACGGTCAAGCCGCCCAGCGCAACCTGCACCACGAACACGGCGGCAACGAACGCGATCGCCTGGCTGACCCCGGCGATCGAGCGGCGGACGCGCCAGCCCGCCCAGAGCGCGGCCAGGACCAGGAAGGCGTCGATGAAGGCGAACAGCCGGTGCGACCACTCGAGCACGACCCCGCCGACCAGGGCGGGCACGAGCGCGTGATGGCAGAGCGGCCAGTCCGGACAGGTCATCCCTGCGCCGTTGATCCGTACCCAGCTGCCCAGCACGACGACCAGAAACGCGGAAACGGCGGCCGCCAGCGAAAACGCGCGGAACATCAACTGAAGCGTACCGCGCCGGGCAGGGTGATGAAACGACTCAGGTCGTCAGCAGCCGGAGGTCGCGGCGATGCTATGGTCGGCAGCGAAGCCCTCGTCCGTCTGCACCCCGTGGACGTCGGCGTCGATGTCGTCGCCGATGAGCTTGAACACCTTGTTGTAGCTCTGCGGCGGCGGCGGAACGATCGACGACGTGGTGACGAGCATGGTGCCGGGACGAGCGGGGGGCACCGGACTGTCGTTCGCGATGATCTGCTTGCCTTCGGCGGCATCCTCGCGGCCTTGCACGATCGTCACGTCGCGCATGAACTCGACCGCCGCTTTCTTTTGGCGGTACAGCGCGCCGCCCAGGGCGTCCGCGAACGCCTTGAGCTCGGCCTTGCGCTCGGGATCGGTCGCCGCGGCGGCGTATTCGCGCAGCTTCTTGATTTCGACGTCACCGGACGACGAGGCGGCGCGAATCACCTCGGCCTGCTTCATCATCGCCTCGATGGCATTGCGGCGCTGCAGGTCATTCAGCCGGTCGAAGTCGGTGTTGTGCGCATTGTTCGAGATGATCGCCAGCGTGCGATCGTTGTCGAGCGCCTGCGTGATCGCACCGTTCGCGTGAGCGACGATCGGAACGCACGCCGGCAGCGCGCGAACGCGGCCGATCTCGGTGAGGGGCGTGGGACGGGGCGCGCTGCTGGCCGCAGGGCCGGGATCGGTCGCGAGCGCGAAGACCATCGGCAAGAGCATCAGCATGAGGCCATGCGACTTCCGTCGGAGCCGCGGGGTATCCTCGGTACAAACTGTCGAACGACCGACGCCGATGCGGCGCATCCTCGCCGCCCTCGTGATGGTCGCCGTACTGGCCGGCTGCCGCGAGGTGCGGGTCAATCAGCAACGGTCCGGGACGACCCCGGGCACGGGCGGCCGGGAAGTCGTCGTCGTTCGCGATCGGCGGACGCTCGACGCCTTGGGCGTCGCCGGGCCGGTCGATTTCCGCCACGAGTTCGCGGTGGTGCTGCTGATGGGGCCGCACAAGGAGACGGGCTGGAGCCAGATCGTCGAATCGATTCGCGCCAACACCGACCGCGTCCGCATCGTCGCGTTCGAGCGCGCGGCGCTCGACGGCGGCGAGCCGGCCCCGCGCGAGTACCGCACCTACACCATCTGGATCGTCCCGAACGCCGCCTACCGGGCGGGCGCCAGGGTCGAGGTGGTCTCCCCGTCGGGCGAGCCGATCGCCTCGACCACGCTCCGGTGAGCCGAAATCGCCAGACTTGCCATGAGATACTGGCTGGCGCTCGCTCGCCTGCGAATGCCAGTGCGACGATTCGGCCCGCAGACCAATTCTTCGTCGCCGTGCGTTCCGTTACGGTGACAGGCCTCCGAAGAAAATGGTCGATGGTGTCGATATTCTGTCGGTAGCCATGCAGCACACGGCTCATGAGCCCGGCCCGGGGCTCGCAGCGCGATGACCGCCGTCGACACCCTCGAACGCTTCGATGCGACCATCGAGCGGCTCGGCGTCGTGTTGAGCCCGGACGACTCGCCGGCCGAGGTCGAAGGCGTGCTCAATCCCGCCAGCGCGGTGACGCGCGACGGCACACTGCTGCTCTATCCGCGCGCGGTCGCGGCCGGCAACATCTCGCGCGTCGAGCTCTGCCGCGGCGTGCGCAGCGGCGACGACGTTCGGTTCGAACGGCTCGGCTTCGCGCTCGAGCCGAGCGCGCCATACGAGACCCGCACCGTATCCGGCGGGATGGGTTGCGAGGATCCGCGCGTGACGTTCGTCCCCGTCCTCGATCGCTATCTGATGGCGTACACGGCGTTCGGACCGGACGGACCACGCATCGCGGTGGCGCAGTCGTCCGACGGCTATCGCTGGGAGCGGCTGGGCGTGGTGTCGTTCGCACCCGATCTGCCCCAGGGCGACGACAAGGACGGCGTGTTCTTCCCCGAGCCGGTGATCTCGCCCAACGGTGTGCGGTCGCTCGCGCTCTACCATCGGCCCATGTTGCGGCTCTCGACGATGGATGGTCGCGGCGCCGTCCCGACGCTGCTCGCGCTTGCGCCGCAGGAGCGCGAGTGCACGCGCATCGGGTACGTCCCGCTCGACGCGGTGCAACGCGACACGAAGGCGCTGCTCCAAGTGCGCGAGAGCGCGCTGGTGCTGGTTCCCGACGAGCCGTGGTGCTGCATCAAGACTGGAGCGGGCACGCCGCCGGTGCGCATCGCCGAGGGATGGTTGTCGATGTTCCACGGCGTCGACGCGCGCGAGGTCTCGCCCGGCAAGTACGCGATGCAGTACAGCGCCGGCTTCGTCGTGCACGACATCGAGCGTCCGCACATCGTGCGCTACCGGTCACCGGAACCGGTCATGGTTCCCGAAGGAATCGACGAAACGCACGGCATCGTGAACAACGTCGTGTTCCCGACCGCCATCTGCGAGCTCGGCGAACGGTCCTACGAGATCTACTACGGGATGGCCGACGCGCGGGTTGGTCGAGCGCGCGTCGAGCTCGCCGCGCCGAACGCCGGCGTCGAGGAGCCGGCCGCATAGGCGGGATGTGGCGGTTCTACGCGATCGCGACGATCATCGTGTTCGCGATCGGGACCATCGCGTTCGCGCACCGCGTCGCGACGAACGGCTGGACGCTGCGCCCCGACACCAAACAGACGCGATCGACGGCGTACGGCAACGGTAACTCGGGTTTCGACATGACGCCCGCGCCGTCGTTCGTCGGTCAGGGCAGCTGGGTGCTCAGCGCGCTGCCGTCGTGCTTCACCCAGCAGTCCGCCAAGGAGGGTCCATCGTCGTTGCTCGTGCGCGACATCCCGCCCGAACGCGACCGTATCGCACCGGGAACGACGCTGCACCGCGGAAACTGCACCGTCGCCGTTCGCGCCGACGACATCTGGGTGACGCGCGGCCGCGACCGGCTGCGCGTCCCGCCCGATGCGCGGCTCTACTCCACGCCGGACGGCCTCACGCTCGTCTACCACCTCGGCGACTACACGGAGATCCGCATCTACTAGCGTCGGTGGTGCGCGCGGATTGTGGCGAGGCCGGGTGGCGGGATGCAGTGGTGCCGGGCCGCTCCCGACGCACATCCTGTGCTCTGGTCGCTACGTCTTCACATCGCTTCCGTCCCTCCGGGACACGCTCGTTCACAGTGCCCGGCACCACTGCATCCCGCCACCCAGCCTTGGGACGATCGTTATCGGGCGGCTCGGCTGCCACAAGTCTGATCTGGTATCCGCGTCGAAGAGGCTGACTTGATGGAGATCCGGGAGGAAGTCGCCAAGCGGCGCACGTTTGCGATCATCTCGCACCCCGACGCCGGCAAGACGACCCTCACCGAGAAGCTCCTGCTGTACGGTGGGGCGATCGTGACGGCGGGTCAGGTCGCCGCGCGGCGACGCGCGCGGGCGGCGACGTCGGACTGGATGGAGCTCGAGCGCGAGCGCGGGATCTCGATCACGTCGACGGTGCTGCAGTTCCCGTACGACGGTCACACGATGAACCTGCTCGACACGCCGGGTCACCAGGATTTCGGCGAGGACACGTACCGCACGCTGCTGGCGGCTGACTCGGCAGTGATGCTGATCGACGCGGCGCGCGGCGTCGAGCCGCAGACCAAGAAGCTGTTCGCGATCTGTCGCGCGCGGCGGATTCCGCTGTTCACCTTCATCAACAAGATGGACCGGCCGTCGCGCGAGCCGCTCGAGCTGCTCGACGAGCTCGAGCACGTGCTCGGCATCGGTGCGTACCCGATGAACTGGCCGCTGGGCAACGGTGAGACCTTTCGCGGCGTCTACGACCGCAACAGCGCCGAGGTGCACGTGTTCGAGCGGACGCAGCACGGCGCCAAGCGCGCGCCGGTCACCGCCAGCGATCCGCGTGACCCGAAGATCGCCGCGCTCGTCGACGACCGAACGTATCACGAGTTTCTGGATCAGCTCGACCTGCTCGAAGGTGCGGGGGCTCCGTTCGACCGCGATGCGATGATGCGCGGCGACGTCTCGCCCGTGTTCTTCGGCAGCGCGGTGACCAACTTCGGCGTCGAGCTCTTCCTCGACGCGTTCGTGCGGCTCGGCCCGCCGCCGGCATCACGGATCGACTCCGAGAAACGCGTGATCGAACCGACCGATCCGCGGTTCTCGGGCTTCGTCTTCAAGATCCAGGCCAACATGGACCCGCGGCATCGCGACCGGGTCGCCTTTCTGCGGGTGTGCAGCGGCACGTTCGAACGTGACATGACGGTCCGCAACATGCGCACCGGCAAGGACGTGCGGCTGACCCGGGCGATGCGGCTGTTCGCCGCCGAGCGCGAGTCGGTCGACATCGCGTTCGCCGGCGACGTGGTCGGCTTGGCGAACCCCGGTGTGTTTGCGATCGGCGACACGCTGGCCGAGGGCCAAGCGGTCCGGTTCGACCCGATCCCGGCCTTCGAGCCGGAACATTTCGCATCGGTGCGCAGTACCGACAGCGCGAGCTACAAGTCGTTTCAAAAAGGGATCGCGCAGCTTCGCGAGGAGGGGGCGATCCAGGTCTTCTACCCCTACGGTCAGACGCGGATCGAGCCGATCCTGGCCGCGGTCGGAGCGCTGCAATTCGAGGTCGTGAAGTATCGCTTGGAATCGGAGTACAACGTGAAAACCGTCTTCCACACGCTGCCGTACACCACCGCGCGCCGCGTCGTCCCTCCGACGGGCTCAGGTCAGGCTCTGTCGGACGGCTTGCCGACGCTCGGTTCGAGCGCGCGGCTCGTCGAGGATTGGGACGGCAACCCGCTCGCGCTGTTCGAGAGCGAGTGGAGCATCGATCTCGTGCGGCAGTGGAATCCGGGACTGCGCTTCGAACCGTTCGGCGCGAGCGATCTCGCGCGCGAGGTACCGGCATGAACGTCACGCCGCCTCAGCCACGCACCGTGATGCCGCCCAAGGCGCGCCAAAACCAGCTGATCGTGCTGGCGATCATCGTCGTGCTGTTCGTCATCCTCGTCCGCGCGTGCGCCGCACACGAGACCAAGGACGAACACATCGCGCACGAGCTGACCGAGGCCGTGCAGAACAACGACTACACTGCGGTCTCGAAGCTGGAGAACGTGGAGACCGCCGCGGAGATGGGTCACGGCCGCCTGGGCCATGCCGCCGACGTGCTGGCTCCGTTGGGGAAGATCCACAGCGTCAGAGACGTCACGCCTGCCGGTGACGCGCCGCGCGAGCACGAGTTCGACGTCACCTTCGACAAGGGCGTGGTGCACGAGACGATCACCTTCGATCCCGACGACAAGGTCTTCCACTTCGGATACAACGTCATCAAGCGGTCGACGTG
>Ga0302326_10003436_pt1 | contig 37266 bp, 22 predicted proteins | sample Palsa_T0_3_FD_202264 | JGI IMG/M metagenome (GOLD analysis project Ga0302326, IMG submission 202264) | Peat permafrost microbial communities from Stordalen Mire near Abisko, Sweden - Palsa_T0_3 | ecosystem: Environmental > Terrestrial > Soil > Palsa > Peat permafrost | place: Sweden: Abisko... | reverse complement strand
TGAGGTGCTGTACCAAGCGGAGTAGTCTCATCAGCAAGCCGCTGGTGAGGCCCGCGCCGATCCCTGTAAAGAACACCATCGCCCACATCTTGGCGGTCATCAGCGTGGCATCCGGCGCCGCAGCCAGAACATTCGGCTGAGGACTATTTGGTGGCATCTCCGATTGTTCCCTATGGAGAGTCTCAGGGTTCGGCACTTAACCTCCGTTTACGAAGCGATAAAACGGAACGACTGTCTTGAAGAAGGATCGTCTAAATCTGGGCGATGCTTATCATACACGTCATTCTCGAAAGGATAACGGCACTGCACTAAGGCGCGAGCTGTCCACGGGCATAGTCCAGGGATCGAAGAGCCAGCAGATAGTCATAGCGGGCATTAACCGCGGCAACTGCGGCCTGTGTGCTCTGCAGTTGAGCTTGACTGAGTTCGACGATGGAACTGAGTCCCAGCTTGTATCTGGTTTGCGCGAGTGCGAGCGCCTGAGCGGTTTGTTTCCGAAACTGATCGGCAACCGCAATGCGCCGAAAGGCTGTTTGCGCATTCAGGAGTGCAACCCGCACGTCCCGGGCTATGGTGTCAGAAAGCTCCTGCACCTGCTTCTCGGCAGCTTTCTGACGAAGCCGGGCCTCCTGTGTCTGGGCATCGATGCGGAATCCAGTAAATAGTGGAAGGCTAAGGTTCACTCCTCCGGCCGCGTACCAGTTGGGGACGAAGATTCCATCCGGGGCGACAGGCGTGATGCCTCCGATCGCCAATGCTGAGATGGTCGGCAGATGTTGGAGCTGCTGTGCGGTGGCAAACTTCTGGTCGGCGGCGGCATTGAAGCGAAGAGCCTGAAGATCGGGGCGTTGGACTTGAGCGCTTGCGTTGATGGACGGAGAGCTATCGGGCGATGGCGGCGGTGGTGCGTCGTCGGGGCCTTCCTCGGCGTGATAGAGAGTGTCCGCAGGGGCTGCAAGGACCGCGGCAAGAGCGGCGCTCGCAGAGGCGACCCCGTTCTCGGCATCCAGCTCCAGAAGCTGTGACTGCGAGAGATCGGCGGATGCAATGTTGAGATCGAGATCGCTCTTGAGTGCGCTTCTGGTCAGTGCGGAAGTGAGGTTTTGGACATCGCCGCGTGCCGCGACCGTTGCCTTCGCTACATCGAGTAGAGACTGTGCGTTAAGCAGGCGATAGAAGGCCTGGTCCGTTGCCAACAAGACATCCTGCTCAGTAGCGAGAGCGGTCTGGTCCTGAGCTTTTTGTTGCAGCTTGTTCGTTGCGACGAGATCGCGTGTGTGACCGAAGTCGGTGATGAGCTGCGAGAGCGAGCCGCCGGTGCCCGCGTGCGTGTAGAGACGGGAGTCGGTGAGCGCGCCGGAACTGATGCGGCTTCCATCCTCTGCCTTTTCCGCAGTAATGGCGGCGGAGATCTGAGGCAGTTCTCCCGACCGAGTCTCACGCGTGACTTGCCCGGCAGCCAGAGCGAGAAGGCGACTCGCGGTAATACGTGGATTGTTCTTGAGGGCGAGGCGCTCTGCCGCGGTGCGCGTAATCGCCAAGGTGGCCGCTCCGGGATTGATGAGAGGTTGCTGGTGATTCGGCGGCGCGGCTTGAGATTGAGCTGGGCCAGGGTATAAGGCTGCACTCACCAAGGTCAAGGAGGCAGATGAAGGCAACGGGGCTGAGGGGAGATAGGCGGCGCTGCTCTGGGTTCTGCTCTGGCCCAGCGCAGACAAAGGAGCAGTGAGTAAAAGGCTGAGCAGCCACCTTCTCATGCGGTCACCTCACGAGCCCCAGATGAGTCACCAGAGGAGGCAGTGCCGGCGCGCACTCTGCGAGCTTCCATGCGGCGATGGATGAGCAGGTAGGCGCTCGGCACGAGAAAGACCGTGACGATACCGGAGACGGTAAGGCCCCCGAGAATAGCTCGGGCAAGCGGTGCATACTGTTCGCTTCCCGCCTCCAGCGCCAGCGCCATGGGGATGAGCCCAAGCACTGTGGCGAGTGTCGTCATCAGAATCGGTCGCAGACGTACCTTGCAGGCAGTAATGATCGCCTCTTCGAGTTTGAGCCCCTGCTCGCGGAGTTGGCCTGTGAACTCGACGATCAGGATACTGTCCGATACGACGATTCCTGTCATCATCAGGACGCCCATCAGGCTCATGATGTTAATGGTGGTGCCAGTAAGAAGCAGGAAGATGATTACGCCCGAGATGCCTGGCGGGATGGCGAGCAGAATAATGAAAGGATCGACAAAGGATGCAAACTGCGCCATAAGGATGAGGAAGACGAGCACGATCGACATGATGAGGCCGATAGCAAAAGACTTGAAGGACTCGTTCATGTTGTTAACGGTACCTCGCACCGTCAGAACCGTTCCATGAGGTGGATGCATCCCTGCGACGATCTTGTTTACATCCTTACCGATCGTGGAAAGGTCCTCCGCTTTCGGCATCACGTAGACGTCGAAGACCCGCCGAAGCTGATAGTGATCGACTTCGGTTGGCGTGTTGATCGATCGGATCGACGCAACTGTTTCCAGGGGAGTCGTCGTCTTGCCGTCAGTCGATCGCAATGGAATCTGCTTGAAGTCATTCAGCGTTTGTACCTGCGTCTCCGGATACTGCACGGTGAGCATGTAATTATTGCCGGTTTTCGGATCGATCCAGTAACTCGGCGCGACCATGCCGTTTGAAGTCATGGCTGTTATGACGCTGTCGACGATGGTCTTCGGAGTAAGGCCTTCGAGGCTTGCCTGCTGGCGGTCTATGTTCAGCTCCAGACCAGGGTAGTCGATATCTTGAGGGATGAGGACATCGCTGACACCGTGGAGCGCTCGCATCTTTTGCGCAAGCTGCTGGGCAACGGCATATCCTCCGCCCATGTCGTTGCTGCTGACCTGGATGTCGAAAGGTGCGGGAAGTCCTTGATTGACAATCGAATCGACGAGGCCTCCGGACTGGAAGTAGGTTTGGACAGATGGAAGATCGGCAGCGAGCTTGGTTCGCACACGCTGCATGTAAGCAAAACTGCTGAGACTGTGGTCTTCCTTCAAGCTCACCTGAACAAACGCGGTATGCATTCCCGAGTTGGAGGTGTAGATTGCCGAAAGATCGGGTGTGACCCCGATGTTCGAAACGATCATATTGAGGTCTTTCGGTACCACGACTTGACGCACATCCTGCTCGACGCGAGCGATGTATTGGTCGGTGAGTTCGATACGTGTGCCGGTTGGAGCCTTGACGCTGATGACGAACTGGCCAGGATCGGTACGGGGAAAATAGGCGCGTCCAAGCAGCGGAGCCAGCGCAAAACTGAGCACGACAAAGATGGAAAACACGGCAATGACCAGCGCAGGCCTGCCCAGACAGTAGTGGATCGCCTGGTCGTAATGCTCTTGAAGCCAGCCGAAGCCTTGATTGAAGCGATAGACGGTCTTGGCAAAGATATTTGTTTGACCGTGACCACCGTGCATATGTTCAGGAACCGGATCATCCTTCTGCGCGGATTCATGCTCATTGCCGTGCCCGGTATGCTTGATGAAACGAGAGCAGAAGAGCGGTACAACGGTCATCGCGACGACGTAAGAGCAAAACAGTGCGATAACCACTGCAAACGCGAGAGCTGTAAATAGATACTTACTAACGCCGGTGAGCAAGACCACGGGAAAGAAGACAATGGCCGTGCTGAAGGTGGCCGCCAACACAGCGAGTTGGACCTCTTTGCCGCCCTCTTGCGAGGCCTTAACCGGATCTTCGCCCATCTCGAAATGGCGGAAGATGTTTTCGAGCACCACGACCGAGTTGTCGATGAGGCGGGATAACACGAGCGCCATGCCACCGAGCACCATCGTGTTGATCGAGTCACCGAAGGCCTTCAGGATCAGGAAGGTTGCGATGCACGAGATCGGAATCGACAGCAGGACGGCAACCGTAGCACGCACGTTGCCGAGAAACAGAAGGATCATGATGCCGGTCAGGCAAAGGCCGATTGAGCCCTCGCTGATGACGTTTTTGATGGCGGTTTTAACGAAGACCGATTGATCGAACACCACGGCAGTTTTGAGCTGTTGCGGGATATCGAGAAGGTGGGCGGTGGCCTTGCGGATGCCGTTGACGATGGTGATGGTGTTAGAGTCACCACCCTGTTTGAGGACCGGAATGTAGACAGAGTGCTGTCCGTCGACACGGACTATATTGGTCTGGAGTTGGCCGCCATCGACTGCATGTCCAACGTCTCCGACAAGGACGGACGCGTTACCGACTGTCTTGAGCGGGATGCTGTTCACGGCGCCGGGCGTTGGAACTTGGCTATTGGCGTAGATGTTGTAGTCCTTAGGGCCAATTCGAACGTCTCCTGCGGGCAGGATGAGATTCGAATCATTTACCGCACGGACGACATCCATCACACCGAGTTGCGAAGCCTGTAGCTTCAATGGATCGACGTAGATCATGATCTGGCGATACGTTCCTCCGTAGGGCTGAGGGACTGAAGCGCCCGGAACATTAGCCACCTGGTTTCGAACGCTGAACTGTGCGACATCTTTCAATTCCGTCTGATTCATCCCAGCGCCCTTCAGCGTAATCAGACATACCGGAAGATTTGCTGCGTCGAAGCTGAGTACTACAGGCGGCAGAGTGCCGGGAGGCAGGCGGCGCAGGTTTGCCATTGCCAAATTCGAAATGCCGCTCACGGCCGCCGTCGGATCAGTACCTGGTTGAAAGTAGATCTTGATGAGGCTGACACCGGACATCGAGCGCGATTCAATGTGGTCGATATTGCTCCCCAGCGTAAAGAAGCGCTCATCGCTGTCGGTGATGTCAGATTCGATCTGCTGAGGTGGCATACCGGCATAAAAGGTCGCTACCACCACGACAGGAATATTCACGGGAGGAAAGAGATCGACGGGCATGCTTGTGATAGCCGCTACACCGACTACGACGACAATCATGCAGGCCATTAGGATAAAAAATGGGTAACGAATCGCAAAGAAGGACATGGTTATTGGCCGCCCTTCTGGTTCGTTGGTTGATAGTTCTCAAGATCGCTCTTCGCAGGCTGCGGTGTGACTTGCTGGCCGGGCTGTAGCTCGGACTGGCCACCGATGATGATCCTGTCCCCCGGCTGGAGCCCAGAGGTAACTTCCTGAGAGTTTGCACCGCTGATGCCCAGCACAATGGGTCTTTTCTGGACTCGATTGTCGCTATCGACAAGCATCACCGAAGGTTGATCGCCCTGGATGATGGCACTTGCGGGAATAATGAGTGCATCATTTTTCTGCTCCAGATTAAAGGTCACATCCGCATACATCCCCGGGGTGAGGGTTAGATCTGGATTTTTCACGTCTACTTCAGTCAGCATTGTTCTGGTCGAGTTGGAAACGTCCCGCGTGTAACGCAATACCGTTCCCGGGAACTGCTGCCCCGTCGCCTGCACATGAACCGTGACTTGCGAGCCGACATGCACGAGTGGCACATCCCGCTCAGGAACTGGCATGCGCAGACGGAGGACATCGCTCTGAGCGAGCTTGACCACGGCCTGATTCAACCCCTCCGCGGTTCCTGCCGGAATGAGCGAACCGGTATCGGCATACCGCATGGTGACGACGCCGTTATAAGGAGCCGTGATGGTTGCGTATTGCTCCATGCTGGTTACCCTGAGGTTCTCGGCTCGCGAAACGCCCAACTGCCCATGCGCGGCGGCTACAGCCGATTTGGCCGCGTCTACTTGTGAGGCCGCTGATCGATCTTTCGCCAGAGCATCTTCAAGCTCCTGCGCTGCAACCAAGCCCGGCTGTTCGTCGGATGCCTGCTTCAAACGCGTGTAATTGGCATGAACTGCGGCGTAGGTGGCTTGTTCCTGAGCAACTAAATTCTGGAGCCGCAGTATGTTTTGCTCGGTCTGGGTCACTCCCGCCTGCGCTCCAGCGACTTCCGCCTGCAATTCCGGGACCTCGAGTACCGCGAGTGTCTGCCCCTGATGTACACGGTCGCCAATGTCCACATAGATGTGCCGAATGTAGCCTGAGACCTTTCCGTGGACGTCGATTTCCTGAAATGCCTGGAACACTCCGGCGACGGTCAACTGATTCGCGATAAAGCCAGGGTGGGCAGTCGCGACCGAGACGGCCGGAGGCACTGCTGGGGCATCCGTGGCAGCTTCCGCCCTATGATGGGCATGCAAAAAGTGGAACGATAGCAAGATTGCAGCCAAAACACCGGCTGCAATCAGGAGGAGACGCTTGGTGCGCATCAGGGACCCTTCCTTCGAACGGATATCTAATTCATTCCGCAGAAGGGTCTTACCTTCAGCGGCTAATCGAGAGAGAGTCCTTCGTCTGGTGGTGGTCGAAGATAGAGAGTCGGGGCTCCACTGAGTGGTGACAGGTCGCTAACTGCCTCATTGCTCAGCCAATATAAGGAGTAATCTTCGGTTCCTTGGGGAAGAGAGAAGAGAATCTCCATACTGAGAGGTGCCTGAGCTAAAGTATGGCCCTCCGCAGCATGCTCTAAAGCGTTCTTTGCAGCGTCGCTGCCGAGGGTGCACACTTTAGCTGGGGAAGCTTGACGTTCCGCCCTGTATAGCGACAGCTTATAATTCGTGCCCCACGCAAAAACCATGAACGCGAGGTAGACGCAGAGGACACCATAAAAGGAGAGCAACCCCTTAGGTTTCGAACTCCGAGTTTGAGACACGCTTTCCAATTATGCCTTTGGAAATCCGCCAAGCCCTAGCTCGTTGTTAGACTACCAGATGGCGATATAGGTTGCCTACCCAACCTCTGGTGGCACTCGGACAAGAAGGCGGTCCACCCGGAAGCATTCTCATTCGGCAGATATCTCTGCCCCTTTATCGGGATGATCGGACCTCAATGAGCAACTCTGACTGATCTCGTCGACGGAAAGCTGCCCGTAATCGAACCTCAGCTATAGTCTCGCGTCCCTCGATGGTGCAATAATACCCAGATTTTTCACGCTTTTGAACAATGCCGGTTCTGCGCGCAAGTCTGATATCTATACTGACCGGTGAGGATGAGATCTAAATTCCTCGAAGACTGTTGCCCGGAAAATGGAGGTGCGGCCTGTGCACGGATGTCCTTTACGACTCAGCCTTCCCCTGATACTCCTTTTCACTCTATCCGGCGCCCGCTCCTGGTCTCAACCGCTGGCGATCAAACGCGTGGTAGTTATTGACGCCACTGGCCGTGGCCCCGAACCTAACATGACGGTGATCGTAGATGGCGATCGCATCGTTGCAGTTGGTCCATCGAGGCGGACACACGTCCCAAGAAAAGCCGTAGTCATTGACGGCACAGGCAAGTACCTCATCCCTGGCTTGTGGGATATGCATGTCCACGGCGCGTCAGACGCCCGCGCTCCCTGGAGCCACCTTCTCTTTCTGGCTAACGGAGTTGTCGGCGTTCGAGACATGTCAGGTCCGCCTGACGCACATGCGTGGCGCGCTACGCAGGCTTCTAACGAAGATCCATCGCCGACCATCTACCTCGGCAGTCCGATCATCGATGGTCCAAATCCCACCTGGCCCGAATCCATTATTGTCAAAGATGAATCTCAAGGGCGCGAAGTAGTGGAACAACAGAGGGAGCGTGGCGCGGACTTCATAAAGGTCTATAGCAGGTTATCCCGCAACGCCTATTTTGCGATCGCTGACGAGGCTACCAAGTGTGGTATTCCATTCGAAGGACATGTTCCGGAATCGGTGACCGCGGCAGAAGCATCCGAGGCTGGCCAGAAAAGTATTGAGCATCTGACACGCGTGGCCGACGCCTGCTCAAAAGAAGAAAAGTCAATCGATTCCGAGATGCAGCGGCAAGAAGCGCTGTTCCGGGCACCGGGCGCGACAATGGCGCAAAAAATAGACTCTGGGAAAAGCATCATTCGCCTTAACATGCGCGTCGTTGACTCCTTTGACGAAGCCACCGCGCAGTCCTTGTTTGCGCTGTTCGTGAAAAATAGAACCTGGCAATGTCCCACCCTCACTTTGCTGCGAGCGCAGATCGACGATCCGCTGCTCGCGAATGACCCAAGATTGAAATATTTGAGCAGAGAAGTGCGAGCGAGATGGGATGCCGGTTATTACAAGAACGTTCCTCCCGAGCCTCGGGCCGCAATTGTCAAATTGAACAGGCTTCAATTTGACGAATCCGTGAGGCTTGTCGGGATCATGTATCGGGCGGGCGTCCCCATCCTGGCTGGCACTGACGCCATGAATCCGCAATGCTTCCCCGGCTTCGGCATCCATGAGGAGCTCGCGCTGCTGGTCGATGCCGGATTATCTCCGCTTGCCGCTCTCCAGGCCGCCACTCGAAATGCCGCTGAGTTTATGGGGCAACTTGACCGCCGCGGAACCATTGAGGTTGGAAAGACTGCTGATCTTGTTTTACTCAACAAGGACCCGCTCGCCGACATCAATAACACGCGCTCGATTCACGCGCTTGTGCTCAGCGGCAAGCTTTACCCGCGCGCGGTGCTTGATGCGATGCTGGCGAAGGCGCAGACGCTAACGACCAGTCAGGATGCCAATGCCTCCGGGAAATGAGCTGAATGCTGTCTTCCCTGAAGAGAAGGCAATTGGCGCTAACCTCAAGCCGCCGAAACAGAATCCCGCACTATCCCGTCAAAACAAAAAATCGTCAGGGGGCAGCTATTCGACGCGAATTTCATCCTAACCATAGCCCATATGCCTAGCGAGTTACCATGAATTCAAGCGAGAGGTTGTGATGACAACAAATCCTCCGGCCAATACGGAGAAGAAGCCAGAACAATATCTGGAGCAAAAGCGCCGGACGCTCGACAACCGCCTGCGTAGCCTCGGTCGCCTCATGGTCGCCTACTCCGGCGGCACAGATTCCGCGTACCTCGCCTACGCCGCGCACCAGGCCCTCGGCGATGAGATGCTCGCCGTCATTGCCGACTCGCCCAGCCTGGCCCGCGCCGATCTCAAATCCGCCATCGACTTCGCCACCACGCACTCCATCCCGCTCCGCATCGTTCAAACCAGTGAGCTAGCCGATCCGAACTACGTCCGCAACAGCGGCGACCGCTGCTTCCACTGCAAAGACGAGCTCTTCCGCGTAATATCCACCCTCCACGACTCCGCCGCCTATGGCATGAACCTCGCCTACGGAATGAATCTGGACGACATCGGCGATTTCCGCCCCGGCCAGAAAGCCGCTGCGCAGCATAATGTCCTCGCGCCTCTAGCCGAAGCTGGCCTCACCAAGGCTGAAATCCGCGATCTCGCGCACCGGGCAGGTCTCTCCGTCTGGGACCGCCCCGCAGCCGCCTGTCTCTCGTCGCGTATCGCCTACGGACTTCCTGTCACCCGCGACACCCTCGACCGCATCGAACAGGGCGAAGCGTTCCTCGCATCACTCGGCCTGCGCCAGTTCCGCGTCCGTCATCACAATGAAATCGCCCGCATTGAAATTGCCCGAGCAGAGATGGAACAGATCTTTTCCCTCACTATCTATGACCAGATCAGCGCCACCTTCAAACGCCTCGGCTACAAGTTCGTCACGCTCGATCTCGAAGGGTTTCGCAGCGGCTCCATGAACACCCTCCTGCCCGCCTCCACCATCGGCTGGAACAACCACGAGCCCACTCCCACCGCATCGGAGCCTACGCGATGAAGATCGCCTATCTCGACTGCTTCTCCGGTATCAGCGGAGACATGTTCCTCGCCGCGCTCGTCGATGCTGGCGTTCCCATCTCCGTCCTTCAGGATGCCGTCGATACGCTCAACCTCGGCGTTCATCTCGAAATGCACCGCGTAAACCGCAGCAGCGTTGACTCGGCAAAAATCGACGTCCTGACCGCTGAAGGCCAGCCAGCCGAAGCCCTCCACCACGACCACGAACACGGCCATAGCCACGATCGCAATCATGACCACGATCACAGTCACGATCATCCGCACAGCGACAATCATGAGCACGGCCATTCCCACGACCATCCTGACGTTCATGGTCGATCCCTCTCCGTAATCCGGCAGTTAATCACCAGTTCCGCGTTGGCCACACCAGTCCAGGGCATCGCCCTGACAGCCTTCGAACTGCTCGGCCAGGCCGAAGCCAAAATCCACAACGTGCCTGTCGAGACCATCCACTTTCATGAAGTGGGCGCCGTAGACGCCATTGCAGATATCGTAGCCACCGCTGCCGGCTGCCACTGGCTCCAGACCGAGCGCCAAATCGAGCAATGGTACTGCTCCCCGCTCAACGTCGGCGGCGGCCACGTCCACTGCGCCCACGGCAAATTTCCCGTTCCCGCCCCCGCCACGCTCGAACTCCTCCGCGACCTGCCCATCTACTCGTCCGGCATCCAGAAAGAGCTGGTCACCCCCACCGGCGCCGCCCTTCTGCGCGCCGTCAACGTCACCTCAACCAACTTCCCCGCCATGCGCATGCTCTCCACCGGCTACGGAGCCGGCACCCGCGACCTGCCCGGCCAGCCCAACGTCCTGCGCCTCATCCTCGGCGAGTCCGTCTTAGGCGAATCCACCTCCGCCACCCACCAGCATCCCGAATCCACGCAGGCAAAAGAGAAAATCGGCATCATAGAAACCACCATCGACGACGCCACCCCCGAGCTCCTCGCGTATCTCGCCGACCGCCTTCTCGCCGCCGGCGCCTCCGACGTCTACCGCACCCAGGTGCAGATGAAAAAAGGCCGCATCGGCACCCAGCTGACCGTCCTCTGCACCCCCTCGCGCGCACCGGAACTGCGAAAGCTCGTCTTCACCGAAAGCACCACCCTCGGCCTCCGCTACCACGAAGAAGAAAAGTTCATCCTCGCCCGCACCCTCATTCCCGTCGAAACCGAGTGGGGCGAAATCCGCGTCAAACTCGGCACCCTAGCCGGCGAAATCGTCAACGCCGCCCCTGAATACGAAGACTGCCGCCTCATCGCGGAACGCCACTCCATCCCGCTCAAGCAGGTGATGCGGGCAGCCATCGTCGCCTATCAGCTCAAGCAAACCCCTGTCCGGCAAGTCCGTCTTCAGGAATCCCGCCCGTGACCCCCGAATCCCTCCGCCAACTCATGCAAGCGGTCCAATCCGGCGAAATCCTGCCTGAAGACGCTTGCAATCGCCTCAAAGATCTTCCCTTTGAAGACCTCGGCTACGCGAAAATCGACCACCACCGCTCCCTCCGCACCGGCATGCCCGAGGTCATCTACGCCGCCGGCAAAACCGCCGCCCAGATCGCCGGCATCTTCGCCGGCATGGCCGCCTCCGGCGTCAACGTCCTAGCCACCCGCAGCACCCCCGAGCAATTCGAAGCCGTACTCGAAGTCGAGCCGCGCGCCATCTACCACCAGCTCAGCCGCTGCATCGCCCTCCACCAAAGCTTTACCCAATCGCAACCCGGCCTCATCGCCGTAGTCTGCGCCGGCACCAGCGACCTCCCCGTCGCCGAAGAAGCGTGCATCACCGCCGAGCTCATGGGCAACAACGTCGAGCTCATCGCCGACGTCGGCGTCGCCGGCCTCCATCGCCTGCTCGCCCAGCGCACCCGCATCCAGCAGGCCACCGTCCTCATCGTCTGCGCCGGCATGGAGGGCGCCCTTCCCTCGGTCGTCGGTGGCCTCGTCGCCGCTCCGGTTATCGCCGTGCCCACCAGCGTCGGCTACGGCGCCTCTTTCGGCGGACTCGCCGCCCTCCTCGGCATGTTGAACTCCTGTTCCCCCAACGTCAGCGTCGTCAACATCGACAACGGCTTCGGAGCCGCCTACATCGCCACCCTCATCAACCGCACCCGCTCCAGCGCCACCAAACCCGATTCACCCGCATCTCAAGAACAGGCGCGAGAATAGGCGCCATCGACTCCCACATCTCTCCTAGAGGAGGAACGGGCAATGGAGCGTAGAAGCTTCCTTAAATCCGCAGTAGCCGCAGGCATCGGAGCAGCCGCCACATCCAGCGCTGTTGCCCAGGCCGGTCAGACCAAAGCCGTCACCCGCCCCGAATCCCCCGAGATGCAATACCGCGAGCTGGGAAAAACTGGCGAGCGCGTCTCCGTTATCGGCATGGGTGGCTACCACCTCGGCAAGCAGGACGATCCCGCCGAGAGCATCCGTTTGCTCCACAGCGGCATCGACCGCGGCATCACCTTCCTCGATAACTGCTGGGACTACAACGACGGCCTCAGCGAAGTCCGCATGGGCCAGGCCCTTCGCAACGGCTACCGCGATAAGGTCTTCCTCATGACCAAAATGGACGGCCGCGACAAAGAGACTTACAACAAGCAGCTCGAGCAGTCCCTAGGCCGCCTGCAGACCGACACCATCGACCTGGTCCAGTTCCACGAAGTCATCCGCATGGACGACCCCGACCGTATCTTCGCCGATGGCGGAGCCATCGAAGCCGCCATCGCCGCCCGGCAGGCCGGCAAGATCCGCTACATCGGCTTCACCGGCCACAAAGATCCCGTCGTCCACCTGCGAATGCTGGAGATCGCCCAACAGCACAACTTCCACTTCGACACCGTGCAGATGCCCATCAACGTTATGGATGCCCACTTCCGTTCCTTTACGCACCAGGTCATGCCCCTCTGCCTCCAGCAGGGCATCGGAGTCCTCGCCATGAAAACCTTCGGCGACCCCTACATCCTCAAAAGCAACACCCTAAAACCCATCGAGGCCTTCCACTACTCCTTCAATCTGCCCGTCTCCGTAGTCATCACCGGCATAGACAAGCCAGAAATCCTCGACCAAGCCTTCGAAGCCGTAAAAACCTTCAAACCCATGAACGAAACCGAGGTAGCCAGCCTCTTAGCGCGAACCAAAGAAGCCGCCGCCACCGGCAAATTCGAACTCTTCAAGATCAGCAACCACTACGACGGCACAATCGCCAACCCCAAATGGCTCGGCTAACTCAAGGACCGCAGGGGCGTCTGTGCACGATGCGTGATCGGAGACGCTGACAGGGTCCATTCGACGCATCTTTGCGATCAGTTTCCTAGAGTCGACTTATCGTCAGTAATCGCGGCTGAGAAAAATGGGATGAGCAGGTCTTCCGGATCGGAGAGGCTATCTCCCATGAAGAAGCCAACGCCGCACCTCATCCTGGAAGTCCCATACAGACGGTCTTCCAGCTATCTCGGCGTTGGCAAGCTCGGCGTTCCGCTCTTCCAAGAGCAGTGCTCCGCATGGCTATGGCCGTTGCGACCTTCGGTTGCGCGGATGCGGATGAGTTGCGGCGGGCAGTTGGAATGCGGCGCTCGTGGGAGCGAATGAAGACACTCGAAGGCCGTCTCCGCGCGGGCATGACCGCCAATGGCGTTGATACAAAGACTCAAGAGAGAGTCATCAGCAGATAAGCCCATTTGCCCTTAACGACTTCACAGAGTCGCACGCGGCTATAACCGCGTTAGACGCCGTGTCTGTCGGCCGACCCTGTCAGGGCAAACTATAAGCATAGAGACTATCGCCGGCAGCAAACAACAGCCATTGCTTTCTCCCCAGCATGTAAGTAATAGGTCCGTCTGACTCATTGGCAGTTAGAGCGTGGTGCCAGAGTATCTGACCCGTGTCTGCACTGAAGATAATGACGCTCTTCTGATCGTCGCCGGAAATGAGCAAATTACCGGCCGTGGTGAGAATGCTTGCGCCCAGCGTGGCCGGCGCGTTGTTGATATTGGGATACTCATGCTGCCATACCGGCTCGCCGGTCAGCGGGTCGATAGCCTTAAGCACACGTTTCGAAAGACCGATCCCTGCACCCGTACCACCGTAGCCAGCAGGATGGTCGCTCGTGTCGATGAGATAGTAGATCGCCTTGCCCTCTACCGAATTCACGTAGAAGAGGCCCGTTTTCGGGTTATAAGCCGGCGCCTGCCAGTTCGTGGCGTTTACGATGTTGATCGATCCGCCGACGGAGGGATCCTTGTCGGGTATCGGAATTGGCTCACCATTCGCGGATAAGCCAGAAGAATAGTCCAGCGGGACGAAAGGCTTGACGACGAGATATTTGCCGGTAACTCGGTCGAGCGTCACAAAGAAGCCGCTGCGGGATGCCTGGGCTACCAGCTTGCGCGGCTTTCCATCGATGATCTTATCGAAGAGGATCGGCGCAGTGGTGTTATCGAAGTCATGCGTGTCGTGCGGAGAAACCTGGAAGTACCACTGAAGCTTTCCCGTATCGGCATTCAGCGCCACGATTGCTTCTGTCCAGAGGTTCGCCCCAGGGCGTCCTTGCCCCGCGAAGACTGGATTGGTGTTTCCCGTGGGCCAATAGAGCAGGTTGAGCTCCGGATCGTAGGTACCTGGCATCCAGGTCATGCCTCCTCCGTGCTCAGACGCTGCCAGGTTTGGCCAGGTCTTGAGCGCGGGGTCGCCGGCGCGCGGGGTAGACCACCACGTCCACTGCAGTGCGCCCGTGGCAGGATCGAAAGAGTCGAGAAATCCGGGCATGTCCATCGCGTCGCCACCCACGCCAACGATCACATGATTCTTCACCACCAGCGGAGCCGAGGTCGAGAAGTACTGCTTGCGGGCGTCTGCGAACTTTTTACGCCAGAGTTCTTTGCCGGTAGTTGCGTCGAGAGCCACCAGCCAGTTATCGGGAGTGAGGAAGTAGATGGAAGTCTTCCAGATTCCGACCCCGCGCTGGCCTACGAGATGGCCGCCATGGTCGATCCAGTCGTAGTGCCAGATATCCTTGCCGGTATGGGCGTCCAGTGCCCAGACGTGATCGGGAATCGTGATATAGAGCACCCCATCCACAAGCAGCGGCGTGCACTTGATCACCGGCTCAGGCGCACCGCGCTGCGCGCCGACTGAGGTGATCTTGTAGACCCATTGCTGGGTGATCTTGCTGACGTTCTCCGCCGTGATCTGGCTCAGCGTACTGTAACGCTGGCCAGAGTAGTCTCCGTTGAAGGTTGGCCAACTGGAAACAGGAGGCAGTCCCAGCGTCTTTGGATCGAGCAAAACCGCAGGACCGGCGTGCGCCTGGAGATGGGTAAGGAAAGGCAGACCGAGCGCCAGGATCGCCACGTGGAGCAGAGACATCGGCTTCATTTGAGCGTCTCCAGGTACGCGGTAACGTTGTGCATATCATCGTTCCCGAGAGTCATGATCAGCGCCTGGTGGGGCGCAAGAGGGTCCTTCATCCTTAGATCGACTCCCGGTTCGCGCAAAATCGCATGTGTCTGCCCGCCGTCGTCCACCAAAGTGACTCGGAAATCGCTGACCTGTATGACGCGCCCGGAGATCGAGTGGCCATCTGCGGTATGGACGGTCGCAGTGATCGCCAGCGAGTTATCGGCAGGGCGAGCCGGCCAGATCCAGCCGCGTTGGAGTTGATCAGGCGAGCGAAACCGCGACGCGATGTGAGAGAAGCTGTCAGCCGCGTGGCAGGAACTACAGTTAGCCGCGACATACGCCTGTCCCTCGGCCACATCGCCCACCACAACACTGTGGAGCTGGTACGTTCCCCGATTGGCAACGTCTTCGACTTGCTGGTGCAGGAACTCTGCAAGGTCAGCAAGCTCCCCATCCGAGAGCCGCGAAAAGGCCGGCATACCTTTTTCAGGCCGTCCCGCTTTCAGAAAGGGCGCGAGGTGTTCCCCGCGATCGTCTCCAAGGACAATGTCTGAAGTGACGAGGCCTGGACCCGTGGCGCCGCGTGCCTGCGGACCATGGCAGAAGGAGCAGTTCTGCTGATAGATGGGCGCTGCGCGCGCCGCAGCCACCTTGTCCGGCGCGCGTCCAAGACCGAGAAACGCCCGGGTCGCAGCAGCTCTCTGTTCTGGTGTTTGACTGGCTCCTGCTTGGGTCCCGCTGGCGGGTTGCACCTCCTGACCCACCGCTGCGATCACAAGAAGAAGAAAGCCGCTGGCCAGAGCTGCTGCTACGGGACTACGGCGCATCCAAAATCCTCCACGGCTCTGCGAGAAATGCACCGGGCGAGATGATTCAAAGTCATAACTGAATAGACAATCCGACGCCAAGATATTGTATACATTGATCTGTCACCATGACCTGCAAAGTTTTGAATTCGAGTGCCTGACTCTTGCCGGCCTGAAGGAATGTCGCTGTGAAGAAGATGGGCAGTGGAACGCAGACGTGGGACAGAATGGTGATCAACCGCGTGGCCCGCGACAGTTTGGCGGTAATAGTCTTGTGCATCGGCCCATTCGGCATATCCCTTGAAGCGAAGGCACCTGACCTGCCCGATGCGATGCATAATTCATTTGCCTCCAATCCTGCAGCCGTACCGCCGGTAAGCTTCTCTATGAGCAGACATGCCAGGACTGTCATGGCGGAGACGGTAAAGGAGATCGTGGTCTGACACTGGGAAACCTCGGTGGCACTTCCAGGCTGGCGGCAACACTGCATCTGCCCCGATGAGCTACTCTGTGGACGGCAAACAATACATCGCAATCGGAGCCGGCAACGTGCTCCTCAGCTTCGCTCTATCAAACTAAGAGGCGCTCAAGCGCGGTCAGTGAGTGGTGGATTGATGCAGGCTAGTAGAGCTCGATACCGCGTCGTTGCGTTGGGCATCGGACTGGCCATCCTTTCCTATATTCAACGTGTCGCCATCTCCCAGGCGGCAGGTCCAATCTCCCACGATCTGCACTTCAACAAATCCGACATGGGTCTCGTCTTCGGCGCTTTCGGGCTATCCTATGCAATCTTCGAACTGCCTATGGGCCTGCTGGGAGATCGCCTAGGCGTTCGGCGCGTGCTCATTCAAATCGTCCTCGCATGGTCCTTCTTTACCGCCCTCACCGGCGCCGCCTGGAACCTCGTTTCCATGTACGCGATTCGCTTTGTGTTTGGTGCCGGCGAGGCTGGCTGCTTCCCAAACCTGACCAAGATGCTGAGCGTGTGGCTCCCTGCGCGCGAGCGAGTCACCGCGCAGTCGTTGATGTGGGCTTGTACGCGCTGGGGCGGCGCGGCGACGCCGCCCATCGTCCTTGCCATCGTCTCGCTCTTCGGCTGGCGCTGGGCATTCGTCGCGTTTGCCCTGCTCGGCGTACTGTGGTGCGGGATCTTCTCCGCATGGTTCAGAAATGATCCCGCCGAACACCCTGCCGTCAACGCCGCCGAGTTGGAACTGATCGAGAGCCAACGCAATCTGCAGGTGCATCGCGGCCCACGGCATAATTGGCTCTCCGTTTTGCTCACGCCGCAGGTCGCAATTCTGGTGCTGCAGTACTTCTGCTTTTCGTTTGTCTGGTATTTCTACGTCACCTGGCTGCCCACCTATCTCCGCGAAGCTCGCAGTGAAACGCCCGCTCACGCCGCCACCCTCTCCGTGTTGCCACTGCTGTTTGGCGGCTTCGGGTCGCTGTTGAGCGGACTTCTCCCCATCCGCATTCCTCGCCGCCGGATTGCTTTCTTCGGATTTCTGGGCGCGGCGGTTTTGCTCTTTACCTCCATGCACGTCCAAGCTGTTCTTCCAGCGATGGTCTGCATGGCGATGGCCAGCTTCTGCAGTGATCTGACCATGCCCATCTCATGGAACGCCTGCGTGGATATCGGCGGCTCTTACACTGCGACCGTCGCTGCAACGATGAACATGCTGGGCAATCTCGCCGGCTTCGTTGCGCCCGTCGTTGGCGGCATCATTTTGCAGCGTACGGGCGGCCGATGGAGTCCGCTGATATACCTGATGGTTGGCGCGTCCGTCATTTCAGCGCTGTGCTGGCTCTTTCTCGATCCAAGGCCCCAAGCAAGCAACCCCATCGTCGCCTTCAACAAGCTTCAAACAGCGACTGACATCGAAGCGGGTTCACTTTAGATACGCTTCATAAACCCAATCGACGAACTTGCGTCGAATACCGGAGGAAACGATGAAGATTGATCTCACAGGCAAAACGGCAGTCATCACCGGCGCGAGCCGCGGCCTGGGCGAAGCGATGGCCACAGCTCTGTCCGAGGCAGGTGCACAGATCGCGCTCGTCGCTCGCGATGTGAACAGGCTGGCAGCGGTGCGTGCCGCCCTGATCGCCAAAGGCGGTGTAGCAGAAATCTTTACCGCGGACGTCACGCGCGAAGACGACGTCGCCGCTATCACAAAGCAGATTCAGGACCGCTTCGAACATCCGCAGATCCTGATCAATAACGCAGGCATGAACATTCGGAAGAATCTGGTCGATTTCTCTCTGGACGAGTTCCGCAGTGTATTGGATTCGAGCCTGATCTCGACCTTCCTGATGTCGCGGGCTTTTGTTCCCGGCATGGCCGGCACCGGCTACGGCCGCATTATCAACCTGGGCTCGATCATGAGCCATGTCTCGCTGCCTGGACGCACCGCTTACTCGTCCGCGAAGGCTGCGCTTCTGGGCCTGACGCGCGCGCTCGCCCTGGAGCTGGCGGGCGACTCGATCACCGTGAATGCCATCAGCCCCGGCCCCTTCAGCACGGATATGAACGCAGCCGTCATCAACAATCCCGAGGCCAACGCGAACTTTCTCGCAAGCCTTCCTATCGGCCGCTGGGGCGAGGTGAAAGAGATTGGCGCGTTAGCCTGCTATCTCTGCTCGGACCTCTCCAGCTTCATCACCGGAACCGACATCCTGATCGACGGCGGATGGACGGCGAAATAGATCTGCAGTCGAGCAAGCCAACGCGTACACTTGTGCAAGCCCCATGCTTCAACCTAAGGCGTTGGTGGCGCCGTTGGCTTGGTCGCCCCCGGAGCCTTGTAATCGACCAACTCATTCACCGGATGTTTGCCCGCCCACGCAATGCCACGGAGCAGCATCTGCTGCACCTGGTAGTTGCTAAAATTGGCATAGATGTGGCCCTGCATCCATACGAACGCGCGTGCCGGCTGGCCGCCGGGCAGAGTATGTTCATAGGTCCAGATCTGCGGCGCCACTTCTCCCTTGTGAGTCCCAGCGCTCGGAGTGCCCGCAGTCACGCTGGTCGCGAGCACATGTATCTTGGGATTGTGCGCCCACGTCATCGTGAAGAAAGCCTCATCCCAAAGCGTAATGTCAGTCATGCCCTGCATGATCGGGTCGGCTTTATCCACGATCGTGTAGGGCACTGGAGAATCCAGCGTGTAATTGACATCTCCATGATGTTTCGCTCCACCAACCAGCGTCGAGAAATAGGCCGGATCAGGGCCGCACAACGAGTCGTGCAGGCTCACAATGCCGCCTCCGCGTTTTGCAAAATCCTCTATGACGGTCTTCGAATCGCCTCCAAGAAACGCCGCGTCGCCCTTGTAAATCACCAGCACATCCGTGTGCTCCAGATCGCGAGCGCTCGGCGGATGGAACGCGCCGTCCACTACTGCCCCGTGCGCGGTGAGCAGCTTGCTCCAGTCAGCGAGCCATTGCGGATAATCGTGCTGTCCCTCAAGGTGCGATTTGAGTCCGGCCCATAAGTAGATATGCATCCCACTCATGTTCTGGCCAGGAGTATTGAGAAAGCCATTCGGTCCTGGCTGCGTCGAGGAATGCGGTGCAGTCGGCTGCTGCGCTGAACACCAGCCGCAGCAAGCGAGAAGTGCGATGCCCAGCGCTGCCGCCACTGGGTCCATTCGCTGCCTCAGATACATGAATCACCTCTGTTGATCGGGCCAAAACATAGTACCAAATACGAGCGCTCTCAAACCCAAACAGTTTCAAGACCGATACATCATACCTTGACTGCGATCCCGCTCGCAGAGATCAGCGAATCGATGGAAGGTGAAGTACACTGATCTCGAAGTAGACCGGGTGGACCAGATGGCATAGTTGTAGGAGAACAATCTGCGGCTGAAGCGATTTGCGGCCGATCTGACACCGGACAAGACGACGTTACAGGACGTGCTCTCATAATAATGGTGAGGTTTTTGCGGCATGAGCCGGGCACAGAACATCCAGTATGAACCAACCATCTAACGTTGAAAAGGATGAATCCGCATGCAAACGCCGACCACATTGTGGATATGAAAATAAATCAAATTGTCCGGTCAATAACCAGCGTTGCAGCATGCATCTTATTCGTTGGCGCTGCTCATGCTGAGTGAAGACTATTTCTCGCTAACGATTATGGGGCTCAAGGGAATGGTACAACGACCGAAACTGTATCGCTCCAGAAAGCCATCGATGCCGCTGCCGCTGTAAAGAGCACTGTAACATTGAAACCCGGTCTTTATCTAACTGGATCCTTATTCCTGAAATCGGGCGTCACTCTCGATATCCCCAAAGGCGCAACCCTCATTGAGTCAGAAGACCTCGCAAGCTATCGATCGAATGAATGGAACAGATTTCCTCTTCTCACAGCATTCCGCATATTGCACATTTTTGAGCAATGGCAATGGCACTTTTAGTGAGACATGCGCCAATTGAATCGGAGCAAAAGATCCGAAAGTGTAAGAGTAAAACCTGATCATCCAATTCGCATTGCACATCCGGGCTGATGGCGTTTTGCAACCCACAACCCAACCCACAAAAAATCGCGCCTACAATGGCGTTCCAGGATTTGCACGAGCTTGGACGACCAAAGAGCGCTGCCCACCTCCGGCAGAAAATCTACTGCGACTACAATGACTGCAGCCTCTGCGAATCCAGATCGCTCGTGGGCTTCATCCGAGCCTCAACGGTGACTCGGCCCGAAATCAACAGTTGATCCAATGGTTACTTGTCCGGGACGCCTACTATTTGGCAACTTGCCTTGATTCTCATTTCGATGAGTGAATTGGCGATTTGTCACTCGTTGAGAAATCACCAAGGCATTCGTTGACGGAAAAGCACAATCGAGAAGCCGACCTGCAAGGACCAAAGCTGAGAACACACTCGCGTCCGGGGCGCGACGCCGATCCGGGAGCGCTAGCCGCTACATGAGGACAGCTGAATCGGGTATCTGCCTGCCCCCTTTCAGCCTGCCTGCTCCGTCTGCCGTAATTTGTAGCGAAGAATGGCTACACCTGAGGAACTCCGTGTAAAATACTCGCTTCTAGGATGCAGCAGACTTCGTCTTGATAGGCCATAATCGAAAGCAGCGGAGGCGCCTTGAGCCTGATAAAGGATCTGCAATTCTCGTTGCGTCAGTTGCGCAAAGCCAAGATTTTCGCCGTGGTCGCGGTGGTTACCCTCGCGCTGGGCATCGGATGCAACACGGCAATCTTCAGCGTGTTCTATAGCGTGCTGCTGCGTCCGCTTCCGTTCTCGGAACCGGATCGCCTTGTGATCGTCTCGGAGCGGGCAACGAGCTTTCCCATGCTCAGCGCCTCGTGGCTGAACTTTAAGGACTGGAAGGCGCAAAATAAGTCGTTCGAAGAGTTCGGAGCGACTCGCGTGGTGACGATGGCGCTGACCGGGAGTGGCCAGCCGGAGCAGATTCCCGGGCAGATGATCAGCGGAAATCTGCTGCCCATGCTCGGAGTCAACACGGTGGCCGGCAGGGCGATCAGTACTGTGGACGACCAGCCTGCATCTCCGGCCGTCGCGCTTCTGGGCTATGGGTTGTGGCAGCGCAGGTTCGGCGGCGCGGAGAGTGTCATCGGGCAGACCATCACCCTTGATCGCCAGACCTACACTGTCATCGGGGTGCTTCCGCAGCGGTTCGAGTTGCTGCAGCAGGCTCCGGATTTCGTCGTTGCCATGGGTCCGTGGGCCAGCAAACTACCGGATGACCGCTCCTGGCACCCGGGCATCAACGCCATCGCACGGCTGAAGCCCGGCGTTTCGTTGATCCAGGCGCGAGCGGAGATGAGCACTATCGCCAAGCGGCTGTATGCACAACATTCGACGGACAACATTGCGATCGATGCGGTGGTGAATCCAATGCAGGCGCAGTTGGTGAGCGAGGTTAAGCCGGCGTTGACTATGCTGCTCGGAGCGGTGATCTTTGTGCTGCTGATCGCGTGCGGCAACATCGCAAATTTGATGCTGACGCGCGCCACGGCGCGGCAGCGCGAGATCGCCATCCGCATGTCGCTGGGCGCTTCGGACTGGACGATCGTCAAGCAGTTGATCGTGGAAGGGCTGGTGCTTTCGCTGACAGGCGCGGTGGCGGGAGTTGCGCTTGCCTATCTCTTGATGCCGTCGCTGCTGCATGCCGCAGGAGGCGTGCTGCCGCCGGGCGCGGAGGTCCACATCGACGCCCGGGTTCTGCTGTTCACCGTCATCCTGTCGATTTGCGCCGGTGTGTTCTTCGGCATCGCACCGGCGAGTCATATCCGGATGAGGGAGTTGCGCACAGTTTTGAACGAGACGGAGCGAGCCGGCAGCGGTAAGCGCACCAAGCTGCTGCGCAATGGGCTGGTAGTCTCGGAAATTTCGCTGGCGCTGCTGCTGATGATGGGAGCTGGGCTTTTTGTACGGAGTCTGAGTCGACTGTCTGCCGTCAACCTTGGATTCTCGGACGATCACCTGCTGGTCGCTGATCTTCCGGTGCCGCCGGCTGGCGCCGCTCCGGCGGAGGCACACCGCAATATGGACTTTTACGAGAACACGCTGCGGGAGTTGCGTAGGCTTCCCGGCGTCAAGTTCGCCGCCGCCTCATCGTTTCTGCCGGTGAGCGGAAGGGGGAGTGTGATCCACTTCAATATCCAGGGAAGGGCGCCGCGAAATCCTTCTGAATATGTAATGGCGAACTACCGCGTCGCAAGCTCGGAGTACTTTCAGGCGCTTCGAATTCCACTGATCGCAGGACGATGGATTGAAGACTCTGATCGTGAGGGTGCGCAACCTGTGGTGGTGATCAATCAGGCGATGGTGAAGACGTACTTCGGAGATCAGGCGCCGCTTGGAAGGAAAATGCAGATCGGAGCCATACCCGATGACACCACTCCCTGGATGATGGTGGTTGGTGTGGTGGGCAATGTGAAGCAGTCGCTGGTAACCGATATGCCAACCGAGATGTATGTGCCGTATCGCCAGGCGAATGAGGTTCTTCCGGTACAAACGATGTCGGTTGTGATGCGAACCGAAGTCGACCCGCGCCTGCTCGTTTCGGATCTGCGGTTGACGGTACGCAGAACCAATCCGGATCAGCCGGTGGTGCGCATCCGGACGATGGAAGAGAATGTGGCGCAGAACTTCTCGCAGCCACAGTTCCGCGCGCTGCTGCTGTTGATCTTCGCAGGACTCGCGCTGCTGATTGCCGCGGTGGGAGTCTACGGTGTGATGGCGTACTCGACGGCACAGCGCTCAGGTGAAATGGCGATTCGGATGGCGCTTGGATGCAGCGTCGAACGAATCTTCACCCTTGTGCTTACAGATGGGCTGCGGCTCATACTAATCGGGGTTGGGATTGGGACCGCGCTGAGTATCGTGGTGGGACATTGGTTGAAGTCGCTGCTGTTTGGCGTCTCGTCCACCGATGCGATGACCCTTTTGGTCGCGATCGTGGTGGTTATGGCCGCAGGGGTGGCGGCTAAGCTGCTTCCGGCGCGGAGGGCATCGCGGGTTCAGATTGCGGCTATGATGCGTGAGAACTAGATTCCCAATTTGTGAGTTTTGCATTTCCTGATTTTTGCTCGCTGATCTCTCATCCCTGGCTCCTGCGCTAATTCGTACTTCACTGTGAGTGGTGTTATCACGGCTGAGAGAACGGTTTTGAGAAGAGACTATAACGTGCAATAACTCACTGACCTCGCGCTCAATGTGCGCACCGCAACCTGCGCAGGAGCGCGAGCCAACAGGGTTGAGACGCTGGCATCAGGAGCCGGGGGAAGCTGGATGTATTACCGGCTGCTCGGACAAGTGATCGCTGCCAATTGACTCGTTTTCACTTTCTAGGTGAGCGCATTATCATCAATGCGCTCACAGAGACGATTACTCCATGGAAGCAAAATGCCACAGCTCTCGTTCTTACCCCAAGGTCGCTTGGCGCAAGATTCGGCCACCTCCGAGCCCCAGCGATTAACATTGAAGTATGGCAATTCACGAGATAGTCTCAACGATCGACGCATACATCGCCAGACTGAAGGCGGGACGAGAGCTTCTCGCCTCTCTATACACACCGTCAGAAACAATAAACAAAAAAAACAGAAAGCTAAGAAAAAGCCGAGGAAAGCCGCAATCCATTAAAGTGCCCGTCCCGCCACCCGGTGCATCGCAAGTCGCCATCCAAATTGTGCCAGCCCGAGTGCCGCGCCGACGACAACGTCTGGAAAAGTCTGAGTCACAGAAATTCTCCGCATTGGGCGGACCGATTCCAAAAGGACCTGTGGTAATCCGTTCGTCCGAACTGGCCCACATGCAGGCAGGATCAAGTGAAGCTCAACCCACCGTCCCCGCACAACAACTCACCGCATCTCGTGGCGCCTTGGAGGAACTCGCTCAAGAGGTCGCAAAGCGCCTTGCGATCTCTGCGGCAAGAGCGAACACATCCGCGCGGTAGCCCTCGCCATCTGTGCGAAGTTCGGAATCGACATCTGGATCAGACGTCTTTATTCGGTGGAGGGGAAATCCTGGTAGAGCACATGTTCGAACTGGGGGTGTCGATGGCGCGAGTCAACTGTCACGCGGTACTTAAATCTAGAACAACGAGGGGTTCACTGCATTTGAATCGGTCGTGACAGGGCAGCCCGCGATAACCTTTCCTGGCACGAACAACAGCCTTTCCAAGCTTGAGCGATAATCAGTGGATGGTGCTGCAGGAATGCGAATCTACGTTTGGATTGTTTCGATAATGGTTCTTGGCGGACTCGTACCATGGGGCTGGTGGTACCAACATCGCCGTGCTTGGCCCACATCTAAGAAGGATGAATCAATGCGGCGTCATGTAAACAAAACTTATGACTGAAGCCAGGTCGCAGTGTGACGATCCAACACGAATCCTTGCCGAAGGAGCTATTGAGAGGAAAACCAGGCGCCAACGGTCGAGCTCTCAGTTTCCATATTCCTCGACTGGGTGAAAATCACAGATTCCTTGCGGTGTATCAGACCGCAGACCACAGAAGCTAAGAGCTTAACTGGACTTTTCGCCCCGTTGTTCCAAATACCTGTTCAGGCAGGGAACCTTAGAGTCCATGTCGGCAAGCTGCGATTTGTGTTGGGTGACGGTCAGGAAAACGGCAACCGATCTATCGTCAACATTCCTGGCCGGGGTTAGCTCTGGCTTACCGAATATACGGAACAGAAATCATTGGGTTGCGCTGATGCGATGAGCCGAGAGATTCCAATTCTCAGGCGTGTTGAGAACGAGGCGGAAAACCCATTGGCTTCATGCATCTAGGCGGTCAATAGGGAACGGTTGGGCGCTCCGCCGCGATGAATGATAATGGGAGTTGTAGCAACCGGACGCCCCGCAAAGCACGTGTGTGTCCAGGCCTTCACTCCGCATCATTCGACGCGGTTAATGTTGGACTTGCCCTCTGTGGCCTCTGTCTTGGACCCTTTCCCATGACTGGAATTTATCGATGGAACTATGGACGGAATATGAAGGACGCACGATTGATGGCGCCTTTCCGCTGAAAAAGCTATTGCTCCCGGAAGGCCGGAGTGCCTTCTTTTCTACTTCGAACGGCAAGGGAGCTCCGACAGTCATACGACTGATTGCAGCTCACTTTGACGAAGAGGAAATCCTGGCTCGTTGGCGGGGAGTCGAAGCGCTTGGCCACCCCAACCTGCTGAAGATCGAACAGTATGGCCAGCTGGTGCTGGATGACACGACCGTGGTCTATGCCGTGTTCGAGCCGGCGGACGCCAGTCTGGACGAGGTGATTGCCGGGCAGCAATTGATCGTAACCGAGGCCAGGCAACTGGCGTCCAGCCTCGCTTCGGCTCTCGACGTGCTGCACAGGCATGGGTTCGTGCATGAGCATGTCGAGCCGGCGAATGTGTTTGCGGTGGGTGAGGTGGTGAAGTTGCGGGGCGACTGCATTCGGGAGACTCCGGAGGGGGAGGTTGGCCTGGACGCCAAGAGACGGGATGTTCACGATCTCGCCGTGGTGTTGCTGCGAGCGATGACACAGGCGGAAACGCTGGAGGTGGCGACGAAGGTGCAGCCACTGCCGGTTCCATTTGATGAGATCGTGCGAAACGGATTGAGCAGTGCGTGGGGGCTGGAGCAGATTATGGCAGCGCTCGATGCAAGAGGACCTGCAGCTTCAGTGGCACCAGCTTCGTCGGTAAGCAATACGGGGACGGAGCCGAGCGATGCTGCCAAGTCTTCAGCGGAGCCGGCCTCGAGACGGGATAAGCCAGAGCCAAGCCTGGTGAAGGGGCGGTTTGTTCCGCCTGGGGCACGGACGCATTTTGTGATGGAGGACGGAGCTCGCAGGAGTTTGCCGCCGGCCAAGTGGCTGGCGGCGATGGGGCTGGCGGCGCTCCTGGTCTTCTGGCTGATCTGGCATGTTACACACGTCCGGCCTGCGAATCAAAACCCCGCGACGCAGGGGAGGTCGGCGGTTGGTTCTGCAACTGTCTCGCCGGGTTCTGGACTGGCAGGCACGGGACATGCGGGAACCGCACAGACTGAAACGGGCAGTACGGCAAAGCCGGCTTCGACCGGTTCTTCTTTGGCCGGGAAACATCCTCTGCCTGCGCAAGAGAATGCTGAAGCGGGTACTCGCGAGCAGTGGAGGGTGGTGGCCTTTACGTACAACCACGCCGAACAGGCACAGAAGAAAGTGGAGACGATTGCGCAAAAACATGTAGATCTGCGCCCGGAGGTATTTACTCCCACTGGTCGTGCACCCTACCTGGTGACGGTCGGCGGGGTAATGAGCCGCGACCAGGCGTTTGCTTTTGCGCAGCAGGTGCGCAGGTTAGGTCTACCTCGCGACACCTATGCACAGAACTATAGCGGCAGGCGGCGATAACCTGGCCACGGATTGGGCGACGATTCATCAACCCATCGCAAGCCCTCGCACGGCATCGCGGCCTCGTTGCAGTCTGACGACGCCAGACTGCTTGGTCCTATGTTCCTTCGCCGGCTAGTTATTCTTCGAGCCATAGAGTGTGATCACCGAGACGAAAAGAAGTCGGAGAGCGGTCTCTGCTTCAGGATGAAGTCATACGCGCCAGCATCGAAGGAGGTTGTTTTGTATTGGGCGCCTTCCATTACGGCGTACACCAAGATCGGAATCGCCATTTGTGGTCGGCGGAGGTCACGGATCAGTCGAATCCCGCCGTGATGACGGGCGAGTCAGGGGACTGTGGGCGCAAGCTTACGGTAGCCGAGCAATTCTGGGATGACGAAGTTGTGATCTGGAAGTCGAACCAGAGCTTCAAAAAAACAGACCCAAGGGCCGATGTCTTACCGAGCCTCGCTCATCGTAATAGCCTCAATCAACACATCCAGCACGGCAACAAATCACCCGAAAGACATGGATGGACATGGCTGCTGGCCGGTTCAGGTTGCAGTCGCAACACTTCCGAACTCTGCCGTGTTGGCTCTGAAGAACTCCTTCAGAGTCTGCGCCCGGCTTCCCGTGATCGTGCGAATTGCATCGGTAATGCCGCAAGCCTCTTCGCTCCGTCTTTCAGTGGATCGAAAGTATCGCCAGAGATGCGACAGATGATCGAGTGCGTGAGGATTGATGTGACCTCTCATGGCTTCGACCCATTGCACATCGGTGATATCGACATACCGTATCTCGCGCTGAAGTACGGCGCTTAGTGTGTCGACGATCTCCTTCACCGTGGGTCTTTCAGCGATCAGATCGTATGCGCTTGCGGACGGCGTCTGTGAATCAGCCAGCAGCGTAGCCGCCACGCGAGACACGTCCTCTGCGCCTACCAGAGAGATGGTGGCGCTCCCATCGCCCCATGGCAGGAAGACTGTGCTCTGTTCGGCGACACTCTTTCCTACCAGCGCCCGCACGTTTTCATAGTACGGTGGCGCGTGCAGGTGAACCGCTCCCACCTCTCCCCAATCGAAGATGCGATCTGCCAGTCCGTGCTGCATATTGCGAAAGCTTGGCGCTTTGCGCGCGGCCAAGAGTTGCGAATTCTGCAGTTGCGAATTGTTGACGACAAGCTCGGTCCTCGCTTCCCGCGCGGCCATAGCAAAGATCGTTGTAGCTTCCAGCAACCCATCCGATACAGAGTAGGTAAAGTAAGCGCGTTTTATCCCTCTGAGAGACGCGCGGACGGAGTCTAGGTCCAACAAATCCCCTTGCACAACCTCCGCCCCGAGCGCCCGGAGAGCATCGGACCTTGCATCCAGCGTATGGACGAAGGCACGAACCGGAATACCTTTTTCCAGCAGAAGAGCGGCTATGCGGCGTCCTGTGGAGCCCTGTGCGCCGCCAGCCGCACCCGTGACGAGTATTAGTTCAGACATTGTTCTTCTCCTTCATGAAATGGGTTTCGAGAAAAGGAAATGGCACCTGTTACAGCGGGGTTGATCTGAGCTGGGATTGGGTCGCATCGCCGATGAGGACTGGAGCCGCCTGGAGCTGCGGACGCACCAGCCAATAGAGAGCGACGAAGTGCGTGATCATCAGCACTGGCACGTAGATGATCGGAATGACGTAGGCAGCGCCGAGTTGCCCTGCCAGCGCCGGCAAACCACCCCTGACGGCGTTGTAGTAGGCGTCGAAGAGATCGACGGTTCCGACGAGATTGAAGGCGACGACGAAGAACCAGAAGAGCGGACGGATTCTTGCCATGAGAAGTGCCAGGATGGCCAGCACTCCGGTTGTAAAGTCGCCATAGGCGGCAAAGGTGGCAAAGCCTGCAGGGAGATGGGGGCCCACGATACCGGGAATCAAAAAGACGAGCCCGAAGAAGCGGAAGCTGTGTATTGTGGCGATGACTCGCTGCGCTTGGAATCGGCTCCTCGATTTGAGTTTGGGTAACAGGAAAACACTGAACCAAAGCAGGCACGCGACATAGCCCAGGACGAGGTGGATGGGGAAGATAATTTGTGGCGACATTTGGCCTCCTACCCGCATAAGATTATGTACATCATCCTACAGATTCAGATTTTCTTGGTATGGGTCGAAGGCGGGCGCTTGAGACCCGATTGATTGCATCCTGAGATGATTTCCAACATCCTATAATCAGCCATGCGTTACCGCCCCGAACACAAAGCCGAGATTCATCGGAAGATTGTGAAAGACGCCTCTCGGCGCGTTCGCGCCGAAGGAATAACCGGCGCTGCAGTTTCAGCCGTTATGCGGGACGCCGGCTTGACCCACGGAGGTTTTTACAAGCATTTCGGAAGCAAGGACGAGTTGCTTATGGAGTCGTTGAGCGAGGCATTCCAGGAAATAGCCGACCGCCTTGCTCACGCCGCCGAGCAGTCCCAACCCGAGACCGCTTGGAAGGCGATCGTGAAGACCTACATGAACCTGGAATATTGCGACCACGTCGAGTACGGATGTCCCTTGCCGGCTCTAGCGCCCGAGTTGGCGAGGGCGGATAAGGTGATGAAGTCCCGGATCTTTGAGGAACTGAAGAAATACAAGAGTCGAATGCTTCCGTTTATGCCTGGCCAGCGAACCGCCGACAAAGAGCGCGCTTTCTTTTCAATCTTTTCAACGATGGTCGGGGCAATTGAAGTCGCGCGGATGCTGCCAGAGCCCATAATGCGAGAGAAAGTGCTGGCCAGCGCAAGAGACCTTCTCTTGCGGAGCTTTTAATCTTTCGCGTCGAATTGGCAGTGGAACTTAGGACGGAAGGGCCACGCCAGTTGGCCGCTGCACGTGTTCAGCGATAGCCACGCGCGAGCAGATATTTTGCGCCAGCCGCCGACGGCAGGACGTTGATCATCGAGTGAAGGTCTTGAGAGCGTCAGCTAATTCGGAGTGACAACTGAGCAAAGTTGCTATGGGTATAGCACCGCTGTGAAAGAGCGAAGGTGCAAAAATAGGTACAGTAGGGATTTTACCCTTGCGCAATTTTAGGACTGTTTATGGCAAAATGGGCTCATTTGGGATGCGCATTGTTCGCGTATTGTTCGTGCGCAGTTCATCTTCATCGCCACGCACACCCCGAGACGGAGGACGCTCCAGGCGAGTCCCCTCTCTCGGAGTTCGATTTCTGCGGCAAGCTTGCTTACGGGATACGGGCTGTCGGAGTCGCCGGGGCGTCGACCCGACCAGGATGAACGGTGCAGGCGTTATAAACGAAGCCAGTTCGCCATTAGGAAACCCACCTCAGGGCATGTGTCCGTTCCGTTGAATTCGGGCTGCTGGCGAGCTTCCGTGAGCGCCACGACCTCCTGAATGAATATCTGAGTAATTGAAAGTCAGACCAAACGCTTATAGTTGTGCTGCCTATCATTGCGTTATCTTTGATCTCTTATTGGCATATTGGCAGCCAAAGATCCCCCAAAGCTTAGGGCAGTCCCTCAAGCGGATTCTGGTCTTTGGCTGGGACTTTCATCGGAACGACTTCTCTGCTCCCAAAACAGATCCGTGCTTTTGTGCTAAATTGTTGACAAATAAAGGCAGCCAAAGCCTTTTCGAATCAGCATCGTTTATTGAACTTTGTTGTTTCGTCTACATCTTGGATGGTCTGATCGCTACGATTTCAACTACAATCGAGGTTCCGATCAGAGACTCTTGCAGCAACTCGGCACTCGCTTCACGACGATCCGCGATCACCGAACATCTCTGTCAGAGTCGAGAATCCCTACCGAAAATCGCTACCGGGTTCAAGAATCAGATACCTTTTGGGTTCGGATGGAATTTTGGCGAACGACAGCATCAGTCTCTCGAGCACTGCGCCAGCTAATAGCTAATGCAGGATCGACTCCGCTCTCGATGCTCGCCAGGGCTCTCCCCGGAAACTCAACGTGGATCGCACCGCCTGGCCGCTTGGAGCGTTCCTCGCTTGTAATCTCTTCGCATGACTCCGGCGCATCGGAGACAAGGACCGGCAGGAAGTGCGTCAGACCATCTCTTCGGCGTGTTAAATCACTGGCATGATATTGACGCCGCCAACGGAACACCTGGTTGCTATTCACTCCATGCAGGCATGCTACCTGCGATACGCTCGCATCTGCCACCAGAGTCGCTTCTACGATCCGACGCTTCTCCGTAACCGTGCGCCAGCGTCGCCTCCGTCCTCCACTCCCAACTAACTCCGCTTCTGACGCGATGCCTTGCTCCATACAGGCATCGTCTACCGCTCGGAGCACCAAGTCCAGACGGCCATGGCCAAGCGCTTACTAGTATTCGGGATTGTGTTCGTTGGGAGCGGCTCTGCTTGCTGGATTACGTCGCAAACCCTGTTACAGGAGAGACAACAACCCTACAAGCGCGATCTGGCGTCTGTGAATCATGGAGCCGACGACGGGAGTTGAACCGGTGACTTACTGATTACGAATCAGAAAGCGTCCAGGGCTCATTTCTCTTCACAACATCAACATCTTCAACTTCTTACATGTGATAGTCCGCACGGATCGACGCTTTTCCATTTGCTCGTTTTGCTTAGTCTTCCTTAAGTTGTTGCATCATGTTTCCAACGAAATTCCCGCATTCCTCCGGTCGAGGAGGATGCTTTGGGCGCCACGTTTCCGCAGTCGCCTCCAAACCCGGAATCGTGCTCTTCTGCCTGCGATCATTGGCAGCCCTTCGATCATCCTCTCCAGTAGTAGAGGGGACCGGTCAGGGGAAGCCGTTGCTACGGACGGCGGTGAACAAGAGTCTCCCATTATCTGCCTTACGGAATGTGGGCGATTGCGGACGACATTGATCGAACTAGGCCAATTGCATGATTGCGCCGCAACGAATCATCATGTTGCAATAGTCACCCCAGGGGTACCAAGCATCGAGAGACATTGCGTCTCGAGAATTTGGCGTGTCTTCATGCGCCAACTGTTTCCACCTCGCAGCGCAAATACTCTTCGCGAGTTGTTCCGCGACACCAGATGAAGGTCTATCAGAAGTTATCAAGACCGACTTCGATGCGATGCAGAGAGTGGTTCAAGGCGGAAAACGATGAATCGATTTGTGAAGGTTGCATGGTTCCTGCTCGTGACTGCAGTCTTTTCTGCGGCCGCTCTGGCGTCGGTATCTGTTTCACTCTCTCCCACTACCATTCACGTGCCGCTCGGTGGTCAAACGCAGTTCACCGCAGTCGTTAACGGAACCACCAATGATGTGGTTATCTGGGGCCTTACGGGAACCAATTGCACCGGTACTGAATGCGGTCAGATCACCAGCGGCGGTCTGTATCTGGCACCCGCAACTGCTCCGGCCTCAAATGTTATCGCAGTGACCGCAACATCGCTTGCCGATCTCACTGCGTCTGCCAGCGCCTCTGTCATCCTTGGCTCATCTTCAGACGTCACCGTATCCGTGTCCCCCATCCAGGCGACAGTCCTCGTTGGACAGCAACAGCGCTTCCTCGCGTTTGTTGGCGGCACAACCATCACAAGCGTCAACTGGCAATTGTCGGGTGCTGGCTGCAGTGGATCCTCATGCGGCATGCTCACGTCAGATGGCTTATACACTGCGCCGCCCGGCGTTCCAGCTCCTCCGCAGGTGAACATAAAGGCAGTCTCAGTAGCCGATCCTTCCAAGTCAGGTTCGGCGACGGTTACGGTTATCCCACCCGTCGCGGTGAGCGTTTCCCCCAAGACGGTTCAGGTCAATGCCGGGTTGCATCAGCAATTCACCGCAACCGTAACTGGCACAACGAATGCCGCCGTATCATGGAGCGTCGCCGGCAGCGGTTGCACGGGTGCAACATGCGGGACCATATCGACGAGTGGTCTGTACACTGCGCCTTCCGCAGTACCAAGCCCGGCGCAGGTATCTGTCACCGCAACCTCAGTGGCCGATCCCACAAAGTCCGCCACCGCTTCGATAACGATCATCTCGCCAGTGGCAATAACTCTTTCGCCTGCGACGGCTCAGGTTGTCACTGGTGGCCATCAGCAGCTCACCGCAACCGTAACTGACACAACGAATACCGCCGTATCATGGAGCGTCGCCGGCAGCGGTTGCACGGGTGCAACATGCGGAACTATATCAACGAGTGGTCTGTACACTGCGCCTTCCGCAGTGCCTAGCCCAGCGCCGGTATCTGTCACCGCAACCTCAGTGGCTGATCCCACAAAATCCGCCACCGCTTCGATAACAATCATCCCACCCGTCGCGGTGAGCGTTTCTCCCAAGACGGTTCAAGTCAATGCCGGGTTGCAGAAGCAGTTCACCGCAACCGTAACTGGCACAACGAATATCGCCGTATCGTGGAGCATCGCCGGCAGCGGTTGCACGGGTGCAACATGCGGGACCATATCGACGAGTGGTTTGTACACTGCACCTTCCGCAGTGCCAAGCCCCGCGCAGGTATCTGTCACTGCAACCTCAGTGGCTAATCCCACAAAGTCTGGCAGCGCTTCGATAACGATCATCCCGCCAGTCGCAATAACTCTTTCGCCTGCTACGGCGCAGGTTGTCACTGGTGGCCATCAGCAGTTCACCGCAACCGTAACTGACACAACGAATACCGCGGTGTCCTGGAGCATCGCCGGCAGCGGTTGCACGGGTGCAACATGCGGAACTATATCAACGAGTGGTCTGTACACTGCGCCTTCCGCAGTGCCTAGCCCGGCGCAGGTATCTGTCACCGCAACCTCAGCGGCTGACCCTACAAAATCCGCCACCGCTTCGATAACAATCGTCCCGCCAGTCGCAGTGACTATTGCGCCTGCGACGTCGCAGGTTGTCACTGGTGGCCATCAGCAGTTCACCGCAACCGTAACCGGCACAACGAATACCGCCGTATCGTGGAGCGTCGCCGGCAGCGGTTGCACGGGTGCAACATGCGGAACCATATCGACGAGTGGTCTGTACACCGCGCCAAGTAGCGCCCCCACTCCGAACCAAGTCAAGGTTACCGCAATCTCCGTTGCCGACAGTACTAAGTCCGGCAGCGCTACTGTGAGCATCAACGAAACAATATCGGTGAGCATTGAGCCGGTTGCGGTCCAAGTCGTCATCGGGAGCAGTAAGCAATTCTCCGCCACCGTAAGTGGCACAACGAATACCGCTGTATCGTGGAGCGTCGCCGGCATCGGCTGCAGTGGAGCGGCCTGCGGTTCCGTCACTTCTAGTGGACTGTACTTCGCCCCTCCTGCTGTTCCCAATCCAGCACAGGTCTCTGTGACGGCAACTTCTGTGGCAGATGCGACCAAATCGAGCACTGCCACAGTTGCAATCATTCCGCCAATTGTCGTGAGTCTCTCGCCATTGACGGCGACGATAACCGTGGGTGGTCAGCAGCAGTTCATCGCCAGTGTAACCGGCACTGCAAATACCAACATCACCTGGAGCCTGAGCGGCAGCGGTTGCAGTGGAACATCCTGTGGCGTCGTATCTTCCGCAGGCCTCTATACCGCGCCTGCATCGGTCCCGGCCCCTGCGCAAGTGACTGTCAAGGCGGCTTCCGTGGTCGACCCCAGCAGCTACCGCATTTCAACGGTGACCATCATCCCGCAGGTGTTTGTAAGCATCTCGCCAACGACTGCCGAGCTCGTCGTTGGCAGGGATCGGCAGTTCAGCGCAACCGTTACTGGAACAACGAATCATACCGTCACCTGGAGCGTCACTGGTAAAGGCTGCGCCGGTCTGGCATGCGGTACGATCACCTCGACCGGTTTCTACGGTGCGCCTGGCGTAGTCCCAAATCCAGCGCAGGTTACTGTGACAGCGACCCTGGTCGCCGACACCAGCAAGTCGAGCAGCGCCATAGTAACGATCCTTCCGCCCGTTGCTGTGATCATTTCACCGACGACGACCCAGGTGGTGAGCCGTGGCCATCAGCAATTTACCGCGACCGTAACTGGCACAACAGATACAAGCGTGGACTGGAGCGTGGCCGGTTCCGGTTGCAGTGGAAGCGCTTGCGGCACAATCAGTTCCGGAGGCCTCTACACCGCGCCGGGCACGATTCCGAGTCCTGCACAGGTGACAGTGAAAGCAACATCGCAGGCTGACGGCACAAAATCAGCATTGGCCATCGTGACAATTATCCCCCCAGTCCTCGTAACTATTTCGCCGACCAGCGCCGTTGTGGCTGTTAACAGTCAGCAGCAATTCCGGGCAACGGTTGCAGGCAGCACGAATACTTCCGTCGACTGGAGTATCAGCGGGGCTGCCTGTTCAGGGTCCAGCTGTGGCTCCATCACGTCTGGAGGGTTGTACACCGCTCCGTCTTCTATACCTTCGCTGGCGACAATCATCATCAAGGCTACCTCGCAAATCGACGTATCGCAGTCTGCTTCCGCAGTTGTAAGCATCGTCGCTAATCAGAACTCCAAGCTGCTGGGCCAGTACGCTTTCCAGTTGACAGGATTCGATGTCAACGGTGCATATCAGGCGGTCGGATCCTTCACTGCCGATGGCAATGGGAATGTCACTAGTGGCACGGAAGATGTGAACCGCACGCTCGGTCCTGCGACGGATGTCGCCTTCACCGGCACATACCAAGTGAAGGGAGACAATCGCGGTACGCTTACATTGTCCAACGCGATTGAAACCCAAACCTTCAGCTTAGCGCTCAATGCGGCGGGTACTGGCGGCAGGTTCATCGAGTTCGATGATTCCGGAATTCGCGGTTCGGGCGTCATCGAACAACAGGACACAACTGCATTCAACCTCGCCGCGCTCAAGGGTCCTTACGTCCTCAGTTTGGTGGGCAATAACAGCTCGAGAACTCGCATTGGAGCGCTGGCCATTTTCGACTTCGACGGTTCGGGTGACATTGTGGGCGGCAGCATGGACGTAAACGATGGCGGCACAATCCTACCGACATTCGCTTCATTCCAGGGCATCTATCGCGTCGACGGCACGGGACGCGGCATTGTGAATCTGAGTATCCCCGGATTCGCGGACGGTGCGTTGCAATTCGCCTTCTATGCGGTATCCGCCAACAAGCTGCTGTTGGTTTCTACTAACCAGCTTAGCTCCAGCAATCCAATCCTTGGTGGAACGGCAGAATTGCAATCCGGGGCTCCTTATCTGACCTCATCCTTCAATGGAGCAACAGTGTTCAGCCTTGGCGGAGAGAGGGGCAATATCCCGCAAGTCCTCGTGGGACGCATCACCTTCGATGGCGTCTCCCAGCCTCTGGTCGAGTTTGATCAAAACACCGGCGGCACCATAGCCACAGGCAATGTGCTAACCGGAGCCTTTAGTCTCGGGCTGAACGGGAGCGGCACGTTGAACCTCGATAACTCGAACGGCCTGACCAAGGTATGGGATATATACGCTATCGGGCCAAACCATGCCTTCTTGATGGACGCCTCTTCATCTGAAGTCGGGATGGGCGAACTGAAGCCGCAATCGACCGAGCCACCCTTCTCGAACAAAGACATCGTGGGCACCTATTTGATCGGCTCCGGAGGACCACTGGTTTCCACTGCGACGCTCTGCTCCGGTGTTGCCAACTTCGACGGAATAAATGCAGTGACTGGCACGGAGGACATCAGCCTCAGCTCCGCCCTGTCCGCAAACCAGTCCCTGAAGGGCAGTTATAGCGTATCGAGTTCCTTGAACTACGGCAGGGGAACGTTGATTCTGACCTCACCCAGCGGGGCAACCATTGCACTGTGGATAACGAGTGCCTCCGAGGTATTGGGGCTGAAAATCGATTCGTCGAATTCTCAACCAGTGATTCTGCACTTTGAACAATGACAAAAAGGTCCGCTGGATGTCAGACTCGCAATAATCCGGCATCCGGCTCGACCGTCTTTAGAGTCACTCAAGTAGCGGATTAGTCGCTTTGGGGGATAGCTTGTGCCCCACCGGTGTGTAAACCTGTCCCTCGGACATCTTGGACGCCGATTCTCTTGTATTTGGCCAAGCGTTAGTTCAGCAGTATCAGCTCAATCGAACCGGTCGTGCAGGTTCATAAATTGGGGTGGTGCGCAATAAATGTGGGGCGAATTCTCCGCTCCAGTACGACTTCCGTATTGCTTCAACCAGAAAGGCCTCCGATGATCCCCATCATCAGGTACCCCGTTCTTCTGCTTGGCTTTCTCGCATCGATGGCTGGAAGCCTGGCATCACAGACGATCCACACCATTTCACCGGCATCCGTACAAGCCGGATCGTCCGACTTCGCTCTGACGGTAAACGGGACGAACTTCAGCTCCGACGCGATTGTCGAGGTGAACGGCGAGCCGCTCCTCACCATTCCATATGGCAGCACAACGCTGAAAGCTCTCGTCTTCTCCGAAGATGTGGCAAAGCCGGGAACACTCACTGTAGTCGTGCTGAACGATAGCGGCGCAGTCGCCAACCTCTCGAACAAAGTGACCTTGACTGTGACCGGATCGGGGGCGCCACCGCCAACAACCCCACCCCCCCCCCCACCCCCCCCCCCCCCCCCCCCAGGGGGGGGGTGGGTAAAAAAGGAGTGTACAGTGCCACAAAAACAAATGATTTAGGCACTGTAAC
>Ga0302326_10003434_pt1 | contig 37269 bp, 32 predicted proteins | sample Palsa_T0_3_FD_202264 | JGI IMG/M metagenome (GOLD analysis project Ga0302326, IMG submission 202264) | Peat permafrost microbial communities from Stordalen Mire near Abisko, Sweden - Palsa_T0_3 | ecosystem: Environmental > Terrestrial > Soil > Palsa > Peat permafrost | place: Sweden: Abisko... | reverse complement strand
GGTTCGCGCAAGCGATGCACGCTGAGTACCCCGGCAAGCTCCTCGCCTACAACTGCTCGCCGTCGTTCAATTGGAAGCGCAAGCTCGACGAGCAGAGCATCGCGACGTTCCGCGAGCAAGTTGCCGCTATGGGTTACAAGTTCCAGTTCATCACGCTCGCGGGGTTCCACGCGCTCAATCACAGCATGTTCGAACTGGCGCGCGATTACTCGGCGCGCGGGATGGCCGCGTACGCGGACTTCCAGCAGGCGGAGTTCGCGAGCGAACAGTTCGGCTACACGGCGACACGGCACCAGCGCGAAGTCGGCGCGGGATACTTCGATCAGATCGCGCAGGTCGTTGCCGAAGGAAAGGCGTCGACGACGGCGCTGCACGGATCCACGGAAGAGGAACAGTTCCAAACGGCAACTGCGCACTGACGGGCGCCGCGACGGCGCGATCCACCGGGAGCCCCAGGGCGCGCGCTGCAGCACCTGGGGCTCTCCGCGTTTCCGCTACACTCGCCAGTGCGTGCCGTCGGCCCACCTCACCGCAACGGCCCGGCAACTCGTCGTATGCTTTCCCGCGTACGTGACGTCGCTGTAGAGACCGAAGTGGTGGTTGATCGGCGTATTCGGGGCGAAGTCGCCCACATCGCTGACCGTGCGCAGGAAGTGGCCGCTGGCGTTGCGGTAGCCGACCGCGAACGTCACGCTCTCGGCCGCCTGGCGGCCGCGGTTGACGTATACGATCTGCGTGCCGCTCGCCTTGCTGCTGAGCGCCTTCGGGACGGTGATGAAGCATTGCTGCACTTGGACCGGAGCGGCGAGCGCAGGGGCCGCGAGCGCAAACGTGGCTGCGCCGAGCGCAGCCGCAGCGACGGAAGACAGACGCACGATAGGCTCCCCTCGGTGGGTGCGTACGCGAGCGTACGGAGGATCGTGCGACGAGCGTTCGGTAGTGCCGGTGCGGGGTCCCGTGGGCGTCTACGCGTGCGCGCTCGGTACGAAACGCAGCGCCACGCCGTTCATGCAATAGCGCAGGCCCGTCGGCTTCGGGCCGTCGTCGAAGACGTGCCCGAGGTGGCTGCCGCAGCGGCGGCAATGGACTTCGGTGCGCAGCATTCCGAGGCTGCCGTCGGAGCGCGTCGCGACCGCTTTCGGCAGCGGAGCATAGAAGCTCGGCCAACCCGTGCCGCTGTCGAACTTTGTGTGCGCCGAGAAGAGGGGCAGCCGGCATCCGGCGCACTGATAGATCCCCGCTCGCCGCTCCTCGTCCAGCGGGCTCGAAAACGGGGCTTCCGTCCCCTCGTGCCGGAGCACGTCGTACGCCTCGGGCGAGAGCAGGCTGCGCCACTCCGCATCGGAGTGCGTTACCTCGAAGTGCTCCTCCGGCGCCGCGTGGCCTTCGCGAGCGCGCACGACGAGAACGGCGGCGGCAACGCCGCCGGTCCAGGCGAGGAAGGTGGAGCGGTTCGGGAGCTGTGCCATACCTCATAGTCTACCGCACCGGCGACCGCGGCGCAGTAAGCTGCCCGACACGCGCCGCGACCGGCGGCCGGGATGGTTCGCAGCAGGGTCGCCCGAAGGCGCCCCCCATGACGGAAACGGTCGTGCGCACGACGCGGGAAGCGGGCGTTCTCTGGCTTGCGTTCAACCGGCCCGACAAGCTGAACGCGCTGAATATCGCGATGACCGTCGAGCTGATCGACGCGCTGCGTGCCGCGGAGCACGACCCAGACGTCCGCGTCATCGTGATCTCCGGCATCGGGCGGGGCTTCTGCTCGGGCCAGGACCTCGAGGACTTCCAAGAACGCTACGAACGCGACGAGCCGATCGACGTCGCCCATCATCTGCGTACGACGTACAACGTCGTGGCGTCGCTGCTGCGCTCGATCGAGAAACCGGTCATCGCGTCGGTCAACGGTTACGCGGCGGGCTTCGGCGTGTCGCTCGCGCTCGCGTGCGATCTGCGCATCGCCGCGCAGGAGGCGAAGTTCACGCTCGGCTTCTCGCGGATCGGGCTTGTGCCCGACGGGTCCGGGAGCCTGCTGCTTCCTGTGATCGTCGGCCTCGGCCGCGCGTTCGAGCTGGCGCTGCTCAGCGAACGGATCGACGCGCGCGAGGCGCACCGCGTCGGCCTGGTCAACCGCGTCGTGCCGCTCGCGGAGCTGCAGCCCGCGACGCAGGCGCTCGCCGATCAACTCGCTGCGATGCCGGCGCCGGCAATGGCCTTCACCAAGCGGGCGTTCAACCGGGCGATGCTGCCGGGGTTTGCCGCATGGCTCGATGAGGAGGCCGACTTGCAGCACGAAGCGTCCCTGCACCCCGATCACCGCGAAGGCGTCAAAGCGTTCCTCGAGAAGCGCGCCCCGGCGTTCAGCGGCCGATGAGCGCGCCCGCCGCATCCGCGTTCGACCTCACCGGGAAAGCCGCGCTCGTCACCGGGTCGACGCGCGGTATTGGGCTCGCGATCGCCGAAGCGCTGACCCGCCACGGGGCGCGCGTTGCGGTGTCCAGCCGCAGGCCCGAGGCGTGCGAGCGCGCGCGCGAGCAGATCGTCGCGCTTGGCGGCGAGGCGATCGGCGTCCCGTGCAACGTCTCGTTCAAGGAGCAGCTGCAGGCCCTCGTCGACGCGACGCTGGAGGCGTTCGGTGGTATCGACGTGCTGATCTGCAACGCCGGAATCAACCCGTACTTCGGCCCGCTCGCCGAGATCACCGACGATGCGTACGATCGCATCATGAACACGAACGTGCGGAGCAATCTGTGGCTGTGCAACATGGTGCTCCCGCAGATGGCGGCACGCGGCGGCGGAGCCGCCGTGATCGTCTCCAGCATCGCCGCCCTGGGCGGTACGCGATGGCTCGGTGCGTACGGCATCTCGAAGGCTGCCGATGTCGCGCTGGCCCGCAACCTCGCCGTCGAGTGGGGCCCGAAGAACGTCCGCGTCAACTGCCTCGCCCCGGGGATCATCAAGACCGAGTTCGCCCGGGCACTGTACGAGGACCCCGCGGTCGAGGCGCGCGCGCTGCGGAAGTATCCGCTCGGGCGCCTGGGCGAGCCCGACGACGTCGCGGGCGCGGCGGTATTCCTCGCCTCGCGAGCGGGCGCGTTCGTCACGGGCCAAACGCTCGTGATCGACGGTGGCGCGACCGCCGGCGGATTCGACTAAGCACCGTTCGACGACACGGGAGATTTCGATACGACTATGTCGCAGGCTTCGCGCATCGCCCGGCGCACGTTCCTTGCCGGCTCCGCGGTCGCTGCGGCGGCGTCGGGCCTTCCGCGCACGGTCGACGCGCAGACCGGCGCCGCGCTTCCTGCGCGCCCGACCGAGCTCGGTGCGCCGCTGCGGCCGTACGGCACGCCGTCACCCTTCGAACGGGACGTCGTTCGCGTCGCAGCGGACGGGCCGCCGACTGCGATCTCGTCGTGGGATTTTACGCCGCTCCAACATCTCGAGGGCATCGTGACGCCGAGCGGGCTCGTCTTCGAGCGCAACCACGGCGGCGTTCCGCAGATCGACCCGGCAAGGCACCGCCTGCTCGTCCACGGCCTGGTCGACAATCCCCGCGTGTTCACGCTCGACGACCTGCGGCGCCTTCCGAGCGTCAGCGTGATGCGCTTCCTCGAGTGCTCGGGCAACAGCCTCTCCGAGTGGAAGAAGCCGACGGGTGCGACGGTCCAGATCACGCATGGGCTGGTGAGCTGCTGCGAATGGACGGGCGTGCGCGTGTCGGCGGTCCTGGCGGAGCTCGGTCTCAAACCGGGCGCCAAATGGGTGCTCGCCGAGGGTGCAGACGCGGCGCTGATGGATCGTAGCGTTCCGCTCGAGAAGATGATGGACGACGCCCTGCTGGTGTGGTCGCAGAACGGCGAGGCACTCCGGCCCGAACAAGGCTACCCGCTGCGCCTCCTGCTCCCCGGCTTCGAGGGCAACATGAACGTCAAGTGGTTACGTCGCCTGAAAGTCGCGAGCGAACCGTTCTACACGCGCGAGGAGACGGCGAAGTACACCGACCTGCTCGGGAACGGCGAGGCCCGCATGTTCACGTTTGCCATGGAGGCGAAGTCGGTCATCACGCGGCCGTCGGGCGGGATGCACCTCGGCCGCAGGGGGTCGTACGAGATCTCGGGCCTGGCATGGTCGGGGCGGGGAAAGATCGTGCGCGTGGAGGTGTCGAGCGACGCCGGTGCGAGCTGGAACGCCGCGTCGCTGCAGGAGCCCGTCCTCACGAAGTGCTTGACGCGCTTTCGCTATCCGTGGACCTGGAACGGGGGCGAGGCGGTCCTGCAAAGCCGCTGCGTCGACGAAACCGGTTACGTGCAGCCGACGCTCGCGGACCTCGTTCGCGTCCGCGGCCTCAACTCGTTCTACCATCTCAATGCGATTCAGAGCTGGCACGTTGCGTCCGGCGGCGAGGTGACGAACATCCATGCGTGATCCGCGACGGCGCTTGCCGGCGGCGTTTGCGCTCGCGTTGCTCGCCGGCGGCGTCGCACTGGCCGACCAAACCGGCCTTCCGGGGCGACCCGCGACGGCCGCCGACGTCGCCGCGTGGAACGTGGATGTCGAGGCGACGGGTGCGGGCCTGCCGCCCGGGCGCGGCTCGGTCGCGGACGGCGAGCGCGTCTTCGCGGCGCGCTGCGCGGGCTGCCACGGGAGCGCCGGCCAAGGAGGTCCGATGGACCGCCTCGTGGGCGGCCAGGGGACGTTGGCGAGCGACAAGCCCGTGAAGACGATCGGCAGCTTCTGGCCCTACGCGACGACCGTCTTCGACTACGTGCGGCGTGCGATGCCGTTCGACCGGCCCGGCACGCTGTCGAACGACGACGTCTACGCGGTGACCGCCTGGCTGCTCTTTGCGAACGGCGTCATCGGCCGGGACGCGGTCATGAACGCGCGCACGTTGCCGGCGGTGGCGATGCCGAACCGAGCGGGGTTTCTCGAGCACGATCCGCGCCCAGACGCGCCCTGACGGCCGCCGCTCGGGAATACGCCCGGGCGGAGCGCCGCGCGCCGTCGTCGAAGCCTCGCGTTTCGTCACACCAGGATCCGACGCTACCACCGATCCGAATCACATCACGGAGATGGACACCAGATGAGCGCCTACAGAGCACCGCTGCGCGACTTGCTCTTCAACATCAAGGAGATCGTCGATTTCGAGGCGATCGCGAGCCTGCCGGGCTACGAGGAAGCGGCCGACGTCATCGAGCCGATCCTCGAGGAGGCCGGCAACTTTGCGACGAGCGTCCTCGATCCGCTCAACGCGAGCGGCGACCGCGAAGGAGCGCATTTCGAAGACGGCCGCGTCACGACGCCAAAGGGCTTCAAGGCGGCGTTCAAACAGTTCGCCGACGCGGGTTGGATCGGATTGCCGATGCCGGCGGAGTACGGCGGGCAAGGTCTGCCGCAGGTGCTGGCCACGGCCGTCCTCGAGATGTGGCAGAGCTCGAACATGGCGTTCTCGAACGGCCCCCTCCTGAACCAGGGCGCGATCGAAGCGATCCTGCTGTGCGGCACCCAGGAGCAGAAGCAGCGCTTCATCCCCAAGTTGCTCACCGGCGAATGGACCGGAACGATGGACCTGACGGAGCCGCAGGCAGGCTCCGATCTCGCGCAGGTGCGCACGAAGGCGGTGCCCGACGGCGATCACTACCTGATCACCGGGCAGAAGATCTTCATCACGTACGGCGAGCACGACTACGTCGACAACATCGTGCACCTCGTCTTGGCGCGGACGCCGTCGGCTCCGGAAGGCGTCAAGGGCATTTCGCTCTTCATCGTACCGAAGCGCAAGCTCAATGCGGACGGCTCGCTCGGCGAGCCGAACGACGTGAAGTGCGCGGGCATCGAGCACAAGCTCGGCATTCACGCGTCGCCGACGTGCACGATGAACTATGGCGAGCACGGCGGTGCGGTCGGTTACCTCGTCGGCAAGGAGAACGAGGGCCTGAAGTACATGTTCATCATGATGAACGCGGCCCGCTTCTCGGTCGGCGTGCAAGGCATTTCCATCGCCGACCGCGCGTTCCAGGCCGCGCTCGCCTACGCGCGCGAGCGCGTGCAGTCCAAGGACGTCGCTGCCAAGGAGTGGACGCCGGTCCGGATCATCGAGCATCCCGACGTGCGCCGCATGCTGATGGACCAGAAGAGTCAAATCGAAGCGATGCGCTCGCTCGCGTTTCTGACCGCGGCGCACCTCGACAACGCGCACGCGAACCCGGACGAGAAGGCGCGGGCGGACGCGCTCTCGCTCGTCGAGCTGTTCACGCCGATCGTGAAGGCGTGGTCCACCGAGGTGGCCACGCAGCTCGCTTCGGAAGCCCTGCAGGTCTTCGGCGGCATGGGCTACGTCGAGGAGACCGGCGTCGCACAATATTACCGCGACGTCCGCATCGCGCAGATCTACGAAGGGACGACGGGCATCCAGTCCAACGACCTGATGGGCCGCAAGTTCTTGCGCGACCAGGGGAAGACCGCACTCCGCGTGATCGGCGAGATGGAAGCCACGGTCCGAGAGTTGGGCGCGAGCGACGACGACGACGTCAAGGCGATCGGCGCGGAATTTGGCAAGGCCGTCCAAGCGCTCAAGGATACCTCCATCTGGCTGGGCGGCGAGGGCATGAAGGTCCTCGGCGGCAAGGGCGACCTACGCGCGATGTTCGCGGGCGCCGTGCCGTACCTCATGCTGTGGGGCTACACGGCGGGCGGCTGGATGATGGCGCGTTCTGCCGCCATCGCTGCCGGCAAGAGCGGCGACGCATTCTATGCGACGAAACTCAAGACGGCCCGCTACTACGCCGATCACGTGCTCCCGAAGGTCTCGGCGTACAAGCACGAGGTCACGCATGGAGGCCCGAGCGCGCTGTCCCTGACCGAAGACGAGTTCGACCTGGACCGCAAGGCGCTCGCGCTGGCGTAGCGGGAGCGCCTCGGGGACCTTCTTAGCCGAACCGGCGACGCTGCGAGGTCGCCCGCTGTGTGTGGCGCGGCGAACTCGCAGCACGTGCCGGCTTCGCGACCGGCCCGATGCGCACGGATGGTGCCGCGGGTGGCAGTTGCGGCGCGTCTCCGCGAAGCAGCCGCTTTCCGAGGATCTTCTCGATCTGGCGGAACAGCGGCTCTTCGTCGGGCGCTACGAAGGTGATCGCGTCGCCCGTCGCCGTCATGCGCGCGGTGCGGCCGATGCGGTGGACGTAGTCCTCCGGAACCATCGGCACGTCGAAGTTGATCACGTGCCCGAGCTCGACGATGTCGATGCCGCGTGCCGCGATATCGGTCGCGACCAGCACGCGATACTTGCCGCGCTTGAAATCGTCCAGCGCACGGGTTCGCTGTGCCTGCGAGCGATCGCCGTGAATGCGCTCGGCGGCCACGTGATGCTTCGTCAGGGCGGCGGTGAGCCGGTCGGCCCGAGCTTTGGTTCGCGTGAACGCGATCGCGCTGTAGATCGCGTTGTCTTTGAGCAGCTCGACGAGCAGGTCCGTCTTGCGCAGCTGATCCACGCTGTAGACCGTCTGCGTCAGCCCCGCGACCGTCGTGGCCTTCGGTGCCAAGTCGACGCGCGCCGGAGCGTGCAGCATGTCGGCCGCCAAGGCGGCGATCGGCGCGGGAATCGTTGCGGAGAAGAAGAGCGTCTGGCGGCGTGCGGGCACGTGCTTCAGGATGCGGCGGACGTCGGGAAGGAACCCCATGTCGAGCATGCGATCCGCCTCGTCCAACACGAGCATGGAGACGCCGGACAACGACGCGGTGCCTTGGGTGAGGTGGTCGAGGAGCCGCCCGGGCGTCGCGACGATGATCTCGGTGCCCCGCTTGAACGCCCCGGCCTGCGCGCCGAACCCGACGCCGCCGTACACGGCGGCGACGCGAATGCGGTCGTTCGCTCCGAGCGAACCGACGTGGTCGGCGATCTGGACCGCCAGCTCGCGCGTCGGTGCCAGGATCAGCGCTCGAGTGGCGCCACGCGGGAGCGCCGCGAGGCGCTGCACGAGCGGAATGCCGAATGCGGCAGTCTTCCCGCTGCCCGTTGCCGCGCTGGCAAGGACGTCCTCGCCGCGCAGCGCCGGCGGAATCGCGTCGGCCTGGACCGGGGTCGGTGCGTCGTATCCGCGCTGGCGCACGGCGCGCAGCAATGCTGGGGAGACGCCAAGGTCTTCGAATGTGGTGATGAGCGTTCGTCTTTCGAGGGGGCGCGGACCGATCGCACTCGAAAGATCGCGCAGTAAGTGACCCCTAACTATCGCATGATACGCACCCCGCGTCAATGCTGGAAGTCATACGGGCGCCCGGGGGTGCCGGCGGGGCCGGCGAACCAGTTCGCCGCCGCAGTTCGGGCAGACGTACCGGTGATGCCCGTGCGTGCACGACGCGCAAAAGGTGCACTCGTGGCTGCAGATATACGCGTCGGAGGCCGCGGGCGGCAGCGCGGCGCCGCAGCGCTCGCAGCGCTCCTTCATCTCGAGCGGCACGGGTTACGCCGTCCGCGCGCGGGCTGTGCGCTCGTCCACTCGGTGGAGATTCCCCCTGGGAACGCTCGGTTCCGGTCGCGGGGCCACCCCGCGTCCGTGCGGAAGGGTCCGGCATGATTGCAGAATTGCGCCCCGAGGTGGCCGCGCTCCAACTGCGCGTGCAGCGCTTCATGGACGACGTGGTGTACCCGAACGAGCGCACGTACGCGGAGCAGCATGCCGCCGCGACAAGCCGCTGGTCGGTACCTCCGATCATGGAAGAGATGAAGGCGGAAGCGCGCCGCGCCGGCTTGTGGAACCTGTTCCTGCCGGAGAGCGAGTACGGCGCGGGCCTGACGAATCGCGAGTACGCCCCGATCTGCGAAGCGATGGGGCGCTCGCCGTTTGCCCCCGAAGTCTTCAACTGTTCCGCCCCCGACACCGGGAACATGGAAGTGCTGGTGCGCTATGGTACGCCGGAGCAGAAGCGGCGCTGGCTCGAGCCGTTGCTCGCCGGCGAGATTCGGTCCGCATTCGCCATGACCGAGCCCGACGTGGCCTCGTCGGATGCGACCAACATCCGCGCGCGCATCACTCGCGACGGCGACGACTACGTCGTGCGCGGGAGAAAGTGGTGGACGTCGGGTGCGCTCGACCCCCGCTGCAAGATCTTGATCGTGATGGGGAAGAGCGATCCGTCGGCACCACGGCACTTGCAGCAGTCGATGATCCTCGTGCCCATCGACGCAGCCGGCGTCCGCGTGATCCGGCCGCTGACGGTCTTCGGCTACGACGACGCGCCGCACGGGCACGCGGAGGTCGCGTTCGACGACGTGCGCGTCCCGGCCGGCAACATGCTGCTCGGTGAGGGGCGCGGCTTCGAGATCGCGCAGGGCCGCCTCGGCCCGGGCCGCATCCACCACTGCATGCGGTCGATCGGCATCGCGGAGCGCGCGCTCGCGCTGATGTGCGCGCGCGTGCAGCAGCGCGTCGCGTTCGGGAAGACGATCGCCGAGCAGGGCGTCGTTCGCGAGTGGATCGCCGACTCGCGCATCGAGATCGATCAGGCGCGCCTGCTCACGCTGTACGCCGCGGAGAAGATGGACCGCCTCGGGAACAAGGCAGCGAAGACGGAGATCGCCATGATCAAGGTCGTCGCGCCGAACCTCGCGACCCGCGTGATCGATCGTGCGATCCAGGCCCACGGTGGCGCGGGCGTCTCCGGCGATTTTGGTCTCGCGTACTGGTGGGCCATGTCGCGGACGCTGCGGTTCGCGGACGGCCCCGACGAAGTGCACCGCGAGGCGATCGCCAAGGACGAGCTGCGCCGGCAGCAGGCTCCCGTGGCCGCGAACGGCGCGGCCGGCGTCGCCGCGGGGTGATGCGTTAGCGCGCGTCGGGCGGCGTGACGGTCACGGTGAACCTCCGGTGCGTTTCGGCGCTCCCGCGGCCCGGCGGCGCGTATCCGAGTTCGATCGTCGCGCTCCCGGCACCGACGGCTTCGTAGACGCGTAGCTCGCGCCCCGGCGCACCGACCAAGCCGCTCGTCGGAAGGAACGCGGCCCCGCGGAGGGCGACGACGGCCGGGTCGGGCACGTTCGCAGCGGCCCAATGGTATCCGGTGCTCGGATTCGCTTCGAGGGCGACGAGGAAGAGCTGACCCGCGCGCACGGCAATCGGCGCGGCGGGATCGGTGAAGACGCGGTCGGCGACGCTCGTCGTCGCAGGCGTCTCCTGCGCGCGTGCCGGGCGCGATGCGATCGCCGCGCAGGCGAGCGTCGCGAGAACGACCGCGCCGACGGCTGCGCGCCAACCATCCGTGCGTTTCATGGCCCTGCGGGTTCGACACCCTCGCGTGCGAGCATCTCGCCGTAGATCCGCTCGACGTCGGCAAGCGTGTCGATCTCGCTCGCCGGCTTGTCGGGGCGCAGGCGCACGATGCGAGGGAACCGCAGCGAGTACCCACTGTCGTGCAGCGTGCTCTGCATGATGACGTCGAATGCGATTTCGATGACGATCTCCGGCTCGACGGCGAAGCCGAAACCGTCGGGACTGCCGTTGCCGTTGCCGTGGGCGAGAAACCACTGCGTCATACGGACGATCTCGGCGTCCGTCAGCCCGGTGAACGCCTTGCCGATCGTGAGCAGACGATCGTCGCCCGGCGCGGCGCGCACCGCGAACGTGTAGTCGGAAAGCACGCGGTGGCGCTTTCCGTGGCCCCACTCCACCGCGACGACCACAACGTCCAGCGTCGAGAGCTCGCGCTTGAGCTTGCGCCACCACTGCCCCCGGCGGCCGGGCACGTAGGCGCTGTCTGCCCGTTTGAGGACGAGGCCCTCGTTGCCGCGCGCGCGAGCCAGCTCGAAGCGCTCGTTCACGCGACCGGCGGCGAGCTCGCCGAGCGCCTCGGACGGCGCGATTGTGACGAACTCGCCGGGCGCGATGGCGGTTTCGAGCGCGGCACGCCGCTGCGCGAGGGGCAGGTCGATGAGGAACGAGTCGCCGATGGCGAGCGCGTCGAACGCGACGAACTGCACCGGAACCTCGGCGCGCAGCGCCTCGCTCGGGTCCTTGCGCGCAAGCCGCGTCTGGAGACGGCGGAACGGCAGAACGCGCCCGTCGCGCACCGCCACGATCTCGCCGTCGACGATGAAGTCGCCGGGCGAGCGCCGCAGGTCCGCCACGACTTCCGGGAAGGTCCCTCCGATCTCGCTGTGCGCGCGCGAGAACAGCCCAACCTGGTTGCCATGCTTGTGCGCCTGCGCGCGCACGCCGTCGAATTTATCCTCGACGAGCCACGCATGTGCGCCCAGCTCGTCATCGTACTCGGCACGGAATGCGAGTGGCGCTGCGAGCATGAACCCGACCGGGCTGCCGTACCGGGCGCCGAGGTGGCCGAGTTCGTCGTGCCGTGCCGCGACGGCGACGGCGCCCACGTCGCCGGTTGCCATGGTCGCGCGGCGGACGGCATCGGCCTCGCGACCGAACGCGCGCGCGATCGCATCTTCGACGAGCGCCCGGCGCAGGCCGATGCGCAGCTCGCCGGCGAGCAGCTTGATCGCGTAGCGGGCCTCCAACTCGCAGCGGCACCCACCGAGGATCTGCTCGCAGAGTGCGAGCCGGCGGCGCGCAGCGGAGCGGCCGCGCGCGTCGGCGATGGCATCGAGCACCCCCTTGAGCGCCGCGGGCGTGAAGCTCGCGCGGTCGAGGCCGAGGTCCAAGGGTGGCCGGGCGAACCGGCCGAGCGCGGCGCCGAGGTCGCCGGTCGCGCGGTACGCGGCACGGAGTTCGTCGTCGCGCACGCCCCAGACAATGGCCGCGGCCGCGACGATCGTCCGCCCGCCGACGGAGAGCGTCCGCCCCTCGGACGGCGCGAACGGGTCGCCCGTGAAAAAGCGGGCCGCCGCCGACAGGTCGTCGTCGCCAAGCGCCTGCAGGTACTCTGCCACCAGCGCGATCTTTTCGAGCTTGGCCGGTGTGGCGGCAACCGCATCGCACGCCGCAGCGAACGCGATCACGAACGCGCCCCGGTGCGCGCGAGGGAAGGGCCCCCTCCATGCGATAGGAGTGGGTCGCGCCGGCGCGGCGCGAGGAGGACGGGCATGATCACGGCGTTCATTATGTTCACGGTCGAGCCGGGGCGCGTGAAGCAGCTCGCCGAGCAGTTGCTCGACATCGACGGCGTTGCGGAAGTGTACAGCGTCGCCGGGCCGTTCGACCTGATCGCGATCGTCCGCGTGCGCGAGCACGAGGCCTTGAGCGACCTCGTGACCGAACGGGTCGCCGCGCTCGGCGGCGTGGTGCGGACGGAGACCCTCACGGCCTTCCGCGCTTTCTCCAAGCGCGACCTCGGACTCATGTGGGACATCGGCGTCGACTGAGCGCCCCGAACCGGGCCGTTTCGCCCGCGGAGCATGCTACGAACGCACGTTCGAGCTGCCGAGGCGGCACCCTTCGGAGCCGGGGGGCGGTTGAACGAGGCATCAGCCACGTAATTGCGAAGCCAGAATTCGAAAGAAACAAAAGAAAAATTCGCATAGAACCCTAGAAAACTTCGCATTGCAACAGAAGAGGAACCATGGCCCGCATCTACGATAACCTCGCCGACACGTTCGGGAATACGCCGCTGGTCAAGATTCCGCGGCTGAACCGAGGCATTGCCGGCACCGTCCTCGTGAAGATGGAGTCCTTCAACCCGGCAGGGAGCGTGAAGGATCGCATCGGCGTTTCGATGATCGAAGCTGCCGAGCGCGACGGACGGCTGCGTCCCGATACCGTCATCATCGAGCCGACGAGCGGGAACACGGGCATCGCGCTCGCGTTCGTCGCGGCTGCAAAGGGCTATCCGATCATCCTCACGATGCCGGACACAATGACGGTCGAGCGCAGGAACCTGCTCAAAGCGTACGGTGCGCAGCTCGTGCTCACCCCGGGCGCCGAGGGCATGCCCGGCGCGATTCGCAAAGCGAAGGAGATCCACGACTCCAACCCATCGAAGTACTTCATGCCGCAGCAGTTCGAGAATCCCGCGAACCCGGAGATTCATCGGCGCACAACGGCGGAGGAGATCTGGCGCGACACCGACGGAAACGTCGACGTGTTCGTCGCGGCGGTCGGGACCGGCGGTACGATCACGGGCGTCGCCGAGGTGATCAAGGAGCGCAAGCCCGCCTTCGTCGCCATCGCCGTGGAACCGGATGCGTCGCCCGTGCTCTCGGGCGGGAAGCCGGGTCCGCACAAGATCCAAGGAACCGGCGCCGGGTTCGTTCCGCCGATTCTCAACACGCATGCGTATTCCGAGGTGATCCGCGTGACGAACGAGGACGCGATCGCGACCGCGCGGCGCCTCGCGCGCGAAGAGGGCATGCTGGTGGGAATCTCCGCCGGCGCCAACGTTTTCGCTGCCTTGCAGGTCGCAGCGCGGCCGGAGTTCGCGGGGAAGACCATCGTCACGGTCGGGTGCGATACGGGCGAGCGCTATCTCTCGAACCCGGTATTCGCGGAGCAGGAAGCGCAGGTCGTCGAGCCGGCTCTCGTGTAATCGCGTGCCCGTGCCGAGCGAGCCCGGGAGTTCCCGGGCCCGCTCCCGGCGAAGCGCGGCGCAGTGGTAGCGGTCCCCCATCCTCGCGGCGTCGAGTTCGTGTCGGTGACGCGCGGCGACCTGGTCGAGTCGGTTCACGCCGTCGCGGCGTGCGCGGCCGACGCGGACGGCCGCGTCGCGTTCGCCCTCGGTGACGTCGACGTCCCGATCTACTTGCGTTCGGCGGCGAAGCCGTTCATTGCCGCGGCGATCGTCGCCGGCGGCGCCGCGGAGCGATTCGGGTTCGACGATCGAGAGATCGCGATCATCGCGGCGTCGCACGGCGGCGAGCCGTTTCACGTCGACTGCGTCCGCGGCATCCTGCACAAGATCGGGCGCACGGAAGCGGACCTGCTGTGCGGCGCGCACGCACCGAGCTACGAGCCCGCGGCGCGCGCGCTCGCGGCTGCCGGGACCCCGTTCAGCGCGATCCACAACAACTGCTCCGGCAAGCATGCCGGCATCTTAGCGCTCTGCGCCGTACTCGGCGCGGACATTGCCACGTACCTCGAGCCGTCGAATCCCGCGCAGCGCGCGATTCTCGCGCTCTGCGCGCGCATGACCGGGGACGACCCCCTGGCGTGGCCGATCGCGATCGACGGTTGCGGGATCCCCGTCTTCGCGACGCCGCTGCGGCGCGGCGCGAGGGCGTTCGCACGGCTCGCAAGCCTGTCGGGGATCGCAGACGCCGACGCCGAGGCCTTGCTCCGCGTGCGCGCGGCCGTGCAAGCAAACCCTCTGTACCTTGCCGGTACCGGACGCTTCGACACGGACCTCATCGTCGCGACGGGCGGCGCGGTCGTCGGGAAGGCCGGCGCCGAGGGCGTGCACGGCGACGCGCTGCTGGCGCAGGGGCTGGGGCTCGCGCTGAAGGTGATCGACGGGCATCGGCGTGCCACGAACCCCGCCACCATCGCGCTCTTGACGGCCCTCGGGGCGCTGGACCAAACAGCCTGCCGGGCGCTCGCCGGGCACGCGCGGCCCGTGGTCCGCAACGTCGCGGGGCACGCAGTCGGCGCGATCGGAGCCGTCATGCCGAGAATTCCGGGGGCTGACACCTTCCGCTGGATTCAAGCGTCCACAGAGGAAGAGTTGCGCTCCCCGACGCGAGGCTGAGGCTTGACCAGATTCTTCTTGCGGCGCCCGATTTTCGCCGCCGTGTGCTCCATGGTCGTCATGCTGGCGGGTCTGATCGTGATCCCGACCCTGCCGATCGCCCAATATCCGCGGATCGCGCCGCCGGTGGTCTCCGTCAACGCGACCTACATCGGTGCGGACGCACAGTCGGTCGAATCGGCCGTCACGGTGCCGCTCGAGGAAGCGATCAACGGCGTCGAGGGCCTGCGGTACATCACCTCGCAGAGCACGAACAACGGCCTGAGCACGATCACGTGTACGTTCGACCTCTCGCGGGACCTCGATCGCGCGACCGCCGACGTCCAGAATGCCGTGCAGTCCGCGACCGGCCTGCTGCCGACCGTCGTCCAGCAGACCGGCGTCACGGTCACGAAGAACTCGGGCACGTTCGTCCTGGCGATGGCCCTCACGTCGACGAACCCCAATTTCGATCAGATCAAGCTCAGCAACTACGCGAACGTCCAGATCAAGGACGTCCTCAAACGCCTGCCCGGCGTCAACGACGTCCGCATTTTCGGCGAACGCAAGTACGCGATGCGGATCTGGGTGGATCCGAAGAAGCTTGCGGACAACGGCCTCGCTGCCACCGACGTCGTGAACGCCATCGAGGCCCAAAACATCGACGTCCCCGCCGGCTCGATCGGACAGCCGCCGAACGGCCCCAATCAGCCCTACCAGATCTCGATCAACACGCGCGGACGGCTGAGCTCGCCGCAGCAGTTTCGCGCCATCATCGTCAAGGCGAACCCCGACGGCGGCTACGTCCGTCTCGGCGACGTGTCGCGCATCGAGCTCGGCGCCGAGGACTACTCGAGCTTCATCGCGTTCGACGGGCAGCGCAACACGGTCGGTCTCGGCGTGCTCCAATTGCCGACCGCAAACGCGCTCAACGTCGCACAAGAGGTGCAGGACCGGATGGAAGAGCTTTCGCGCTCCTTCCCGGCCGGCGTCTCGTATAAAGTCGGCTTCGACACGACGACCTTCGTGCGCGCGGCGATCCGCGAGGTGATCATCACCCTGCTGATCGCGATCGTGCTCGTGGTCATCGTGATCTACTTGTTCTTGCAGGATTGGCGCACGACGCTGATTCCGGCCGTGACCATCCCGGTGTCGCTGATCGGGACCTTCGCCTTCATGAAGGCGTTCGGGTTCACGATCAACACGATTACCTTGTTCGGCCTCACCCTCGCCACGGGTCTCGTCGTGGACGATGCGATCGTCGTCATCGAGAACATCTCGCGGTTCATCCAGGACAAGAAGATGACGCCGTTCGACGGGGCGGCGGGCGCGATGGCCGAGATTCAGAGTGCGGTCGTCGCCTCGTCCCTCGTGCTGCTCGCAGTCTTCATCCCGGTCGCGTTCTTTCCCGGGACGACGGGGTTGCTGTACAAGCAGTTCGCGCTCACGATTGCCGCGTCGATCACGATCTCGCTGTTCAACTCGCTGACCCTGACCCCGGCGCTGTCCGCGCTGCTGCTCGGCCACGAGGAAGTCCACCCGCGCGGCTTCCTCGGCTACGTCGATCGCGCGATCCAGCGAACGCGAGAAGCGTATCACTCCGCGCTGTTTCCGGTGATGCGGTTGCGCGCCGTCGTGCTGTTGCTCTTCGCCATCGGCCTGACCGCGACCGCCCTCATGTACCGCTCGACTCCCACCGCGTTCCTGCCCGCCGAGGATCAGGGCTACTTCATCATCACGGTGCAGGCCCCCGAAGGGACTCCCCTTGGCTACGAGTCGGACGTGGCGAAGAAGGTGGAAGATATCATCCGGCGCCAGCCCGAGGTTGCCGACGTCTTCGACATCGGCGGCTTCAGCTTTACGGGCGCGGCGACGAACCGCGGCTTGATGTTCGTCAAGCTCAAGGACTATGCCGAGCGCAAGGGCGCCAGCGCAAGCCTCGACTCCGTGCTGCAGCGCGTGCGCGGCCCGCTCTTCATGATCCCGCAAGCTCAGGTGTTCGCGTTTGCGCCGCCGTCGATCCAAGGCGTCGGCAACTTCGGCGGCTTCCAGTTCGAGCTCGAAGACAAGAGCAACCTGGGCCTCGACGTGCTCACCCGGACGGGGTACGCCTACATGGGCATCGGCAACCGGACGAAGGGTCTGCAAAGCGTCTTCACGACGTTTCGCAACGACAGCCCGCAGCTCGACGTCGACTTGGACCGCGACAAGGCGTCCTCGATCGGGGTGAACATCGGCGACCTCGTATCGACGATGCAGGTGTACCTCGGTTCGCTGTACGTGAACGATTTCAACTACCAGAACCGCTCGTACAAGGTGTACGTGCAGGCCGACACGCCGTTCCGCTCGACGCTGTCCGACCTGCAGCGCATCTACGTGCGCTCCGCCGCGCAGGGGGTCGTTCCGCTCACTACCCTGATCGCGTCGACGCAGAGTAAGAGCGCTCCGATCATCTATCACTACAACCTGTTCCGCTCACTCGAGATCAACGGCCAGACGCCGCCGGGCTATTCCACGGGACAGTCGATCGCCGCGATGCAGCAGATCGCGCGTACCGTCAATCCTCCGGGCATGGGCTTCGAGTGGTCCGGCATCTCGCTCGAGGAGATCCAGGCCGGCGGCCAGTCAGCACTCATCTTCGCCCTCGGCATCGTCTTCGTGTTCCTCGTGCTGTGCGCTCAATACGAGAGCTTCACCGATCCGCTGATCGTCATTCTGTCGGTGCCGCTGGCCATCTTCGGTGCGCTGCTCGCGCTCGGCGTGCGTCATCTACCGAGCGATGCATACGCGCAGGTCGGTTTCGTGATGTTGATCGGCCTGGCCAGCAAGAGCGCCATCCTGATCGTCGAGTTTGCGAACCAGTTGCGTGCGTCGGGGCTCGACACCGTGACGGCGGCCCGACGGGCCGCCGAGACGCGTTTCCGGCCGATCGTCATGACCTCGCTCGCGTTCATCCTGGCCATCGTCCCGCTCGTGTTCGCGAGCGGCGCCGGCAGCGGGGCGCGGCACTCGCTGGGCACGGCGGTGTTCGGCGGCATGGTGATCTCGACGCTGCTCAACCTGTTCATCACGCCGGTCATCTACGTCTTCGTCGTCAGCCTGCGCGAGCGCGTGAGCGGTACTCGAGGGCGGCCCGGCGGTCCGGAGCGGCCACCGGCCGCACCCGTCGGCGAAGGAGAACCGGCCGCGGTCTCGATTTAGGCTCCTTCGGCGCTCGGGCGGTACGGGGAATCATCGCACCTGCGTTGTAGAGGTGCGCGGCTTTCCTTTTTTCCGCAAGGGGGTGCGCGCGTGGACCGAGTTCGCCGAATAGCTGCAGCGCTCGTCGTGGGCGCGCTGATCCTGCCGATGGGCCGCCCGGAGCCGGTCGCCGCTCAGGCGGGTCCGATCCACATCGCCGTCATCACCGACATGAGTGGCGTGTATGCTGCGCTGTCCGGCCCCGGGGCGATCGAGGCCACGAAGATGGCCGTCGAGGACTTCGGCGGCAAAGTGCTGGGGCGGGAAGTGGTCGTCGACGCCATCGACCATCGCAACAACGGGCCGGAGAGCGCGACGAAGGCCCGCGAGGCGTTCGACAACGGCGCCGAACTCGCACTCGACATGACGAATTCGGCCGTGGCGCTCGCCGTGTCTGCGGTGGCGAAGGAGAAGCACAAGCTCGCGATCGTCACCGGGGGCGCCACGTCGGCGCTCACGGGCGCGGCGTGCGATAAGTATACCTACCACTACGCGTACGACACGTACGCGCTGGCCTCGTCGACGGGCCGCAACATCGCCCGGCAGTCCGACGGCAAGACGTGGTACGGGATCGTACCGAACTACGCATTCGGCCAGCAGATGCTCGCCGACTTCACGGCGGCCATCAAGCCGGAAGGCGCGTCGTTCGTTCACGCCGACATGATCCCGCTCGGGACCACGGACTTCTCGTCGTACCTGCTGGCAGCCAAGAACTCGAAGGCACAGGTGCTCGGTGTGCTCAACGCCGGCGCGGACACCGTCAACACCATGAAACAAGTGAAGCAGTTCGGGCTCGACAAGACGATGAAAATTGCCGTCGGCCTCCTGTTCCTCTCCGACGTCGACGCGTTGCCCGACGTGTTCGCCGGCTCGCGCATCACGACGTCGTGGTACTGGAACGAAGACAAGCCGGCACGCGACTGGGCCGATAAGTACGCAAAGCGCATGCACGGCCTGCGGCCGACCTCGATTCAGGCGGCCGACTATTCGGCCGCCACGCAGTGGCTGAATGCCGTGAAGGCATCGGGCACCCTGGATGCCGACAAGATCGTCGGCTACCTCGACGGGCGGCAGTTCAACGACTTCTACGCGCACGCGGCGGAATGGCGCGCGCGCGACCACCGCGTCACGCACGAGATGCTGGTTGTCGACGTGATACCCAAGGAGAAGATCAAGGAGCCGCACGCGTGGTACAAGATCGTACAGGTGATTCCACCGGGTCGCGCGTTCCGGCCCGAATCGCAGTCGGTCTGCAAGAAGGACTGGTGAGGATGTAGGCGCCGAACGCCGAGCGCCGCGACGATGCTGCTCGCCCAGGTCACGCTGAGTCCCGACTACCTCGGGCAGCAGATCTTCAACGGGCTCGTGCAGGGCGGATTCTACGCGCTGCTGGCACTCGGCCTGAGCGTGATCTTCGGGATGCTGCGAATCGTGAACTTCGCGCACGGCACGATGTACATGCTGGGCGCGTTCGTCGCGTACTACGGCGCCCAACTCTTCCACCTGCCGTTCTTCGCGGCGCTGATCGTCGCACCGCTGGTGGTCGGTGCCTTCGGCTACGCGCTCGAGGTGCTGCTCCTACGCAGGCTGTACGACCTCGATCCGCTGTACAACCTGCTGCTGACGTACGCCGTCGTGCTCATGGTCGAAGACGGAATGCGCCTCGCCGCCGGAGCCCTCGGCTCGCCGTACGCCGCGCCGGATCTGCTCTCGGGCATCGTCAATCTGGGGTTCATGCAGTATCCGACGTATCGGCTCTTCGTCATCGTCGTCTGCCTGATCGTCTGCGCCGCCGTGTACGTCCTGATCGAGCGCACCCCACTCGGCGCGCGCATCCGCGCGGCCACGGAGAACCCGGCCCTCACGAGGGCGTTCGGTATCGACACGGGCCGCCTCGTCAGCCTGACGTTCGCGTTCGGCGTCGGGCTCGCCGCGCTCGCCGGCGTGCTGAACGCACCGACGACGAACGTCACGCCGACGATGGGCGACAGCATCATCATCCAGACCTTCGCGATCGTCGTCATCGGCGGCCTCGGGTCGATCCTGGGCTCGATCGTTACCGGGTTCATCATCGGCGTCATCGCGTCGCTGGGCGCGGTGTTCTTCCCGCAGATATCCAACACGCTCATCTTCATCGTGATGATCGTGGTGCTCTTGTTCCGGCCGGCTGGCCTCTTCGGCACGCCGGAGGCGACGCGGTGAACCTCGCACGCCTGCGCGGAACGCGCGGGATCGTCACGGCCGGCGTGCTGCTGCTGGCGGGGATCGCACTCCCGTTCGTCGTCTATCCGGTCTTCGCGATCGACGTTGCGTGCTTTGCCCTCGTCGCCGTGGCGTTCGATCTGCTGCTCGGATTCACGGGCCTGCTGTCGTTCGGGCACGCGCTGTTTTGGGGCGGCGCCGGCTACACCGCGACGATCCTCGTGAGCCGGGGCGTCACGTCGTTCCCCCTCGCCGTGCTGGGGGGTGTGGCCTACGCGCTGGTGCTCGCCGTGCTCGTCGGGGCATTCGCCGTACGGCGCAGCGGGATCTACTTCGCGATGATCACGCTCGCGATCGCGCAGATCCAATACTTCTTGGCATTTCAGCTCGTCGATCTCACCGGCGGCGAGAACGGACTGCAGATCGCCACGCGCGGGACGCTGTTCGGATTGTCGCTCGAGAACGACCGCGCGTACTATTTCGTGGTGCTCGCCATCGGTGTATTGGGGACCGCGTTTGCGATCCGCGTCGTATCTTCGCCGTTCGGCGCGGTGCTCGCGGCGATGCGCGAGAACGAGCAGCGAGCCCGCAGCATCGGCTACGACACCAACCGCTTCAAGATCGCCGCGTTCACGATATCGGGCGCGCTCGCCGGCCTGGCCGGAGCGCTGTTCTCGCTGGGCAATCGGCTCGCTGGGCTGGACGGCGTCGACTGGCACACCTCGGGCGCGATCGTCATCATGACGATCCTCGGCGGCATCGGCACGATCTACGGTCCCGTGGTCGGTGCGGGCATCTACGAGTCCCTCGAGTACTTCGTCTCGAAGACCGCGCTCGGCGACAAGACGAATCTCGTGATGGGCTTCGTCTTCGCGGTCGTCATCCTCGTGGCGCGCCGCGGCGTCGTCGGGGAGCTCTTGCACGTTGCACTCCCGCAGCGCCGCCTCGTGCAGGACGAAGACGCACCCGATCGATTGGTGAGCGACGCGAGCGTCGAAGCGCGCTGACGCGCGCCCGTCGAGGGGCCGGCGGGAACGCCGGGCACGCGCCGCAAACCTCCGGCGCATGATCGCTCGCGCAACGCGTTGGGTCGCGTGGGCTCTCGCTGCGGCCCTGCCCGCAGTCGCACCGTGCGCGCCGGCGTCAGCCGCCGCGACGATCACCGTCGCGGGCTCGACGACGCTCCTTCCGCTCATCGACGACGCGGCGCAGGCATACGAGAGCGTGCACACCGACGTCCTGCTCGTCGTGAGCGGCGGCGGATCGCGCGCCGCGCTCGCGCAGTTGGCAGGCAAGCAGATCGACATGGCGGCCAGCGATATTCCGGCTGGCGACACCGGCGATCTCGTCGCGCACCCCATCGCCGTGATCGGGTTCGCCATCGCCGTCGACCCGAGGTCGGGCGTTACGAGCCTCACGCGCGCGCAGATCGCGGACGTCTTCGCCGGCCACATCACCAACTGGAAGGACGTTGGCGGAAGTGACCTGGCGATCGCCGTCGTGAACCGGCCCGCCGGGTCCGGCGTCCGCAGCTTGTTGGCGAAACGCCTGATGAGCGGCGACCGCTTCGCCACGTCCCCGCTCGAGGACGAAGCGACCGGCTCCCTCGTCGATGATCTCAAGGGCCATCCTGGCTCGATCGGTTACGGTTCGTTTGCCGGCCTGCGCGACGCCGGCCTGACGCTCGTGGCCATCGACGGCGTGGAACCGAACGATGAAAACATCGAGGACGGTACGTATCCGCTCTGGGCGTACGAGTACATCGTCACCAACGGTCAGCCGTCGCCCGATGCCTCGCGATTCCTCGCATTTCTGGAGACGAGCCGGAACCTGCTCCACCGCCACGGGTACATCGCGGTCCGCGACATGAAGGTGCAGCCGGCCGGCACGTAAGCCGGCGGCAACTGCCAGGCCCGGCCGTCCGCCGTTACACTCCGAGGTGGGCGAGCAGGTCGGCCTCGCGCTCCAGGACCTCCGCGTTCGTCAGCGACTCGACGATGCGACCGTGGACCATCAGGTAGTGCCGATCGGCGATGCGCGTCGCGAAGCGGAGGTTCTGCTCGACGAGCAGCACGGTGACGCCGGCGCGCTTGATCTCGAGGATCAGGTCGCCGATCGCATCGACGATCACGGGGGCGAGGCCCTCCGTCGGTTCGTCGAGGAGGATCAGCCGGGCGCCGCTGCGGAGCACGCGGGCGATCGCAAGCATTTGCTGCTCGCCGCCGGAGAGCGTGGTGCCGAGTGCGCGACCCCGTTCGCGCAGGATCGGGAACAGGTCGTAGATGCGCTCGGGCGGCCATGCGGCGTCGCCGGTCACCGGCGGAAGCATGAGGTTCTCTGCCACCGTGAGCGTCGCGTAGATCCCGCGTTCCTCCGGAACGAAGCCGATGCCGCGGCGAGCGATCGCGTCGGAGCGCAGCCGGAGGATCGAGCGTCCGTCGAACACGACCTCGCCGGTGCGCGAACGCAGGATTCCCATGATCGACTTCAGCGTCGTCGTCTTGCCCGCGCCGTTCCGGCCCACGAGCGTCACCACTTCGCCGCGCTCGACCCGCAGGTCGACACCCCGCAGCACGTGGCTCTCACCGTAGTAGGCGTTCAGGCCGCGCGTCTCAAGCACGGCTGCCGCCGAGGTACGCGTCGATGACGCGCTGGTCCGCGCGCACCGCCGCGTACGTGCCCTCGACCAGCACGCGACCGCGCTGGAGAACGGTGATGCGATCGCAGAGGTCCGCGACGACGCTCAGGTTGTGCTCGACCAGGACGACCGTACGCCCTCGCGCGACGCGCTTGACCAGAGCGGCGATGCGTCCGACGTCCTCCGTCCCCATGCCCGCCGTGGGCTCGTCGAGCAGCAGCAGGTCCGGATCCTGCGCGAGCGAGATTGCGAGCTCGAGGCAACGCTTGCGGCCGTACGAGAGCTGCACGGCCAAGAGCGATTCTTCGCCGGCGAGGCCGACCTCGTTCAGAAGTTCACGCGCGCGCTCGTCGAGCCGGCGCGTCGCACCAGCGGGGAGCCAGAAACGGGACGGCAACTCCGTCTTCGATTCGAGCGAGACCTTCACGTTGTCGAGAACGGTCAGGTGCGTGAAGATGCTGTTGACTTGGAAGCTACGCACGATGCCGAGGCGCGCGATGCGTTGCGGCGCCATCCCGGTGATATCGCGCCCGCGGAAGACGATCGTGCCGCTCGAGGGTGCGACGAAGCCGGAGAGCAGGTTGAAGAACGTGGTCTTGCCGGCGCCGTTCGGGCCGATGATCGCATGGATCGACCCCTCCTCGACGGCGAGCGACACCGCGTCGACCGCGCGCAGCCCGGAGAACGATTTCGCGACGTCGCGCGTCTCGACGATGACGCTCATGCGAGGCGGTTTCGTCGCATGCGGCGGAAGTCCGGGCTCGGCGCTAGCGCCGGGCGCCGGCCGTGCTGCGCTCGTAGTCGTCGAGCCAGGCGGCCGTGGTGTAGAAGCGCACGCCGCGGCGCACGACGCGGAGGCGCCCCCGCTGCGCCGCCTTCACGAGCGCCGCGACGCGCGTGACCGGCACGAGGCCACGCAGCGGATACAGCTCGCCTTCGGAGCAGGCAGCGAGCAGCCGCGTGAGGTGCTCGTGCAGCGCGGATCCGATGAGCTCGGCGAGCGCCGCGGAGTCGCCGGCGTCGCCGAGCGCGATGGCGGCCGCGTACCGCGAGGCGCGGCGCCCCGCATACGCGGCCGGCGGCAGGCCGCAGCGCGCCAGTAACAGGTTCGCGAAGAGCCGCGCGACGCGGCCGTTCCCTCCGTCGAACGGCTGGATGCGCATCAGGCGCGCGTGCGCGCCCGCAACCCACGCCAGCGGCGACGCGTCGGCAGCCGGCCCAGGCGCAACGCGATCGACCAGGGCCATGACCTCTCGGGGAACGAGCCAGTGCGGGGGCGGTACCAAGCCGCTCTTGACGGCGCCGACGTTGCGCTCGCGCCAGGCCCCCGGCGACTTCCCGGTCCTGCGCATCGCCCGGTGGTGCAACTCGAGGATGTCCTCGGCCCGGACGTACCCGCCGGCACGGCCGCGGCGGGATTCCGCCGCATCGATCACCCGCGTCGCGTCGGCGTAGTCCGCGACGGCCTCGTAGACGGCGAGGGGGCGGTCGCCGAGGGCGACCCCGCGCGCCAGGAGTGCGGTTCCTGCTGTGCGGTCCAGAACGAAGCCCGCGAGCGCAACCGAGGACAACACCTCCTCGAGGTGGAGGGCCGCCCTGGCCGCGCGGAGGCCTGCGGTCGTGCGTGCAGCGGCGAGCGTCGCGGCATCATCGAGGATGAGCCGCGTGAGCTGCTCGACGCGCCGATCCGCTGGCCGCGGCTCCTGGTCCAAGCACCGTACTCCCGGCCTGAGCGCTTCGCCCGCGACGCGCACCGGTCCGCTCGCGTTCTTTAAAGTCCATGTTGGCGTGATTTGGCGAAAAGAAGACACAGGTACGATGGAAACGGCGCGTTTCGAGGGAATCTCGGGATGGATGCAGTCGTATCTCGAGGCTATCGCCGGGCGTGTCCTCATCTTCGATGGCGCGATGGGGACCGAGTTGATGTCGCGGCACCTCACCGACGCCGACTTCGGCGGGCCGACCCTGCACGGGTGCATGGAGGCGCTCAACCTGGCCCGGCCAGACGTCGTGGAGCAGGTCCACCTGGCGTATCTCGAAGCCGGAGCGGACGTCATCGAGACCAACTCGTTCACGGCGTCGAGGTTGAAGCTGGACGAATACGGCATCGGGAGCCGGACCGCGGAGGTGAACCACCGCGCGGCCGAGATCGCACGGCGTGCCGCAGATCGCTTTTCCACCCCGCGCCGGCCGCGCTTCGTCGCCGGCTCGCTCGGCCCGACGGGGATGCTGATCTCGTCCTCGGACCCGACCCTTTCCCGGATCACGTTCGACGAGCTGGCGGCCACGTACGCGGAGCAGGCCGAGCACCTCGTCGCAGGCGGCGTCGACCTGCTCGTGCTCGAGACGAGCCAAGACATCCTCGAGATGAAGGCCGCGATCGCCGGGATCGTTCACGCGTTCGAGCGTGGTGCGCGCCGCGTCCCGGTGCAGGCGCAGGCGACGCTCGACGTCACGGGACGCATGCTGCTCGGCACCGACATCCGCGCCGTCTGCGCGACGCTCGACGCGCTGCCCATCGACGTGATCGGCTTGAATTGCTCGACGGGGCCATCGCATATGCGGGACCCCGTGCGCTACCTGGTCGAGAACTCGCGCTGTTTCGTGGCGGTGATCCCGAACGCCGGACTCCCGCTCATGGGCCCGAAAGGCGAGACCATCTATCCCGAGTCGCCGGACGAGATGGCGCGCGAACTTGGCGCGTTCGTGCGCGACTTCGGCGTGAACGCGATCGGCGGCTGCTGCGGAACGACGCCCGCGCACGTGCGTGCATTCGTCGCGGTTGCGGACGGTCGCGCCGGACGAACTCCGCACGCGCGGCAGGAGCAGCACGTCGCCTCGGCGATGACCGCGACCGCCCTGCGTCAGGACGGTAGCCCGCTGCTGATCGGTGAACGCTTGAACGCGCAAGGGTCGCGCAAGATCAAGCGCCTTCTGCTCGCCGACGATTACGACGGCGTGATGTTAGTCGCGCGCGAACAGGTCGAGGGCGGAGCGCACGTGCTCGACGTCTGTACGGCGCTTACGGAGCGCGCCGACGAAGACGTCCAGATGGCGACGGTCGTGAAGAAGCTCGCGCAGACCGTCGAAACGCCGCTCATGATCGACTCGACCGAGCCGCGCGTGATCGAGGCCGCGCTGAAGATATGCGCCGGCAGACCGATCGTCAACTCCGTGAACCTCGAAAGCGGCCGGGAGAAGATCGATGCGATCTTGCCGCTCGTGCGCGAGGCCGGTGCGGCCATCGTCGCGCTGACGATCGACGAGCGTGGCATGGCGAAGACTGCCGACCGCAAGGTGGAAGTCGCCGAGCGCATCTTCGGGATTGTCGTCGACGAGTACGGGATTCCCCCGGGCGCGCTCATCTTCGACGCGCTCACGTTCACGCTCGCGACGGGCGACCCGGAATTCGCGCCATCGGCAGGCGAAACGATCGAAGGCATCCGGCAGATCAAGGCGCGCCTCCCGGGTGTGCTAACGTCGCTCGGCGTCTCCAACGTGTCCTTCGGGCTCAAGCCTGCGGCTCGTGCCGCGCTCAACTCGGTGATGCTGCATCACTGCGTCGCGGCTGGGCTCGACATGGCGATCGTCAACGCGAAGGAGATCACGCCATACGCCGAGATCGGCGCGGTGGAGCGCGAGCTGTGCGACGACCTCGTCTTCAACCGAAGGCCCGACGCGCTCGAACGTGCCATCGCGTATTGGGAGCGTCTGCCGGCGGCGTCGGCGACGGCCGCGGCGCAGGCCGAGGACGACGCGAGCGAGCCGGTCGAGCAGCGCATCCGGAACGCGATCCTTCACCGCCGCAAAGACGGCATCGAGGAGAAGCTCGACGAGGCGATGCGCACGCGCGACGCCGTCGGTGTTCTGAACGAGGTGCTGCTGCCGGCCATGAAGGAGGTCGGCGACCGGTTCGGCGCGGGCGAGCTCATCCTGCCGTTCGTTCTCCAGTCCGCCGAGGTGATGAAGAAGGCCGTCGCGCACCTCGAGCAGTTCCTCGAGCGCACGGAAGGCGTTTCCAAAGGCAAGGTCGTCCTCGCGACCGTGTTCGGCGACGTGCACGATATCGGCAAGAACCTCGTCAACACGATCCTCACCAACAACGGGTATACCGTCTACGACCTCGGCAAGCAGGTGCCGATGAGCACGATCCTCGACAAGGCCGTCGAAGTGGATGCGGATGCGATCGGCCTGTCGGCCCTCCTCGTGTCGACATCCAAACAGATGCCGGTCTGTCTCGCGGAGCAACGGTCGCGTGGCCTCGCGTTTCCCGTCCTGATCGGAGGAGCCGCGATCAACCGCGACTTCGGGCGGCGCATCGCAATGGGTGACACGGGCTATTTCGAGGCGGGCGTGTACTACGCGAAGGACGCGTTCGAGGGGCTAGATATCGTCGATCGGCTCACCGGCGATCCGGCACGTCGCACCGCGTTCGAGCGCGAGCGGCGCGACGATGCCGAGCGGGCGCGCGCCGCGCAGACCGCACCGGCGGCGGTGGCCGTGACGGGAGCGGATGCGCGCGGCAGCCTGCTCGTCGCCGACGTGCCGGAGCCGCCGTTCCTCGGCGTTCGCGAGACCGGCGACATCGTCGCCGGTGAGCTCTGGCCGTGCTTCGACCTCAAGAGCCTCTTCCGGTTGTCGTGGGGCGGGGCGAGCACCAAGGGCGCGCAGTGGGAACGCCTGGTGCGCGAGGAGTTCGAGCCGCGGCTCGCCCAGTACCAGAACGAGGCCCGCTCGGGCGCGCTCATCTCGCCACGCGCGGTGTACGGATACTTCCCCGCATCGGGGAGCGGCGACGACGTGATCGTGTACGATCCGAACGACGGCCGCTCGGAGGTCGGACGGTTCCGCTGCACGCGTCAGGTCGGCGGCGAGCACCTATGCTTGGCCGACTACCTTCGCCCTCCGCAGCGGGGCGGCGCATCGGACGTGATCGCGCTTCAGGTCGTGACGGTCGGTGCGGCGCCATCGGAGCGCGTCGACGCGCTGCAGCGCTCCGGCGCGTACAGCGAAGCGTATTACCTGCACGGCTTCTCCGTGCAGTCGGCCGAGGCGCTCGCCGAATACATGCATCGGCGCATCCGCCGCGAGCTCGGACTCGTCGACGGGCGCGGGCGGCGCTACTCGTGGGGGTACGGTGCGTGCCCCGACCTCTCGCAGCACGCGCTCGTCTGGCGCCTGCTCGACGCGCAGCGGCTGCTCGGTACCTCGCTCACGGAGGCGTTCCAGATCGTGCCCGAACAGTCGACCGCCGCCATCGTGATGCACCACCCGCAGGCCACGTACTTCAACGCCGCCGCGGTGCGCGAACTCGTGGCCTGAGCGCTGCCAGCGGCCGCTTGCGGTAATTAGTGCCGCGCTGAGGTGATTTCGAAGAGCGCGGCGCCGACGACGCCGCCGAGCGCGCCGCACGCGACGTCGAGCGCATTCCACGCCAGACCTTCGCGCACGCCGCCGGCGGCTTGGGCAAGTTCGATCATGGCGCTGAACGCGGTCAGTCCGACGATCGTGAGCAACGGAGCCCGGCGCATGCGGTGCTCGGCGAAGGCGCGCCGCACCGCGTACCCGAGCACCGAAAACGCGACGACGCTGTAACCTTTGCGCAGCGCGACGTGCCACGGCAAGAACGCCGGAGACGTCAGGTCGTAGACCTCAGCGCTGACGGCGAGCGTGAACAAGACGAGCGCGATTCCGCATGCGGCAAGGGTCCAGGGCTTCACCGGCGGTCTGTTTGGGAAAGGGATGCCCACCCCCTCGGCGTATGCGTAGCGCCTTGAACGCCGGAGGGAGGTCGATGCGCGCGTCGAGCGTCATGTCAGGAATGTTCGCCGCTACGTTCGGCTTGGTCGTGCTGTCCGGCTGCGCGACGGGTTCGACGGCGCAATCGCAGTCGAGCGGCTCACCGAGTGCGCGCGGCGGCAGCGGGCAGGCGATCAAGATCGGCATCGATCTTCCGGTGAGCGGCGCGGACGCCTCGACCGGCATCCCGACGCAAAACGGCGCGGTGCTCGCGATCGAACAGGCGAATGCGCGCGGCCTTCCGGGCGGATTCACGCTCTCGGCGCTGACGCTCGACGACGCCGTGCAGGGCGTGCACGATCCGGCGCAGGGCGCACAAAACGTCAAGACGTTCATCTCGGACCCGAGCGTCGTCGCGATGATCGGCCCGTTCAATTCGAACGTCGCGAAGGCGGAGATCCCGCTCACGAACGACGCCGGGCTCGCGCAGGTGAGCCCCGCCAACACGAGCACGGGGCTCACGAAAGGTGACGACGCCGCGAAGCTGCGGACGTCGCATCCCGACGTCAACGCATACTTCCGCGTCTCCGCGACCGACGACCGGCAAGGCGCCGCCGGGGCGCGGTTCGCACGAGCGCTCGGATTCCGCAGCGCGTTCGTCATCGACGACGACGAGACGTACGGCAAAGGCCTCGCCGACGTGTTCGCGCAGCAGTTCGTGAGCCTCGGCGGCACCGTCCTCGGCCACGAGCATCTGACGAAGGGCCAGCAAGACTTCAAGGCGCTGCTCACCAAGGCTCGCAGCGTGCGCCCGGACATGGTGTTCTACGGCGGCACGACCGCGAGCGGCGGCGGCCTGCTGCGCAGACAGATGGGCGACGCCGGCATGGCGGCGACGCCGTTCGTCGGCGGCGACGGCATCGCCGACGCCGAATTCCTCCATAGCGCGGGGACGCTCGCGAACGGTTCGTACTTCACGGTCGCCGCGCCGGAAGCGTCGAAGCTGCCGGCAGCGCGGGCGTTCCTCCGGGAGTACGAAGCGCGCTGGAAAGCGCCGGTCGGCCCATACAGCGCGAACGCGTACGCGGTGGCCAGGCTCGAGATCGCGGCGATCGAAAAAGCGATCGTCGATGGCGGCGGCAAGCCGCCGACACGCGCGGCCGTCCTGCGAAATGTGGCAGCGACCTCGCACTTCGCCTCGCCGATCGGCCCGATCGGCTTCGACCGCAACGGCGACACGACGGACCCGATCCTGACGGTATACGGTGTCAAGGGCGGACGGTTCGTCTTCGTCAACCAGATCGATCTGCGTTCGTAAGGGCAGCGCCAGTTGGACGTTCTCCTCCAACAGTTGATCAACGGTCTCTCGCTCGGGGGCATCTACGCCCTCATCGCTCTCGGCTACACGATGGTGTACGGCATCATCGAATTGATCAACTTCGCGCACGGCGACGTCTATACGCTCGGTGCCTTCTTTTCGCTCGCGATCCTCGGCCTGCTCGGGGTGTCCGGCGAGTTGCACGGACCGCCGCTCGTGGGTTTCGTGCTGCTGACGATCGCCGGTGCGATGGTCCTCTGCGGCATCACCGGCGTTCTCATCGAGCGGCTCGCGTACCGGCGGCTGCGCAGCGCGCCCCGGCTCGCCCCGCTGATCACCGCCATCGGCGTCTCGTTCATCCTGGAGAACCTGATGCAACTGTGGCGCGGCCCGTCGCCGGTTCCGTTCCCCGAAGTGATCCCGAACCCGTCGCTGCACCTCGGTGGGGTCGAGATCACGGCGAAGGAGATCCTGGTCGTCGGACTCGCCGTCCTCATGATGATCGGGTTGCAGCTCTTCGTGTACCGGACCCGGATCGGGAAGGCGATGCGCGCGACCGCGCAGGACCGCGACGCCGCGCAGCTGATGGGCATCAACATCAACACGACGATCGCCGTGACGTTCCTGGTCGGTAGCGCGCTCGCCGGAGCGGCGGGCTTCGTCAGCGGCGTCTACTACGGCACGACGTGGTTCTTCCTCGGGTTCGGCGCGGGCCTCAAGGCGTTCACGGCGGCCGTGCTCGGCGGCATCGGCAACCTGACGGGCGCCATGGTGGGCGGCTTCGTCATCGGCGTGATCGAGGCGTTCACGACGCAGTTCATTTCCGACCAATGGAGCAACGTCGTCGTGTTTTCCGTGCTCGTCCTCGTGCTCGTCTTCCGTCCGTCCGGCCTCTTTGGTGAAGCACTCCCCGATAAGGTGTAAACGCGTGCCGAGCAGCCGCGTTTGCCCGGGCTCGCCCGTGAGGGCCACGGTGTGAACGCGCGCCTCCTGCGGTACGCGTGGGTCCTCGCGATACCGCTCGTCCCACTCGTGGACCGCAATGCGTCGCACATCAACTTCTTGGCCGACGCGGGCGCGTTCATGCTGCTGGCGCTCGGGCTCAACATCGTTGTCGGCTACGCGGGGCTCCTCGACCTTGGCTACGCTGCCTTCTTCGCGATCGGATCGTATGCATATGCGATGCTTGCCAGCCCGCAGTTCGGCATCCACGTTCCGTTTTGGGTGATGCTGTTCGTCGCGTCCGGGATCGCCGCGGTCTTCGGGATCCTGCTCGGAGCGCCGACGCTGCGGCTGCGGGGGGACTACCTCGCGATCGTAACGCTCGGGTTCGGCGAGATCGTCCCGCAGACGTTCCTCAACCTCTCGCAGTACACCAACGGCCCGAACGGGATCGCCTCGCTCGATCAGCCCACGCTGTTCGGCTACGCGTTTGGGTTCAATCCGGTGCCGTACTTCTACGTGATGCTGGCCTTGATCGCGCTCGCGATCTGGCTCGCGAACAACTTGCGAGAGAGCCGCCTCGGGCGCGCGTGGATGGCCATCCGCGAAGACGAGCTCGCCGCGAAGCACATGGGCATCAACGCGACGACGGCCAAGCTGTCGGCCTTCGCCCTGGGCGCGTCGTTCAGCGGGCTCGCCGGCGTCGCGTACGCCTCGAAGCTCCAGCTCGTATCGCCCGACCAATTCCAGTTCAGCGTCAGCGTGCTGGTCCTCTCGATGCTGGTGCTGGGCGGAATGGGGAACATCGCCGGCGTCGTACTCGGGAGCTTCACGCTGTCGCTGATCAACAACTTCGTGCTGCCGCAGGCCACCAACATCGCGCACGCGATCGGGCTGACCGTCGACTTTACGAACTATCGCTTCATGCTCTACGGAGCGATCTTGGTCACCGTGATGCTGTTCCGTCCCGAAGGCCTGATCCCGAGCAGGCAGCGGCGCGCCGAGCTCCGAGCCGCCCTCGCGGACCCCGACCTCTCCCGCCGCGAGAACGCCGAGTACACGCAGGCGTCGGGATGAGCCTGCTCGGCCTCGACGCCGTCTCCAAACACTTCGGCGGCCTGGTGGCGGTGGCCGATCTCTCCCTCTCGATCGAGCGCGGCAGCATCGTCGCGATGATCGGGCCGAACGGAGCCGGGAAGTCCACCGTGTTCAACCTGATCACCGGGGTGTACGAACCCTCGGCGGGCGACATCGTGTTCGCGGATCGCTCGATCCGTGGCCTGCGTCCCGATCAGGTGACCACGCGCGGGGTCGCGCGAACCTTTCAGAACATCCGGCTCTTCGCCTTCATGTCCGCGCTGGAGAACGTGATGACGGGCGAGCACGCGCGCATGCACGCGACCCTCGCCGATTCCCTCCTGCACACGCCGCGGCAGCGCGCGGAAGAGCGGCGGGTGCGGGAGCGCGCGCGCGACCTCTTGCGGTTCGTCGACCTCGAGCGAGCGAGCGATACCTATGCGCGAAACCTGCCGTACGGGCATCAGCGGCGCTTGGAGATCGCCCGTGCGCTCGCGTCCGAGCCGACGTTGCTCCTGCTCGACGAACCGGCGGCCGGCATGAACCCGCGGGAGAAGGAGGATCTGATCGCGCTCATCGAGCGTATCCGCGCCGGCGGCGTCACGGTCTTCCTCATCGAGCACGACATGCAGCTGGTGATGAGCGTGAGCGAGCGGATCTCGGTGCTCGACCACGGCGAGAAGATCGCGGAGGGTCCGCCGAGCGCGATTCGCAGCGACGATCGCGTCATCGAGGCGTATCTCGGCCGCGCGGAGGCGGCCCCGTAGTGGCGACCACCGCGGGCGCCTCGGGGCGCCGGTGAGCCTGCTGGAGCTGGACGCGGTCGACGCCGCGTATGGACGCATCCGCGCGCTGCAGGGCGTATCGTTGCACGTCGACGAGGGAGACATCGTGACCCTGATCGGCGCGAACGGTGCGGGAAAGACGACGACGCTGCGCACGATCAGCGGGCTCGTGCGCGCGACGCGCGGCACGGTGCGCTTCGGCGGGCGCGACATCACGCGCCTGGGCCCGGACGAGATCGTCCGGCTCGGTGCGGGTCACGCGCCGGAAGGGCGCCGCGTCTTCGCGCGCATGAGCGTCCGCGAGAACCTCGAACTCGGCGCGTATACCCGCCGCTCGCGCGCGGAGATCGCGCAGGATCTCGAGCACGTCTTCGACACGTTCCCGCGCTTGCGCGAACGCATCGCGCAGCGCGCCGGGACGCTCTCCGGCGGCGAGCAGCAGATGCTCGCCATCGGCCGGGCGCTGATGTCGCGCCCGCGCCTGCTGATGCTCGACGAGCCGTCGCTCGGGCTCTCGCCGATTCTCGTCCAGACGATCTTCTCGGTCATCCGGCGCATCAACGCCGGCGGGACGACGGTTCTGCTGATCGAGCAGAACGCTCGGCAGGCGCTTGGGATCGCGTCGCGCGGCTACGTGCTGGAACTCGGCCGGGTCGTCCACGAAGGTTCCGCCGCAAGCCTCATGGCGAGCGAGGACGTGCGCGCCGCCTATCTCGGAGGCGCCGTCTCCTGACGCGCGGCGCGGACGCGGGCTAGCCGGCCGTTTGCGCGCGCTGCGGCTGCAAGACGTGCATGCCGTGGACCGGCGTGCCGCCGACGATCGTGGCAAGGATCTCGTGCTGCGCGCTCCAGATCGACAGGTCGGCCCGCTTGCCGCGCGCGATGGTGCCAAACTCGCGGTCGATGCCGAGCATCTTCGCCGGCGCCTCCGTCGCGCTGACGATCGCCGTCTCGAACGGGATCGACGCGTACGACATCAGGTTGCGCACGGCTTTGTCGCAGTGCAGCGCGCTGCCGGCGATGGTGCCGTCCTCGTTGCGGACGACGCCGCCCTCGATTCGGTAGCCACTGCCGGTCGGCGCCATGTAGTCGGTCGCGAGCACGAGCCGGTCGCCGAGCGTTCGGTAGAGGATGTCCACCATCACCGGAGCCACGTGGAAGCCGTCGCAGATCACCTGGACCGTCGTCCGCGGCTCCTGGATGAACGCCGCGAGGATCGAGGGGTCGCGATGGTCGAGCGGCGCCATTCCGTTGAACGCGTGCGTGAGCGTGCGAAAACCGAGGCCGATCGCGAGGATGCCGTCGCGATACTTCGCCGACGTGTGACCGGCGGCGTTCACGATGCCCTGGTTGAAGAAGTGGCGGGCCACCTCGTCGACGCCTTCCGCCTCCGGCGCCATCGTCGCCATCACGAGCGCGCCGCGACACGCCTCGATCAGCTCGTTCGCCCGGGCCACGCTCCCTGCCAGCAGCCAGTCGCCACGGTGCACACGGCGGAACTTCGGGTTGAGGAACGGGCCTTCGAAGTGGATCCCGAGACAGCGCGCGCCGACTGGGTCGTGGCGCTCTGCGAGGCCGTGCGCGGCCTCGGCGACCTCGGCGGCCGCGTGCAGCATCGATTCCCACGGCGCGGTCATGACCGTCGCGACGAACCCCGTCGCGCCGGCGGCAGCGTAGGCGTGCGAGACAACCTCGATGGCATTCCCTTGGTCGCGGTTGAACAGGACGTCTTCGGCGCCATTCGTATGGACGTCGATCATGCCGGGAGCAATCGTCACGAAGGCCGGAAGGGTAAAATCGGTCGGTCCGTCACCGCCGAGGACGTCGACGATGCGGCCGTTCTCGATGACCAGCCGCCCGTATTGGAGGTTACCGTTGCCGAGGGCTAGGCGAGCAGGCCCAAGGACATAGGATCGAATCAGCTGCAACCTCCTGCGCGCGGCGCCAGGGTCGCTCGCACCGGTGTACTTCGGGGCCCTTCGGGCGGCGCCTACCGGCCCGGCATACGGCGAATGAGTTCGAGTGCTTCGTCACGCTGCCGCTCCATCAGTTCGCGCGTGTCGCCCTCGACATTCAGACGCAGGAGTGGCTCGGTATTCGACGGCCGCACGTTCATCCACCAGTTGGGATACGCGATCGTGACGCCGTCCAGGTGGTCGATCTGCGCGTCCGCGTAGTGCTGCTCCAGCTCCGCGAGCTTCGCGGGAATGTCGTGGACCCGCGAGTTGATTTCGCCCGACCGGAAGCGATGATCGATCGGCGCAATGACCTCGCTCACAGGTCGCCCCGCTTCGCTGAAAACCTCGAGGCACTGCATGAGTGCGATCATCCCGCTGTCCGCGAACCAGTTGTCGCGAAAGTAAAAATGCCCCGAGTGCTCCCCACCGAAAACGATGTCTTGGTCGCGCATGATCTTCTTGATGAGCGAGTGCCCGACGGGCGAGCGCACCGGTATGCCGCCGGCCCGCTCGATGGCCTCGGGCACGCTGCGGCTGCAGATCAGGTTGTAGAGGATCTTCGCACCCGGGTAGCGCTTGAGCGTGTTGATCCCAACGAGCGCGGTCACCATATCTCCGCCGATCAGCCCGGCGTTCTCGTCGACCAGGAACATGCGATCGGCATCGCCGTCGAACGCGACGCCGAGGTCGCAGCCATGCTCGCGCACGGCACGCTGCAGGTCGATCATGTTCTCCGGTTCGATTGGGCTCGCCGGATGGTTCGGAAAGCTGCCGTCCAACTCGAAGAAGAGCGGTACGATCTCGCACGGGAGATGGCGGAAGACATGGGGCACCGTGCGGCCCGCCATGCCGTTGCCCGCGTCGATCGCGATCTTGAACGGCTTGATCGTCGCCGGATCGATGAACGAGAGACAGTGCGTGGCAAACTCTTCGAGGATGTCGCGGCGTTCGATCGTGCCGCTGCGCACGGCGGTCGTGAAGATGCCGGCGGCGACGCGATCGCGGATGGCCGAGAGCCCGGTGTCGAGGGAGAGCGCCTGCGCGCTGTCCCTCGTCATCTTGAGCCCGTTGTAGTCGGCGGGATTGTGCGACGCGGTGATCATCACGCCGCCGCCGAAGCCGTAGCGCCCGACCGCGAAATACAGCGCGTCGGTCGAAACGAGGCCCACGTCGGTCACGTCCGCACCTGCCTCGTTCGCGCCGCGCGCGAACGAGGCGAACAGCGCATTGCCGGACGGACGCATGTCTCGCCCGACCACGACGCTGCTCAGGCCGAGCTCGTCGACGAACGCCCGCCCGATGTCGTGCGCCACGTCGTCGCTCAATTCGTCGGGATAGATGCCGCGGATGTCGTATGTCTTGAAGATCTCGGGGACGAGGTGCGTCGGCATATCCCGCGCGCTTCGCACACGCCCGGCGCGACCCCTCGGAAAGCCCTCAGTACGGGCTCGGAGCCGAGTCGACGCCTGCCGCAAGCGACGCGAGCATCGCGTCCGCGACGATCTCCGGCGCCTCGTCGTGCGGAAGGAGCCCGGCTCCTGGCACGGTCACGAGGCGAGCCCGCTTGGCCAAGCGCACGTACTCCGGTGCATTGCTCCATGGGTTGCTCTTCGACGCTCGATCGCCCCACAGCACGAGAACCGGGGCTTCGACGAACGGCAGATCGCGTGCCACGTTGCAGTTGAGGGCGCCGCCGATGAACGCTGCCGGAACGTAGCGCGCGCCGGGCAGGTGTGTCACCGCATAGTGGTGTTCGACGACGTCGGGGGAAACGAGCGCGGCGTCCGCATAGATTTGCGAGCGCAAGTAGCGGCGGATCGCCGCCTTCGACGCGATGCCGTTGAAGAGCGTCTCTCCCGCCACCGGCGATCGCAGCAGCGCTGCGAGCGCGGCCTGGGCCGTCCCCTGCGGATGGTCCAGCACGCCCTCAAGGCCCGTCGGACAGATCGCGACGAGCGAGGCGATACGGTCTGGGAGGCGGGCGGCCGCCCGGATCGCAAAGGCCGCCCCGAGCGAGCTTCCGACCAAGGTCACCGGCCCGTCCGCGAAGGCACCGATCGCGTCGACGATCTGTTCGACGAAGGTCTCCGTTGTGTATTCGATTGCCGGCATGTCCGAGAGACCGCATCCGATCAGATCGAAGGCGAAGACGCGTCGCGAGCGAGCGAGCAGTGGGAACACCTTGCGGAACTCGAACGACGAAGCGCCGGCATAGACGCCGTGGACCAGCAGAACCGGCGGACCGCTCCCCGCTTCAGTCACGAACGTTTCGTAGCCGCGCCACTGCCACGCACGCCGCGAGCCCCCGAGTTGGTTGACGGGAATCCCGCCCGACTCGCGCAGGCCTCGGTTCAGCGCGGCAGCCGCGCCGGTGACGCCCGCAAGGGCGCCGAGCGGACGGAGAAACCTCCCGATGCGTTTCATGCGAGGGCGCTTGCTTCGCACCGCGTCGGGGTGGTACCGCTCTCACGAAGGAGCGCTCGGGCGCTCGACAAAAGGTCCCACCTTGAACGCCGGGCAGGACTTCCAGACACCGCACCGGCCATCCGAGCCCCTGGTTCATGGTAGGACGACGCGTTCGCACCTTTCCCCCACTGGTTCAGTGCTGATCCGCATCGTCGCACTCTGCGGCATGTGTGCCCTCATCGTGGCCGCCGCTGCGCCGGCGCTGGCGGACGGCTGCTCCCTTGGCGTGGGCTGGCACGTCGTGCTGGCATCGGAAGCCGTCGACCCCGACGTGTTCGTGTGGGACTCGCGAAC
>Ga0302326_10003433_pt1 | contig 37281 bp, 29 predicted proteins | sample Palsa_T0_3_FD_202264 | JGI IMG/M metagenome (GOLD analysis project Ga0302326, IMG submission 202264) | Peat permafrost microbial communities from Stordalen Mire near Abisko, Sweden - Palsa_T0_3 | ecosystem: Environmental > Terrestrial > Soil > Palsa > Peat permafrost | place: Sweden: Abisko... | reverse complement strand
ATCTGCTTTGCCGCGGCGGAGTGCCCCGGCATGGAAGAGAGCACGCGCCGTATGCGCTCCTCGAGATCCCCGTGATCCGGATCCGACACTGCGCCGCGAACACGCTGCACGCTGCGCAAGAAGCGCCCGCGATCAAAGGGTTTGAGCAAATAGTCCACCGCCTGCACGTCGAATGCCCGCACCGCATATTCCGAATAAGCAGTCGTGAAGACGATATGAGGCGAATGGATCCCGCTAATGGCTTCGACGATCTCGAAGCCGTTGCGCGCGCCCAATTGAATGTCGAGATAGACGACGTCCGGTTTGAGGGCGGTTATCTGCGCCACCGCGGGTTCCACCGAGTCGGCCTCTCCCACGACCACGAACTCCGGTAGAGCCGCAAGCAGGCGCGCTATTTTGGCGCGTGCCGGCGGCTCATCGTCGACGATGAAGACGGAGTGGCTCAAAAGACGGCCGGAAAGCTCAAAGTGGCCAGGGTTCCTTTGGGTTGGCGCGGCTGTAAATCGAAGCTATGCGCTCCGGGAAAGAGCAGCTCCAGACGCCGCACCACATTCGAGAGCCCGGTACCCGGCTTCACCGCCTGCGCACCGAGTCCAACCCCGTCGTCGCTGACGATGTAGCGTAGCTGCGAGCCGTGGCGCTCGACCTCGACGCGCAAGTTGCCGCGTCCGTCCGGAAGACCGTGACGCAACGCGTTCTCGACGAGAGGCTGCAGCAAGAGCCGCGGCACCGCCACGTTCTCGAGACCCGCAGGCACATTGAGTTCAAAGGTGAGTTTCCCGCGGAATCGTTCGCTCATCATGGCGGTGTAGCCGCGCAGCCACTGCAACTCGCTGGCGAGCGGCACCAGAGCGTGGCCGTCGGAATCGTAAGCGGCGCGCAGCAGAGCGCCCAAGTCGCTGATCATGCGGTCGGCCGCATCGACATCCTCGTGCATGCGGTTGGAAATGGCGTTGAGAGCGTTGAATAAGAAGTGCGGCTCGATCTGCGCGGTCAAATGGCGCAGGCGGGCCTGGCCGAGTTCTGCCGCCAGCTGCGCGGCGCGGATCTCGCCGCTGCGCCGCACTCGAAACTGGCGATATGCAAAAATCACGACCAGGATGACCGCGTAGGTGATCAAGTCTTTTTGCAGTTCGTAGAAGCTCCGCAGGGCCACGTTGCCGAATTCGTAGGTTTCCCCCATGAGCGCGTAGACGGACTTGCGAATTATCAGCATACCGGCGACATGTACCGCGGAAAACACCGCCGCCCCGGCTGCGTGAGCGAGCAGCGTGCGCCACCATGCTCTGGCGTCCACTCGAAATCTTCGCTCGAAGCGCACAATCAGCGGGATGCACGCAACCATGATGAGCGTGCTGCTCATTTCCCAAACGAACGGCTTCCAGGGCGCGAGGCGGCTATTGTCAATCATCTGATTGACGCCCAGGTACGCTCCCAACAACACCGCCAGCAACACCGCCAGCACCGCGTACAAAATCGAGCCGGTACGAGCTCTACGCCCGGCATCGTCGCGGACCGCATTGTCGCTGTGCATGGGGTTCCTAGAAAGATCCGGCCGGAGCTCGCAACCCATCTGCGGCCCTGGAGCCGATGCGAACATTAGCCTCGCGGCCCACACCGAACAAGGGTTGCAGGGGACGTACTCGTCGGATCAACTCGTAAGCCATAAAACAGGCCGCGGCGGTGGTCATGACCAAAAGCAGACCTTCCACGGGAGGCGCCAGATGCGCAGGCTGCAATGCGTGGGCGAGAACGATGATAACGGTCTGATGCAGTATGTAAACCGGAAAAATTGCCGCGGTGAGGTAGCGACGCGCGGCATTGTCGCGCATCAAGTGCCGGTGCGCGAAGCCGAGGATGGCAGCGATGGCCATCCACTGCTGCGCGCCGTAGAGGCCGCGCATGAATATGCGCAAAGCTTCCGGCGGCACGTCCGTCTCGGCGCTGTAGAATCCGAAATAGCTGCACAGTGCGGACCAGCCCAGGATGGCTGCGCCAAGGGCGTGCCAGCGGAATCGCTGCAATGCTTGCCAAGGAGCATGGGTTCCGGCGAGCGCGAAGCCCAAGAGGAACACGGCAAAGTAGCTGGCGTGGTTGTACCAGTCGCCCACCAGCGCGTGATTCTGCGGAAATCGCGCCGCCAGCCCGATGCGTGCCGCGGCCAGCAGTGCGACGGGCCAGATCAGGACTCCGAAACCCGCGAGGCCACATTCCGCCCGTCCCTTAAGCCAAGGGATCGTGCGCGGCGCCAGCCGCACGATGATGAACAGCACCCCGGTATAAACCCATAGGTAGGCGACGAACCACAGATGATTCCAGGTCGGCATGATGAGGCAATCTTCGCGGCAGAAGCCGTGATAGCCGGTGATGTAGAGCCGGTAGAACTCCGCGAAGCTGCCGCCGTAGCCGACCTTCTCCACCACCTCGAGATAGGACTGCGGCGGCACGATGACCAGCATGCCGAACGCCAGCGGAATCAGCAGCCGCGCCGAGCGGGAGCGCATGAAATTGCCGCCGCCTCGCGCCAACAGGTAAGCGGTGGCCACACCCGAGACCAGGAACAGCAAGGATAGGCGCCAGGGCGAGGTGAGCATCATCAAAGGTTCAATGGCGGACGAGGCATGCGGGCTTTTTACATGCCACCCCCAATTTACGTAGTACATGCCCACGTGATAGAAAATCAGCAGCATGAAGGCGCCAATTCTGACCCAGTCAAGATCATAGCGGCGCTGCCCCAAGTCTGCTTTGAACGAAACGTTCGTCATACTGCCTCCCATTGCGAAGGCTGCAGATTGTGGGTCGGGGGGCTGGTTCGCAACGCCGTTGGGACCAGCGGCACTGATCACGGGCCCGGCGGTTCGAGGGTAGACTTGAGCCGCGAGCCGCCGCCCACCATCCGAGGTACTGCATGTCTGATCCGACCGATTCGATGGTGACCTATGTCCGCGCCGCACTCGCGCTGCAGGGCTATGACTTCAGCGAAGAGCGCATCGCGGAGATAACGCAGCAGTTCACACGTATCGAGTCGATCGCCCGCACCATCCTGCCGCCTGAGGTGGGCGCCGATGCCGAGCCGGATCGCGGGCCCGCCGCCGTGTTCCGCCCATGAACGGTGCCGCTCTGGATATTGCGCGGCAGATTCGCAGCGGCGAACGCACCGCCGCGTCGGTGTTGGCGGAAACCTGCGCTCGCATCGAGGCGCGGGACGCGGCACTAAATTGTTTCACCGCCCGCACGTTCGAGCGCGCCCAGCGCGAGGCGGCTGCGATCGATGCGCGCCGTTCGCGCGGCGAATCGCTGCCGCCGCTTGCCGGCGTGCCCTATGCCGTGAAGAATTTGTTCGACGTCGCCGGCGTGACGACGTTGGCCGGCGCCAAGGTAAACGCCGACAACCCCGCGGCCGCGGCCGACGCGTACCTCGTCTCGCGCATGCAGGAGGCCGGCGCGGTTCTGATGGGCGCGCTGAACATGGACGAGCACGCTTATGGCTTTACCTGCGAGAACACTCACTATGGCGCGACCCGCAATCCGCATGATCTCGCGCGCGTCAGCGGCGGCTCGTCGGGAGGTTCGGCGGCGGCGGTAGCCGCGGGCATCGTGCCGGTGACCCTTGGCTCGGATACCAGCGGCTCCATCCGCGTGCCTGCGTCGTTCTGCGGTGTGTTCGGATTGAAGCCGACGTATGCGCGTTTGTCGCGCAGCGGCTGCTTTCCCTTCGTCGATAGTCTCGACCACGTCGGACCCTTCGCCGCCACGGTGGATGATCTGGCCGCGACCTATGATGCCTTGCAGGGCCGGGACGCGCGCGATCATGCATGCGCGCAGCGCGACATCGAATTCGTCGGCGAGACACCGATGCTGCCGGCCGGAACTCGCGTCGGCATCTTGGGCGGCTGGTTTCAGGACTGGGCGGGTCCGGCCGCGCGCCGCGCCGTGCAGATGGCTGCGGCAGCGCTCGGGGCGACGCAGTGGTGCGAGCTTCAGAGCGCGGCGTTCGCGCGTGCCGCCGCCTTCGTCATCACCGGCGCCGAAGGCGGGGCCTTGCACCGAGAGAAACTCAAGGCGCGTTACGATGAATTCGAACCCGCATCCCGCGATCGCTTGGTCGCCGGCAGCTTGATCCCGGCATCGTGGCTGATCCAAGCGCAGCGGGTGCGCAAAATGGCCCATGCCGAGGCGTTGCAGTTATTCGACCGCTTCGACGTGCTGCTCGCGGCCGCGGCGCCGGATTACGCGCCGCTCATCGGTGCCGAAACCTTCACGATCAATGGCCGCACAGTTCCGACGCGCGCCACGCTGGGCGTGCTGACGCAGCCGATATCCTGTATTGGTTTGCCGGCGTGTGCCGCGCCGCTATGGCCGGAGCCTGAGGGCATCAACCTGCCGGTGGGCGTGCAGTTGATCGCCGCGCCGTGGCGCGAGGACTTGTGCCTGGCGGCGGCGGCGGTACTGGAGCGGGCAGGAGTCTCCCGCGTGCGTGGCTAGGTGCTTCAGGAAATGGACAGTGTTACGGGCTTGTTTCGGTGGGAGCCGCGCCAGTAAATCGCAGCAGCGATCAGGTTGATCGCGGCAACGGCGCCGCCGACTTTCAGCGCGAATACCCATGGGTATGCGACGTCAACAATCGGCACGAGATTAAAGGTCATCGAGAGAAGCGTGACCGATGCGCCGCAAACGCACGCGGCGCGCAGGAACACGGCGGGCTTGAGATCTGGTCGCATGCTGAAGCGAGTGCCTACAAACAGCGGCACAGCAAACATTAGTAGATAATTGATGCCATAACAGACGAAGGCGCTCGTGACGAGTAGTTGAAACGCCTCGCCCGCAGCGGCGCCGTAAGATGCGAGAAAGCTGAATAAAACCGCGAGCAACGCGATAACCGCTAAGGACCGTGTCGGCGTCCGGTAGCGAGGGTGCAAGCGGGTGAACCAAGCTGGCAGTAGATGGTCCCAAGCCGCAACCATCGGCAGTCGACTGGTCTCCGCAATATAGACCACGGCTTGGGCGATTTGCGCCAAGGCGAGCGCGAGAATCGCCCCGCGCCCAAGTACCACACCCCACTCGATGCCCCCGCTCGCGCCCGCGCCGAATGCCGCAGCAATGACTTGAGCGATCGGATTAACCAGATCCACGCGATCCGCGCGCGTATACGTAAGGATGGAACCCGTCATCAGGATATACATCAAGGCGATGAGCGGAGCAGCGATCCAAGCAGAGCGCAGGATAGAACGTGCCGCATCTCGAGTTTCTCCGGCGAATACGGCCACTTGCTCGAGCGCGGTGAACCCGTTGAAGGCGATTTTGCTGAAGAGATTTAGGCTCACCAGAGTGAGCATCGGCAATCGCGCCGAAAAGGGTGGCTGAGGCGCTACAAACGGGTGAGATGCAGGTGCGTGGGGATGAACGAATACCAGGATGCTGAGGAGACCGACGACCAGCAGCGTGGCCGCGGTTCCCACATGAGAGATCCATCGCCCGAAACTCAGGCTGGGGATGCATATCAGGAACATCCCGGTGAACAGAGCGATGTTGAGTCCCGATATGATTGCGTGATCTTCGGCGATCCATGCTGCGCGCGGTCCGAGCGCGTAACTAACACCGCTGGCCGTCTGCACGCCCAGGGTGGCAACGAGCAACAGAACCCACGCGCCCAGGTTCCATGCGCTCATGAAGCCGGCGAAAGGGCCGAAGGCGTGCTTGATCCATTGGTAGGCACCGCCCTCGAAAGGCCAAATTTGCACGCAATACTGCACCACGCCGGCCACAGGTAGAAACAGCAGCGCGGTGCCAAGTATCCAAAAACTGACCTGCGTATCCGCTTGATGAGCGGCCGTCCCTGTCCATGACGGACCAATCACTATCAGAATCTGCATCGGAATCAGATCCCGAAGGCCCAGCACCTTGCGCAGTCGGTGGCTCGCGTTTTCGTCCGCCTCAGGCGGTTGGTTGGTCACACGAATGTCCGTTCCCTTGAAGGGTGTGCGCAAGAAACTCGACGAGCGCGGCACGAATCACGCTCCGTAGTCATAGCTACAGCGGCCGCCGGTGGCGGGTCAGCGTCACGGCGATGGACGCCAGCACCGCCATGCGCACCGCCACGCCGTTGTTGACCTGTTCGCGGATCACAGAGCGCGGGCCGTCGGCAACCTCGGAGGCAATTTCCACGCCGCGGTTCATCGGACCAGGATGCATTACCAGAACGCTCGGCGAAGCCAGCTTCAGGCGCGGCAGCGTGAGGCCGTAATCGCGGAAATAGGCTGCGTCGTCGAGCGCGGCGGCTTGCGCCATGCGTTCCTTCTGGATGCGCAACATCATCACCACGTCGGCGCCGGCGATGCCGTCCTCGATTCGCGTGAAACGCTGCGCGCCGCGAAACTCATCCTCGCCGGGCAGCAGGGCTTCGGGCGCCACGAGCCGCACATCGGTGGTGCCCAGCGTGGCGAGCGCGGTGGCGGCCGACCGCGCCACCCGCGAATGCTTGATGTCGCCGACGATGGCCACTTTGAGTCCCGCGAACCGCCGCTTGTGCGAGCGGATGGTCAATACATCCAGCAAGCCTTGCGTGGGATGCGACACATGCGCCTCGCCGGCGCTGATCACCGAGACATGCGGAGCCACGTGATCGATCAAGAACTCGGGCATGCCGGCTTCGGAATCGCGAATCACGAACACGTCGGTGTTCATGGCCTCGAGGGTGTAAATCGTGTCGAGCATGGTCTCGCCCTTGGCGCGAGAGCTGGAGTGCAGGTCCAAATTGAGCACGTGGGCCCCGAGGCGGCGGCTGGCCAGGTCGAACGAGGCTCGGGTCCGGGTGCTGGGCTCGAAGAACAGATTGGCGAGCGTCACGCCGGCCAGCTCGCGGCCTTCATAGGCTGGTTGACCGGGAACTCGCCGGTAGGATTCGGCACGGTCGAGCAACGCGGTGAGTACATCGCGCGGCAAGCCGTCGAGAGTGATGAAGTGACGCAAACCGCCCGCGCCGTCTTGTTGTGAACGCATCAGCGCCTCATGTTTTCTCTGTGAACCAGCGTTCCAAGATCACGCAGGCCGCCGCAGCGTCGATGTCGCTCTTGGCCACGCGGCGGCGCATCAGCCCGGACTCGCGCGCCGATTTGAGCCGGGCTTGCGCGTCCATCGAGGAGTAGCGCTCGTCCACCATCGCCACCTCGAGCGAGAAGCGCTCCGCGAATTGCGCCGCGAAACGACGGGCTTCGCCCGCCAAGGCGCCCTCGGAGCCATCCACATTATACGGCAGGCCGACGACTGCCAGGTTCGGCAGCCAAATTTTCACCAGCGACTCGACTTGTTGCCAGCGAGGACCGGAGGCATCCACGAGCACCAATCCGACGGGCGATGCCGTGCGGCTGATGGTGTCGCCGCAGGCAACACCGATGCGGCGCTGACCAAAATCGAAAGCCAGGATCACCCGCGGCACTGACGCGTTTCGGCCGGCCTCACGCATTTCCGCTGATGGGGCTGATGCGCGTCAATTCCACGCCGAGCAGCAGCCCCGCGGCCTGCCAGCGAGACTCGAAGGGCAGGTCGAAAATCAGAGCAAGGTCCACGGGAGCATTCAACCAGGCGTTGGCGCGGATCTCCTCCTCCAGTTGACCGCCGCCCCACCCGGCATAGCCGAGAGCGACGACCGCATCAGCGGGTCCCTCGCCGCGCGCGATCGCCGCGAGGATGTCCCGCGAGGTGGTCACATGCAGCGCATCCGAGACCTTCAGGGTCGAGTCCCACTCGCCGCCGGCACGATGTACCACGAAGCCGCGATCGGTTTGCACAGGACCGCCTCGCAGCACGTGGCGCTGCTGCAGGGGTCCGGCCGCAATCTCGATCTCCAGCTGCTCGAAGATTTCCGCCATGCGCATCGGCAGCGGCTTGTTGAGAATCAGACCCATGGCGCCGTCCGAGTTATGGTCGCAAATCAGCGCAACCGTTTGCGAGAAGTTAGGGTCGCCCATGGCCGGCATGGCGATCAGCAGTTGGTTGGTAAGATAGCCTGATTCGCTCACGAGGTTACCGGCCGCTACCGCGGCGTGTCCGGATCTGCATAAAACACGCTGCCGCCCCGGGAATCGCCGCCCAGAAATTGCCACTCATAGGCGATGCGAATCTCGTCGTGCTTGGCGAGCAGTTCGTTCGGGAAGCGATCGTAGGGCGCTGCGAGTTTCAAAATCCGCAAAGCTGCCTCGTCGATCTCTGCGTGGCCGCTGGTACGCAGCACCGACGCGTTCAGCAATTTCCCGTCGGCGCCGATGGTGACCTCGATCACCGGGGTGCCTGAAAGCTTGTTGCGCCGGGCCGCATCCGGAAAGTTCATGGTGCCGATTCGCTCGATCTTGCGCCGCCAGCTGTCCAAATACACCGCGACGTCCGATTCGCGCGTATCGGCCGCGATCCAAAGGCCGGCTTTGGATTCTCCGCGCATGCGCAATTCGACGCCATCGTCATTGGGCGTCATAGCCGTATCGGGCCGCTTTTCCAGCAACATCGGAAATTGGGAAGCCTCTTTGGCCTCGCTGGTGGACGCGAAGTACAGAATTTTCGTCGACGCATCATGGGTCGCCACCATTTGTTCATCGCCCGAGTCATTGCCCGTCTGCACGGACCCCGCACCGCTGCCGCTCGGTATCCCCAATCGATCCACAGGCATCGGCGAGGATTTGGGGATGAGCGTACGTTCGCCATGCAGAGCGTTGCCCGAACCCAATTGGGTCCGTTGGGAGAGGTAGCGGGCGCTCGGGTTCTGCTCGGCGCTCGGTGCTCGGTCGTTCACGAGTACCACCTCCAGGCCGCCCGCGGCATCCTGCGGGGTCGATCCGCCGATGGCACTGAAGGTGACACCCAAGATCACGATGCCGTGCAGTAATGCCGCCAAAAAGCAGGTGGTGAGCATGCGGTCCTGAGCGGGCGGCAGGCCGGCACCTAACATGCTGGATACCGGCGGCGGTGCGCTCACGCTGCTTCCAGCGTCTTGATGATCGCGTCCATCAACTTTCCACCGATATCGACTCCATGCTTCTTGTCCAATTCTCGGATACCCGTCGGACTGGTTACGTTGATCTCGGTAACGAATTCGCCGATCACATCCAAACCGACGAACAGCATGCCGGCGGCGCGCAACCTGGGACCTATCTCTGCGCACAGCCAGCGGTCGCGATCGTTCAGAGGACGGCTCTCGGCCGTGGCTCCGGCGGCCAGATTGCCTCGATTGTCCGAAGGCGAAGGCATGCGCTGCAGCGCGAAGGGGACGGGCTCGCCGTCCACCAGGATGATGCGGCAGTCGCCGCCGGTGACGATCTGCGGCAGGTAGCGCTGCACGATGGCATAGCGCGTGCCGTAGCCGGTGAGGGTTTCGAACACGACGTTGCGGTTCTTATCCCCTTGTTCCAGCACGAAGATCGACTTGCCGCCCATGCCGTCCAGGGGTTTGCAGACGATCTTGCCATGCTCGCGCAGGAATTCGCTCATGTCGTGCATGTCGCGGGTGATCAGCGTGGGCGCGCAGCACTGCGGGAACCAGGCGGTGTAGACCTTTTCGTTCATGTCCCGCAGCCCCTGCGGCCGGTTGCAGACCAATGCCCCCTGGATCTGGGCGCGTTCCAGTATGTAGGTGCCGTATACATACTCGGTGTCGAACGGGGGGTCCTTGCGCATCAGAATGACATCGAATTCGCCCAGCCTGGCCACTTCCGCTGGTCGGCGCTTGAACCAGGCCGACATGTCGGAAAACACTTCCAGCCGTGCGAGCCGGCCGAACGCGACCCCGTCGCGCAGCCATAGATCCTTGAGTTCCGCGTAGAAAAGCTCGCAGCCGCGGGCCTGCGCGGCCAGCAGAATCGCCAGCGTACTATCCTTGGCCGGCTTGATCGCCTCGATGGGGTCCATGACCACCAGCAGACGCACTCGGGGCGACACGCTCATTCCGGCAGTTTAGCGCAAGCGCAGGCCGCGCCCGGCGTCATGAGAGAACTGTGAACCAGGCCACCGTTGTTTCGGTCCGTATGCCTCGAAATGTGCATCCCATACCGTGGCTTGCGCGGCCCGGATATGTTAAAAAGCCACAATATTCCAGCACCTACGCTCAAGTAGCACCAAGGTCCTTTAAGATATTTCATGGATAGCATCATCACCAGCGGTAAGCCCAAGCTCACGGGTCTCAAGGTTCTCGTGATCGATGACAGCAAGACCATTCGGCGAACCGCTGAAACCCTGCTCACGAAGGAAGGCTGCGAAGTCTTTACGGCGGTGGACGGTTTCGACGCCTTGTCGAAGATCGCGGATCATCAACCCGACATCGTTTTCGTCGACATCATGATGCCGCGGCTCGACGGCTACCAGACCTGCTCCTTGATCAAGCACAACAAGGTGTTCAAGCAGATACCGGTGATCATGCTGTCGAGCAAGGACGGACTGTTCGACCGCGCGCGCGGGCGTATCGTGGGCTCGGAACATTATTTGACCAAGCCGTTTACTAAGGATGAATTGCTGGGCGCAATTGAAGCGCACGTCGGGAAATGACGGAGATAAAGCCAATGGCACTGATTCTCATCGTGGACGATTCACCTACCGAAGTCTTCGTCATGCAAAAAGCGCTGGAAAAGCATGGCTTCAAGACCGCGGCCGCCGAGAATGGCGAGGAGGGCGTTCGCAAAGCCAGAGAAATGAAACCGGATCTGATCTTCATGGACATCGTCATGCCAGGCGTGAACGGCTATCAGGCCACGCGCATGCTGCTCAACGATCCCGTGACCAGTCTGATACCGATTATCATGGTCACCACCAAGGGGCAGGAGACCGATCGCGTTTGGGGCTTGCGCCAGGGCGCCGTCGATTACCTCGTCAAACCGGTCTCGGCCCAGGCTCTGGTCGAAAAGGCACAAGCAGCGCTGGCTACATGACGAGTACGATGAGCGGGCCCGACAACAGCTTGCGGAGCCTGCGCGACAGGCCGTTCGAGCTGCTGAAGGAACTCGAGAAACGCAGCCGCACCGTGGCCCCGGGCAGCACGGCCGGCGCGGAAGTCGCCAAGGAATGGGTTGGCGTGGCGTTTCGCATGGGAGGCGAGACGTTTCTGGTCGCCCGCGAGGAGACCCGCGAGGTATTGGGGTATCCGGCGGCCGTTACGCGCATTCCCGGCGCGAAGAGTTGGGTAAAAGGCTTGGCGAACGTTCGCGGACAATTGTTGCCCATGCTGGATCTAAGGCAATTTCTCGGCAGCGGCGCCACGGCGTCGGGCCGCAACACGCGGATCATCGTGGTCAATCACCGGGACGTCCCGGCCGGTTTGATGGTCGATGAGGTACTAGGGTTTCGGCGCTTTGCGGAGTCGGATTTCAACCCGGACCCGCCGCCGACCGTGATTCGCTGTGATGCCTATCTGGCCGGGGCTTTCCGCCGCGGCGGCGAGGTGTGGCCGGTGTTGAGTTTGAAATCTCTGGTGGAAAGCCAGAGCTTCCTGCAGGCGGCAAGTTGAGTACGCAAACCGATCCAAAACCGAAGCGGATGAACCTGCCCCTATTGGCGGGATTGATCGTGCTTTGCCTGATCGGGGCGGCGGTGCTCACATTGCTGACGCGCGCGCCGGGCGCCAATGCGGCGCCTCCGGAAGCATTGTCGCTGGTGCTGCAGCGAATTCCGTTCGAGGCGCAAAACGCCCTGCGCGGCGAGACCAGCGCCTTCGACGCGCTCGGCAAGAGCGTTGCCGAGCTGCAGACGCTGCGCCCTCAAACCGGCGGGGGCGACGCGGCGGTGTGGAAGAATTTCGATGCCAATGTGACGACGGTCGTGTCGGCGCGCGAGTCCGTGGACGCCATCCAGGGCGCCAATCAAGAGGCACGGGACCTCGCGCCGAAGCTATTATCCGAACTCGGCGATCTCGGCAGTTCCGTGGGGACATCGAAGCTCGAGGGCATGAGCCGTTATCTCGAACGCTTCGAACTCATGGTGCAACGCATCCAACAGGATCTGAATGGTTTGAGTACGGGCGTCAGCGACGCGGCGCCCGCCGCCCAACGCTTGGCCGACAGCCTCGAATTCCTGAATCAGGTCATGCGAGGCTTGAGCGGCGAGGAATCGGGACTCGCGATATCCAAGGTGACCGGGGCCGATTCGGAACAGCGCTTGAAGACGGTGGTACAGCGCAATTCGCAGTACACCAACGCCGTGCGCAAGGCGATTGCCGCCGCCGAGACCCTGTCCAAGGCCCAGACCGCGACCCGCGAGCTGCCGCCGACGGCCAGCACCCTGGCCGGCGAATTGGCCTCCACACCGGCGCCCAATACGGCCGGTCCAGACTACAAGTCCTTGATATTGGGTCTGCTGGCGCTGGCGGTGGTGCTTCTCGGCGTTTCAGCCTGGGTGTATTCCAAGACGATCAATGTGCGCAAGACCAGCGAGTTGCGCGTGCGGGAGAACGAGCGCAACCAGGAAGCCATCATGCGACTGCTCGATGAGCTGTCGAATCTCGCCGACGGCGATCTGACCGTGCAGGCCACCGTAACCGAGGACATCACCGGCGCCATAGCCGACTCGATCAACTATGCGGTCGAGGCATTGCGCGAGTTGGTGACCACCATCAACGATAGCGCGATCCAACTGGACAGCGCCGCCAAGCAGACTCAGGGCGCGGCCGCGCACATGGCGAAGGCCAGCAGCGCGCAATCGCGGCAGATCTCCGCCGCCAGCGAATCCATGGCAGACATGGCCGCTTCGATCGAAGAAGTATCCGGTAATTCGGAGCGCTGCGCGGACGTTGCGCGCCACTCCGTCGACGTAGCGCACAAGGGCGGCGATGCGGTCCGGCGCACCATCGATGGCATGAATGCCATTCGCGAGACCATCCAAGAGACCAGCAAGCGCATCAAGCGCCTGGGCGAGAGTTCGCAGGAAATCGGCAATATCGTCGAGCTGATCAATGATATCGCCGAGCAAACCAATATCCTGGCGTTGAACGCCTCCATTCAAGCGTCCATGGCCGGGGAAGCCGGGCGCGGGTTCGCCGTGGTTGCCGACGAGGTACAACGCCTCGCGGAGCGGGCTGCCAATGCGACCAAACAGATCGAGGTCCTGGTGCGCACCATCCAAACCGACACGAATGAGGCGGTGGTGTCGATGGAACGCAGCACCACCGACGTCGTGGGGGGCGCGCTGCTGGCGGAAAACGCCGGCGCGGCGTTGGAGGAAATCGAGCAGGTTTCCAATCAGATAGCTAGCTTGGTGCAAAACATTTCCGCCAGCGCGCGCCAGCAGGCTGTCGCCTCGGGAAACATCTCCAAGAACATGCAGGTGGTGCGCGAGATTTCCTCGCAAACCGCGGAAGGATCCACCGCGACTTCGACGTCCATCGCCAAGCTGGCCGCGCTTTCCGCGCAGCTGCGCAAGTCGGTCTCCGGCTTCCGCTTGCCGGATTACGGCGGCGGGACGACCACCTTGGGTACCTCCTCCTCCTCGACGCGGCTGCCGGTTGCCACCGAAACGGTGAGTCCGGTCAAGACGGGCAACACCGGAAAATTTCGCAAGGCCAGCGGCATAGGCGCTTGAGCCTGAAGACGATTCTTGAATGACTGACATCAGCTCCCAAACGTTGCACATCGTCGCCAAGGAACTCAACGCGACGCTGAATGACGCGCGCGCCTCGCTCGAGGCCTATGCCGAGCGTCCGGATCAGCGCGTTCTGCTGGAAAAGTGCGCCGACCAGCTGCATTTGGCGCACGGCGTGCTGCGGCTGGTCGAGGTGTACGGAGCTGCTCTGCTGGCGGAGGAGATGGAGCACGTCACCCGCTATCTGCTGACGTCGGGCAACGATCAGAAGCGGCAAATAGACGGGCTCGATGCACTGATGCGGGCGATGGTGCAGCTGCCCACCTACCTGGAGCGAGTCCTCTCCGGCGGCCGCGACCTCGCACTGGTTCTGCTGCCGCTGCTCAATGACCTCCGTTCCGTGCGCGGCAGTCCGCTGCTATCGGAAGGCACGCTGCTGCTGCTCAACCTGAAGTCCGATCAGCCCGCGCAGCCGCACGCGCCGCGCCCGGGCGAACAGCTCTCGGTGGTGCAATGGGCGAGACGCCTGAGGCCGCGGTTCCAGCTCGGGTTGTTGGGCTATATTCGCGGCGAACGCACGGTTCAGAACCTCGAAGTTCTGGCCAAGGTCGCGGAGAAACTCGAGCAGATCGCCGTCACGCAGCCGGTGTTTCAGCTGTGGTGGGTGGTCGGGGCGATTCTGGAGGCGTTGCGGGCCAACGGGCTGGAGGGCAGCGCCACGCTCAAACGTTTGCTCGGCCAGGCCGACCGGCAAATCAAGATTCTTTACGAGACCGGCGAGGCTCGCTACTGCGAAGACCCTCCCGTCGACTTGCTCAATAACCTGCTGTACTACGTAGCGCGCGCCTCGACCAACACCGGACGCATCGCCTCGGTGCGCGCCTCCTTCAAGCTGTCGGAATTGCTGCCGGTCGATGATTCGATCGAGCAAGAGCGGCAGAATCTATCGGCGCCGAGCGTCAAGCTCATGCGCACGGTTGCGGCCGCGATCAAGGAAGATCTCTCCAAGGTCAAAGACGTCCTCGACATATTTGTGCGGCGTGGGGGTGGCGCCAGCGACGAGTTGGGGCCGCAGCTCGAGCTGCTGAAGAAGATCAGCGACACGCTGGGCGTGCTCGGCCTCGGGGAGCTGCGCCAGCGCATTCAGCAGGAAATCGGCGAATTGGCGGAGATCGTCACCGAAGGGAAGACCCCCTCCGAAGAAGCATTGGTGCGTGTCGCCGGTGTGTTGCTGTCCGTCGAGGATAGCCTCGACGATCAACTGGTGAGCCTGATTTTGCCGGCGTCCGAAGGGGCCGCGGCGAATGTTCCCGCCGATCACGATGGCGAGTTTCGCCAGGTCAGCGAAGCGGTGCTGCGCGAATGCATCGTCAATCTGGCGCGGATCAAGGAAGCGGTGACGTTGGCGGTGCACAAGCCCGCTGATTTTTCGCCTCAAGGATTGGACAACGTCCCGCAGCTGTTGCGCGGCATTGCCGCAGGCCTCTTGATGCTCGGCAAGCATCGAGCGGTCGACATCATGGAGGCCATCGGTACGGAGGTGCGGAAGCTGATCGAGCCCGGTGCCCCGGCACCCGATGCGCTGCGGCTGGAACGCGTGGCCGACGCAATCGTCAGCATCGAATACTACATGGAGACGCTGCAGAGCGGCCGCACCGATCCTTGGTACATGCTGGACAATGCTGAAACCTGCCTCAAGGCCCTGAGGCATGAGGGCCCCTCGCGCGTTCCGGACGTGGCAATGTCGGCCGGCGAGGCCGCCAAGACCGTCAAGCTCGACACCGCGGCAGCAGTCACCGTGCTGTTGGACTCGAGCCAGCGCGCGCATTCCTCGACCAGTCCCTTGATCAATATCCAGCCGCCCGAGGCGGTGGATCCGCAGTTCGTCGAACTGTTCATCGAGGAAGCAAAGGAAGAGATCACCTCGATACAAACCGTCTTTCCGCTGTGGGACCAGAACCCGATGGATCTGGAGTCCTTGGGTTCCCTGCGCCGCAGTTTTCACACGTTGAAGGGCAGCGGCCGGATGGTCGGCGCTCGCTCGATAGCCGAGTTCGGCTGGGCGATCGAGAATTTACTGAATCGCATCATCGACAAGACCCTGTCGAGAACGCCTGGCATGATGAATCTGCTGCGCACTTCGGTCGCCGCGCTGCCGCAGCTGGTGGAGCAATTGGAGACGGGGCGGCAGACCACGGCGCCGGTCGAACCGCTGATGGCCCGCGCATTCGCCTTTGCCGACGGCCGCGAAGCCGACATGGCGGTGGCGACGCCGAAGGATCGGGCGGCATCCGACGGCCACCCGGCCGGCACGAGTTGGGCCGGTGGGGACAGCATAACCACCACGGGCACTGCGATTCCCGCGATGATTCGCAAGCCCATGCCGCCCATGGCGGAACCGGATCCCGTGCCAAGTCCGTTGCCGCCGCCGACAGGACCGACGATGGATCCTGCGCTGCATGAAATCTACAGCAAGGAAACCTCGAGCCACCTGAGCGAGATTCGCGAGTATTTGCGCAAGCGCTCGAGCCAGTCTGCGCCGCATGTGCTGTCCGAGGCGGTTTTCCGCGCCATTCATACGCTGAGCGGCAGCTCGAAAATGGCGGAGGCGCGGCACGGCATCCGAATTACCGAGCCGTTGAATCATGTGATGCGCAAGGCGTACGACAGCGGCCATGGATTGTCCGATGAGGGACTCGCGACGTTGGCGGATGCAGTCAGCGCCATCGACAACGTGGTTTCGCATATCAACGAGTCGACCGGCTTCTTTACCGATCAAGCGGTGCTATTGGAGCGGCTGCATCATCTCGAGGTCGAGATCGACGAGATGATCGCGCGTCAACAGTCGATCGAAACCAGTTCCTCGGCGATCATGCCGGCACCGGTGGTCGCCGAACCCGCACCGTTGACCGAAGCGCCGGCTGATGTTGCGCCACCACCTGCTTTGCCCGAGGAAACGATCGTCGCAGAGGCCGAGCCGCCTGGCCCCACCGCCGAATCAGTTGCCGCGGCAGGGGAATACGCCGCGCCCTTGGTTCCCGAGGCGGAGCCACCCGCGCCAGAGCCGGCAGTGGCTGCGCCGCCGCCTGCGCCGGTGGTGGAGTTCGATCATGAGATCGCCAACATCTACAGCGAAGAGGCCACCGAACTTTTGGAGGTCGCGGAGACCTCACTGAACGCGTGGAAGCGCGATCAAGCCGATAAATCTCAATTTGCCGAACTGCAGCGCACCTTGCATACCCTCAAAGGCGGCGCACGCATGGCGGGCATCGCTGCCATGGGCGATCTGAGTCATGAGCTCGAAACGCTGGTCATACAGATCGACAACGGCTCGGTGTCCGGCGATGAGCGCGCGCATGCCGTGATGCAGGCCAGCCTCGATGAACTCGCGCATATGCGCGATTTGGTCAGCGCCGGAGAAATGCCGAACAAGGCACCAGCGCTGGTCGCTCAGATTCGCGAATTGAGCGCTCATCCAGCGTCGTTGGCGCCCGCAGAAGCCGCGGCAGCGCCCGATGCGCCTCCCGCGGCAGCGCCCGTTGTGCCGCCGCCTGCGCAAGTGCCCGTTGCGGAAGAAGCACCGCTGGAAGTGCCGGCCGCGGCGCCGATGCCTGCTCCCGAAGCGCCTGCCCCTGTTCCCGAAGCGCCACCGACTGCAGCCGCAGCGCCCGCCGAACCGCCGAGTGTCCTCGATACACCTGTGGAACCCGTCGCCGCAGCACCCAGCGTTGCTGCCGTGCCGCTCGAAGAGCCTGAGCCGGCGGTCGCCGAGGATGCGGCGGCCGGTTCGGAAATCAGCAGTGCGCCGGTGCTGCCTGGCCGCGAGGTGCTGCCCGCGGAACGCGCCGAGATGGCCCGCGTGGACGCGGACTTGCTCGACACCATGCTCAACAATGCGGGCGAGGTGAGCATTTTCCGCTCGCGCTTGGATCAGCAGGTCAATTCGATCGACTTCAATCTGGCCGAGCTTGCGCGCACGGTGACGCGTCTCAAGGACCAGTTGCGCGGGTTGGAAATCGAGACCGAAGCTCAGGTTTTGAACAAACACCAGGACGATGGGCCGCGGCGCGAGGACTTCGATCCGCTGGAGCTGGATCGATATTCGACCCTACAGCAATTCTCCCGTGCCTTGACGGAGACATCGGGCGACGTTGCGAGCATTCAAGGATTGCTGGAAACCTTGACCCGTGAGGCGCAGAACCTGCTGACGCAGCAGTCGCGGGTCATCACGGAACTGCAGAACAGCTTGATGCGCACGCGCATGGTGCCCTTCCAGCGTCACGTGCAGCGCTTGACGCGCTTGGTCCGCCAAGCGGCCAACGACACCGGCAAGCGCGCCGAGCTCGTGGTGCAAGGCGCTGCCGCCGAACTCGATCGACAGATGTTGGAGCGGATGGTGGCGCCGCTCGAGCACATGCTGCGCAATGCGGTGATTCATGGCATCGAAGCCCCTGATCGGCGTTCCGCCCTGGGCAAGCCGGATGTCGGGCGGATCTCCGTCACCCTGGAGCGCGACGGCGCGGAAATCGTGATCGTGGTGGCCGATGATGGCAGCGGCATCAACGTCAAGCTCATCCGTGAAAAGGCCATCGCGCTGGGACTCACTGACAGCCATGCCAAGCTCACCGACGAACAAGCGATGCAGCTCATTTTGGAGCCGGGTTTCAGCACCGCTGGGTCTCTGACGCAGGCGGCGGGCCGCGGCGTGGGCATGGATGTGGTCGCCACGGAGGTCAAGAAGCTCGGCGGCGGCTTGTTCATTGATTCGAGCGACGGCAAGGGATCGCGATTCACGATTCGTCTGCCCTTTACCCTTGCCATCAGCCAGGCCTTGATCGTGCGCGTCGCCGAGGAGGTGTACGCATTGCCGTTGGCAACCGTGGAGGGCGTGGTGCGATTGCCGCGCAACATCGTCATGCGGCAGCTCAGCAAAGATGCGCCGCTGTTCGAATACGGCAATCAGAAATACAGATTCCAGCAGCTGGGCGCGTTCGTCGGACTGGGCCCGACGCGCCTGCCCGATACCGACGTATCCATGCCGGTGGTATTGATTCGGGCCGGCGAACACTCCACCGCCCTGGTGACCGACGAACTGGTCGGCAGCCGGGAAATCGTCGTGAAATCTCTCGGGCCTCAGGTCTCGGGCATTCGCGGCATCGCCGGAGCGACGATTCTGGGCGATGGGCGCATCGTCATCATTCTCGACATGGGAGCGCTGGTGCGCTCCGAGTGGCGCTCGCGGTCAGCCGACGCGGGCGTCCTCGATCAACGCGACCGGCGCACCTTCGCGCTGGTGGTGGACGATTCGATTACGGTACGGCGGGTGACGCAGCGGCTGCTGGAGCGCAACGGCATGCGCGTGCTGACGGCGAAGGACGGCGTCGATGCCGTATCGCTGCTGCAGGAGAATATGCCGGATATCATTCTGCTCGACATCGAGATGCCGCGCATGGACGGCTACGAGGTGGCCGCCCACGTGCGCAACGACGCGCGCCTGAAGCACATCCCGATCGTCATGATCACTTCGCGCGTCAGCGAGAAGCACCGTGCCCGGGCCATCGAGTTGGGCGTCGACGATTATTTGGGCAAGCCTTATCAGGAGAGCCAGCTGCTCGACGCCATCGAACCGCTCGTCAACCGGCGCAGCGCCGTGGCAAGGTAGGCGCCAATGTCGGAACTGCGCGACGAGCTCTACAGCCTGCTGGTGCCGCTGGCGGGGGAGAGACTGATCGTACCGCGAGCCTGTGTCGCCGAAGTCATCGGTTATCAAACCCCCATGGCCATGACCAACGCGCCGCCCTGGTATGCGGGGCTGGTGGGTTGGAGCGGACGCAACGTTCCGGTGGTTTCGTTCGAAGGAGCGTTCGGTCAGCCGCTGCCGAGTGTTTCCACGCGCACCCGCATCGTGGTTTTTCACGCCAACGGCGGTCTGCTGCAGGCCGGCTTTTTCGGCATGCTGACGCAAGGCTTCCCCCAACTGGTGCGCGTCAACGCGGATGTGGTTCGGCCGGATCCGTCGCGCAGTTTCCCGGAGAGATCGCCGGTCATCTGCCAGGTGCGCATGGTCAATGAGACGCCGCTGATCCCCGATCTGCAGCGCCTGGAGCAGATGATCGCGGAGGAGACCTCGGTGATGCCCCAGGCGTCCTAGAGGCGTCCCAGCACCCTGCCGGTCTTGCGCGGCGGAGCGCCGCGCTCTTACTGCAGCAAGCCGAAGATTGCGACGCTGTTCTGCGTTCCCACGAACACCTGTCCGTCGGCGATGGTCGGCGTGATGTATTTGTTGCCGCTGCCGAATTGATCGCGGGTGCCTGCCTGGCTGCTGTTGTACAGGACGTGCGTGAGATTAGTCGCGTCGTAGGCGTACAAAACGGCTGGACTCGTGTTTTCATGCGCCCAAACGATGCCGTTCGCGGTGCCGTTGGCCGAAACGGCGATGGCGCTGCCTGGATAAGGGAACTGCACGGCGCTCTGCGATTGCGGCGTGGCGGCCAACATGGCGTTGCTGATCGCGAATGCCTTCACCGATCCGCCGACATCGCAGTAATAGATCGTGTTGTTGAAGTACGCGGGCGTGGAAAAGACGCCGCCGGGCAGCGCGCCGGTGAGCTGTTGGTAGATGTTGTTCGCCGTGGAGCTGAATTTCCCCATCGAATCGCGGTTCACGACATAGATAGTGCCGTCCTTGCCTGCTCCGACGACCAAGTGGTGCACGGTCCCGCCGCTGTCCGTGAGGTCGGGCAGCACCATGGCGCCGCCCGAGCCGAGATCCTTGTCGGCGGCCGATAAGGCCACGGTGTTGGTGAGCGCGAAATAATCGGCGACTGAGAGGGTGCTGCCGGAGTTGGCGATCTTCAGGAACGAGTTGCCGAAGTCGCCGAGATTGGGAAACCCTGCCGCGTTGAGCGTGGTCTCGAACGCCCCATTGGCGGTCAACAGATAGACATTGCCGGAAGCATCGGCTGCAGGTCCGCCGCCCGACATCCAGATCGCGGGTCCCGATTCGCTGTTCTGGCCCACATTGAGCACGGCGGTCTGGGCGAGCGTGCTCTCCGCATAAGTCATGACCCAGCCGGAATAGGGCGGAGCGTCGCAATGCGAGGTGAAGCTCACGTAGATGGATCCGTTCAACAGCAGCAGCGCGGCCCGTTCCTCGTATTGCGTCGGGTTGAAGGCATTGGTGCCGCCGGCGGCGGTCGCTACGCTGGCGCTGATCTCGGTCGGACCTCCCAGCAATTCCGCGCCGGTGGTGATATCGAGCGCGTGCAGGCGCTGATGGTATGCGGAGGAGGCATCGAGGGACATGGCGACGACGAAAATGGTGCCGTGCGCGCCTGCGCTCCGGTCGATCACGGGCGTGGCCGTCACGCCGATCTCGGGCACCACTTGGCTGCAGCCCAACGAGCCGCTGGTGCTCTCGCCGGCTTTCAGCATCGACACGTGCCACAGCACGGCGCCGCTGTTGGCATCGAATGCATATACCGAATCGTGCTCGGTGGCGACGAATACGACGTTGTGAGCGGTCCCCGCAATGCTGAGCTGCGACAAGTACAAGGGCTGTGCATCGACCTTGCCGTCGACCGGCATGTTGTGCCGCAGGCCGAAGCTCGTGGAATTGACGTTCGAGGTGGTGAGGGTCGTCTCGTTGGCGTTCAGGCCGCTGCGGCTGACGTCGTTCTTGTACATGGTCACGTCGGTGCCCGAACCGGTGGCCGGGGGCGGCGTGGTGGGCGGCGGTGTCGTAGGCGGAGGCGTGGTGGTAGTCGTGGTGGGCGGCGTGGTGGCTGTCGTCGAGGTCGTCGTCGGGGAGGATCCGCCGCAGGCCGACAGCACGGCAATGCATGCTGCGGTCAATAACAACTTGGTGTTCATCACATATCCCCAAAAAGCGATTGAAGCCATACGAGTGCCGCGATCGCGGCTGTTTCGGTGCGCAGCACCCGTGGGCCCAGCCCCAGCGGTAAGAATCCCGCCAACTTGAACCCCTCGAGTTCCTCGGGCGCAAAGCCGCCCTCCGGACCGATGGCGATCTCTGCCTCGGTCAACGGCAGGCGCTGCGGGGCGGTTGCCGCAATTTGCGGCTCAAGCACCCAGCGGGGATGGGCCGACGGCGCCAATCCTCCGAGATAATTCAAGAGCTGCACGGGAGACTCGATCATCGGCAGGCGTGCGCGGCCGCATTGCTCGCAGGCGCTGACTGCGACCGCCTGCCAATGGCTCTGCTTGGATTGCGCCTGGCCGTGATCGAGCCGCACCACGCTGCGTTGGCTGATGACCGGCACGATGCGCGCGACGCCCAATTCCGTGGTCTTCTGCACGACCCAGTCCATTTTCTCGCCGCGCGGCATGCACTGCACCAGCGTGATGGAGAGGCGGGACTCCGTCTCGACCGGATGTGCGGCGCCGATCTCGGCGGTCACATGCTTGCCGCGCACGCTGCCGATGATGCCGGTGAAATCGCGGCCGTCGCCGTTGAACAGCATGATTTCATCGCCGCTGCGTGCGCGCAGCACCTTCGCCAAGTGCGCACCGGCATCGTCGGGCAGATCCACGGTGCCGCCGCTTTCCAGCGGCGCGTCGACGAATACGCGCGTCAATCGCATGGGTCAAGGATCCGAGCGGTTGTGCGAACAGCAGCATTCATAAGCCTCAGATTGTCGCATATGCTAGCGGGGCGGCTCGCAGCGAAGGACGCGGCAATTGCAGGTTGACCTAGACAGCGGACTCCTACAGGGCGTTAATTACGTCGTCTCGCCGAATTGCGATGCGCGGCCGGCGGGCATCGAGACCAACCTGATCGTGGTCCACGGCATCAGCATGCCGCCGGGAGAATTCGGCGGCCCCTGGATCGAGCGGCTGTTCACCAACACCCTGCCGCCCGAGGCGCATGTGTATTTTGCGCAGATCGGACCGTTGCGTGTCTCCTCACATCTGGTGGTGGCCCGCGGCGGCGACATTACGCAGTATGTCAAATTCTCCGATCGCGCCTGGCACGCCGGCGTGTCGAGTTACGAAGGTCGAGAAGCCTGCAACGACTTCTCCGTTGGCGTGGAACTGGAGGGTACGGATACGCTGCCATACGAGCCGGTCCAGTACCTCGTGCTGGCGCAAGTCGTCGGCGCTCTTTGTGCCGCTTATCCGGCCTTTTCCCCCGATCGGGTGGTCGGGCACAGCGACATCGCACCGGGCCGCAAGACCGATCCGGGTCCTGCGTTCGATTGGCCGCACGCCCGGCGATTGATCGAGGCTGCCTGCAAGCGCCGATAGCTGTTTCGCGAGCGTGTAGGAGCGGCCGACCTTCCCTGTAGGGGCATCTCGGCTATTGGGGGCAACGTGACCCACGTCACGTTCCAAACCAGCAGATTTACTGCCCAAAGCCGACATCCGAAGGCAAGAATTCATATGCTGATTATCTTTGCGCGAAGGGGGTCTTTTTGATCCGTTGGTTTGCGGACCTGCCGCTCGAACGCAAGCTGCGCGTCGTCATTCTGGTTCCTGCAATGGCGGCGTTCGGCATCGCGCTGCTCATGCACATTGCAACCAATCTGGTACAGCAACGAGATGATCTGTGCCGCCGAGCCCTTGCGATCGGCGGGGAGAGCGGCGCCGATGCCATCGAAGCGGCGCAACTCGGGCGGCAGCAGGCGGCCGTCAGTGCGCTGAAATCGTTGCACGATGAGCCCTTTGTGTCGGCCGCGGAGGTGTACCTGCCGACCGGCCAGCTGCTTGCAACTTACGACCGCGACGCCGACGAAGCGCTGCTGCAGCCGGTGCAAGCGGCGGACACGCATCGTTCGGCGGGCATTCCCTTCGATCCGGCGGGCGCGCGCCTCACCTTGCGCGGCGGCCGCTTCGAGATCACCGTGCCCGCCCGACGCGACGGCGTGATTCTCGGCTATACGACTTTATTGCTGCCGCTTGCGGCGCTCTATCCGGAGTGGCGCATCTACGCTGCGATTACCGCGGCGGCGGCGGCGCTGGCCGTGCTCATGTCCTACTGGCTCGCAGCGCGCCTGCAAAAGCAAATCTCCAATCCCATCGTCAACCTTGCGCAGACCATGCAACGGGTGTCGGCCGAGGAGGATTACGGATTGCGGGTAGAGGGCAATTCCCAAGATGAGATCGGCTCGCTCATCGACGGCTTCAATCAAATGCTTGCGCAGATTCGTCACCGCGATGCGCGCCTCGAGAAGTATCGGCAGTTCCTCGAACAGCAGGTGGCGGAGCGCACCGAGAATCTCGGCAAGGCGAATCGCGAACTGCAGCAGGTCATCGATGAAGCCACGCGCGCCAAGGAGGCGGCGGAACGCGCCAGCAGCGCCAAGAGCGAGTTTCTGGCGCGCATGAGCCACGAGATCCGCACGCCGATGAACGGCGTCATCGGCATGTCCGAGCTGCTGCAGGCAACCGAACTGACGCCGCGGCAGCGGCACCTGTCGCAGACCATCTCGCAATCCGCCGAGGCGCTGCTGCAGATCATCAACGACATCCTGGATTTCTCCAAGGTCGAAGCGGGCAAGCTCGAGCTCGAACGCATCGAATTCGGATTGCGCGAGACGGTGGAACAGGCCATCGAGATCTGCGCCGCGCGCGCGCACGTCAAGGGCCTGGAGCTGATCTGCGCCATCGACCCGGCGGTGCCCGCCAAGGTAAACAGCGATCCGACCCGGCTGCGGCAAATTTTGATCAATCTGGTCGGCAACGCCATCAAGTTCACGGACGTCGGCGAGGTCATGGTGCGCGTGAGCGCGCTCGGCGACGGCGGCGAGCTGCGATTCGAGGTCATCGACACCGGCATCGGCATCGCTGCCGACGTTCAGTCCGAGATCTTCAGCGCCTTCAGCCAGGCGGACACCTTCACGACGCGCAAATACGGCGGCACCGGCCTGGGGCTCGCGATCTGCCGGGAACTCGCCACCTTGATGGGCGGGCAGATAGGCGTGCAGAGCAAGGTCGGGGCGGGCTCGACGTTCTGGCTGGAAGTGCGGCTCGAACCTGCCGCGGAAGCAGCACCGACCTTCACCCGGCTGCCGCGCATGCGTATGGTCGGACTGCGGGCGCTGATCGTCGATGACAACGCCAGCAACCGCGTGGTGCTCAGCCAGCATCTGCAGAGCTGGGGCGTCGAGGTACAGGCGGTCGATTCCAGCACCGCGGCGCTCGCCTTGCTCAGGACCGAAGCCGGCGCCAACTTCGATCTGGCCTTGCTCGACGATCAGATGCCGGAGACGGATGGCATCGAACTGGCCGAGGTCATTCGCGAAGATGCGCGCTTGTCGGGCATGCGTCTGGTCATGCTGACGAAGCGCGACAACCACGAAAGCAATTCCGCGGGGGTGCAGCTGTTCTCCGCCATCCTGACCAAGCCCGTGCGCCGCTCCCAGCTTCTGAATTGCGTGATGCGCGCCGTTGCCGCGCCGGCGGAAGCGGCCGAAGAAAGCGGCGTTCACCCCATGCTCTCGATGGCCGCGCCCACTTTCGTTCCCAAGATACTGCTGGTCGAGGACAACCCGGTCAATTGCGAAGTGGCCGCGGGCATGCTGGAGACGCTGGGCTGCACGGCGCGCTCGGTGGAGAACGGCTGGCTCGCCCTCGAGGCCTTGAGCTGCGAATCGTACGATGCGGTGCTCATGGACTGCCACATGCCGGTGATGGACGGCATGACTGCGACGGCCGAGATCAGGCGCCGCGAGCAGGCGGGCGGCGGTGCGCGGATGCCCATCATCGCGTTGACGGCGAATGCCATGGAGGGCGACCGCGAGCGCTGCCTGGCTGCCGGCATGGACGATTTTCTCACCAAGCCTTTCACGCTGCAAAAGCTCGCGTCGCTGCTGCGTCGTTGGCTGGCACTGAATGCATTACCCGAGCCCGAGCGCCGCGAGGGCCCGCGCGCGCCGCTGATCGATGCCGGCGTACTGCGCAACATCGCGTCCCTGGCACGCCCGACGCTGCTGAATTCGATGATCGAGCTGTATATGGCGCACTCGCCGGAGCTGCTCGGCGCCATCGAGAGGGCCGTCGCAAACGGCCAGCCCGCGACGCTGTCGGAGGCATTGCACACTTTCAAGTCCAGCACCGCCAACTTGGGAGGCGTGCGCCTTGCAATGCTGACGCGAGAGTGCGAAGCGAAGGTGCGCGACGGCGGCATCGCCGCCGCGGCGCCCCTCGTGCCGAAGATCCGGCGGGAATATCAAGAATTTTGCGCCGCGCTGCTGCAGGAGCGGGCGCCGAACGCAGCCTAACGAGGTTCAGATGAATCACCGCGACGATGAATCCAAGAATCCCTCGACCGTGCTGGTCGTCGACGACGATCCCGGCGCGCGGCTGCTCGTGGGAAGCGCATTGGAAATCGCCGGATTCCGGGTGGTGACCGCCGCCGACGGCGCCAGCGCGCTGGCGCAATACCGGGTGCAGCCGGTCGATTGCGTGGTTCTCGACGTGGTGATGCCCGGCATGAGCGGTTTCGATGTTTGCAGCGAACTGCGCGCGCATCCCGACTCGCGTCACGTGCCGATCTTGATGCAGACCAGTCTCGACGACATGGAGTCGGTGCAGCGCGCATACACCGCCGGGGCCACCGATTTCTCCTCGAAGGGCATCAACCCGATGCTGCTGGCGGAGCGCGTGAAATTTCTGGTGCGCTCCAAGCAGACCCAGGACCAATTGCGCGAGAGCGAGGCCAAGATCCGCTATCTGGCGTACTACGATCCGCTCACCGCGCTGCCGAACAGGCAGCGTCTGCTGCAGATACTGGAGCAGCAGGTGACTTGGGCGGCACCGCGCCAGCGCGGTGTTGCGGTGCTGATGCTGGATATCGACAACTTCTCGCGCATCAACGACACGCAGGGCCAGACGGTGGGCGACGGCCTGCTGCAGGAGGTGGCGCGCCGCCTGCAGAGTTGCCTGCGCGACCAGCGGGTGCTGGATATGGACGACAGCGGCAACGGCAAGAGCGACATCAACGATTGGGTGGCGCGAACCGGCGGGGACGAATTTGCGCTGGCGTTGCCGGGGGTCTCCACCGCCGATACGGCGCAAGTCGTGGCGCGTCGCGTGCAGCAAGCGCTGTCGCGCCCCTGCGTATTCGCGCAGCAGGAAATTCCGCTCTCGGCCAGCATGGGCGTGAGCCTGTTTCCGACCGACGCCACCACCGCGGAGGCATTGCTCAAGAACGCGGACGCCGCCATGCATCACGGCAAACGCAACGGCAGCAACGCGATCGAATTCTTCAAAAAATCGATCAGCACGCGCGCCGCCAAGCACCTGTCCATGGAAACGGATTTGCGCAAGGCGCTGGATCGCGGCGAATTCACGTTGAACTATCAGCCGCGCCTGCGCACGGACGACATGCAAGTCGAGGCCGTCGAGGCGCTGCTGCGGTGGTGGCACCCGACGCGGGGTTTCGTATCGCCGGACGAATTCATCCCTCTCGCCGAACAAACCGGCCTGATCGTGGACATCGGCGACTGGGTGCTGCGCGAAGCGTGCGCTCAGGCGCGCCGCTGGCGCGACGCGGGAGAGGTCAACTGGCAGGTCGCGGTGAACGTGTCCGGGGTGCAGTTCCGCGACGGCAGCCTGGTGGAACGGGTGACGCGCGCCATCGACGCGGCGGGCATCGATTCGCGCATGATCGAACTGGAGTTCACCGAAGGCGCCCTCATCGAATACTCCGCGGTGGTGAGCAAGGCCGTCAAAGCCTTGAAGACGCTGGGTGTGGCCACGGCGCTCGATGATTTCGGAACGGGCTACAGTTCCCTGTCGTATCTGCGGCATTTCCCCATAGACACGTTGAAGATCGACCGTATATTCGTGCGCGACATCGTTTCGCGCAGCGGTCATACGCCTTTGGTGGATGTCATCATCGCGATGGCGAAGAGCCTGGGACTGTCGACCGTCGCCGAAGGCGTTGAGACCGAATCACAGTTGCAGTACCTGAAATCGCGCTATGCGACCCAGGTCCAAGGGTTCCTATTCTGTCAGCCGCTGGCCATCGCGGATCTGGAGCGCTGGCATGCAGACTGGCTGACCACGGCAAAAAAACAGGCCGCCGGCGCAGCCTAGGAAGTTCTGCGCCGCCAAAAGACTTCGCTGCCCTGAGCCTCGCGCGCCAGCACGCGCGCGGTGACGAACAGCAGGTCGGAGAGGCGGTTCAAGTATTGCAGCGCTTCGGGCGCCACGCTCTCGGCGCCTGCCAGGGTCCAACAACGGCGTTCGGCGCGCCGGCAAACGGAGCGGGCGACGTGGCACGCGGCCGCGGCGGCCCCGCCGCCCGGCAAGATGAATTCCTTGAGCGGCGGCAGGCTTTCGTTGAGCGCATCCAGCTCGTGCTCCAAGCGTTCGACATGCGCCGCGGCAATCATGCGGTGACCGGGTATGCAAAGTTCGCCACCCAGATCGAACAAATCGTGCTGAACGTCGGTGAGGCAGCGCCGCACGGCGGGCGGCAGGGTCTGCGCCAGCACCGTGCCGATGCAGCTATTGGTTTCATCGACGCTGCCGTAGGCCTCGACCCGCAGGCTGTCCTTGGCCACCCGCGAGCCGTCGCCCAGGCCGGTGCTGCCGTCATCGCCCGTGCGCGTGTAGATTTTGCTGAGCCTGTTACCCATCGCTGATCCCCGGCCGTTGCGCGTTTCATCGAAGTTGCGGCGACACTATCACAAGGTTTGCTAAGGTTGCGCCCATGGATGCTTCCGCTGAACTTCAGGCAGCCCTCGACGCCGCCGCGCGCGCCGCGGACATTGCGCGGACACTGTACCAAGGCAACCTCGAAGTGCGCTTCAAGGAGGACAAGTCGCCGGTAACCGAGGCGGATGTGCGCTGCGAAACGGCGATTCGGGAAATCCTCGAAGCGCGTTTTCCGTCGTATGGGTTCTACGGGGAAGAGACCGGCTCTCACGATGTGGACGCCGAAAGTTTGTGGCTGGTCGATCCCATCGACGGCACCAAGGCGTTCGTACGCGAATATCCGATGTTTTCCACCCAAATTGCCCTGATGCGCGGCGGCGATTTGGTCATGGGGGTGTCAAGCGCGCCGGTGTACGGTGAGCTCGCCTTTGCGGACCGTGGCCGCGGCGCTTTCTTGAACGGCAAGCCGATCACCGTCAGTTCGGTGTCCACGCTGGCAGCCGCGGCGCTGTCGGCGGGCAACTTGAAATCGCTCGCCGCCGGCGCGCAATGGGCGCGTTACGGCAAAATGGTCACGCAGCTCGACCGCATTCGCGGCTACGGCGACTTCTTGCATTACCATCTGCTCGCGGCCGGCAAGCTCGACGCGGTGATCGAGTCCGACGTCAACATCCTGGATATCGCAGCCTGTGCGGCCATCGTGACGGAGGCAGGCGGGAGGTTCACCGATTTGAGCGGCGCACCCATCACGCTTGCATCGACGACGGTACTCGCGAGCAACGGCCGCATGCACGAAGCGATACTCAAGGCCCTGGGCTAGCGGCACCCCCTGGCTAGCGGCGACGCCTTTCAGCGTGCCCAACGAATCTCGGCGGCGGTGGCCTGCCCGAGCACCACTTGATCGAGATCGGAGACCTGTTCCCAGCGGGCGGGCCCGAGAATGCGCCGGCCGGCCATCAGCTCCGCCGTGCGCTGAGGGAACAAGGGCACCTGCCGAGGATCGCCGTAGCCGTCGGGAAAAATCGGGGCGTCGGTACCCAGATCATATTTGTCCGTTGCGCCCAAGGTGTGCAGCAACTCATGCGCGAGCACCACGTCGTTCTCGCCGTTCATCTCCGGGTCGGCGAACGCGTACACAACGCCGATGAGCCCCTTGGTCAGTCCCAGCGAGTGCGGCACGCTGGGCGTCAGCGCGGGGTCGTGATACAGCACGAACACGCGGATGTCTTCGGGCTCCCCGGCGTGACCACTCTCGCGCCAGGCCCAGTAGCGCAGCTTGAGACTCCACAGCGCGGTCGACAGCAGTCCGGCATCGGCTGCGCGCTGCGGCGGCCGGTCGTGCAATTCCGGGCGCAGGCGCGTCCGGAAAGGCTCCGCCAACGGCAATCGATAGCGTTGCGCCTCGCGCGCGAAGAAGGCGTCGATGGGTTTGAAGCGATCCGCGTCGAGGCTGGCAAGATAGCTCATGGTCACGGCGCTGTCGTCCGCCGCGATCGGATATATAGAGACATATAGAGGTACGCGCCAGCGCTTGCTGAGGTACTGGTCCTGCCAGGTCTTTGCGGCGACCAGGGCCAAGATGAGCAGCAGCACCCCGATGCGCAGCTTACGCGGCATCGACGCTGTCGTGGCCTTGAAGCGGGTTCATATCCATATAATTCAATGAGTTATAAGCATCCTGCGACGGGCCTATGCATGGTAACACCGGCGCTCGCGGCGCCCGCGTCATGCGTCAAGGTTTCTACATTGAGTTCAAGAGATTCTGTCTCGATCACGCCCTAAAGACCTGCAGGTAGTTATACTTCCCAATTGGCTTTCCGGGTGGAGGATCAAAAGGGAACATGGAGCCGACCGATACTTCGAAACCTGATTATTTTCATCGTGTTGTTGACTGCCAATGGGCCTGTCCCGCACATACCGACGTACCCGAATACATCCGTCTGATCGCGCAGGGCGAGTTCACCGAAGCCTACATGGTGAACCGCGAGTCCAACGTATTTCCCGGCATCCTGGGGCGCGTCTGCGACCGACCCTGTGAACCGGCGTGCCGCCGCGGCCGCATCGAAGAGAAGCCTGTTGCGATCTGCCGTTTGAAGCGCGTGGCCTCGGACAACCGCGACGACATCACCGAGCGGCTGCCCAAGGCGCCTACCACCAAGAACGGCAAGAGGGTGGCGTGCATCGGCGCAGGGCCCGCATCCCTGACCGTGGCAAATGATCTGGTACCCCTTGGCTATGAGGTGACCATCTTCGAGCAATACGGCGTGCCAGGCGGCTTGATGCGCACCAACATTCCCGCATTCCGTCTGCCCGCCAAGGTACTCGACGAGGAGATCGGCTACATCGTCGACATGGGCGTCGATCTGCGCCTGAACTCACCCGTCAACAGCATGCAGGAGCTGCTCGAGAAGGGCGGCTTCGATGCCGTGTTCGTGGGGTCGGGCGCGCCAAAGGGCAAGGAACTCGAGCTGCCCGGCCGGCACGATACCGATCGCATACACATCGGCATCACATGGCTGGAATCCGTGGCCTTCGGTCACGTCACCAAAGTGGGCGAGTCGGTGCTCATCATCGGCGTCGGCAATACCGCCATGGACTGCTGCCGCAGCTCGCTGCGTCTCGGCGCCAATACCGTCAAAGTGATGGCGCGCAAGCCGCGGCAATTCTTCAAGGCATCGGACTGGGAACTCGAGGATGCCGAGCACGAGAACGTCGAAATCGTCATCAACCATGCACCCAAGGCATTCGTGACCGAGAACGGCAAGCTCACCGGCATGACGTTCGAGAAGCTCGAATACGACATCGAAAACGGCGACATCAAGGCGACGCGCTCGTTGGGCGATGTGTTCTTTCCCTGCGACGATGTGATTCTCGCCATCGGCCAGGAGAATGCCTTTCCCTGGATCGAGAAGAGCGCCGGCATCGAATTCGACAAGTGGAACGTGCCGAAGGTCAACACGGTGACGTATCAGTCGACGCTTCCCAATGTGTTCTTCGGCGGCGACGCTGCCTTCGGACCGAAGAACATCATCTGGGCGGTCGAGCATGGTCATCAGGCGGCGATATCGATTCACAAGTTCTGCCAGAAAGAGCCGATCGAGCAGCGCCTGCCGCGCGGCATGAAATTGTCGAGCCGCAAGATGGGCATTCATGAATGGGCCTACAAGAACGAGTACAACGGCGTGGAACGGCGGCTCGTGCCGCATGTCGGCCTGCTGGAGCGCTTCAAGAAAATCAACATCGAGGTCGAACTCGGGTTCACCGCCGAGGAAGCTGCGCTCGAGGTGCAAAGATGCCTCAACTGCGACATGCAAACCGTGTTCACCGCCAAGCTTTGCATCGAGTGCGATGCCTGCATCGACATCTGCCCCGTCGACTGCCTCACCATCACGGGCAATGGCGCGGAAGCGGATCTGCGCGGGCGGCTGACGGCGCCGGCGGCGAATCCCACCCAACCGCTGTACGTGTCGGCGGCGCTGCCGCAGACGGCGCGCGTCATGGTGAAGGATGAGGACGTGTGCGTGCACTGCGGGCTGTGCGCCGAGCGCTGCCCGACGGCGGCGTGGGATATGCAGAAATCGAGCATTCGCATCCCGTACGCGATCGACGAGGAGGCTAGCGCATGCCCAGCCTGATGTCAGACGCCAGCCGGGTCAACGATTTCGTCATCAAGTTCGCCAACGTCAACGGCACCGGGTCGGCCAGCGCCAATTCGCTGATCATGAAGGCGATATTCCGCATGGGCGTGCCGGTCACCGGCAAGAATTATTTCCCGTCGAACATCCAGGGTTTGCCGACCTGGTATGAGATCCGCGTGACGCGCGATGGCTATGCGGCGCGCGCAACCCAGGTCGACATCATGGTGGCGATGAATGCGGAAACCTATTCCAAGGACATCCGCGAACTGAAGAGCGGCGGCTATCTCATTTACGACTCCACCTGGCCGCGCAGCTCGCTGTTGCAGCGGGGCGATATCACGGTGATTCCCGTGCCGCTGGCGAAGCTCGTCAACGAGAATTTCGACGGCGTGCGCAATCGCATTCTGCTGAAGAACATCGCCTACGCCGGCGTGCTCGCCGCGCTGCTCGATGTCGATCTGCAGGTGGTCAGCGCGCTCTTGAGCGAGAGCTACGGCAAGAAGCCGAAGCTGCTCGACTCGAACACGAAAGCGCTGCGCCTCGGGTACGACTACGTCAAGCAGCATCTGGAATCGCCGCTGCCGCTGCGCGTCGAGCACATGGACAAGACCCGCGGCCACATCATGATCGACGGCAACACGGCCGCGGGCTTGGGCTGCGTGTTCGCCGGAGCGACGGTGGGCGCGTGGTATCCGATTACGCCGTCCACCTCCTTGATGGACGCCTACAAGTCGTTCTGCGAACGCTATCGCGTCGACGCCGCCACCGGCGAGCGCAACTTCGCCGTGCTGCAGGCGGAAGATGAATTGGCGGCGGTCGGCATGGTCATCGGTGCATCCTGGAACGGCGCGCGTGCCTTCACGCCGACCAGCGGCCCGGGCATCTCGTTGATGAACGAGTTCGTGGGTCTGGCTTACTACGCCGAAGTTCCTTGCGTCATATTCGACGTGCAGCGTGTCGGACCGTCCACGGGAATGCCGACCCGCACCCAGCAAGGCGATATTCTCCTCTGCGCCTACGCCTCGCACGGCGACACGCGGCATGTGCTGCTGTTTCCCGCGAATCCGGAGGAGTGCTTCTACATGGCGGCGCAGGCCTTCGATCTGGCGGAGCGCTTGCAGACGCCGGTGTTCGTGCTGTCCGATCTCGATATCGGCATGAACGATTGGATGTGCCCGGACCTCAAATGGGACGATGCCTACAAGCCGGATCGCGGCAAGGTGCTGTCCAAGGAAGAGCTGGACGGCTTGGACAAGTTCTACCGTTTCCTGGACCGCGATGACGATGCGATTCCGTATCGAACGCTGCCGGGCGTGAGTCCGAAGGGCGCCTACTTCACGCGCGGCTCGGGCCATAATCAATACGGCGCCTACACCGAGGACTCGGCCGAGTATCAAGTCGTGCTCGACCGCCTGAAGCGCAAGTTCTCGACCGCCGCGAAAATCGTGCCCAAGCCGATGCTCCTCGGCAAGGGCAACTGCAGCGTGGGTATAGTCAGCGTGGGCAGCTGCGACGGCGCGATTCGCGAGGCGCTCGACGTGCTCAAGCAACAGAAGATCGAGGTGGACTACCTGCGCCTGAAGGCGTTCCCCTTCACCGTCGAGGTCGAAGCGTTCTTGAAGTCGCACGCCACCATTTTCGTGGTCGAGCAGAATCGCGATGCGCAGCTGAAGTCCCTCATCACGTTGGAGACGGCGGTGGAGAAGTCCAAGCTGTTCTCGATATTGAGCTACAGCGGACTGCCGATCAGCGCGCAGCCCATCGTCGACGAGATCCGGGCAAAGATTGCCGAAGCGCCGCGGCTTACCGCGGTCAAGAGTTAGGTAAGAGCCATGTCGTTCATCAACAAGCCGAAAGTCGCCCATCCCTCGCTGCCTACCAACGAGTTGGGGCTGACCCGCCGCCAATACGAAGGCAGCATGTCGACCTTGTGCGCCGGCTGCGGCCACGACTCGGTGACCGCCGCCATCGTCGAGGCGTGCTGGGGACTGTCGCTGCGCCCGGAGCAGCTGGTGAAGCTGTCGGGCATCGGCTGCTCGTCGAAGACCACGGCGTACTTCGTCAGCGGCTCGCATGGGTTCAACTCGGTGCATGGACGCATGCCCTCGATCGCCAGCGGCGCGAATGCCGCGAACCGATCGCTGACCTACGTGGGCGTATCCGGCGACGGCGACTCGCTGTCGATCGGCGTGGGCCAGTTGACGCATGCGATCCGGCGCAACGTGAACATGCTGTATCTCATCGAGAACAACGGCGTATATGGACTGACGAAGGGACAATTCTCGGCGTCCGCCGACATCGGCACGAAGGCCAAGCGCGGTGAGGTCAATTCATCGCCGCCCATCGATCCGGTGCTGCTGGCGCTGACCTTGGGCGCGACCTTCGTCGCGCGCAGCTTTTCCGGCGACAAGGCGCAACTGGTGCCGCTGATTCAGGCGGGCATGCGCCACAACGGCTTCGCCTTGATCGACGTGCTCTCGCCGTGCGTGACCTTCAACGATCACGAGGGCTCCACCAAGAGCTACACCTTCACGCGCGAACATTATCAACCCGTCGTGGAAGCGGACTTCGTGCCGCATGCCGAAGAGATCGCGGTGGAGTACGGCGCCGGCGAATCGACCGCGGTGAGCCTGCACGACGGCAGCCGCGTGGTGCTGCGCAAGCTCGATCCGAGCTACGATCCGAGCGACCGCACGGTGGCCTACAGCTACATCGAGAAGAAACTCAAGCAGAACGAGTACGTGACCGGGCTGATCCACATCGACGGAAGCGACAGCACCGAGTTTCACCATCTGAACCAGACGTCCAAGACGCCGCTCAACAGCATCCCCTTCGAGAAGCTGAACCCCGGAGCGGCGGCGCTCGACAAGCTGATGGCACGCTACCGCTGAGCGCGCTACCGCTGAGCGCGCTACCCCTGAGCGCGCGCTACCCCTGAACGATGGGCCGATCGGCGTCGATGCCGAACCACAACAGCATGGCGACGAGCGCGAGTACGGCCCCGAGCGCGAATGCCGCGCTCCAGTGGCCGCCGCCCGACAGATAGGCGACGATCGGAATGCCGATGACGCCGCCGACGTTGCCGCCGGTGTTGAGCACCCCGCTCGCCGACATGCAGTCGGCCCGAGCGACGACCATGGTGCCGCCCCAATAGGCCGCTTCGGTGAGTTCCACGACCAAATAAGCCAGCGTCAGTGCCGCGAGCGCCAGGTAGGCGCTGGATAGATTCACGACCAACAGGAGCAGCAGCCCTGTCGCCGGCAGCGCCACCAGCGGCACTGCGCGAAACCCCCAGCGCATGCCGAAACGCTTGCAGGCGGCTGTCACCAGCACACCGCCGATCCCGGCGCCGAGCGCGGCGCCCAACGGCGGCAGCACGGACAGCAGGCCGCTCTCGAGCACGGTGAAGCGGCGCTCTTGGACCAAATAGAGAAAACACCAATTGGAAATGAGATAAAACACGTAGTTCATGCACACATAGGAGACGCTGAGCAGCAGCACCGAACGGTTGGTGAGGATGCGCGCCAGCCGATCGCGCGTGATGGGAGACTGCGCCTGTTCTTCAGGCCGATGGCCCAATTCCACGATTTCTGCGGCGGAAACGGAACGATGTTCCTGCGGGGTGTTGCGTCCGTACCAGGCCCAGAGCGCCACTACGCCCGCAGCAGGCAGCGCGGGCCAGATCAACGCCTGCTGCCAGCCGATGGTGCTCATCAGATACGCCACCAACGGCGCGGTGGCGGCGGCGGCCAGCTGCAGCGCGCTCGATTGCAGGCCCTGGATCCACGCCCAGCGCTGCGGCGCGAACCAGCTTTCCATGACACCCGTGCTCACCGGAAAGATCGGTCCCTGCGCCAACCCTAAGACGAATTGCAATGCGATCATCGCCATGAGCAGCGCTGAGCCCTGAAGCAGCACGGGAGCGAGCGGCGTCAAGACAGTGGCGAGAAAGGCGACGGCGCCGATGAGCGTGAAGACCAAACGTGCCCCGAGGCGCTGACCCAAGACCCCGCCCGGAAACTGGAACAGCGCGTAGCCCAAGACGAATGCCGATTCGAGCCAGCCGATCTGTACTTGCGAGAAGTGCAGATCCGGCATGATGCGCTCGGCCGCGACGGTGAGCCCTTTCTGCTGGAAGTAGGCGATGAAGCCGAAGACGAACAGAAAGCCGTAAATCCGCCACCTTACCCGGTGAGTCAGCGTGTACAGACCGGAGGGGGCTGTGCGATTCAATTTCAGGTCAGCGCCGAGCCTGCATCGGGTCCCAGCCGCTCGGTGACGTAGCGGCGGATGTCCAAATTGAAATCCTCCATGGGGGCGTAGTAGCCGTGCGTGTGTACGCGCGAATGCATGCCGCGCTGCACCGACTCGCAGACGTTCCAGTCCTGCCGATTGGTGATGTCCCAGAATTCCACCGTGTCGTGCGGATCATAGTCGCCTTGAGCCATGGCCTCGGGTTCGAACAGGAAGTGACACGTGATGTCGGTGCGCTCGGGTCCGCGCGGCTCGAGGATGAAGGCCGCGACATGATCGCAGGCGAGACTGACGAACAGGTTGGGGTAGATCACCTCGCCCTTGTGGCGCGTGCGCTCATCCTCGTTCAAGCCCGGAAAGGGCCGGCGCGTGGTGGTGCCGCTGTGCGTGAAGGTGTAAGCGCCGTCGCGGTGCGCGATGCCGCGCGACCAGTCGAGCGCGCCGCCGCCCGAGGCGCGAAATGCCGGCACCACCGCGCACAGCTCCGGGTGCACGCCGGCGCAGTGATAGCACTCGTTGTAGTTCTCGCAAATGGCCTTCCAATTCGCCGCGACCTGGTAGCGGATGGAATGGCCGATGCGCAGTTCGGTCAAGGGATAGCGCGCGGTGCGCGCGGCGATCCCGCCCAACTGGGACTTGAGCGGCTGCGCTTCTGCAAGGGTCAGGTGCAGGAACACGAATCCGCCCCAGGTGTCGACGGCGACCGGGTACAGGCTGATCGAAGCCTTGTCGAATCCGGGCGTGCCGGCCATATGCGGGGCGGCGATCAAGCGGCCGTCCAAGTCGTAGGTCCATTGGTGATACGGGCACACGATGCTGCGGCCGGCGCTGATCCCGCCCTTAACCGCCATCCCCGGGGGGGCGGCGGCGCCGGCGACGCGGCAGAGCTGAGCGCCGCGGTGACGGCATACATTGTAGAAGGCGCGCAGCGCTCCGCTGGGGTTGCGCACCAACAGAATGCTTTCACCCACGACGTTGAGCAGCTTGTAGTCGCCAGGCGCGGCGAGTTCTTCCTCGCGGCCGACGCACAGCCACTCGCGCGCGAAGATCCGTTCCTTCTCGAGCTCGAAAATGCGCACGTCGCGATACCACCTCGAGGGCAACGTCCGCTCGAGCCCGGCAATGGGAGTGACTTCACTGTTCATCGAGCCCAACCCTCCCTGGGGTCGGCGGATCCCATGTATATGAGCGGTTCGCTCGCCACGATCGGCGCGTC
>Ga0302326_10003431_pt1 | contig 37326 bp, 65 predicted proteins | sample Palsa_T0_3_FD_202264 | JGI IMG/M metagenome (GOLD analysis project Ga0302326, IMG submission 202264) | Peat permafrost microbial communities from Stordalen Mire near Abisko, Sweden - Palsa_T0_3 | ecosystem: Environmental > Terrestrial > Soil > Palsa > Peat permafrost | place: Sweden: Abisko... | reverse complement strand
CGCGCCGCCGTCCCGGTCGCGAACTGCGTCGCGGGCCGCCTCAAATCCGGGCACATCACCGGGGAGATGACCCGTGAGGAACTTGAGGCGCTCATCATCGTCCTGGCGGAGGCCGCCGATCACGCCCTGCTCCGCGAGGTGTGCGCCACCGACGACGACGACGGGCAGCCCGACGCGACCCCGGCGGATCTCCGGAGGGCGCACACGGAGGCGGGCAGGCTCCGCAGGGACGGGATGGTGGTCCCCAACTCGATCCGGATCCTCGACAACGCCTACCATGAGGCGCTGCGGGCCCGCAAACGCGAGCTGGTGGCCGCCGACGAGCTCCGCGAGCGGCGCAGTCGGCGAGGCGCGGCGTGAGCGCGGAACCGTACTACGCCGACGACCTCGTGACCCTGCATCTCGGTGATTGTCTCGAGGTGATGGCCGGAATCCCGGACGGCAGCGTCGACGCGGTCGTGACCGACCCGCCCTACGGCCTCGAGTTCATGGGCCGCGAGTGGGACGCCCCGTGGCGAAGCGGCATCAACGCCGACGCCGGGTTCTCCGCCCCGGGCTTCACAGACGGCTCGCACCGGTTGCCGAGGCCGACGTTCACCGGGAGCACCAACCCGGCGTGCCGGAACTGCGGCGGCAGGCAGCGCGGACGCCGCGACGGAACGGCGATCTGGAAGACCTGCACCTGCGAGAGCCCGGCGTTCCCGAACGTCCGCGCCACCGAGATGCGAGCGTTTCAGGACTGGTGCGAATCATGGGCGGTCGAGTGCCTGCGGGTGCTCAAGCCCGGCGGTCACCTGCTCGCGTTCGGCGGTACGCGGACGTGGCACCGGCTGACGTGCGCGATCGAGGACGCTGGGTTTGAAGTCCGCGACAGCATCGCATGGCTGTACGGCAGTGGCTTTCCGAAGTCGCTGGACGTGTCGAAGGCGATCGACAAGGCCGGCGGCAACCCGCTTGCGTTCCGCGAGTTCGCGCGCGCATTCGCCGCCGCCGTAGCGGCCTCCCCGCTGACGTTCGCGGACGTCGACCGGCACCTCGGGATCAAGGCGTCGTCGTGCTTCTGGGTCCGCGAGGACTACCGGGGCGGCCTGCCCCCACGGCACCACTGGGAGAATGTTCGGGATCTGCTGAGCCTGCCGGCCGAGCTCGAGGCGCTTTACGAGGCGGCCGAGCGCGAGACGGTGGCGATGGGATTCCGGATCCGCCGCGAGAGCACAGTGCAGATCGTCGGCCTGAGCGACGGCGAATACGACATCACGTCGGCCGCCACGGAGCACGCCGCGCGCTGGGAAGGCTGGGGAACCGCCCTCAAGCCCGCTCACGAGCCGATCGTGGTTGCACGCAAGCCTCTCGCCGGAACCGTGGCGCAGAACGTCACCGAGCACGGAACCGGGGCGCTGAACATCGAGGCATGCCGCGTCGGGACGGGCCCGCGCGTCAACAACGCGGGCGGCACATCGAGCCTTCAGCGCGTCTCCCGCGTCGAGCAGGGTTACCGGCCGACCGTCACCACCTCGGAGAACGAGGCCAGCGACGTGGCCGGACGATGGCCCCCGAACGTGCTGCTCACCCATTCCGCCGGTTGCGAGATGACCGGGACGCGGCGAGTTAGGGGATCGCGCATCGACAAGCCCGCCGCCGTTCTGCCGGACGACCGCTCCACCTACGGCACCGGCCTGAACGGGGCGCGCCCGCCTCAAGGCATCGGGGACGCGGACGGCGTGGAGACCGTGGAGACGTGGGACTGCGCGCCGGGCTGCCCGGTTGCGGAGTTGGACCGGCAGAGCGGCGTGCTCACATCGGGCGTAAACCACGCCCGGCGGAACTCGGACAAGTTCGGCGATTCCTACGGCGACTTCGCCGGTCAAACCGAAACCCCGCGACGCGGTGCGGAGTCCGGCGGCGCTTCCCGGTTCTTCCCCGTCTTCCGCTGGCAGGCCAAGGCCCCGACGTCGGAGCGCCCGCGTCTCGCCGACGGGACCGCCTGGCCGACCGTGAAGCCGCTCGACCTGATGCGGTGGCTTGTCCGACTGGTGACGCCGCCCGGCGGCCGGGTGCTTGACCCGTTCGGGGGCAGCGGCACCACCGCGGGGGCCTGTGTTATCGAGGGCTTCCGGTGCGTCCTGATCGAGAAGGACCCTGTGGCGGCCGAGTTGATCATGACCCGTCTGCGGAAGCCGATTCAGCCGGACCTGTTCGGGGGTGCGGCGTGACCGTCCCCGAGCCGCGCCCTGCCGAGGAAACCCCGGAAACCCCCGGTCCCCCTCCCGCTATCACCCCCGCATGGGATGCCCTTCACGGGTGGGCGTGCTCCCAGCGACAGGATTGGGATGAGGCGAAGGTGAAGGCGGCGATGCGGGCCGCCCAGGCGCGGGGTGCCGTCTACCGGGATGCGTCGGTGATCTTGTGGCGGCTCGCGTGGGATTTGACTGCGGGGGCCGGGGAGGTGCTGGCGGAGTTGTCGTACCTGAACCGGACGGCGCCGCGGACGGAGGTCCCCGGCCCGTCGCCGGGGGTTATCGCCGCTCTGAAGGATGGCGACTACGAGTTGGCGCGGCAGCTTCAGGCCGCGGCCGCCGGGGTGCCTGATCAGAGCAGGCCCCCAGCCGAAACTGAACGCCAGGAGGCGGGACGGTGACCGCCGCGCCGATGACCGAAGGCGACATGATCGCCGCGCTTCACGCCCGCTACGGGGCGGCGCACGGCAACGGCCCCCGCTACGCCGTCGCGGGCGGGGTCAAGTCGCACGCCGGCCACTCGTCCCCGAGGACCGCCGACTTCATCGCCATGGACCTTTGGGTGTCCGGGGGTCTTGAGATCCACGGGCACGAGGTGAAAGTGTCGCGTTCCGACTGGCTGCGGGAACTGAAAGAGCCGGAGAAGGCAGCCGAGTTCATCCCCTATGTGAACCGCTGGTGGCTTGTGGTCCCCGACCCGGTGATCGTCGGCCTCGGGGAGCTCCCCGACGGGTGGGGGCTGATGGCGATGCGCGGGGGCCGCCTCGCGGTGATCGAGCGGGCGCCTAAACGCGACGCGCTGGCCTTGCCGCCGACGCGCCTCGCCGCGCTGCTGCGGGCGGTTGCGGGGACGGCCATGAACCAACGAGACCGCCATCATGAGCGGGTCTTTCACAGTCACCGGAGAACGGACTGCGGCACGCGCTGGGCCGGCTGCTGCTGCACGCCGGCCGGGGGCCAAACCGAAACCGCAGTCGCGGCAGGCAACCAGAAGGGGTCACGATGACCGTCGCTCCCATGTTCGGCCACCGGTACACCGTGATCCCCGATTCGGGTGTCGTGGAACTGCACTGCGGCACCCACATCGCCCCGGTCAGGTGGGAGGTTGGCTACCATCCGAGCCTTGATGTCCTGATCGAGCAGGCACGCGCTCATGATGTCGCAGAGCACGACAACGACGCCGGGCACGCAGTCGCCGGGCCGCTGGAGGCTGAGATCACCCGCCTCCGGGGTGCTCTGGAGGCGCTCGCCGACCTGGAGCCGATGATGTTCGTAACCGAGTATGAGCCCACGCCGGTCATGAACGAGATTGCCGCCCGGGTCGACTTCGCGAAGCGCGCCCTGGCCGGCGGACCAGCCGCGGATATCCCGGTCGCGGGCGCGGCGTTCGTCGACGACCGGGACCGGGACCTCGAGGAGATCAGGGAGTATGTCGCGTCCCGCGCCGGCGGTTACGTGGATGTGGCGATGGTGCGGCGCAATGTTCGTGTCGGGCAGGGGCGGGCGACGGTTCTGCTTGGCCGCCTGGCGCGGGCGGGGGAGATTATCGGCCCGGATGACCGGGGGCGGTACATGGTGCCCCGCTAGTATCTCTGGCGTCACACCGTGTACCGCCTGTAACGTTATGGGCACAGAGCGGCGCAAACGCCGCATCCAGATTCCCGGGGACGGCGCAAGAGCCACCCCGGCCAGCGCGAAAGGGAACGAACCGCAAATGGCGAACATGACAGAGCCGAGCGTCAACGACCTGTCCCCGGTCGTCGCGAAGGGCGTCGAAAAGGAGCCCATCGCACTGATCGACATCTCCGGCAGCATGACATGGCCCGTCTCGGCCGACAGCGCCACCCAGCGCCGGGAGGTCGTCGGCGAGGCCATGGGCCTGCTCATCAAGTCCCTCGAGGGCGAGGACTCGCAGGCGGCCGGGGAGCAGTCAGACGGCAGCGACGAGAAGGGCGGGCTCCTCGTCCACCTGTTCTCCGACCGCGCGGAGGAACTGGGGGACCTCAACAGCAGCAACTGGCGGGCGAAGTGGGCGTCGATCCGATGGGGCGGCGGCACGACGATCATGCCCGCGTGGGAGGCCGCGCAGGCGGACTACCTGGAGGAGTTCGGCGAGGTCCCCGCCCTTGACCGCCCCGTCCTGCTGACTCTCGTCATCACCGACGGGGAGGCGTCCGACTGGGACCAGTTCAGCAAGGTGCTCGAGCAGGCGAACTCGACCCGCAAGTTCTGCGTCGCGATCGTGGGTCACGGCAAGGACCACGACCGGACGCTCGCCGCGTACAAGGGCGTCGAGGCGAAGAACGGCAAGAACGTCCGTGTCGTCACGTTCGCCGACGAGACCGACCCGGCGAGCATCGCGACCGACCTGATCATGCTCGTCGGCTAGCCCCGCCTGATCTTCCTGCGCGCGTCCCGTCTCAACCCGGGGCGGGGACGCGCGCAGGGGGCCGAACCCCGAGAAGAACCGGAACGAACCCAGAGGAAGGCGCAACCCCCAATGATCAAGAGAATCAATGAGTGGATTAAAAGTTCGCTTAGTTTCGCCAACGGCAACTGTGTCGAGGTGGCGGACCTGGCGGGCGGTGAGGTCGGCGTCCGCAACAGCCGGGAGGCGGCCGGGGCGGTCCTGCGGTTCACCCCCGACGAGTGGCACGCGTTCGTCGGCGGCGTCCGCAACGGCGAGTTCGACCGCTTCGGACAGCATCCGTGAGCGTCGGCTGGGTGAAATCGTCCGAGAGTATCGGCAACGGCCAGTGCGTGGAGGTGGCGGATCTGCGTGACGGGATCGTCGGGGTTCGCAACATCCGGCACGCCGACATGGGCGGGCCGATCCTCGCGTTCACCGGTGATGAGTGGCGCGCGTTCATCAAGGGCGCTCGCAACGGCGAATTCGACAAGTTCGGAGGTACGGAATGAGCGGATGGCGGAAGTCAACCCGGAGCGCGCATAACGGCAACTGCGCGGAGGTGATAAGCGACTGGCGGAAGTCGTCCCGCAGCCTGCAGCAGGGCGCGTGCGTGGAGGCCGCCGCGGGTGCAGACGCGGTGCTCGTGCGCGACACCACCGACCGGGGCGGGACGATGCTCGTGTTCCCGGCCGCCGCATGGGCGGCGTTCACCGCGAAGACCGCGCAGTAACCCAGGTCCGTCTTCCGGTCGCCCTCTCCGGCCGATATGCCCGGAGAGGGCGTACCCAGGATCCGCCATCGCCGAAAGGGAGGCAAACCGCAATGGCCGACATCACGCCGGGCGGGCAGGATGACACCGCCGCGATCGGCGCCTACGCGGCCAGGTACCAGCTTGAGAAGGCGGCGGCGGCGGCTGACTGGCGGTTCCTCCGCGAGGGGGACCGGGAGCACTGGCGCGGGGTCGCCGAACGCGACGCCGCAGCCCCGACACCGGGGCGGGCGGTTTACGAACGCCACCATGCCCTGCTGCGCCAGCGGTTCCCCGGCATCGCGAAGATCACCTGGGATGAGCTCGACGATGAGGCTCAGGATGAGTGGGAGGACATCGCCCGGGCGGGGATCGCCGTCGCGCTCACAGCCGGCTCCGCGGCGGCGGCGGCGGCTGAGCGGGCCCGCATCCGGCGTCTCGCCGACAGGACGCACGCGGTGTGCACAGGAGATGAAGGAACCAGTTTTTACTTTTCGGCTTTGCTCGGGGATGCGCCGTGATCCACCGTATTTCGCTGGCCGAGGTTCTCGAGCAGACGTCGCCGCCTTCGAAAACCCTTGATATCAGGGTGGTCGACGACACCGCGGTCGTCCGGGTCTGCGATGTCCGGGAGGATCATCAGAATGAGACGCACCGCCAGGTCACGGAGATCATGGTGAGTCTCGCGTCGCTGGTTGAGGGGTTGAACCTGCTCGCGGTTGACGCGGAACGGGAACGCCTCCGCCCCCGGGACCGGCATGGGGTGCATGAGACGCGGCTGTCCGGGGGGCGGCTCACTGTCGTCCCGGTCGCCCCGTGGTCGGCTGTCGCGGCGCTCACCGAGCATCTCCGGTACGAGCGGTCGGCGGAGGGCCCGACCGCGGCGGCCGAGCCGGCGGCCGGCCCGTGAACCGCCCTTACCGTCTGCTGGTGACCGGTTCGCGGGCGTGGCGGAACGTCACCCTGATCCGGAGCGTTCTCGGGTCGGTTCACCGGGCGCACCCTGGCGCGGTCCTGGTGTCCGGCCGGTGCCCGACGGGGGCCGACGTGATCGCCGAATCGTGCTGGGCGGCGTTCTGCGGGTTCCCGACTGTGGATGAGGCGATAGCGGCGGGGCGGATCGAACCCCACCCGGCCGACTGGGACCGTTACGGGCCGGCGGCCGGCCCGATCCGCAACGGCGAGATGATCAAGGCGGGCGCTGATGAGTGCGCGGCGTTCATCCGGGCCGGATCGCGGGGTGCCACCGGATGCGCGGACGATGCGGGAATTGCGGGCATACCTGTTCGGCGGTTCACCGCGCCGTGAGGGGGGGGGGCTAGCCGACGGGGGGCGTGTCGGCGGGCGTCCGGCCGTGCTCGCGCCCCCATTGCTCGACGGCCTTGCGCCTCCACACCTTGCCCATGTGGAGCACGTCGTAGGGCTTCGGGAAGTCCTTGCCGGCGGCGATCTGCTGGGCACGCTGCCTGGACACGCCGAACATGACGGCTATCTCGTGGGTGCCGACAAGACGGCTGCCAAGGATCATGGTGGCAATCATAACATTGCGCTTGACTAGTTGGCATCTGACTAGGTAGTGTGATGGATGTCAGCAAGGCAAGCCCGGTGGGGGTTCACTACTGCCGCCGGGCACGTGGGAGGACAGGCCGTGGCACCCCCGGCTTGTCAGAGTGGCCACCAGACCACACGGGGTGAAGTGACGGCCGGGGGCCGGGCCCAGCTAGCCCGGCGACCCGGCCGCCGCGCTTTATACGACGAGAGGCGTCCTGACCATGAGTATCGTCATCACTCTGCTTGGCGCACCTGTCACACCGGAAGAGGCCGCCAAGGCGCTCAACGTCGTCAACGGACCGTGGGTCGTGCTCTACGCGGACCACAAGTACGGCGATGCCGAAGCCACGGTCTACGCCCGGTTCCGGGGCTCCAAGGGGAGCGTGCGGCCACCGTGGCTCAGCTGCAGGTTCACGGCCGACACCGTGGCGCAGGTCCGAGAGTGCGCCCACGTGGTCAGCACCGCTGCGGACCTCATCGTCTTGGCGGCCATGCTGGACCGCGCCGCGACCGCGTGCAACTGCGTGATCAGCGGCGGGGACGTAATCCCCCCTGCGTGCGCCGGCCCGCACGGAATCCCCTGCGAGAACTGCGGCGGGGTGGAGTCCTGCGCGGACGACTGCGGCGAGGTGGCGCGATGACGACTGTCCGCCACGATCCGCTCCCCGACATCGCCGACCTGGTGGCCGCCTCGGTTCACGAGAACGCGATCCCGCCTGCTGTCCGCCTCGCGAAGATGCTCCGGGTCACCCCAGAGTCCGGGGCGAAGCTGATCGAGGCGCGGATCTGCGAGGCGATCGCCCTGCTCTACCAAGCCCACGCCGATGCCGTCGCCGCCGCGTGCCTCTCGTGTCGTGTCACCGCGATCCTGACTGACGCCGGGCACACTGACGCCCGGAATGCGTTCCCCGGCGATTTCCTCGCCACCGACGGGACCGGGATCGTCATCGTGACGGTCCCGTGGTCGGACGCCACCGACGGGGAACGGAAGAGGCTCCTCGCGCGACTCGCGGGGGAACTCCGGGAGGGCGGCCTCGACGTCACCGCACGGCGGCATTACCTGCAGGTGACGGAAGCGGAGAAAGGGGCCGGCCCGTGACGATCGACGAGGCCCGCGAGCACATCGACGACGGGGTGGTCTACTCCAACGGCTACGCGCCCCCCGAGAACGGGGTGATCACCAGCGTGAGCGCGTCCCTCGTTTTCGTGCGGTACACCGGGACGCCGCACGCCAAGGGGACCGACCCCGCCGACCTGACATTGCTAGCAACGGAGGACCAGCAATCATGACCGGACCCGAGCACTACCGCGAGGCAGAGCGGCTTCTCATCCACACAGACCGAAGCGTTCGGGACCAGTTCGGCGAGGGCGCGGAATGCGCCCGGCAGCAGATCGCCATGGCGCAGGTGCACGCCGCGCTCGCGCACGCCGCGGCGGTCGCCCTTGGCAGCAGCGGCGGTGTTCCCGCCGACGACTGGGATGCGTGGCGCGCGGCAGCGGCAACTATGACGCCACACCGGCTATGACCGCCGAGGGCGCGTTCCGGATCGACTACGTGTACGACGCGGGTGAAGCCGACCACGCTGGCGGCAGCCGGTTCTTCAACTACATCCGCCTCAACGAGAGTTGGTTCGCCGACTACCTGGGTTGGGACGACCCGAGGCCGGACTTCGCCGCGACCGCCTGGCGGGTCGCGAACGGCCCGGTCATGTCGCCCGGCTACGTCCGCTGGCATCCGAGGATTCTCCGCGCCGCGCTGGGGCGTAGCGACTGGGACGGGCGGCTGCTCGCCTGCGTTGATGTGATCACCCCGGCCCCGGAGGCGCTCAAGCGGTCACCGGAGTGGGGCGGCCGGTGGTGGCGGGATTGGCCGTCGGAGTCGCTGCCCGGCCGGGAAGCCTACTATGAGCCGGGCGGGAAGGAGTTGCGGGATGACCCGTACATCCTCCCCAGCGTCAGCCTCAGATGGGCGGTCCCTGACCGGGCGGTGCTCGACCCGCCCGCGGCCGGCGCGAGTTTGCCCGCGTTGCAGCACGCCGCCAAGCACTGCGTTGTCGCCTTGGTCGCCGAGCTCAACCGGACGATCAACCCGGTCCTCGGGCAACTGGAGCGTTCCTGATGGACACCGGGTGGGTTGCGGGGATGATGCGGAAAATCGAGGGGAACATCACCCGCTACGGGTGGCATGCGACGGGTGTGATCGGCGGCGGCGAGTCTTTCGTCTACACGACCGGCCTGACGGGCGGCTTCCATCCCGAGTTGGTGGTGGCGGGCCTGCCCCCGGACACGGCGCACGGCCTGATCGCCGCGGCGGTCAAGGTGATCAAGTCCGGGGTGCCGCTGACCGCCGGCCGGGACTACGCGGAGATCGCCACCGGGTTCCCGATCAGGTTCCGGGAGGTTGACCAGGACGCGTGCAGGCACCCGCTGTCGGTCACCACCCGTTTCTACGGCAGGCGGGTGCCCGCATTGCAGCTTGTGTGGCCGGACCCGGACGGGTTGTTCCCGGGTGATCCGGGGTGCGATCCGGCGATGGCGGCCGCGCAGGACATCCGGGCGGCGGACCATGGCTGACGAGACACCAACCCTCGCGCCCGTGATCACGTGCCCATCGTGCGGCGGCATGGTCGCGCGGAGGCAGGACGGGGCGCTGTTCCCGCACAAGCGGTACGTCGACGGCGGTGGTCCCGAGGCGGGTCTGGATCACACGCTCACCGACTGCGAAGGGGAGGTTCGCAATGGCTGACGACCCGCTCACCGCCGCCCTGGAGGAGATCAAGCGCGACCACCGGCAGCATGTGAGCGTGAACTTCCCGGTTCCAGGGGTCTGCGTCTCAAATCGCGACCGGTGGCCGTGCCAGGCTTACCGCGCCGCCTCCGCCGTTGACGCGGCGCTGAAACTCCACCGCGCCGAGCCTTGGTACTGTGCGGCGTCGGACTGCGAGCACCCTGAGCCGCCCGACGATTCTGACGATCACGACGACTGGTACGACGATCACACGTCCGGCACCGGCGGCATCGTCGTCTGCCTGCTGACGCAGGTGGACAGTATCTGCCCCGAGTGCACCCGGCTCAAGTACGACACCCTCGAGCCGGAGGGCGACGACTTCGTTAGCGCCCCGTGCGACACCCGCTCGGCGATCCTGGCGGCGCTGACCGGGGAAGGCGGCCGGCCATGACTAAGCGCCAGTCCCCTGCGCCCCCCGCCTGCCAGCGGTGCTCGGCCCCGGTCGAAACCGACGCTGAACTGTGCGTGCAGTGCTTGTGTGCTGACATCGGCATCACCTACCGCCAGTTGGATCACTGGTCGCGGATGGGCTACCTGCGCCCGGCGCGCCTGGAACGGGGCCGTGGCGGCGGCCAGGGCTCGCCGCGTGTGTGGCCGCCCGGGGAACTTCAGGTGGCCCGGCTCATGGGCCGGCTGACCGCCGCGTCGATCCAGCCGTCTCTCGCCGCGGTGATCGCCCGCAAGTGGCCGGACGCGCAGGAAATCGCCCCTGGCATCTTCGTTCAGATCACACAGCAGGCCGCTACGGAGGTCGGCTGATGGCTGAGACTCGCCGTGGCAGCCGGAAGTTCGCGCCACTGCCGGACAACATCGTCAAGGTGCGCCTGTCCGGGAGTTCCGCGCCCCGTGTGGCCGAGATGATCGCCGCGATACCGGGCGTGAAAATCGTCACCGGCCCGGATGAGTACCCGGGTCGCCTGTACCTGACGGTCACGCTGACAGAACCTGCGGAGGCCAACGATGGCTGACAGGCTACCGGCGCTGACCGTCAAGCAGCCGTGGGCGTGGGCGATCGCCCACGCGGGCAAGCGAATCGAGAACCGCTCCTGGCGGATGGACTACCGGGGAGACCTCGCCATTCACGCAGGCGCCTACTCCGGATGGGATAAGGACGCCGAGACCAACCCGGTCGCGATAGAAGCATGGAAGCGATGGGTGCCGAACTGGACGACGCCCGGCTTGCCGCCCGCCCCGCTCATCCGCGGCGAGGCGTACGCCCACTTCACGTTCGGCGCGGTGATAGCGGTCGCCCTGGCGGCAGGCTGCCATCACTCGGACGACTGCATGCACGCTGAGTACCTCGTCCCGCCGGGTGGTTTCACCGGATGCTCCCCGTGGGCTGTGCGGGGGCAGTGGCACATAGAGCTGGCCGGCGTCCGCCTGCTTGCCGATCCGGTTCCGTGCCGGGGGAGGCTCGGACTGTGGTGGCTTCCCGAGGATGCCGAGAAAGCGGTACGCGCGGTCGACCGGTACGGTGTCAGCACGCGAGGCGAGCAGTACACCGGCTGGTCCGCCCTGCCTGCCTCGAGGGCGCAGGGAAGCGAGCACTTCACGTCCGACGACGAGGCCCGCGAGTGGATGCGGAAGTGCGCCGCTGAAGAGAACCTGACGGCAGCCGGCGGCCTCGGCGCGCTTTACAAGCAGCTCGCCAAGCGGATGCACCCCGACGCCGAGCACGGCAGCGCGGATCTCTGGGAGCGGCTTGACGCGGCGGCCACGCTGCTCGAACTGCGGAAGAACGGCGGCACCGTTGCCTGACATCCCGGGCGAGGCCGTCCGCCTCGCTCTCGCCGCCCGCGCTCACGCCCTCGTCGACCGTCCCGACCCGATGGTCCTGTCCGATGAGACGCTGACCCGGATCATGCTGGAGGCCGCGGCACCCGCTCTCGCCGAAGCGGTCGCTCTGCGGATCCTCGCCCACATGGACCGCTCCACGCGGTACCGGGGCATCCGTAACCGGCGGGGGCTGCTCGCCTACCGGCGGCACTTCACCACGGCCGCGAGGGTGGCCGCCGGGGCGTTCACGACCGACGAGGATCTGAAGCGGGAGGCGGCGAAGGCGCTTGTCCGCATCTACCGCAGGCACCTGGCCGAGACCGAGGGAGCGCCCGGTGCCTGAGATCCCCCAGCGGATCAAGGTCGTCAACGGCGAGTTCGCGCCCGAGTTCCCGGACGAGTGCGAACCCCACACCCCGTCGCCACCGGGCTACCACGCGAGGTTCGACTGGATGCAGGAGATGGCGAAGACCCACGTCCAGCGGCAGTGCAAATCTTGCGGACTCTGGGCGGTCTGGGAGCCGAAGCCGCACATGCCCGCTGACATGCCAACTACTGTTAACGAGCATGTCCGCGAGTAGCAGGCCACCCCGCCGCGCAGGCTCGCCGTGGCGGATCCTCGTCCACGAGTGGATCGGCGCCAAGGGCGGCGGCGGAATCCGGTACGGCCGGGCGTACGACGTGAGCAACGACCCGGCCTCGCCGGCGCGGGGAGCCGAGACCGCGCGCAGGCTGAGCGAGATCCGGCCCGGCCTGCCGCCGTTCGAGGACACCACCGACCGCACCGTCATCGAGGGAACCGAGTTCGACGAGCTCGTGATCGGCCGGTGGATCCACCTCGAGCAGATGGACGCCGGCGTCTGGCACATCATCATCGGCGGGGTGGTCGTCACCGTGAGGGCGGACAGGGACGGCCGCCCGAGGCGGGTCGACGTGTACGGGCCTGGTGATTATGACGGGCCGGTTGAGGGTTGCGCGTACTCGGTGGCGTGGACCGCCGATGAGGGATAGGCAGATTCAAACTGTCGCCGCGAGGTTCAGGCGGCGACCATCAGAGTCCTTTCCCCTTTGGGGGACCGATGGGAGACCGGCAGTTGCCGACGACTGCCCCCCAGTCCGTCACGATGCCGCTGTAAGTGTCACGTGGGCATATGCTCTGACCTGCGGATTAACCAATTCCGGCATGTTACGGTGAGTTACATCACGTGTGGTGACGGACTTTTAATCCATGGGTTCAGGGTTCGAATCCCTGGCGCCCCACCAAGTTTGACCTCGGCGTATAGACGGATGACTCAGAGTCCAATGCCTCCTGTCCACGCCGGGGAGACCGAGGGGAGACCGTCAGGAAAGCGCGGTCGGCTCTTTCGCCTTCCTCGGCACCATCGACACGACCGCCGCCGACGTCGCCTTCACGAGCTCCGGCAGCACCGCCGCGTAGATGTCGGACGTGATCTTCTCAGACCCGTGCCGCATCATCGCCGACACCTCTTTCATCGACCGGCCCGCCGCGAGCGCCAGCGTCGCCGCCCCGTGCCGAAGGTCGTGCAGCCGGATCGGCGGCAGCCCCGCGGTGAAGCACTCCCAGTAGAAGATCTTGGTCAGCTGGGCCGGGTGGTACGGCTGCCCGTTCTCATGGGTGAACACGTAGCCGCTGTCAGTCCACGCCTCGCCCCACCGGAGCCGCTCCTCCGCCTGGACTTTCCGCCACGCCCGCAGCGCGTTCATGACGATCTTCTCCAGCGACACCCAGTCCTCGGACGCCTCCGCCTTCGCGTGGTCCTGCTCGACCGCCTCCCACCCGACCTGGACGATCGTCGGGCCGATCGCCACCGCGCCGGCGTCGAAGTCGACGTCGTCCCACCGGAGGCCGCACGCCTCGCCGCGGCGGAGCCCGCAGTAGGCGATGATGCAGAACAGCGCGTACAGGCGGTGGCCGACGACCGAGTCGAGGAACTTGCCGAGGTGCTCCGGCCGCCAGATCATGACGTTGCTCGGCCGGGCCGACGCGATCGCCCACAACCTGAACCGGGCGCGCTCGCCGGCCACCCCGCCGGCGCGCTCCCCGAAGTCTTTCCGCCAGGCCGCCTCCCGCGCGGCGGTCCACAGCTTCGCCTTCGACCGGGCGGTTTTCTTCTTCCCGCCGTCCCGCCCGAACTTGATCCCGTCCGCGACGTTCACCGCGAGCATCCGCGGGCGGCCGGGCGCCGACGTCGCCGCGTCGGCCAGGGCGGAGCGGAGCACCGCGAGGGTCCGCCGTTTCGTCGTGATCCCGCACACCCGCATGCCCGCGACCGTCTTCCGCACCGCCGGGTCAGGTGACGCCTGCGCGGCGAGGATCCTGGCGTTCTCCCGGTCGACCGCGTCGAACATGTCCCAGATATGCGCCGCCGACAGCTTGTCCAGCGGCACCCTGCCGAGCAGCGGCACCAGCCTGCGGCTGCAGACCCCCCGGTAGGAGTGGAGGGTCGACGCCGTCCAGTCCCCGAGTTTCTCGTGCCGGCCCAGCCACCCGTTCAGGTACTCGGCGGTGGTGATCGACCCGAACTGCGCCCCGGTCGCGTGCCGCAGCCTGATGTCCTCGAGCCGGGGGAGCGCCGACCCTTCTTTCCGCGCCTGGCGGATCAGCTCGAGGATCGACATCCGCGCCTCGTTCCCGCCCGGGCCTTCCTCGGGGATCGACAGCAGCGCGATCGCCGCCGTGAACCATTCCCGCATCTCGTCGCGCGCCGCGAACCCGCCGGCCCGGAGCGCCTGCCGGGCGCCTCCGGCGGCCGGCACGTCGGTTTTCCCGGCCCAGGCGCCGTGGTTGGGGTTCCACGACCCGTCGCCCCGCCTCAGCTTCGGGCATTCCCTGCCGAGCTCCCGGCCGCCGGCGTCACGGCACTTGCACCTCTTGTACCCGTCAGGGACTTTCACTTGTCCTCCTCGATCGCGCCGGCGAGCCGGCGCAGGGTGGCGGCGCCCTCCAGCATTGCCTGTTCGGTGTCCCGCAGATGGGCGGCGAGGTCGGCGCGCATCGCCGGGGAGCGGGCGCTGCGGGTCCAGCGGCCGACGGTCGCCGCCCATTCCGGATCGAGGTAGCGGGATGCGGCGGTGTTGAACCGCTCCCGGTAGAGCCCGAAAACGGGGGTGTCGTCGTCGCCGTCGGGTGTCACGGCGAGGGCCATGTAGTCCCTCATGTCGTAGCGGATGCCACGGTCCCCGGGGATGACGTACCGGGCGGCGGCGGCGTCGTCCGCGGGCGGCAGGAACAGGGCGGTGAGGGGGACGCCGAGGGCGAGCGCCAGGACGGCCGTCTGCTGCGCGTCGAACTCGCGGGTCCGCGCCGCCGGCTGGAAGGACCGCTCGGCCTGGCTGACCGACTCGCCGGACCAGCCGACCCGGGCGCCGAGCTGCTCCTGGGTGAGACCGGCGGCCCGCCGGTAGCGGGCGGTGTTCCAGGCGACCACCTGGTTGACGGTGATCTCCCGGATAGGGGGTCCCGTATCGTTTCTTTGCGTGTCCACGACGGAGATCGTAGCGGACGATTCAGCACCCGTACAGGATTTCCGGCACGACCCGGCACGTGGCTTGACATCGCGGCACGGCCGGGGTCATCCTGTGTGACGGACGGATCACAGCCGGGACTCTGGCTGCACACTGAATCACGAGACGGGACGGGGCAGATGGCGATCAGGAACCCGATGACCGATGAGGAGCTGGACGCGCTCCCGCCGACGATGGACCTGCCGACCGCGGGCCGCGCCTTCGGGGTGGGCCGCACGATGGCGTACGAGCTTGCGCGGGCGGGCGCGTTCCCGTGCGAGGTGCTGCCGCTGGGACGCCGGTTCAAGGTGACGAAGGCGAACCTGTTCCGGGCGCTCGGCAGACCGGTTCCCGCAGCAACGGCGACGGCAGCAGAGACCGCCTCTCCGGCCGCCGCCTGAGAACGCCGAAGCGCCCGCCGCCGGTGAAGGCAGCAGGCGCTCAAGAGGAGTGCTGGTGTTCAGGTGGCCGTCCCCTCATCTGCACCCAGCATCCGGGTGGTCTCGGCCGCGCCTTTCCACCCGGACACGGCGGCGAGTCCACCAGCGGCCCGCCTGATGCCCTCCGATGCCTCGTGCGCGGCGTCCTCCGGGTTTCCCGCCTCCGCAGCCTTGTACGCCGCGTCGAGGCGCTTGCGCGCCTCCCGCAGATCGCGTAGTGCCGTGTCCCGCCATGTGCCGAGCGCGAGGTTGATCCCGCGCCGCGTCAGGTCGTCAGTCATTGCGCGCCTTCCGATCATGGGTTAGCTTGCGGACGTCGATCAGCGTGGACACGTTCGGGCGGTCGGCGTGCTGCACCGCTGCGTAGATCGCCGGGGTCTTCCGGTAGGTGACAACGCTCGTCGCGCTCAACTTGGTGTCCATCCGCTCCAGTCGCCCGATCGGGCCGGTGATGGTGCGGCCGAACCGGTCCGGTCCGCTGACCGTGTCGCCGACCGCGAACGAGACGCGGCCGACTGTGACCGGCCCGGTGATCTCGTGCGGGGCGTGGTCGCGGAACACCAGTTCCGATTCTGGCTTGCGGGTGCCGTTCATCGCACCTCTCCGTCCTGCTGCGGGGCATCCTCGAACTGGCTGACGGGGAACGCGAAGCAGCGTTGCGGTGTTTCGCCGATGATGCCGTCGCGGAAGAAGTGGACGGGCTCGCCGGTCCAGTCGGACGGGCGGACGCCCTCGTATATCCCGGACCACCCGGTCGAGTAGGGACGCCGCCGGGTGGTTCCCTCGGACATCCCCGTCACGACCGACCCGACGACGGCCGGGCTTGTGAACTTTGAGGTGTGGCTCATAGCTTCGCCTGGATGGCGCGCAGTTCGGCCCGGTAGGCGTCTGCGTCGGCCTCGCTCATGCCGCCGCCGGATGTCGTGTCGATGAAGTCCGGGTCGGCGAGTACGGTTTCCAGCACCTCGCTCAGCGTGCGGCGGTCCGTCGCGGTCAACTGCCCGTTCGGGGTCTCGTTCTGCGCGCTCATGGTTCCCTTTCCGCAGGGGGAGCCTTCCCCCTTACAACAATTACTTTACCCGGTAAAGGGTGGATGTCAAGTCCGGGAGGGTCGGCGAGCTCCGCGTCTTTCTCGCTGCGGGTCAGGCTCATAGCGAGTCCGCCGCCCATCCGACCACGAACCGGACCCGCTCGGCGAGAGGCAGCAGCGTGCCGTCCCCGTCCGGCAGGCGCCACATCAACTCCAGCACCTCCCGGTCGGGGCGGCCGGCGATCAGCGCGGCGAACGACTTGTCGACAGCGGCGAGCCAACCGTCCCCGTCCACGCCACGCCACAGATCCAGCGTCAGACGGGCCACCGGGGGAAGTCCCCGGGCGAGCAAGTCGAACAGCGCGCCGACGGCGGCGATGGTCTCCGGGTCCGGGGCGGGCGACTCACCTACGGCGTGGGCCATCAGCCGGCCTTCCGGTCGCGGATCTTCACGATCTGATCCGGTGACCAGTGCGCGTAGCGGCCGATCCGCGCCGGTTTCCGGCCGTCGGCGAGTGCCTCGCGGATCCCGGCTATCAAGTCGGCACGGGCGGTGTCCATGCGGATGCGCGCTCGTTCGATGCGCTTGTCCAGGTCGTCGGGCTCGGTGCCTTCTGCCATCATACGGACAAAGATACCAGACATGATCGGCGATGGAGTAGCTACGTAGTCGGGTGTTTCATGGTAGGTTGAGAACGTAAAACGCCGCCGCGCGGTGGTCACACACCGGCGGCGGCTAGGCCAAAGGAAACCTGCATAGGAGGAACCCGGGCCATGATCCAATCCAATCACGCCATCTCCTGGGAGCGGGCGGGACCCAACTACTACGTCTCCCGCAACAACGTCTACGCCCTGGTCAGGGAGAGGCTAGGCAAGTGGGTCGTCTACGAGCGGGGCCGCCGGGTTCACACCGCCAAGTCGAAGACCGCCGCGATGGCCTACGACCCGGTAGAACGATGAGGATCATCCTGGACGGCCCGCACCTCGGCCCGCTGCGCACTACCCTGTGGTCCGGCTCGCCTGGCTGCCACCACGCCGCCCCCCGCCGATGCCGCTGCCATCATGTGATCGTCGTGCGCCGCCGGGTGTGGCCGCAGGCGCTCGCCGTCCTCCTGCTCATCGGCGGGATCGGCAAGGCGTACGAGGCGCACGTGTGGCTCGGGATCCTGATCACCGTCCTGCTTGCGGGCATCGCGGCGCTGGTCGTGCACGGGCTGATCGTCGCGGCGGGTCCGAGACATCAAGGGCGAACATCATGATCGCGGTCCTCGACTGGGCGGTTCAGCACTGGTTCCTGATTTTCATCTTGAGCATGCTCGGCGTCTTCGAGGGCGTCCGCGACTTTTTCGTGGGCGCCTGGCAGGAGATCACCGGGACGCGGCACAAGCGCCGCATGAAGGAACTGCGGGCGCAGGAGCGGATCGCCCGCGCCGGCCGCCATCGGGAGGCCGCCGCCCTGCCGAAACCGGGGGCGTGCGTTCACCGCAACGTGGCGGCGGTGGTGGCGAAAAACCCCGAGACCCTCGTCGAAGAGGTGGTGGGCTGGCTGTGCAGGACATGCGAGACGAAACTGCCCGCCGACTGGGCGGTAAGAGAGGAAGACCTGTGAGCGCGGAACCGGCCGACGCCCCGGCCAGTGTCGTGTGGGAGTCGATCCCGGTTCAAGTCAGCAACCCTTCCAGCGGTTACGCGGCGCAAGACTACTTCTTCAAGGCGTGGAAAGCCGGGCATCCGCTGCTGGTCGCGTACGGAGACACCCCGAGGGACGCGATCACCGCCCTCCTCAACAAGCACGGAGAGTGAGAAGGTCATGACCAATCCGACCGATGATGACGGCGTGCCGTCTGTCCTCACGATGATGGGGCTCCAGTCGACCGACCCGGCCTGGGCGGATGCTGTTACGGCGTACACCCAGGCACGCGAGTACGTCGACAAGAGGCGCCTGCAGTACGAGTCGGCCGAGCGGATCGCGAGCAAGCGGGAGGATGAGATGCGGGCGGTTTACGAGCGCCTGACCGCTGAGGGGGCCGACGGTGGCTGACTTTCGTGATGTCAGGTCGTCGTACATCCTCGAGGGCGGCCCGCGCAAGGTGAAGGGCCGGCTGCTGCGCGATGTCCTGGTCACCGACCCGGACGGGCACCAGTCGGTGGCCGTCGAGGTGCCCAACGCGGTCGCGATGGACGTGCTGGAGGCACTGCGGGCGGCGTACCAGCAGGGCCGCGAAGACAACGCGCCGGTCGTGTTCGCCCCGCCGGTCGTGTTCGCGAAGGCGGTATTGCAACTCGCGGACGCAGGCGGGATGCCTGACACGTTCTGGCAGACCGACCAGCGGGTGAAGGCGGCCCGTGATGTTCTCGGCGTCCCCGCTGACGGACGCTACTCTCACGCGCACCTATGGGAAATCCCCGCGAGCGACGAACAGCCGAGGTCATCATGAGCGAGGCCAAGTACGGCGATCGCGAGGTGGAGTACACCGCCATCGGCCCCGACCATGAAGTCATCCAGGCAAAGTTCACCGGCGAAGTCCCGCATTACGGCGGCCCGTCCTTGCGCGGCTGGGGGACGACCCGCCGCGAAGCTGTCATCGACCTGCTGCGCGCAGAACGTGACATCCGGTATGCGGCCGGCCGGTGACCATCATGAGCGACGAGCACACCGGACCGGGTCACGGCGACGTGACCCTCAGCCTGACCGCCGAGACCAAAGACGGCGGCCGCCATTACCGGTCATGGACCATCTGCGAGTGCTCGGAGATGGTGCAGCGCCTGGACGTGATACTGCCGGAGCCGCAGCAGGAGTCCTGGCTTACAGCCGAGCAGGTCCGCGCGACCGGCGAGGCCGTCTTGAACGTGCCCGGGGTCATCCACCTGCTCAGCGAAGAGGGGAACTGACATGGCGTGCGACGACGAGATCATCCTGCTGTCCTGCGGCGAGAGGACGGCGGAGTTCGCTGATGCCGGGTCAGTCGACGGCATCCCGCTGGTGCAGCATCGGTGTCTCGTCTACCAGACGGGGGGCGTGGCGTACGTGTCGCCGGTCCCTTCGCAACCCGGTGACGAGTACCTGGTGCCAGGTTGCGGGTGCCGCCCCGGTGATGCCCGGTGAGCGCCAGGTCGGTGACGGTGCGGGCCGCCGCGCTGATCCGCGCCGACATCAGGAAGGCAGCGGAAGACGAGGCGCTCGGCGAACTGCCCCAGGGGATCAGTTTCAGTGTCCGCGCCTACCCGTTCGCGACATCCCCCGGGGTGCGGATCACTGTCTACGGCACCCCCCTCGGGCATGCGGACACCGGGGAAGGCGGCGAGCTCCGCCGGAAGCTGAAAGAGATCGCAGGCCGGCACTGGCATCCCCCTGAGGGGGGTTTCACCGACGTGGAGATGCTCAGCGCCCGCGGCCGGGACATCCTCGACGACATCCACGCGGAAGTCGCGCAGATCACCGACGAGCACATTGAGGGGCGTCTCCAGGAGACCCTCAAACGCGCCGGGTACGCCCACGGTGATATCCCCGGGCATCCGAAAAGGAAGGACTGACCATGGGCAGGGTGCAGGACGCGGTCTGTGATGCGCTGGCCGCCGAGATCGCCAGCCGGGAGAAGTGGGATGAGCCGCCCGGCCTGTATTTCCTTTACCTGGAAGACGGAAAATGCCGTGTGAGCCGGATGGGTGTCCCGGATGCCTTGTGGGCGTCAGGTCCCCCGCCGAGTGTGCTGTCGGCGCTGGCGGACTGCCTCGGGGAGATCTCGGGTCTGCTGCAGCCGATCGCCCCGGGGACGTTGCACGGCGCCGCGTTTTACACCGAGACGTGGACGGTGCCGCAACCGGACGCGGGCACGGCGGAACGGTCGGAGGTTATGGCCGACGCGATGGCGCACCGGATATACACGCGACCTGACCGGGTGGAGGCGCGGACGATGTGGGCGGTGGACCGGGCCGGGATCGTCTACGGGGCGCTGCAGCGGCGGGATATCGACCCGGTCCCGCGCACGACCGTGGCGTACCCGAAGGCGGGGGCGCGGATCGGCGGGGATGTCCCGAAGGCGCTTGAGCGGATGGTGACCGCGATGCTCGCCGATACCGCGCCTGGGGGGCGGCCGTGACCTCGTCGCTGATCATCGCGGGGATCCCCGTCGATGACGAGGTGAACCGGGCGCACGCCGCCGCTCACGGCGCGGCGGATATCCCCTGGCCGGCCCCGTACAAGGACTCGGTTCTGATGGACTGCTACCTGTGCGGGGGGCGGGTGCATGTCGGCCCGGAACTGCAGAAGGCCCGCACCATCGCGGTCAACGCGGGCGATGACCCGCCTGTCCTGTGCCTGCTGTGCACGGCGATCATCACCGCCGGCGACGACCCGGTCATCGTCAAGCTGACCGACAAGAAAACAGGTGAGTGATGCGGTACGAGATCAGGTGGGCGGATCATCCTGAGACCCGCGTGCGGCATGGCTAGCGACCTGCGGATCGCGGACGATCTCGCGCTGCCGATCGATGCCGTGACCGAGACGTTCCTGATCTTCGGGAAGAGGGGCAGCGGCAAGACCGCGACGTCGGTGGTGCTCACCGAGGAGATGATCGGGGCCGGGTTGCCGGTGTGCATCCTGGACCCGATGGGCGCCTGGTGGGGACTGCGTTCCAGCGCCGACGGCCAGGGGCCGGGCCTGCCGGTCACGATCCTCGGCGGCGAGCACGCGGACCTGCCCTTGCGGCCCGATTCCGGGACGGCGGTGGCGGACCTCCTGGTGGCGGAGCGGGTGCCGCTGGTGCTCGACATGTTCGACATGTCGAAGACCCAGCAGCGGACGTTCGTCACCGACTTCATGGAGCGACTGTTCCGGGCCAACCGCGAGCCCCTCCACCTGGTCATAGACGAAGCCGACCGTTTCGCCCCGCAAAGAGGGGACCACGACGGCGCGCGGCTGCTCGGCGCGTACGAGGACATTGTGCTCCGGGGCCGCAAGCCGGGCATCGGTTCGACGAGCATCACCCTCCGCCCGGCGCAGCTGCATTCCGCGATCCGGTCGCAGGTTGAGGTGCTCATCGCGATGAAGCTCCTCGGCAAGCTGGACGTGCAGGCGATCGACGAGTGGGTCCGGCTGCACGCAACCGAGGCGGAGGCGCGCGAGCTCAAGGCGTCGCTTCCGTCGCTGCCGGTCGGGACAGGCTGGTTCTGGTCGCCGGGATGGCTGGAGATCATGGCGAAGGTCCATGTCCGCGCCCGGCGGACGTTCGACTCTTCGGCGACCCCGAAGGTCGGCGAGCGGCGGATCGAGCCGCGCGAGTTCGCGCCCGTCAACCCGGCCGACCTCGAGCGGCTCGCCGCCCGGTTGGGACGGGCGGGGGATGGCGACGCCGCTCCGAAGGCGGCGGCAAGCGGCGAGGCCAAACGGCTCCGCTCGGAGTTGGCCGCAACGCGGGCGGAACTCGCGACCGCATTGTCACGCGAGCCCGAGCGCATCGAGGTGCCCGTCTTCACCCCCGGCGACCTTGCCGCGCTTGAGCAACTCGGCGCGAGCGTGCGGGACATCTCGGGGATCCTTGAGTTGGCGCTGAGCCGGGCCACCGCACCGGCCCGTGCCCGGCCGGCCGCCCCGAAGCGCGAGCAGGGGCCGCAGACCGCGCCGCAGCGACCCGAGGAGCCGCCTGCCGCCCCAGCCGGAGACGTGGCGCTCAGCAAGGCGCAGCGCGCGATCCTGACCGTGCTCGCGCAGTTCCCCGACGGGCGCACCAAACGGCAACTCGGCATGCTCACGGGCTACTCGGCGAAGGGCGGCGGCTTCAACAACGCCTTGTCGGCGCTCCGGTCCGCCGGCCTGATCGGGCACGGCGAGCCGGTCACCGCCACGGCCGGGGGAATCGGCGCGCTCGGCAGCGGCTGGGAACCGCTGCCCGAGGGCCCGGAACTGGCCGCGCACTGGATAGGCCATCTCAGCAAGGCGGAAGGGCTCATCCTCCGGGCACTGCTCGACGTCTGGCCGTCATCGCTGGCTAAGGCCGAAGTAGCCGAGAGGACCGGCTACGCGGCCAACGGAGGCGGGTTCAACAACGCCCTGTCCCGGTTGCGGACACTTCAGCTCATCGACGGCGGCGCGGAACTGCGCGCCGATGAGACGCTTGCCGCGCAGGCTGCGGTCATAGCGGGAGGCTCCGGTGCGTGACGGCCGGCGTCCGGATCTGATCACCGGCCGCACCTACCTCGAGCGCGGCGCGCCGGTCCTCGTCCTCATCCGGTGGGGGCCGGGCGGAGGCCCGAGGAATGTTCTGATCGAACGGGCGGACGGCAGCCGGGTTGTGCGGCCGTTCCGGGGACTGAGGAGACCACGATGAACGACGACATGGGGAAGGCCGAGGACGGGGCCGGGCGGACGACACTGGACGAACGTGCAGGCCTCGCCTGCCAGGCTGTGTTCGCGGCGATCCTGGACGGCCGGAACCGGGTGGCGGCCCAGACGCTGCGCCACCTTAACCCTGAGCAACTGGCCGAGCTTCATGTGATCTGCGGGGATATGCGGACCCTGGTTGAGGCTGAGCAGCGGCGGCGGGGTCCGGACGCGGCGTTCGCGGCAGCCTGCGCACGAGTCGATTCTGACCCGCGCGAACGGCAGCGGATCACGGACATCGCCGACCTGACCGAGGCGGGGGATGTCATCTACGCGGAGGCGCTCGCGGCGGGCCTCCGGGGCGATCGGGACAGTGCCATCGGCCTGCTTCGCTGGTGCGCCCCCCAGGGGATCGGGGAGTCCGCGTGGCTCCTCGCGGTGGCACTGGAGGACGCCGGGAGGCTCCTCGAGGCGATCCCCTGGTATTCCTGCGCGGCCAGTGACGGTGATGAGCGAGCCGCTATCAGGCTCGCCCGCGTCGTGGGACCGGAAGGGGCGATGCCGTCATGACCACGATGCCTGAGCTTTGGAAGCCGTACAGTTCTGAGGCTGAGCGAGGTTGTGACGCTGAGGTGCTCATCCTCTGCGGGTACGGCATCGACGCGCTGGTCACGCTCGCCGGCCGGCCTATCCCCCAATGGTCACGAGAGCAGGATTCCTTGTTCCCGCGATCAGTGCCGGGTGGCCCGCCTGAGCATCCCCAGGACAGGCTCAGCCGGTGGGCGGCTGTCTACGAGCGTGAGATCAGCCTCGTTCATGAGGCGCGGGGGCGCCTCGTTCGCGGCGCCCTGGTGGCAGACGCGGAACTGCGCGGCGCGGCGTATCTCGCGGCGCAGATTCTGGCGGTGGCGCTGGGCGTGCCGCCGGGTCAGGTAGACGCGGCGCAGGTTCATGCTCTCGCCGCTTGCGCTGCTGACTACCGATGGCCCGAGGTGGGGGAGAAGTGATGAACGAACGGCTGCAGGTTCCGCGTCTGAACCAACAGCCCAGGTTCCCCGCAACCACACACGAGAGGTGACCGTGGCACTCGAGACCGACCCGCACGTCAGCCACCTCCGGGAGACCGAGCTGGCCGACTACATCGACGGCGTCCTGGCCGACGACAGGGCCAAGAACGTCCGTCTCCACCTTGAGACGTGCACGCTCTGCTCGGAGCTGCACGCGGGCGCCGCGACGGATGCCCCATCGGGTGTCACACGCCGAACAAGCGCGGCAGCCCTCAGTTCCGTGACCGGCCCGGCTCTGCCGCAGGTGCTGAGGGAGGCCCTCGATGCGGGACTGGCCGGCTCCGTCGGCGCGGGTCAGCTATGGCGGCTGCGTGGACCTGCGTACGACGGCGGTGAAGTCACCGCTCTTGCTGCGATCGCCAGGGTCGACGAGAACAGTGTCCTGGTCGTGCCGGTCACCCCGGACCCGCAGGAAGCGACAGACCTGTGGACGGTGCAGCTGCCCGTGTCCGACACGAAGCTCGAGATGGCCTGCTGGACGTCGGTGGCGACCCCGGTCGGGTTCGAGGTCCTTGACGTGCTGGTTGGCTGGACGACCGTCGCGCCGATCACTGATCTGCTGCGGGCGCAGCGCAACGGGCAGGCACCACCCGACGGCCTCCGACTCGGCCGGCAGATCGACGAGGAGCTTGCCGCCTACCGTGCCGACCTGCATGTCGAGTTTGCCCAGCTGCAGGACGCGCGACTGGTGCCGGACGACAGTGGAGCGGGCGACGACGATGCGGGGGGCAGCGGCACAGGCGGCGTCGACACCTCACGAACCGTGGAGGTCGTCGAGGCGATGCTGGCCGCGGAGTGGACTCCGGCGCGCCTCAAGGCCACGACCGGTGATCTGACGGCGGGTGAGGCCCGTGCCGTGCTGGACCGACGGCAGCAACTAACAGCTGAGCAGCTCGACCGGGTCGGTGACGCCCTCGGCCTTGCCGTCTCCGGCACCCACCCCATGGTCGACTGGGAGACGCTCGAGGTGTTCATCCTGCCGGACCTGTTCCCGAAGATCCGGAAGGCCATGGACGCCGCCGAGGGTCGCAATCCGAAGCGGCGGAGCGGGCCGAAGGGATGAGCGAACAGCAGGAGCGACCGCGGAAGGTGCTGGACACGGCCACGGTCCTCGCGGACCTGGCCGAGTGGTGGGGTGACCGCAAACCGTCGCTTCCCCACGCACGGGACATGTCGATGATGACCGCAGAGCAGCAGCAGGAGGTGCGGGCCGGGGAACTCGACGGTTACATGACGAGCATGGCCGCCTACCTCGGCCGGAACCGGGAGGCGCGGCGTATCGCGGGCGGCGAGTTCGACCAGCAGATCCCCGAGGGCACACTGAACCCGTACTGGGAGATCATCCGGCAGCTGCCCCTCGACAACATGCCGCTGCCGTGGCACACCCGCCCTGAGCCGATGCTGCACTGGTTCGGCGGCGATCATCTCCGTGACGATTACCGGTTGTTCGCGGACCGGTTCGACATGTGCGGCACCTACTCCTGGTCGATCTGCACGCCCGGCGACATGACCTGGATGAAAGAGATCCTCGCCGGGCGGGGTGTGGTGGAGCCGGGGGCGGGCACCGGCTACTGGGCGTGGCAGATGAGGCAGGCCGGGATCGACACGGTCGCCTACGAGCCGCACGAACCCGGCCAGGGCAACGGGTACGCCCGCCGCACATGGACCACCCTGCTCACCGATGATCATTCTGCGCCGAAACATCACCCGGACCGGGCGCTGTTCCTGTGCTGGCCGTCGTACGCGGAGCCGTGGGCCGCCCAGGCGCTCGCCTGCTACGCCGGGGACATGCTCATCTACGCGGGGGAAGGACATGGCGGGTGCACCGCCGACGACGCGTTCTTCGAGTTGCGGGACGCCGAATGGGAGGAGATCAGCGACTCCGGCTTGCATGTCAGCTATTGGGGGATCCACTGCTACCTGACCGCCTACCGCCGCAAGGGGACAGCACCGTGAGCACCGTTTTGCGCAACCAGACTTTCATCCGGGTGATCGCCGAGCTCGAGAATCGCCCGGATGAGGTGTGGACCTGGCGGTGCGATGCGCTCACCGCCGGGATGCTCCTGCGCCGGCAGGCCCAGGCGGCGTTCAGTGCCGCCCGGATACGCGGGGCGGAGGTGGAGGTGCACGAGGAACGCGGGTTGCTCAACTCGGTGTTCACAGCCCGGATGCGCGGAACAGGTGCCCAACTCCTGCCCGCGCTGCGACATCTGGCGGCACTGGAGACGCCCCGATGACCGACGACCCGGTGGTCACCGAATACCCGCATGACCGGCTCAGCCGCCTGGCCGACCTCATGACCGACGCCCTCGACGCCGTCCCGGGGACAGATGATGTCCGTGCTGTGGTGATGCTCGAAGACGCCGAGGGCGGGTGCGTTCACCCGCACAATTACCCCGACCCTGAGGGCGCGCGGAACGCTCTGCTGTTCCTCAACGTCACCGTTCACCTGAAAGAGATGGGCCGGGCGCTCGGGGTGCGGGTGGATGTCCTCATCAACGGCAAGAAGGTGGGCGCGAAGCCATGAACCGGGCCGAGCGGATGCAGGCCATCTACGATCAGGTCCCGAAGATGAAAGACTGCAAGGGGAACTGCTGGAACTCGTGCGGCCCTGCCAGCATGACCCCGTGGGAGCGCCGGAGACTCGCCCTGGCGGGCCACAAGGTCACCCCCGACCAGATCGCCATCCGCGCGCCGTACGACTTCTGGTGCGAGGCGCTGGGACCGGACGGGCGCTGCCGGGCATACGACGCCCGTCCTCTGGTGTGCAGGCTATGGGGGGCCGTGTCATGGCTGCCGTGCCCGTCGGGGTGCATGCCCGTGGGCGGCTACCTGCCGGACGACGTGTCTATCAGGCTGCTGCTGGAGTCGATCAGGCTGGGTGGAGACGGGCGGCCGGTGACCGATGAGGACTTCGAGAATCTGAAGGACCCCGCCAGGGTGGCCGCCCTCGTGAAGAGGCTCGCCGCGCAGGGAGCCTCCGACATCACCCGGTTCCGCTTCTACGGGACGGTGCTGCCCGTGGCGATCACCCGCAGGAAACCGGGTGCCTGAACGCGGGAAACAGCCTCGGCCGCCTACTCTCCGGGGGAACGGGGCAGGCGGCCGAGGCCACTGGAACCACTGGGTACTGCAGGGAACAAACGGTGCGCCGGGTCGTCCTTTGACGCGGCGCGCATAAACTTACCGGATGCCACCGCCGCCATTCAAAAACCAACACGCCGTAACTCCCCTGATGGGGCGCTCCCCGGCGGGCCCGCCCACCTGGCGCCGGTAAGCGGATCCCGGTGCGGGTCGGGGACCGGCGCTTCCCGCATCGCCTTCCGGTAATCCGGGTCAAACTGCCACATGCCCCGCGGGTCGAGCAGGTCGAGCACGTACGTGATCGACACCGCCGCGCCAGGGCCGCCGTCGGCGAGGTGCGCCTTCAGCGCGGCCCGCACCCGGGCGACCGCCTGGCCGTCATCATCATCCTCAGCGCGGCCCCTCCTGCCCCGGGGCATCAGTACACCGCCTGGGTGCCGGCGTACTTCGCGGGGATCTCCGGTGAGCCGATGACTTTCGACCAGACGTCGTACGACGTCCCGGCGGTGAGGGTGACGGCGCCGCCGCCGGGTCCGGCGAGGCACTGCGCGACGTACCCGGCGCTGGTGCCGCCGATCAGCCACGACCCGGTGAACCACGCCGACGGCTCAGCGGGGGCGGCGGGGTTGCCGGAGGAGACGGGGAACGCGAACATCACGGGCAGCAGCGCCTGGCCGGCGGTCTGCCCGGTCGGGTCGACCTTCGTCCCGGCCAGCCCGGATTCCCAGGTGACGTTGATCTCTTCGAGGCTGATCGCCGCGATCGGCTCGAATTCGGTCATGGTGACGCTCCATCTGCTGCTAGCCGGGGTGACGGTCCACCGGGTCCATGTCATGCTGGCGCTCCATCTCGGTGATGCCGGGTCCGTCGTCCAGCGGGCCGCGCCCGGCCCGGCCGACCAGCGGGGGCCGGCCGGGCTCGCCGTCCAGGTGACAGTGCCAGTCTCCCCGGTGATGACCTCCGGGGGAGGGAAGACGGCGGACGCGGGGAGGAAAGGAGGGGTGACGCCGGCGCTGCCCCCGATGACGATGCCGGGCGCCGGGAACGCGGCCGTGCAGGCGAGGGCGGCGGGGGCGGCGGCTGCGGACGACGACGGGGGTATCCCGGCGGCTCGCAGCATCCGGCCCCGGCGTGCGGCCGGCAGGCGTATCCGGCCCGGCTGATGCGATGCGGCGGCGGTGATGACGGCGGTGACGGCGACCGCCGGGAACGTCGCCGTCCCGGTGAGCGTCGCGGGGCCGCCGCCCGACCCGGCGGCGGCCGTCACGGCGGGGAACGCGGCGGCGGGGGTGAACGCGGCCGGGCTGATGGTGTCGCCGGCGCCCACCCCCGGCGGCGGCCATGCGGAGGCGCAGGAGAGCGCCGCGGGGGCGGCGGTTGCGTTGCCGGCGGCGGCGACGGCCGGGGCGGGGAAGCTGGCGGAGCCGGGCAGGGCCGTCGTGGTGGCGGTCCGGCCCGCGCTGATCACCGGGGCGGGGAAGACGGCCGATCCGGTGACCGCGACGACGGCGGCGGCCGTCCCGGCGTTCAGGACGGGGGCGGTGAACGCGGCGGGCCCGGCCAGTGTGACGGGGGCGGCGGCCTCGCCCGCCCCGACGGCCGTCCCGGTGAACGCGGCGGGGCCGCCGAGCGACGACGGGGTGACGGTGGCGTTGCCTCCGGCGCTGACGGCCGGGGCGGTGAACGCGGCGCCGACCGGGAGGCTGCTCGTGGTGAGGTTGGCGCCCGCGCGGATGCCGGGGGCGGTGAACGCGGCCGTGCCGGGCAGCGCCGCGGGGGCGGCGCCCGCCCCGCCGGCGGCCGCCGCGCCGAACGCCGCCATGGCGGTCAGGGCCGCGGCGCCGGCGCCCGCCCCGGCCGCGATCCCGGGGGCGGTGAACGCGGCGGCGCCGGCGAGCGCCGTGATCGTGATCGCGGCGCCAGCGCTCACGGACGTCCCGGTGAACGCCGCCGGGGCGGCGAGGGTCGTCGGGGTGACCGCCTTGCCGACGCTGGCCGTGACCGCCGGGAACACGGCGGCGCACGCGAGGGTCGTCGTGGTGACGGCGGCGTTGCCGGCCGTGCTGACGCCGGGGGCGGGGAACGCCGACGGCGCGGCCAGGCCGGCGGCGGTCAGGTTCGCGTCGGCGCGGGCGCCCGGCGCGGCGAACGACGCCGTGCAGCTGAACGCGGCGGTGGTGATGTTGTCGGCGTCGGCGATGCCCGGGGCCGGGAACGCGGCGGCGGCGGCGAGGGCGGTGACGGCCGCGGCGGCGTTGCTGACCGCGGTGATCGCAGGCGCGGGGAACGCGGCCGATCCGCCGATCCCGGCGGCGGCCGTCTCGTCGGCGCGGACGCCGGGCGCCGGGAACGCGGCCGTGCACGCGAGCGCCGTGGTCGCAAGGGCCGACCCGGCGGCGACCGCCGGGGGCGGCAGCGCGATCGTGCCGGCGAGGACCGCCGTCGTCAGAAGCTCATCGGCGCGGATGCCGGGCGCGGCGAACGCGGCCGTGCCGGGCAGCGCCGCGCTGGTCAGCGCGGTCCCCGCGCCGACGACCGGGGCGGTGAACGCGGCGGCCCCGGTGAGCGCGGGGGGCGTGATCACAGCCCCGGCGCCGATCCCGGGCGCGGGGAAGCTCGCGGACGCCGCCAGCGCCGCGCTGGTGACCGCCGAGCCCGCGCCGACCGCGGGCGGCGGGAACGAGGCCGCGCACGCGAGGGTCGTCGTGGTGACGGCGGCGTTGCCGGCGGCGGCCGCCGCGACCGAGGTCCGGGTGACGCGCCCCGCGGGGGGCGGCCTGCGCCGGGCCGCCTTCGGCTGCGCGGCGGCGGGGACGGCCGGGCCGGCGCCGGACCAGGCGCCGCTGTTCCTCAGTCCGTGGCCCCGGCGGGGCCGGTGCGGGAACTGGACGCGGGACCGGATCGGCCCGTTCGGCGGGGGGACGGCCGGGCCGGTCCCGAACCAGACTCCGCTGTTGCGTATCCCGTGACCCCGGCGGGGCCGCAGCAGGCGCGTGACGCGCGCCCGGATCGGCCCGTTCGCCGGCGGGACCGGCGGGCCTGTGCCGAAGAACACGCCGCCGTTGCGGACGCCGTGGCCTTTGCGGGGACGGCGGGGGCCCTGGACGCGGGACCGGGCCGGCCCGTCCGGCGGTGGGACGGCCGGGCCGGCGCCGCTGAACGCGCCGCCGCCCCGGCCGGCGCGGCCCCGGTCCGGGCGGAACGGGATGGTGACCCGGGACCGGATCGGCTGCGACGGGGTGGCCGCCGTGACGGCGGTGACCGCCGTCGTCTGCGGCGGCTGCGGCTGCTGCGCCCGGCGGAACTTGCGGCGCCAGGTCCGACCGCCCGGCTGCGGGAGGACGGAGCCCCCCGCGCCGCCGCCCGCCGCGGCGAGGATCTCCGCCGCCGCGAACCCGGTGACCGCCTGCGCGGCGGAGGTGTAGCCCAGCACCTGGGCCACCCCGGCGGTCGTCTGCGCCGATCCCTCGAACACGGCCATCGTGCTGTTGGCGTCGGTCTGCCCGTAGATGACGGTGGCGGCGTTGGCGGTCACGGCGGCGCCGGTGGCACCGGAACCGGACCCGCCGACGATCACGGACCCGGTGGCGTTGGGGGTGATGGAGATGGCGGCGAGGGTGCCCTCGGCGGTGCCGGTCTTCCCGTTCTGCCCGGCCATCGGGGCGGCGCCCGCGAACTGCCGGACGATCAGGCAGGTGTCGATGGCGGTGGACGGGGAGGCGGTGACGGTGACGGCGCCGGACCCGGGGGCGGACCCGGCGTCCATCACCCAGACGGCGGCCAGGCCGGACCCGCCCGACCCCGCGTAGGAGACGAGGGTGACCCAGCTGTTGCCCGCGGTCCCGCTGAAGTTGCTGCTGATCGTGAAGCCGGCGCCGGTGACCTCGTTGCTGTTGCCGTTGGATGCGACCGCGACGATGAGGCTGTTAGCGGCGGGGGTGAACGTCGCCGATGTGGCGGCGGCGAGGATGCTGGAGCCTATGAAGGGGGCGCCTGCGGACTCGACGAGCGCCACAGATCACCTCCGTCCGGCGCAGGGGGACTGCTGCTTTAGTTCTCGCCGTACAGCTTCATGTACTGGGTGGTCACGGTGTTGCCCGCCGTCGCCGCGCTCAGCGTCAGGTACGGCCACAGGTAGTACTCCAGGTCGTCCTGCCAGGCGGTCATGGTGGTGCCGCCGGACCCGCCCGGGTTCATGGTCAGCGGCGCCGCCGCGAACAGGTTGGAGGCGACGATGCCGCTGCACCAGATGGTCGAGGCGGCGCCGGGGGCGAGCGCGCGCAGGCCGATCCGGAACGTCGCGTCCCAGCTCCCGGACGCGCTGGAGCCGACCGCCACGGCGGTGCTCGGCGTGCACAGCGGGGTGGCGGCCGAGAAAGCCGGCGGGCTGACGGTGGTGTACGCGAGCCCGAACGACCAGGTGGGCGTCGTGACGGTGCCGGTGATGTACCCGCCGATCTCCAGTTTGAGCGAGGAGCTTCGCTTGCCGAGCGTCACCATGTACCCGCCCGGCACGCTGACCTCGGGCATCGCGGCGGTGATGGTGACCGCCGCCCCGGTGGGAACGGACGTGGTGGCCGCGCCGTAGAACGCGTACAGCAACTCTGTCTGCGTGAACGAGTATCCGGAAATTTTGTCTCATCTCCCGTTGTATTTACATTGAGGTGAAGACGGGCGGCGGTATCTGCGTGACCCCGGTCGGGCCGAATGACATCATGGCGATGCCCGACCACGGGCTGCCCGCCAGAGACCAGGACCATGTGACCTGGCCGCCCACCCCAAGCGGCAGCGTGGGGATGTCCATCGCCCAGTCGAGAATGTCCAGGTTCGCGTTGGCGACGGCGGCCGACGGCGAGGCGGCGTCCGTTCCCCAGCCGATGCCCGCCGTCGCCCCGTACGTGGCGAGACTGCTCTGGGCCCAGTTGGACAGGCCGCCCGGCGCCGTCGGGATACCCGCGTTCCCGGTGTCGCCGGACGCGCACCCGCCGTACCCGTAGATGGTCAGGTCGGCGCTGTTCGCGATCGTCAGCGACGGGGACGCCAGGGTGGGAGAGTACCCGGAGGTCGTGTAGACGGCGGTGTTCGCCGGGGCCGATCCGGCGTTGCCCCGAAGCGCGTACATGTACGCGACGACGTTCGCGCCGCCGGCCGCGGTGGCGCTGACGGAGCTCCCCTCGGTGCCGTCCGCCGTCTTGGTGGCGACGTACCGCAGATTGCCCGCGTTGTTCGCGCCGGTCACGGGGGAGAACGGCGCGGAGGTGAACCCGGCGGGCCATCCGGTGATCGTGCCGGTCCCCGCGCAGGTGATGTCGAAGATGAGCAGGTCGCCGGGCAGCACGCCGTTGGGCATGGACATGGCCAGCGCGCCCGTACAGCCGGCGGCGGTCAGCGCGGTCGACCCGACGAACACGCCTCCCGCCGGCCCCAGCGGGGGGGCGTTCTGGAACCCGATCGACGGGTGGGCCAGACCGCCGGAAAAGCTGGAGCTGAAGCCGATGATGCCGGAAGGGGATGTCGTCGGCGCGGTGTCCCCGTTATTCGCCTCGACGGCGACCACGATGTCCTGCGGGGTGGAGCATTTGACCGTCGCCGGGTTGACGCCGGAAGCGCCGTAGCCGAGCGCGGCGACCCCGTAATCCGGCCAGGCGATGTTCGGCCACTCGCCGAGCGCCACCTCCCAGGTGTCGGCGTGCCCGGTGGAGTCCGCCAGCGTGACCGACGTGACCGGCTTCGCGTTGATGCACCAGGCGATGAACGCGACGTACCCGTTGCTGCTGCCGATGTACGCCGACGGCGGGAACTGGCTGTTCGCCGGGGAGAATATCCAGGTGTTCGCGCCGGAGGTGGAGTCGGTGACCGACGTGAGGCCGGACGTGGCGGACAGGCCCCCGGAGGCTGTCGCCTTGATGTACCCGGCGAGCACCAGCGTGGTGCCCCCGGCGGCCTGGCTGGTGTAGCTGATCGTCGGCCCCGGCGAGGCGTAGGCGCCGCTCGCGACGGCCCCGCCGATGTACGCGGGCTGATTCCAGGCGCTCACTCGACGAAGACCAGCTGGACCTGGTACTGGGTGGCGGTGCCTGCGCTGGAGCAGAGGATGAACAGCCCGAGGAAACCCGAGGCGGGAAGCCGCCATTCGGCGCCCGGGTTCACCCACTCGCCCCATCCCGCCCCGGCGGCCATCGGGATCGACTCGGACCACAGCCACCCGGTCTGCCCGGACGCGCCGCCGCCGGCCGACAGGGTGGGGGCCGTCGTCCAGGCGGTGCCGCCGCCGATGGAGCCGATCGACCAGACGCTGTTCGCGGCGATGTCAGACGAGTTGTGCGGCACCGGGGCTGCCAGCGACGCGGACCCGACGGCGGGGGTGTTGGACGGCCGCGCCAGCACGCCGGCGGCCGTCGAGTTGGGCGGGTAGGACACGCCCGACCCGGAGACCGTCCCGAAGCGCAGCGCCTGGATGTCGGCGGTGACCGTGGCCGACGCCGACCCCATCAGGATTGGGGTCGCCGTGATGGCCGCCACCGTGTAGGGGCCGGATGTGACCGTGTACGTCCTGCCTAGTGCCATGGTTCCCTGCCTTTACTGGGTGAGGGTGAGCTGGGACAGGCCGGTGCCGGACGGCGTGATCCCGAACGTCCCGGCGACGGTGTTGTAGCCGGTGCCGACGTAGATGGTCAGCAGGCACGGCTTGCTGACGGATGCGGTGATGTTGACGAAGTAGATGATGAAGCCGTAGATGCCGGTGAGGGTGGTGCCGGTGACGGACAGCGGGTTGGTCCACCCGTAGGTGATGAGGCCTGCGCTGGTCGTGCCCGCGCTGGACGCGCACGTCTCCACCACGTCGGTGCCGCCGGCCGCCGCGGCGTGGAGGTTGACCCCGCCGGTCGCCCAGCCGGTGCCGGTGACCTCATCGGTGTTAACCCAGGCGGGACTGGCGTTGCCGACCGCGACGGGGGCGGCGTAGTCGGCCGCCGAGCTCGACACGAGCGACAGGTTCTCGTTCAGGGAGTTGCCGGCGAGGGTGATCTTGGTGGGGGTGCCGGTCTCGGTGACGTTGGTGAACATGTCCATGAGGGTGTGCAGGTACCACCCGGACTTGGAGTAGGCCATGCGGCGTCCTTACTGGTTGAAGCCGATTTCCTGGTGGTGGGTGGGCGGCCGGATGTTGACGTCCTGCCGGTGGTCGGATTCGGTGATGACGGTGCCGAGCTGGTCGGTGGTCTGCTTGGCGCGCTTCCCGGCGTCGAGGCCGGGGTCATCCTCGGGGCGGGTGACGGTCGCCACCTTGTCCCGGGTCCGGCCGCCCCGCAGGTGGCCGATGCTGCGGATCCGTTCCCGCTCCTCGGGTGTCATGCTGTCTCCTTTTTTTCGAATTTGTTTCGCCTACCAACTGCTCGCGTTCACGGTGATGGCCGCCGCCGCGAATTGGACGGTGTCGCCGTTGACGACCCCGGTGATGCTGCTGGTCAGCGCGCCTTGCAGCCAGCGGAGCGGGGTGCCGGCGGTGTCCCAGATCTCGATCGCGGTGATCGTCGGCCAGGTCCCGGTCGCGGACCAGCTGACCGAGTTGCTGTTCGACTGGGTGCCGCCGGACGGGGCGGCGCAGAACGTGGTGCCGAGCGAGTTGGCGGTTGACCCGGGCGCGGTCGTGTACCCGAACTCGGTGGTCATCTCGGTGCCGTTGCTGCTGTTGGTGCCCTGCGCGGTCATCAGCCGCAGGCGGAACGGCGGGGTGCAGGTGAACGCCGACCCGCCGCCCGTCCCGGGGGTGATCGTGAACGCCGCCGACGACGTGAACAGCGCCTGGAGGAGCGCGTTCACCCGGTTCTGGTCGGTCATCGCCGCCATGTCAGATCACCAGCTGCGGGTCGCCGGCGACGGCGAGGTGCAGGACGGGCCGGCATATGGTGCACCCGTCCGGCCTCTTGGGCTGGGTCGGCGGGTGCCAGCACGGCTCGCCGGGGTGGTTGGCGGCCTCGCACTCGGCGGCGTTGACGACATCCCGGCCGTGGTGGTGCGGCTGCCCGTCCTCGCCGGTGACGGTGCAGCATTTGCACCAGGTGCGGCTGTGGGGGTCGGTGCCGGGCGGCAGGTCGGCCATCGCGAGGCACTGCTTGCACTGGTACTGCATGTCGTTTCTCCTGTTTCTCGTGATCAGATGAGGCCGAGGTTCCGCAGGGTGCCGATGCAGGCGTTGACGGCGTTGGTGACATCTGAGGCCCAGTTCGCCGCGCCGCTGCCGGTGTAGAAGTTGCCGCAGTACTGCGAGGCGCCCCCCGTGCCGTTCGGCGGGGAACTCGAGAGCGCCAGGTTCGCCTGCGGGATGGACAGGCCGGCGCCGCCGACGGTGAGATCGTCGGTCGTCCACAGGCCGACGTTGGTCCCGCCCCCGTGGACGCCGATCTGGCCGGTGATGGTCAGGTTGCCGCTGATCGTGCCGCCGCCGGAGGGCAGCGCGTTGTTGGCCGTGTTGTTGGCCGTGTTGGCGGTTCCCTGGGCGTTGTTGGCGGCCGCGTTGGCGGTGTTCGCCGTCGACTGCGCGCCGTTGGCGGTGTTCTGCGCTGTGGTGATGCCGGCGGCGTGGGTTGCCAGAACCGGGAGGATCGCGTTGACCCGCGTCTCCGTCGTGTACGCCTTCGCGGCGGTCGACGCCATCGCCGACGAGACGCGGATCGCGAAGAACACGAACGCGAGGATCAGCGCCGCGAATCCCCAGGTGAGGGACAGGAAGTGCGCCAGGGCCTCCGCGGCCGCCGCGACTGCGAGCGTCGGCAGCCAGGCGCCGCGGCGGCGGCGGCCGGCGCGCATCAGGACGCCACCGCGATAGGGGTGAGGACCGTGGTTTCCATGCTCAGCATTCCCGTCAGAGATGTGTCAAGCGACTGATAGGGGGTGATCGTGGCGACCTGGGCGAAGTCATCCCAGGAGTAGGCGCCGACGACGAAGGTGACGGGGAACTGCGGGGTGACCTCGCCCCCGTATCCGTAGTCGGTGAGGATGAGGCGGACCATCGTCCCGGCCTGGTCGGTGCCCGGGTCGATCGGCTGCCCGCCGGTGTTGAGAAGCTGCCCGTAGCTGGCGGTGAACGGCCCGGCGAAGCTGGCCCGCTGGTACACCTGCAGGACCGCGCTGCCGACCGCCTGCGCCGCCGCCTGGCTCATCGTCCCGGCCGCCGACAGGTCGATGTACGTTTCGGTGACCTGGTGGGCGGCGACGTCCTGCGTGTTCTGCACGGAGGTGACCGCGAATGTCGCGGCGGCCCCGGTGGTGGCGTTGTCGGCGGCGGTCTGGTAGCGGATGACGATCGTGTTGACGTCCCCGCCGAGGGTCCGGGCGACCGGGGTGGTGGCGACCAGCAGCCGGTTGGGGGTGGTGGGCAGCGGGAACACCATCAGGTCGTCGCCGTAGTTGCCGCCCGGCTGGCTGTTGACGTACCAGGTGAGGCCGCCCCTAGTGCAGACGAGGTTGAGCAGGGCGGTGATCGTCTGCGCGCCCGGGTCGATCGGCTGCCCGAGCCACATGCCGGCGGGGGTGCCGACGCCGGGGTTCACCCAGGGCAGGCCGCGGGCGATCGCCTGGTTGACGCTCTCGTCGGGCTGCCCGGCGGGCCAGGTGTCGGTGTAGACGGCGGTGAAATCGGTGCCCCGGTTGCCGTTGCCGACGGCGGTGATCGTCCACCCGCCGGCGGACGGGGCGGGCTCGTCCATCTTCCCGTCCCACACCTGATGCCCGCCGCGGGTGATGCGGACCTGCCATCCCGGGTTGAGGAGCTGCGTCCGGTACGCGGCGGGGACCATCAGGGTGAGGGTCATCTGATCGCACCCGCCGGGGCACACGTACCCGTAGGTGAGGGCGGTGACCTGCCCGAGCGTCCCCAGGTACTGCCAGTTGGCGGATCCGGGCGGGGCGACCGCCACCTGGCTCGACCCGGGCAGCGCGTACGGGATCGACGCGCCGCCCGCCCCGGCGGTGAGCGCCCCGATGACCTGCGGGATCGACAGCGACCCCACCCCGGACATCCCGGCGACGAACCCGAGGATCTCCCCGGAGATGCCCAGCAGGCCGGTCCCGGACAGCTTGGCGGTCGGCGCCGACGCGGACAGCAGGCCCGTCCCGGTCAGCCCGGCCGACTGAAGGTAGGTGGCGCCGCCCATCGGGGCGAGGGACCCGGACCCGGACAGCGCCCCGGAGAACACCCAGGTCTGCCCGGTCGCGGCCAGGGAGCCGGAGCCGGACAGCAGCACGGTGCCGCCGCCGCCGGTCGGCGTCGCCACCAGGGAGCCCGACCCGGACAGGGCGGCGGTCTCCTTGAGGACGCTGATCCCGGTGGCGGTCAGGGCGCCCGACCCGG